>Ga0247611_10001625_pt1 | contig 39636 bp, 27 predicted proteins | sample 177DNAGHGhighgp2_FD_192422 | JGI IMG/M metagenome (GOLD analysis project Ga0247611, IMG submission 192422) | Sheep rumen microbial communities from Palmerston North, Manawatu-Wanganui, New Zealand - 1770 DNA GHGhigh gp2 | ecosystem: Host-associated > Mammals > Digestive system > Stomach > Rumen... | reverse complement strand
TAATAGCCGTCGGTGTCGATGTTCATCGGTGCGTTGACAAAGTTCAGGGCGTAGACAGGCTGCAGAAGGCTGTATTTCTCGCCCACCTCAGACTGTGCGATATAGGCCTTCGACGCATTGAGCAGGACACGCTTCTTGAACGCCTCAGTCCACGTCATCTGCATTTCGACAATGAACTCCCTGCGCTTGTTGTCACGGCAGCACACATCGACGATGCTGTCTTTCTCCACCTGTGTGCGCTGTGGGATTTTTTCCGTTGGCCAGTATTCAATGCTCTCCACGTACTCGTCTTCCTGAAGGGGAAGAAGAGCGTTGAGAAGGCTGATAACGAGATTCTTGTGCTCGCCGAATATCTTCTTGAAAGTCAGGTCCGCTTTCGGGTCTAAATATTTTGCCATAATCGTAAGATTTTATGATGACTGCACAAAGATACAAAATTATTGCAAATAAACGACTTATTATAGGAAAAAACTAATTCAAGCTTGCGAGATATGGAATGACATATCGGGGTATGATAACTGCAGCCAATTATTTCAATGGCAAATTGTAGGGAATCTTGGGATTTTCAGTGTATTTTTCAAAATCTTGAAGCAACTTTTTGCAGAAAGCAGTTTACTCAGGGGTGGAATTTGAGGCGTTGAATGCGTTGATTTTTGGCAAAGGACACGGGAAATATGATTTTTTTTGATTTTTTTCTTATTTTTTCAGTTTAGTTTGATGATATATTCTTATTTTTGCAAAAGCAAACTACTACGAATCAGAATATCACAAATAACCTTTACCATACATGACGATTTCCAACCCCAAAAAGATGACCGAGCGATTAGTGAAAGACTTTCGCAATGGAGACGACAAAGCGTTTTCCATTCTTTATGACATGTATGTTCAACCACTTTTCAACTATGGCATGCGCTTGACCAGCGACAGGGAACTGGTAAAAGACTGCATCCATGATGTATTTGTGAAAGTCTATCAGAAACGAAATGACAAGAATGGGTTCACCAATTTTGGTTCCTACTTGATGATTTCCCTAAAGAACAAGATTCTTGATGAGTTCCGCCGCCAGACATTTGTCACGGAGACTGCGGTTGATGACTGTCCCATAACTCGCAGCACTCCCGATTTAGAACACGATTATATCCTTCATGAGGCAGAGGAGCGCCGGGAACAAACCGTGAACCATCTGATGAATTCTCTGACCCGCCGTCAGCGCCAGGCCTTTACTCTTTATTACCTGGAAGAGCGCAAATATGATGACATCTGCGACATCATGAACATGAACTATCACTCGGTGCGCAACTTGGTACACCGTGGGATGCTGCGACTTCGCGAAGCTGCTGCTGTGTGATGTTTTCCAAGCAGTGATAGATGAGAAACCGCTGCTATTGATTACAAAAAAAAAGGTGTGCCGTCATATAATAAATGCCGACACACAGGATGAGCAAAACGGACAAAGCGCATGATGAGCATTTGAATTCCCATGAGAAGGATTCGAAAGCGGTGACATTTCTCAGCGATTGCGAGAAATCCACCCTGAAGCAGCGCATCTACACCTCACTTCACGAATTGTCGTCTACCACTTCTCTCCATTGACCGTTACGTTTTTGTAACGGATGTTTCCTGCTCCAACTACGTGATTGATTTCCGATTCCGTTATGCCCTCGAAATCGCAGTTGGTGATATATATATCACGCGCCTGCACCCTGTCCTCAAATCCCTCGATATGCAAGAGATGCTTGCTTTTGTGGCTTTTGATATTCTCCAGATGGATATTGTGGAAATAAGGGTAATATTTTCCCTCGTTGACATGCCAATATTTCAGTTCGATGCCCAGGATGGCCAGGTCGCAGACCCCCACATCGAGATTTCTCACAAAAATATTCTTCACCTCTCCCCCACGGTTGGGATTAGACTTGATACGAATGATTCTCACCAGGTTGGGACTGTTCATCTGACAGTTTTCCACCCATACGTTGGAACATCCCCCCGTGATTTCACTCCCTATGGCAACAGCAGCATGTCCGTCGCGCATCACACAGTTACGAACGATGATATTCTCGCTGGGAATCATCCATTTTCTTCCATCATCGTCTTTGCCACTCTTGATGGCGATGCAATCGTCGCCAGTGTCAAAGAAACAATTTTCTATCAGCACATTGCGGCATGACTCTGGGTCGCATCCGTCGTTGTTGTATCCGTGACTGTCGAGATGCAGACCTCTCACGGTGATATTCTCCGACATCAGGGGATGAATAAGCCAGAAAGGCGACCTGTTAATGGTGAAATCCTCGAGCAGGATATTCTTGCATTTATAGAAATGGATAAACTGCGGCCGCATTCCTTTTTCGCCACAGAAAACCCTTTTTTCCAAAGGCCATTGTTCCTCGAGTGCCTTGTTGAGCAGCGATTTCTCATTGCCGATTGTGCCATCCGGCAACTTCACTTTCCACAGTCGGTTTTCCTCAAGCCAAGTGCTGAACGATGATTGTCCGTCGAGAAGGCCTTTGCCTGTGACTGCAATATTTTCTTCGTTGTAGGCATATATCAATGGCGACAGATTGTAACAGTCGATACCCTCGATACGGGTGAGCACAGGTGGATAAAGTCGGTAGTCGGTAGCAAACAAGAGGCAGGCACCCTCAGAGAGATGCAAATTGATATTTGACCTGAGGTGTATCGCAGCCGTGCGGAAAGTGCCCGCCGGTACAACAACCTTCCCTCCACCTTTCATGGAACAGGTCTCCACTGCATCATTAATGGCATTGGTATAGAGAGAATCTGTTCCATTGTAGAAATCCGTTATTATATAGGTGCGGTCGGGAAAAGAAGGAGCCTTAACAGACTTCTCCACTTTTTTCATTTTCTTCCATGGGTTGCCGGCGTTACCTGTCAAGGGCACCATCCATAACAGCAGGATAAGCGCTATCCATCCCAGACATTTATTTGAGGTGTTCATGTAGTTCGTCGAATTACTTGATAAAATTGAGTCGTGTCACGCCTCCGTAATCCACAGTTTTCATTTTCTCGAGAAAAGCCATCAGCATATCCGAGCAGACTATTCCCATTGCCTGTCCTTGGTCGCTTCTTGGCGCATCACAGATTGCGGCGACATAACTATTAGTGACAACCTTATATTTTTTCTTGAGATTAAGTTTTTTCCCATCGAGTGTATAGAGTTTCAAATCGGCAATCTTTGTTGTATCCTTCTTGTTGAAAATCACATCGCATTTGGCACCACCAATAAACGGGAAAAGATCCTCGCTATTGTCATAACAGGAAATCAGCATCCGCTTGAACTCCTCACCAGAGATTGTCATCTCCACGCACTGGTTGCCGAATGGATCAAGTTTGAGCACGTCGTTGACAGTTATAGGGCCAGCAGGTTTTTCGCCATATCTCACACCTCCATAGTTCTGCAAAGCAAGGTCGGCGCCAGACTCGCTGATCATAGCGTCGCACATCAAGCATCCCAATTGCTCATAAGTGGTGAAATCAGAAATCGCCTCAGCCAATACACGTTGGAATTCCGGATTTCTGTTAAAGAAATCCACAATGCACTGTGCCACCTCATTCTTTTGGGGATAGTTTTGCACATCGATGTTTTTTGCCTCTTTACCGACGACCTTTCCATCGACGACATTGATGGTGGTGTAAGTGACTTTCTTGAGTTTGTTGACATTCTGTGTGATAAGCACGCCATTGTGCATTTCGCCTCCATCCAACTGGGTATGAGTGTGTCCTCCCAGAATGACATCAATACTGGGGAATTTCCCGGCCAGTTCCACATCGTCCTCAAATCCCATGTGTGAAAGCAAGATAAGCACATTCACCTGACTGCGCAAGAGGTCGACGTATTTTCGTATCGCTGTTTCCGGCTCTTCAAATTCCATACCTTTCAGGAGGTCAGGGTGAGCATCGGGTATCCCATGTAAGCCCAGTTGCACCACGCCGATGACTCCCACCTTCACGCCCTCAACCTCAAATATTTTATAAGGTAATGCGGAGATGTTGAGACTTGGGTCGCATTTGAAATTACAACAGAGATAAGGGAAATTGGAAGTTGCCAGCACCGTGGACAGTCCTGTCTGACGGTTGTCGAACTCATGATTACCAAAAGCCGACGCATCGAAGCCTATGAGATTCATCAGCGCCGTCATAGGATAAGTAGGTATGGAATAGAGGTCGTTGATGGGATTGCCAGTACGGTTGTCGCCAGCTGAAAAGACCAACAATTGGTTATCAATCGCCCTGAGACTATCAACGATGGAAGCCAACATGGGCATATTGTCAATTGTTGCATGCATGTCATTGGCCGAAACGATATGCAATTTTCTGGTCTGGGCATGGCCAGCCACGCAACCAGCCACTACTAAAGCAAGGATTAGAATTATTTTTCTCATTTTACTCATCAATTTGAAAGGTGATGGACATGCCTTCTCGCAGAGGTGAGTCGATGTCGATTTCATGATTCCACTGGTCACTGATAGTGAGAGGCTTTGATTTCTTTATTCCGTTCTGAATGAAGAATCTGCGGATGGCATCCTTGACAGTGGCGCCTCCGAAGATTTCAAGTTCACTGTTGTTGACAATCACTTTCATAGTTATGGTTTTTGAGGTTGTGAAGTATTTATGCGAAAACAGCGGATTCCTTGAGGGAATCCGCTGTTTCTTGGTGGGTGCTGATGGATTCGAACCACCGAAGTCGAAAGACAGCAGATTTACAGTCTGCCCCATTTGGCCACTCTGGAAAACACCCTGATATTGTGGACGTTGGCGGATTCGAACCGTCGACCCTCTGTCTGTCAGACAGATACTCTAAACCAGCTGAGCTAAACGTCCTTTATTTGTATGCGAGTGCAAAATTAAGGATATTTTTTGAACTGACAAAATTTTGGGGGATTTTTTTTAGGGGATTATGGGAATGATGGGAGTGATGGGAATTATGGGAATTATGAGGCCCCCGAAATGTCGGAGGGATTGTGGCAAGTGCCATACCCTAGGACATTTCGGGGGGAAGATTATTTTATTTTCTATTTAAACTGCCACCAGTCGAGGCGGATATCACCTGTTGTTTTGCTGAAACAGATATAGAGGTCGTGTTTACCTGTTGCATTATTCACTTTAGTAGCAAACGCACGATATTTCTCCAGAGAGCCTGTGGAACCAACTGTCACAGTTCCAATGACCGGCCCTTCAGCACTGTCAAGTCGCAGTGTGATTGTAGTAGTTCCCTTGGCAGCGGCTACAATGTTGAAACGCTTGGCACCTTTTTCGAAATCCACTCCACGCAGACGGATGTACTCGCCATCGTTGATGTCAGTGACATACATATTGCGGTACCCCACCGATGCTGGCATGTCGGCCACGACCCCAGTGTTATCGATACCCATTTTCGCCGATTTCAAACCAAATCCCCATGCCATGGTCTCAGCCTCTACCCTCTTATAAGGATTGAGGGCCTGTATCTGACCGATAGGCTGTTGGTCGAGCCAATATGGCACCTCCTCGATTGTTCCGTCATTGAGATATTTGATTTCAGTAGCAGAAACACTGCGACGCTCATGATGGACGAAAGTCTCAAGGTGCATCAAGTCGTAATTCTGTCCGAAAATATAGGATTTTCCCTTGAAATCGACAATTCCCGGATGATTTCCACGGTCTCGCTCAGTGGGACGCATCACATAACCTTTTGCCACCCATGGACCAGTGGGTTGGTCACTCATGGCATATCCCAAAGCCTCCGGGCAGCAAGTTGAGGCATATCCGAGGTAATAATGACCATTTCTCTTGTAGAACCAAGGTCCTTCCTGATAATGCTCGATGTGGTAATCCAATTTGACGATATCACCTTTGAGCGAAATCATGTCGTCGTTGAGAAGCGCATAATAAGTGTTGGGGTTGCCCCAGTACATATATGCCTGACCATCGTCATCGACAAAGACTGTGGGGTCGATGTCATCCCAGTGTTCCTTTTGCCATACTAGCGGTTTTCCCAGCGGGTCGTGGAAAGGTCCGTAAGGAGAATCGGCAACGAGCACACCTATTCCATGTCCATGCAGTGGTGCGTAGAGATAGTACTTCCCGTTTCTCTCAACAGTCTGTATGGCCCAAGCCCCATTGTCGCGGCTTCTCCATTCGAAATCTTTCAATGAAGCCACGGCTCCATGCTCGGTCCAGTTCACCATGTCGGTAGTAGACCACAGCAGCCAATCGTACATGAAGAAGCCAGCGGAACTTTTCTCATTCTCATCAGCGATATCCTCGGGTGAGGCATCGTGTGAAGTATAAAGGAACAAGGTGTCGCCCACCACCAGAGGGGACGGGTCAGCAGTATATTTAGTTTGGAACAAAGGCATATTCACCTGCTCCAATCCACGCATTTCCCACCAGTCGAAATTGAAGAGTTTGGGTCCCTTGCGCCCTGTGAAAACCAGGAACAAGTCGTGTGTGCCATAAGGAATTGCCGTCAGGTCGGCGGTCAGCGTCTGCCAATGTTCCCATCCTCCAGTAGCGGGCACCTGTAGTTTAGCCAGCATTTGCCCTCCGATACTGTCGATTCGCACCTCGATTTGTCCACCACGCAGACCGCTTGCCACACGCGCTGTAAAAGTGCGCGGTGTCTTATTGGCGAAATCTACGGCTTGCAATTTAATGTAGTCACCATTGTGAATATCTGTCACATAGACCCCCACTTCATCATTTTGCTCCGTTTTCACACCTTTCGAGAATGCCATCGTCTCGGCCTCCACTTTTCTATAGGGCGAGAATGTGGCAATGGGGTCCACGCCCTTATCTGTAGGCATAATCACAGGGAAACTGCCATCGGCATTGTATTTAAACTCCTCCACAGCAACACTTCTTCCGAATCCGCCCCCTTGTGGCAATTTTCCAGTATGATAAAAGAAATAGGAATGTCCGTTGTAGTCAGCTACACCGCAATGGTTGGTAAAGGAGTTGGTCTCACAGAGAGGCATAATTTCCCCTGCATATTTCCATGGCCCCGTGGGTGAAGGTGCTGTGCTGTAACTGATATGCTCAGGAACTCCACCAGCGGCATACAGCAATTGATATTGCCCGCCCCGTTTTGTCAGCCAAGGTCCTTCCACATAGCAATCACGGTATTGCTTTCCCTTCTCCCGCTCGTTCATGGCAGGTGCACCAAAGGCCTCCTCGGTCATAGGCAGCATGCCTAATTCACCTTCATACGAAATCATATCACGGTTGAGTTTCAGATAATAGACCCGAGGGTTACCCCACATCAGCCATGCCTGCTGATCGTCGTCGATTAATACTGTGGGGTCGATATGATCCCAAGAGCCATTTTCGAAGAGAGGTTTACCAAGTGCATCCCTAAACGGTCCGGTAGGTGAATCTGCCACAGCCACACCAATGGCCATACCGTTTGACCTTTTGGAATGAGCGCAAATATACCAATAGAATTTTCCATCACGCTCGATGCACTGCGAAGCCCATGCCCGGTCGTCGGCCCAGGAGAAGCTCTCCAGCGCCAATGGCGACCCATGGTCGGTCCAGTTGACCATATCTTTTGTGGAATAGACACGCCACTCCTGCATCCAGAAGAAATCGGCACCATCTTCGTCATGGCCAGTGTAAACATACATGGTACCATCGTGCACCATCGGCGCCGGGTCGGATGTGCACCACGTTTGAACGAAAGGATTCTGGGCCGCGGCACCCATTGTGGCCATCAACAGGATTGCAGCAAAAGTTTTTCTCATCATATCAAATATCTTTTGTTTATTCGGGAATATCGTCTACAAAATTACAAGAAATCCGTTGTTTTCCCAAGTGGAATTATATCAAATAGTTTACAGTCAGTATCATTTCATTGAAGATTGAAAAGTGCAAAACGATGATTGGAACGCGAAATATGAAGAAATAAAATCTGACAGCAAAAAAGCAGAAAACACGTCGGTGCTGTATTCTTACTATATACTTATCACCACTGATATGAATCCATACTGAAAGAGACGCCACAAGATGACGTCTCTTCAATATTTCCAATCACTATTATTAGAATGGGTATCCAATGGCAAAATGAATGCTTTGGCCGTCGCGGAATTTACGAATGTTGTAAAAGCCACTTTTTCCTGTTTCGTAGGGCGCATGAAGCCCAATACCCCAGTCAATACGAATGACAAAGAAGTCCATGTCGTATCTTAGTCCGACACCCGTTCCCACAGCCATTTGCTTTAAAGCATTTTTGATACTGAACTTCATGCTGTAGTCATCATCGAAATTATCTTTGTCCCAAACATTTCCAACATCCAGAAAGACAGCCCCATAAAGGTCGCCAAAGAGCCGGGGTCGGTATTCCAGATTGGCTTGCAACTTGAAGTCACCCACTTGCTCAATATATCTCCATTTTCGGCTTTCCGAGCGGTAGTTTCCCGGACCGATACTTCTGACGGTGAAGGCCCTGATGCTATTTGCACCTCCCACCCAGAAATCCTCGGTATAAGGCGAATACTCAGAATTGCCATACGCCCATATAGCGCCGGCATTAAGATGCCCCACAAGTTGAGCATGGTCGGAGATTGACCATGTCTTGGTGAGATTGGTCTCCACCTTGAAGAACTGCGCATACGGATTTTTAAACATCTCCTTATACTGCTCGTTCCATTTCTTTCCCGCCACCATGTAACCCAGCGAGAGCAAATTGCCCGATTCGCTTACGGTAGCATCCCAATAAATAGGGTTTCTAAAAGTGGTAGGACTTGAAAACATCACTGTGTATTTGAATTTAGGAATGAAGATGTCCATCATGGAAGCCACGAGATAGGGAGACTCCAACAAGAGGTCATAGAACTTATCTGTTCCCTCCTTAAGATAGTTGTATTCCACCATCAGCGGAGTGATTTGGTGGATCCATTGTCTGGAAGGTTGGAACTTGTAAGTGAGTTCACCTGAAACGATATGCCGCTTGAAATAACCCGACCTATTGACAGTGGTCGTTGATGCCTTTAGGATTGTGGAGGGTGTAGAGAAATATCGACGTCGGGGTCGCGGTTTCGAACGGTTATTTTTTTCATCAGCGTCACGGTCACGGAAAGGGTTGACAATTCTTGGGAATTCCAGTGAGATGTCACCTCCATACTCGTATGAATTGATTTCCGACGAAGAATTGTCGAAAGCATGTCCGGTCTGCCATTCGTATGACCCTCGGAGGTTGATGTCAAGTTTTTCACCACCTTTGAAAGCGTTTCTCTTGGTAAAACCCACAATAAGCTGAGGTCCCAGGAAGCCAGTGGTTTTCCCTTTGAGATTTGTCTCCACGTAGAAATCGTAAGGCTTATCAAAAACGCAATTGGCCACAACGTTCAGAATCCTGCAATTACGAGTGGTGTCGGCAGGTGTAAATCTGAAATCCACAGAACTAAACAAGCCATTGGCAGTGAGTTTACTCAACGTCTCTTGATATTGTGAATATTCGTATATATTTCCAGGACGCAATCTCAAGTCTTGCCTAACAACATCCTTTCTGAGAGGAGATTTATTCCCTTTGTAGTGTATAATTCTGTATCGTTCGATAGAGTCATTCAGTCTCTCTCTGTTCCTACGTCTATTAGTTGTGCTGTTGCGTCTTTCATTAGTCCTGCGACGTGAGATAGTGTCATTGGGATTTCTACGCCGTACTATGGTGTCAACATTGTTGAGTTCATCACGATAGTTTTTTCTCAGATTGACATCAACCTGTCCGATAAACCATTTTCGAAGCGCATTATCAGGCAGACTGTCAGCTAGTTGCAATCGGAGTTGCACTTTTCCGGGGACCTGAACAGTGTCGGCAAGATAAGAGGCGTATCCAGACTGGTAATAGAAATATCCATTGTCGCGGAAGAGCGTTGCCAAGCGGTTTCTCTCGGCATCAAGAGTGGAAACATCAAAAGGCATATCCCGGCTGAGGAGACTTTCTTCGGCCAGACTGTCGATTAGTTTCCTTGCCTCTTTTGGGAAGCCCACATAAGAAATAGAGTCAAGCGTGTATAGATGCCCCAGATCCACATCATACCTCACTTTTGCCTTTTTGGGGTTACGCTGTTCCACCTCATGTGCGGTCACCTTCCCGTTGAAATAACCATGCACATTGAGTGCAGACTGTGCAACCGAGGCACGCAATTCAGGTGTCACCGAACTCATCAGCACAGGTGGCTTTGCGAAAGACTTCATCATCCACTGCCCGAATTTACCATGAGAGTCGTGAAACGCATTCCATATCCACAACCTAGGTTGGAAAGGCGAGCGATGGTATGAACTGCCAAACAACGCCCCGTTGGCCGGGCATGCCAAAGCCGCCTCCACCTCCTCTTGCGTGGCATTGAAGTGGTCGTTCTTCTCATAATTGGTATAATTGATTTTGTCGATGCCCACATATAAATGGTCGCCATCGGGCACTCCCATCGTAGATGAGCATGCCACAAACAGCACTGCTGCCGTCACCAGGGAGGCCATCCATATAGGGAATTTACTTATACGATGCGTCATGGTTGTTGTGGTTTGATAATAGAGTCGGTGGCCGTGGAGTCTTTTCTCGTGGAGTCTCTTTGCGGGCGCAACGGCATCATGGTTTCTTCATTCTTCCACTTAAATATATCCTTGAAATGCTGAAGTTTTCTTCTCCACAGGAATCCTCCTCCATACTCACCGATGTCGCCCTCGAGCCAATCGTAGGCGTCGCGGTTATAGAAGAGTTTAAGATATTTATTGGAAGTGGGACTGAGCCGGTATTCGAATGTGACATCCGTGAAGAACGACTGGTTCTGGTTGGCGGCCTCGCTTCCAGTGGACACCTTTCCACCGACAACAATTCTAAGGCGATTGTTCCAAAAGCGTTTTGCGAACTTAAACGAATAGTCGGTGTGCATAGCCCCGGAGGCGTCGGTGGCATTGTCCACACCCACGGAGAGGTCGAGTGTGCGCAATGCATTTCCTGTGATGTTGTTGATTTCACTTTGCAAGAACGAACTAAGGGCACCGTTCATGGAGAAACCGCTTGTGTTTCCATCTGCCAGGTACATACCTGTAGTAAGCATGGTCACCGCCACCTTTCCACGCTCCTCTTTTGTCATAGAGGCCAGTTCAGAACCGATGGTGACATCCTCAGGAGCCTGAATTGTGAACTCAAGCCCCATGTCGTTTAGCGTTTGTGTGAGAATCACCCCACAGTTGAAATCTACAGTACGTGTCCCCCCGGACTCATCCTCGACAGCCGCCTTTCGCTGTTCCAGAGCCGTGATATGCAGCACGGGGTTCATCGGGTCGCCCTTGAACTCAAGATAAGAACCTTCCTCGATGTTGAATGTCTTAAGCGGAATGACCGGCAGTGAATATTTCATTTCCCCACTGCTGATGGTATATCTTCCAGTGAGTTTCAAATCTTCCACCGCACTATACTGCAAACGCAGATTTCCGCCACCGACCAGGTCTATATAGTTGGAATGGTCGGCATTGAGGTCGCACTTGATGTGTGCTCCCTCGTCCACGTTTACAGTCAGATTCATATCAAACCCAGAGGGTGCCGGTCTTCTCACCACCTGAACGGTAGAGTCATTGAAATCGACAAATTTCACCAATTCATCAAGCCGGTTGTCGGTAGTCAGCGGAGAATCTCTCAACACGTACGTCATATCCGTAGACCCAAGCACGTTCACCCTTCCCCTCATGGACAGTTTGTCGACGGGTCCGGAGATACTTGTCATAAGATCGATAAAGGCCTTTCCGTATGCCTCCGACTTCAAATTTTCTTTGGCGTTGATAACCATGAAGTTATTGGCTCTCATCCTTAGTGACACCTTCATTTGGTCGAGGTCGGAGAAATCAACGTTGCCATTGATAGTCATGCAGGAGTCGTTGTGTGCACGTAGTTTGAAGTCGTCGAAGAGCAAATTGCTTCCTACTATTCTCAAAGGTTTCTCTGCAATGGCCTTAAAGTCAAAGCCATAAGGCAAACTATAGACATAAGCGTCGTCAAACAGCACGTCGCCATTGATATCAGGTTTGGATAGAGGTCCCTTTACAGTGAGTTGTCCGTTTGCAAATCCTCTCAGACCAATCATCTGGTCGGGCATAAAACCATTGGCGAGTGACAACGGCAATCTGATGAGTTCCATCTCGGCATCAAGCCGGCCATTCCCGTCGGGATAATAAGTACCAATAAGTGTGGCGATTTCCTCTCCCTCGGATATAATGGTACCATCCACATAGTGGGAGCCATCCTCATTAGGCATATAAACGAACTCCGAGCCAATGTTGCCCATAGGCAAATTCTCGTAGGTCATCGAAGCGATATTGAGTGCTGAAGAGACCGTGATGTCAGAAGGTGTCTGGACGACGTGGAAGTCGCCTTCGGCCATACCTGTGACATTGGGCAGGAAGGGGAGTGTGGCCATGAGTCTCCCCAAGTCGAGTTGGTGGACACTCACAGTGAAATCCTGTAGGGCATCAAGATTCTCATCATTCGTATATAATTGCAAACTTGTTCCCTCGTCGGACTTCAACTTGAGATTGGCCGACAATCGTTTGTCGTCTCCAAGGTACACATAATTATCCTCATTGGCATTAAACTTCACATATCCTATAATAGGATGCTGATTGGTGAGCGTCACCCTCACCCCTTCTGATTCAATGGCTGCCACGGCACCCACGTCAATGCCAAGCACATCGTCCTTGTCGAAGACTTTCGCATTGATTTCCGCTCCATGTTCCAGGATATTACCATCAAAGAGAGCGTTGAAGGTGTACATGGGATTGTCGGGGCCATTACGCACCTGTCCATTATATTTGAATCCTGCACTGTCGGTGAGGATAGTGAACCGCAGTGTATCAATCAACATACTGTCTTTTGCAAAAGAATTAACGTTGATGTCACCGTTTAAGCCGTATACATGAGAGGAATTCATGTTGACATGCATGCTCTCGAAAGAAAAGCCCTGTTCCTGGAGAATGTTTGCGAAGAAATTGTTGTTGCCCGTGTTGAGGTAGAGGTTGACGTCGGGCAAGCGGTCGCGCAGTTTCACCTGGTCGAAATGCTTGTTCTTCAACTGTTGTGAGAATTCATCTCCCAAACGCTGCACCTGCTTCAAGAGTTTCTGATACCCCCCACTTCCATTCATGTCGAGTCGGAAGTCGCCACTGTCGATGTATGCATAGGTCGTATCGGGTCTGGTGAGCAAGTCAATATCCAAGTCATCCGGTGTGTAATAAGCGTCTTTGTAATAGATAGACATACCCGCAAGCGAACCCTTCACCTTATACATATTTTTCAGGTCGGAGTCGATGTCCACATGGGCACATCCGGAGATGGTAAGCGGCATGTCGGCGAAACGCAACTGATAGAGGTCGGCTTTATTGAGATCGCACGAGAAAGTGCCTTGCAATTTATTGGTACTCATCAGAGCGTCGAATCTCACTTTTCCGTCGAAGAGAGGATGATGACTGTCTATATCAGCACTAAGCCTTCCATTGTGAAGCGAGGCATCGGCACTCATTCCATCCAGATTGTACCCCTCGTATCTAAGTTGTTTGATTCTTGCCTTGGCTCTTAGAGATGTTGCCCGCGAGAATGGGTCGGTTCCCTGTCCATCGGCCTCGATATATGCAGACACGGGACTAAGTCCCATCTTGGGCAGGAAATGCTGGATGGGGAATTTGTCGGCATCGATAGTAGCCGAGTATTTCATGATTTTGGTATCGATTGCCACATTGGCTTTCACCTTTCCCCCACCCTCGGTAGCAACAAAATCGGCCCCATACATAGAGCCATTGGCCTTGAAGCGTCCATCGACGCCAATACCCTGAGGGATTTTCACCTCGCTGGTGACCTCCCTTGGCAACATGGTGGTGATGAAATCGAGATTTCCTGTTGTTCCCTTCAGTTTCACATCGGCCTTGAGTGCCGAGGGTTCGGTGAAATTCTCGGCATAGCCCGTGGCATTGAAATTGAAGGCCGTAGGCAGGGATACATAGAGTCCGTTGAAGTCCATCCGTCGCATATTCCCTGTCACCTTTCCACGCATAGTGAGCGGATGGTTGGGCCATTTTCTCACGAAATCCTGGGGCATGTCTCTCATAAAACGCACGAGGTCCTGCTTGCCGAGATATCCATCGACATCAGCATAGATTTTGCCCGGGTGAGTGTCATCAAATGCATTCATGTCCATCTCCACCTTAGCCGTGATATTGGAGTCGGGGGTGCGCATACTGACTGAGGGAAGAGACAACCGTAAGGAGTCCATACTGATTTCTCCAGAGAAATGCTCAACACTGATACCACTTTTCTCCTTGAAAGAGCAATCCTTCACAGTCAATCCAATTTCTGGTGAGCAAAATCGAAGATTATCCACCGTGAAATTGGTCTCTGATAGAAGGATGTGATTGGTGTCAAGTCCACCTACAGGTTTTACGAAGTTGTTGTCGTAGGCCAGCCGTCCATTTCTCAACTGTAATTGTCCCAGCCGATAATCCTTGTTTTCAAGGTCGAAATTTCCATTACTTGCCTGAGCGTCGGCCAGGTAAGCGTTCAACTGCAGCGTATCACCCGGCATGTGCAATGTGACATCAGTTCGAGCAAGACGAAGGTCCTGGACATGTATTTTCCATTTCAACTTAGTCTCTGTGGTATCAGGCGGCATGGTATCGCCGAGACAAACATCCAGCCTGGCACTGTCCAGCAAGGCCGTATTAAGATTGACCGTAGAATTGTTCAAGTCAATACCATGACATTCCAGGGAGAATTTCTCAATGTTGCCCTTCACTCTAAGGTCGGGAATAAAGCCATTGGTATTCAGTCGCACTTTGCTCATTTTCATTGCATCGATTTCAACCTGCTTTTTGAACAAAGGCCTGAGTTGCACGTCAACCACCAACTGCCCGACATCGGCTATGGTGTCCCGGACACCGGGGATAGAATCATTGTCCTTGATCATTTTGAAATCATCAATGGCAAGGTCGAGTGGGAACTTCAGTGAGACATGTCCAACGGAAATATCCATGCCTGTCTGCTCAGAAGCATAGGTAGCCACTTTATCAACCACCCAGTTCTGAACAGGTGGCAGATAAAGCAGAAACGCCAACAATAGAAAGAGCAGTATGGGTATCAGCACAATGATGGCCACCCATTTGAAGAACTTCTTCATACGCGCATAATATATGCAAAGGTAATCTATTTTGGTGAAACCCCAAAATTTTATAAAAAAAATGATTTATCAAGCACCAAATTGGATTGGCTATTCCATGGATGAAACTTTATCGAAAGAACTTGAGATATTTTTTTAATCATATTTCGCGGTTGATATTGTAGTTTTTTTGTACTTTTGCACGTCTAACCCTTGTAAGACAAACATTTTATATTTTAAATTCACAAAAATGAGACTGAAACATCTGTTATTAGCAGTTTTACTGCTTCCTGCCATCTACGCAAGTGCGCAGATGACTCAAGCCATTCCCGTTGACCCCGACCTGCGAATGGGCAAACTGGACAACGGTCTGACTTACTACATTCGCCACAATTCCTACCCTGAACATGTGGCCAGTTTCTACATCGCCCAGAAAGTGGGTTCGGTGCAGGAGAATGATGACCAGCGCGGACTAGCCCACCTGCTGGAGCACATGGCCTTCAACGGCACTGACCATTTCAAGGACAATAGTTTGCAGGAATACCTACAATCAATTGGCGTGGAATATGGCCGCAACCTGAACGCCTACACCTCTACCGACCAGACGGTGTATTACATCCAGGATGTGCCCACCGCTCGCATCAGTGCCCTTGACTCCTGCCTTCTGATACTGAAGGACTGGTCGAATGGTATCACCCTGAGTGCTGAAGCAATTGATGCCGAGCGTGACGTGGTTCACAATGAGTATCGCATGCGCATCAAAGGCACATCAAAGATTTACGAGCAAGTACTCCCTGAACTCTACCCAGGTTCAAAATATGGAGAGCGTTTTCCCATCGGTCTGATGTCGGTCATCGACGGATGCTCTCCGGAAACCCTCCGTGCCTATTATAAGAAATGGTATCGTCCCGACAACCAAGGCATCATCATCGTGGGCGACATTGACGTAGACCGCACCGAACAGAAAGTGAAAGAATTGTTCTCCGGCATCACAGTTCCAGCCAACGCCGCCAAGGTGGAGCCAGTGGAAGTGCCCGACAATAACGAGGCTATTTACGTAATCGGCAAGGATAAAGAGCAGCAGATGACATTATTCTTAGTGAACATGAAACAAGACCCCGTTCCCGATGAGGTTAAGGGCGACGTGTCATATCTGCTTATTGACTATATGTTCAACATGGGCACCGACATGCTCAATGCCCGCTTTGAAGAAATCGCTCAAGACCCATCCTGTCCTTTCCTCGGGGCAAGCGCGAGTTATGGCAATTATCTGATTTCCCGCACCAAGGACGCCCTCACACTCACCATCATGCCCAAAGAGGGTCAAGAGATAGAGGGTCTGTCTGCTGCCCTTCGTGAATTGAAGCGTGTAAAGGACTTCGGTTTCACTGTCACCGAATACGAGCGTGTCAAATCGGAATATTTGAGCCAGTTGGAGAAAATCTACAACAACCGCGACAAGCATGAGACAGACGCCTATTGTCAGCAATATGTTAACAATTTCATCGACTCTGAGCCTCTCGCATCCATCGAGTATGAATACAACACAATGAACCAAATGTCTGGCTTTATTCAAGTGGATGCGCTGAATAGTGTTTTCCAGCAATTGATTACCGACACCGATACCAACTTCGTTGCCCTGGCCATGGTTCAAGATAAAGAAGGCAAAAAGTTTTTCACAGTAGATCAGATGAAGAAAGCCGTTGCCGATGTTCGCCAGGAAACACTTGAGGCATGGGTGGACGACGTGAAGCAAGAGCCACTGATGGCAACACTTCCCCAGAAAGGCAGCATTGTGAAGGAAACAGAGAACAAAGTGTTGGGATACAAGGAATTGACCCTTTCCAACGGTGCCAAGGTGCAATTAAAGAAAACCGATTTCAATGCCGAGGAAATCATGATGTCAGCAGTCTCGAAAGGTGGAGAGTCCATCTTCGGTTCATCTGACAATAAGAATCTTCAATTTGCCAGCACCATCTTCTCGCAAAGTGCCCTTGGCAACTTCATGCAGACCGACCTTCAGAAGACGCTTGCCGGCAAACAAGTAAGCACCAGTTTCTCAATTGACAATGTGAGCCATGGTTTGTCGGGCAAATCCACTCCAAAAGACCTGGAAACATTCATGCAACTCGTTTATCTTGACTTCACCAGTCTGAACAAAGATGAGAAAGCCGTCAACAACATTCTCAGCATGTTGTCGATGCAACTGAAGAACATCAGTCTGAACAGTCAGGCCGTCTTCCAGGATTCTGTTTACAGCACCACATACGGCAACAATCCACGTTTCCGTTTCCCCACCGCTGAAGATGTTGAAAGCATCAGTTATGACCGTGTGCTGGAAATCTGGAAGACTCTCTACGGCAACGCCGCCAACTTCACCTTCACCTTTGTGGGCAACTTCGACGAGGCTCAACTCCGTCAGTTGATTGAGCAGTATATCGCCTCACTTCCTTCCACAGGCAAGGCCAATTTGGAGGCCAAGGAAATCCGTACCCTTGTCAACGGCAAGAAACAAAATCACTTTGACAAAGAGATGGAGAACCCAGAGTCCATGGTGCAAGAGATTTGGCGTTCGAAGCCAGCGAAATACAGTCTGCAGAACAATGTGATCAACGATATCACCGCCCGAATGCTTGACATGACCTTCAACCGTGAGATTCGCGAGAAGTTGTCGGCCGCCTACCATGCCGGGGCCTCCACAGAAATCGACACTGGTGGTCCGAAGACCTTCCTCACCATCAACGGAACTGCCATGCTCAACCCCGACAAAGTGTCGGAAGCCGTTCCTGAGTTCCAAAAGGGTATTGAGGCTACAATTGCCAATCCGAGTGTGGAAGACCTGAACAAGGTGAAGCAGATTCTCCTCAAGCAGGCCGATGTTGACGCCAAGACCAACAGTTACTGGCTGACCGTGCTGAATCGCTGGAACCGCTTTGGTGTGGATATTCACACCAACTACAAGCAGACCGTGGAAGCCGTCACACCAGCCGCTGTCAGCAACCACCTTAAGAAGGTGATTTTGAAGAGTGGCAACCACATTGAGGTGTTGATGATGCCGAAAAAATAAAGACAGCAAAAATAAAAAAGAGGTTTCGCGATCGCGAAACCTCTTTTTTATTTTGCCTCCATAACGTTGGCAATTTTATCCACATTCATGCTCCTGGCACTGGCGTCAAAAATTTCCTTATAGACCCCGCCTTGATGATAGACCTCGGTTGGAGTACCACTTTGCACGACCCTTCCCTCTTGCAGCACATAGATATTGTCGGCATCGATAATCTGCCCTATGTTGTGAGAAATAATGATTACGGTACGCCCTGCCTTGATGGCATCGATACTGGCTTTGATTTGCTCAGTGGCAATGGCATCAAGACTTGCTGTAGGCTCATCAAGGAAAATGATGGGCGGATTTTTGAGAAACATCCTTGCTATGGCTACACGTTGTTGCTGTCCACCACTGAGTTGCAAGGCATGGGTCTGGAATCCATTAGGCAATTGCATAACCTGGTCATAGAGATATGCCTGACGTGCAGCCCTCACCACTTCCTCATGTGTGGCATTAGGATTTCCATACTTGATGTTCTCCTCTATGGTTCCGTCAAAGATATGGTTTTTCTGCAGTACCAGTCCAACATTCTCACGCAACCACTGTGTGTTCCACTCACGCAGTTCCACGCCATCGAGCATGATACTGCCACAATCGGGATGATAAAACTTGTCGAGCAGATTTACTATGGTGCTCTTTCCTGCTCCGCTGAGTCCCACAAGAGCAGTGATTTTTCCACTTTCGATATGCATAGACACATCGTACAACGCCTTCGTTCCGTTGCTGTAAGTGAAATCCACGCCTTGTAGCACAAAATCTCCTTTCACGTCGGCAGGATGGTGCTTGCCAGTATCCTCGACTTCATGTTCCGCCTCGAGAATGCCGAAAAAGCCCTCCGCATAGATGAGCGCGTCGTTCATATCATCATAGATACGATGCAACTGACGGATGGGCGCACTGACATTGGCAAAAAGCAAGACATGATACATGATTTTTCCGATAGACATCCCAGGATAATCAATGAGCACCAAATATGCAGTGAGGATGATAATGAGCACTGTGCCAATCTGTTCGAGAAAACTCTTCAGACCATTGAACATATAACTCTGCTTACGTGTGTTTAGTTGCAAGTCGGTCATGTTGTGCTGTAGGTCGGCCTGTCGCCCAGCCTCTATCTGCTCACGGTTGAACGATTTGATGACAGTGATGCTTTCGAGTATATTAAGAATGCCCTGGCTGACAGCCTGGTGTCCTCCGAAAATACCACGACGCCCCCCCTTCATGCGCTTTGCCTGAATATATGTGACATAGAAATAGATGGGCACAATGCATAGCGCGACAAGTCCCACATATACATTGGCCATAAACATCAAGGCCAGTGCGAGGACAGCACTGGTGAACAAAGGTAATATTTCGATGAAAAAATTGTTGACAGTGTTGCTCAGGCTCATAATGCCACGGTCGATTCTTGACTGCAACTTGCCAGTCTCGTTTCCTTCAGAGGTGAAAAATGCCATACGGAACGAGAGCATCCTCTCAACAACTTTCAAGGACAAGTCACGGCTGACGAGGATGCGCATCCGCTCGCCATAATAGCGCTGGAAGAATGTAACCAAGGCGGCCACCACTTCCTTGCCCAGCAGAATAACACTGATAATAGTGAGTATACGCGCCGCATTCGCCCATGAGAAATGTGTCTGCTGTATCAATGCATTGATACTGTCTACAGCACGGTCGAGCACCACGGCATTGACCTGTGCCATGAGTGAGCCAACAAATGTTAGTGTCAGAGTGATGCCAATCAACCACTTATAGGGCAAGACGAAAGGCAGAATCTTTTTCAGCAAGTCAAGAATGTTCATCTTGCTCACTGGGGAGGGGGATGGTGTGGGCATTTTTATCTATTGAGAATTGAGGGGTATGCAGGAAGAACAATTGTGAATTATGGTTGCAAAGTGAGGCCGAAGACCAAATATGCTTTTTGAGAGTAAGGATTGGTGTTAATGGCAGCAAAGATTGGAAGAGAGAATTTGTCGGTGATGGATATACTTTTTTCAGCCATCAAGGACAGATTGGTCACAGCGAAACCATTGGCGCCATAATAATCAGTAGAATATGGCACTGCTCCAACAGTGGCCGTCCACTCTACCCCACCCAATTGGAAAGGCGCAGCCACCTCCACGTAACTGCTGTATGCTCTATTCCCATCCTTGTTGCATCCATCATTTCCAGCAAAGTTGGTGAACCACTGGATAGAGGCCAATCCAAAATCGTAGCCCACATTTGCCTCAAAGACATGGTTTGTCTTGTGTGCATCGTACAAAATATACCGGTTATGAGGGTCTTGCCCTTCATTAACCCAATAGTCTGTGACGCCAACGTTGAATCCGCCGATGGTATAAGCCAATGTAAGGTCGATTTCTTTGGTGTCGTCGGAGTTGGATAATCCCACACTACCCCACCCCGTAAGTGACAATCCCTTGTAGGAAATACCGAGAGTAGGTTGTACAGACACATTACCCAAGTCCTGTCCACGCCAAATGTACTGGTTGACCACATCTGCAGAGATATTGGTTTCAAAGTCATTATCTTGCGCATTTACGATTGTCACAATGAACAATAGAGCGAGCATCAAAAATGTCTTGGTTTTTCTCATTTTTTGCTATTATTACTGTTTTTTACCTGTTTCGGCACAAAGATATGAAAATCCAAACAATAATCACCACAATACAGACGTTTTTAAACAAAAAAAAGGATTATGACCAAGTATTTGTTGATTTTAGGTTTGTTGGCCATAGTGGCCATAGCCTGGGCATGCAAGCCCACGAGTGATGCTTACAAAACAGTAGGTGTGGATGAATTCGAGCAACTCATCTCCAATCAGGAAGACGTCGTGTTGGTGGATGTGCGTACAAGCAGTGAATTCAGCGAAGGGCACCTACGTGATGCCATTCTTATAGACTGGAAAAAAGATGGTTTCATGGAAGATGCCCGATTCCTTCTTCCCAAAGAGCGCACCATCGCCGTCTATTGTCGTAGTGGCCGCCGCAGTGCTACCGCTGCCGACTCTTTAGCAGCAGATGGTTATCATGTTGTCAATCTCGATGGTGGTATCATTGCCTGGGAAAAAGCAGGAAAAGAAGTGGTGAAATAGTGACTTTTAAAAGGAGAAAATGACACGACCCAAATCACTTTGCATAAAAATAGGACTGAGGAATAACAACATTAATAATAACATGAAAAAGAGTATCTTGTGGATGTTGGCCGTCATCCTAATCTACGGCCCAATGATGACATCATGTAGCAAAGACGATGACGTCGAGACAGAGGAACCGAAGGATTATTTTCCGTCGTGGAACCAGTGCGAGTCTCTGACTGCTTTGCAGGAGTATGTTAAAGACGTGACCAACCCGAACTCCCCCAATTTTATCCCTGAAGAAGACCGTATTGCCACCTTCGACATGGACGGCACTTTTGTCGGCGAACTCTATCCCACCTATTTTGAATACAATCTACTCGAATACCGTGCTCTTGATGATGTTTCGTACCGAGACAAGGCACCAGAGAATGTACGTGTGGCAGCACAGGCCATCAGGGATTTTGTACGCAAGGGGAAAGCCCTTCCCGATCATTTCGATATGCAGCATGCCCAGGCGGCAGCCACAGCCTACGCAGGAATGTCACTGGCACAATTTGACGCCTATGTAAAAACATACGCTGCCCAACCGGCTAATGGATTCACAGGAATGACCTATGGCCAAAGTTTCTTTCAACCCATGCTGGAGGTTTTCAATTATTTGAAGGCCAATGGCTTCACCTATTACGTTGTCTCCGGTTCCGACCGTTTCATCTGTCGTGCTTTGGTTGAGCCTCTCGGCATTGCACCTAACAGGGTGATAGGTATGGATGTGAGACTTGTTTCGAGCAGCCAGGGCGATGAAGCAGGTGTCAATTACACTATGGGAAAAGAGGAGGACATCATCCGCACCGACGAACTGATTATCAAAAACCTGAAGACCAACAAGGTCCTTCAAATCTCACAGGAGATAGGCAAGGTGCCCGTGCTGTCGTTTGGTAACAGCAGTGGCGATTGCTCAATGCACAACTACTGCCTTAACAGCAAACACCGCAGCGCAGCCTTCATGCTTGTGGCCGATGATGACACCCGCGATCATGCCAATCGTGAAAAAGCCCTCTCACTGGCATCAAAATGGCGTGATTCTGGTTACCATGTCATTTCTATGAAAGACGATTTCCGAACCATCTACGGTCCTGGTGTGGAGAAAGTAAACTTTACTTTCCTTTATGAAAACTGATTCGTTTCATAGTCGGGAACATGAGGTTTTTAACCCAATAGCACAGCCTTCATGCACAACGTATGGAGGCTGTGCTGTATCAGACCAGAAATCATATTATATAAATATGCACAACTGCAACATCAACTACGTTGACTACTGGGACGGCGAGAAGTTCCTAAAATGACCTATCACACAGGGATTATAATGCTCGGAACCATAAATATTTAAGTTTTTGAACGCAAAATATCCGAATTTTTTTTTTATTTAAAGTAAATATTGTAATTTTGTCCCATGTAGGTAACTCTATCAACTAATAGAGTATTCCTTACGTGAACGAATTCGAATATAACATCTTAATGATCATCACCAAATAAATTAAAATAAACTCTATGAAGAAGCAATCATACACACCTCCTATGACAGAGGTAGAAACAATTCTTTTGGAGGATGTGCTAATCAAAGTGAGCAAAATTGAAGCCAGAGGTGCCAATGGCGACGACCTTGGCATTACATTTGGCGGTGGTGGTGATGGCACTGCGGAACATGGTGGTGCCCCAAGAGCGTCAGAAACTAGTCTTTGGGACGAATTTGACAATGAATTGAGGTGATGTAAGAACGCCTCGACTTCAACTATTTTTCCGAACAATTAACTTACATAACTATGAAACGATTATTTTGTTTTCTCGCTGTCCTGATGATGGGCAGTGCTTTATGGGCACAAAGTGTGTTCACTGTTGTATATGCCACTTCGGATGATGGCTTTGTCAATGTCAGAAAACAACCATCCATGAAAGCACCCGTATTAACCAAACTCTGGATGTTTAGCCACGGGTTAGGCAGCGGTGTTCTTCGTGGGAAGAGCGGCAATTGGTGCAAGGTCAGCGTAGGAAAAGTCACAGGCTGGGCGTACGCCAAGTATGTGGGCGAGCAGAATTGGTATGAAGGTAACGGTCAGCCTCGCCTTGTGGCAGCCAAGGAGAACACCCCCATTTACGTGGAGAGCATGGAGGACGGTTCCAAAAACATATTCTTCACTACTGTTGGAAAGGGCACCATCATTGCCGACAAGTTTGAGGAATACGGGGAATATTATATGCTCATAACTGCCCACGACAACTTGTTCATCAAAAAGACTGACGCAAAGGTAGTGCCTTGAACCACTATCATCAACAGACAAGATACCTGGTTCTATGCCTACTGGGATGATGGCGAGAATGACAAGTCCAACAGGAATCGATTATAATCGCCATCTGAAATCTCATAACACAGCCTCCATGCGTATCGTATGGAGGCTGCGCTTTTTGAGGGAAGCCTCTAATCGTATTTTAGTTATTGAGTTGTTAAGATTATAGAAGCCAGAATTTTGGCTTAAAAATCAGATATGAAAAAGAAAGCCTTTTTAATAACACCACTGCTCTTAATGTTTCTTTCCTGGACTTCCATAGCCCATGCTCAAAACCCAGAAGAACGATTGGAAAATCAAGGGAATAGCCTCAACAAATTGTTGAGCATGCTCAACAACATGACAGACGAGCAAAAAGCCTATGCACGTGCCCATTGGTTGATGGCTCCAGAAGAATACATCAACACACACGAGCATCCATCGTCGTTTATCATTTTTCCCAACCCCAAACCAGACACGCAAACAGGAAATGAATGTGCGGCATGCTCCAGTGCCTACCTGCTTCGATTCTACGGAGAAAATGTAGACGGCATACGGCTCTACCAACAGCCCACTTTTCCCTGCAAGTATGAAGATGGCACATATCCCAAATGTTTCAAGATTTTTTTTGAGGAACAATACAAGGACTACACGGCGGAGTATTTTACCGGAACAACCGATGATTTGAAGAACGCTGTCAGCAAAGGAATTCCTGTGATAGTCTTGCTATTCAATGGCAGGACACTTCACTATGTGCCTGTAGTGGGATATGACGAATCGCACTTTTTCATTCAAGATTCTGTCGAGAAATACAGAAACGTTACCGACAACAAAGCTTACAACGAGTCTGTAGGAATCGACACGTTTGACAGGATGTGGAACATACCCATCGAATCGTGTCAGCGACTATTTGTGGTCATCCAAAAGCATTGAATGTAAGGCCAGGCTTGCTCTTTATCCTTTTTCTTCCTATCTTCCCACAGTGACCTCGTTATCACCTTTCCTTGAGATAACGACTGTAGCACCTTCATTCTCCAAAGCAGTTTTAATCTCCGCAGCCTTTTCCGGAGTGACATCTTCTACAAGTACTACCTTGGCGTCCATGGCTGCATCCACCAAATCCTTGGATTCCCTCAATCCGAGGCCCAATGTCTCTTTTACAGCTTTCACCACTTTGAGTTTATTGGGACCGACATTGACAAGTGTAACAACACATTTTTCAGTTTTTGACTTTACCTGGCTTTGAGCCATTACACTAACACTAAAAAACAAACAAATCACAAATGCCGCCAAAGGCAACAACTTACAATTCTTTTTCATATTCATTATTCCTTTTGTCTTTATAACATAGAGGAGAAGCATCACGTTATTCTATCAACAACATATAGAAAAAACAATTCCTCCCTATAGAATTCACGTAGCTCAAGAAATCACATCTTCGTAGCCGCATTATCATCCCTGAACTGGACGAGGACATTGATAATCTCATCCAGACTGTCGGTGATGCTGAGACGAAGGTTTTTGTATTTGCCCGATTGCATAAGACTTTGCAGCAAAGGATAAACAGGCATTTCCTCCGTCCAAAACTTCTTGCCCATGAAAACCATAGGACTGGAAAAGCCAAACGACAAATAATGATTCTGTACGGCATCCTGGAATATTTCCTGCATGGTGCCCGCGCTGCCTGGCGTGTAGACTATGCCCCCAAAAGCCAATGTGAGGATGCTGTCCTCACGTATACTGTTCTCGAAGAATTTGGCAATATGGGTGGCAAAGGGTGTAGAAGGCTCATGTCCATATAGCCAGGTGGGAATTCCCAGGCTGACATACTCAGACTGAGGGTATTTCTCCATGACCTGAAATGCGGAGGCGAGCCACCGGTTATCTTTGAAAGAAGGAGCCACAGAAAGCATCGACAGGGCATCATTAGTTTCCACCGTGGTATTTCCAGCCATCCATGCTCCCATATGGGTTGCCTCCATAGCCCCTGGGCCTCCCCCACTCAACATGAAAAATCCTTTTTCAGTGAGCCGTTTGCTCAAAAAGACGATGTCACGATAGGAGGAATCCGTACGCAACAAGGCGTGTCCACCCATAATGCCCAGACACAAGCGAGCGTCGTGATTCTTGAAAAACTCATCCATTGCCATGTGTATACCATGGTCGTGGAGCGTTCGCGCCAAAGACTCCTCCACCTTTTTTGCCTGCTTCCCATTGGCAATATAGTGCTGATATACCTTGCTGTCGTAACAAGTGCTAAAAGTCTGCTCGTCGGTATAGTTATAGCCTCGATATAAATCAGCAGCATTGTAAAGACTGCGTCGAGTCACATCGTAAGGTACTGCCATGAGATACTCACGAATGCCTTTCAGTTCGTTGAAATCTGTAGTTGTAATCATATCAAGTAAAAAAAGTGTTTGGATGCAACAAATATAAGTATTTTTTTTCTCAACTGCAAATTTTTACCTAAATTTGCAAGAAATATCATTCCCTTTCTATTAACCCGTCTAACAAAACGAAACAACATGCCCTCCCGACTATTACAATTCCTTGACGCATCACCCGTGAATTTTCTCGCAGTTAAAAACATCGCCTCCGCACTGACAGCGTCAGGTTATCACTGTATCGACCCCAGGCTTCCCCTTGGTAAGGTGAAGGCAGGCGACAAATTCTTCGTTACCAAAAACGACTCATCAATATATGCATTTGAAATTGGCCGCAAGAAACTCGCTGATGCAGGATTTCACCTGATTTGCGCCCACTGCGACTCCCCTACTTTCCGCATCAAGCCCAATGCCGAAATGCTTTGTGAGGGCGGAATAGTCAAACTCAACACCGAAGTCTATGGTGGTCCGATACTATCGACTTGGTTTGACCGTCCGCTGACATTAGCCGGCAGAGTAATTGTCAAAGGTGAAAACGAGATGGCTCCCCGCACGTTATTGATACACGTTCAGCGCCCTTTGCTCCAAATCAGCAACCTTGCCATTCACTTCAACCGCCAGGTAAACGAAGGTGTACGTCTAAGCAAGCAAAAAGACATGCTCCCCATCCTTGGTATCATCAGCAACCACTTGGAATGTGGCAACCTGCTGATGAACGTCATCTGTGAAGCCCTGAACGAACAAGAGCCTGTCCAGCAGAGCGACATTCTCGACTTTGACCTCTACTTGGCCGATGCCACACCGGCTTGCACATTCGGCTGTCACAATGAGTTCATCTCCTCCGGGCGACTCGATGACCTCTCGATGTGCTTTGCTGGCCTTGAGGCACTTATCCAATCCCCCGCTTCAGACACCACCAAAGTTTTGGCAATATTCGACAACGAGGAGACGGGTTCACAAACCAAGCAAGGGGCAGGCAGTCCGTTCCTGGCCTCGATGCTGAAAAGAATCGCCTTCGCAGAAAGCGGGACCGAGGAAGCCTTTTTCCAGTCTGTGGAGCGTGCATTTATGATTTCGGCAGACAATGCCCATGCCTGGCATCCCAACTATGGTGAGAAATACGACCTCACCAACCATCCCATGCTGGGCGGCGGTCCTGTGATTAAATTCAATGCGGCTCAGAAATATGCCAGCGACGCCGTCAGTGCTGCCATATTCTCTGAAATATGCCGTAAGGCCGAAGTGCCCTGCCAGCGTTTTGTGAATCACAGCGACATCGCAGGTGGCAGCACACTGGGCAACATCTTGGCATCATCACTTCCACTGAGTGGTGTGGACATGGGCAACGCAATTCTTGCCATGCACAGTTGTCGCGAGACGGGCAGCGTGGCCGACCACCGCTATTGTGTGAAAGCATTCACAGCATTTTTCAGTTAAAGGAGGCTAAGAATCCTAGGGATACTAGAAACTCTAGGGATACTAGAAATACTAGGAATACTAGAAATACTAGAAATACTAGGGATACTAGAAATACTAGGGATACTAGAAACTCTTAGAAATGACAAAGAATAAAAAAGCAAAAAATATGGCAACAGTAGACGACAAGAAAGTGATTTTCTCGATGGTAGGTGTGAGCAAGACCATCCAGCAAAACCAGAAACAAGTGCTCAAAAACATATACCTTAGTTTTTTCTATGGTGCTAAAATTGGCATCATAGGTCTGAATGGCGCAGGAAAATCTACTTTGATGAAGATTATCGCCGGCCTTGACCAGCGATATCAGGGAAAAGTGGTGTGGAGTCCTGGTTACTCCGTAGGCTATCTACCCCAGGACCCTCCCCTCGACGAGAACAAGACCGTGAAGGAGAATGTGATGGAGGGTGTTCAGCATGTGTATGACGCACTAAAAGAATACGATGAGATTAACGTGAAATTTGGTCTTCCCGAATACTATGAAGACCCAGACAAGATGGACAAACTGATGAATCGTCAGGCCGAACTGCAGGACGTCATCGACTCCACCGATGCCTGGAATATGGATTCGAAACTGGAAAGAGCGATGGCCGCATTAAACTGTCCTCCGGGCGACTGGAGTGTGGAACATCTCTCAGGCGGTGAACGCCGCCGTGTAGCCCTCTGCCGACTGCTGTTGCAAAAACCCGATGTGCTACTGCTTGATGAGCCCACCAACCACCTCGACGCCGAATCGATAGACTGGCTTGAGCAGCATCTACAGCAATATGAAGGTACGGTGATTGCCGTGACTCACGACCGCTATTTCCTCGACGACGTGGCTGAATGGATATTGGAACTGGACCGCGGCGAGGGTATTCCCTGGAAAGGCAACTATTCATCGTGGCTTGAGCAGAAAAGCCTCCGCATGGCTCAGGAGGAGAAGACAGCTTCTAAACGTCGGAAGACTCTTGAGCGCGAGTTGGAATGGGTACGCATGGCTCCCAAAGCCCGTCATGCCAAGGGCAAGGCCCGTCTGAATTCATACGACAAGATGCTCAACGAGGAACAGAAGCAGAAGGAAGAGAAACTGGAAATTTTCATCCCCAACGGCCCCCGTCTCGGCAACAAGGTGATAGAAGCGGAGCATGTGGCAAAGTCTTTTGGCAACAAGACTCTATTCAGCGATCTCAACTTCATGTTGCCCCCCAACGGCATTGTGGGTGTCATCGGTCCGAATGGTGCCGGAAAGACCACACTTTTCCGTCTGATTATGGGCTTGGAACAAGCCGACCATGGTTCGTTTGCCGTTGGCGAGACGGTGAAACTGAGTTATGTGGACCAGCAGCACAAAGACATAGACCCCACAAAGACAGTATATCAAGTGGTAAGTGGTGGCAATGAGACCATCCGTATGGGTGGTCGTGACGTGAATGTTCGTGCCTATTTGTCGCGTTTCAATTTCAGCGGAGCCGACCAGGAAAAGAAATGTGCAGTCCTGTCGGGTGGTGAGCGCAACCGTCTGCAACTGGCAATTGCACTGAAGCAAGAAGGCAATGTGCTGTTGCTTGATGAGCCCACCAACGACATCGACGTAAACACACTACGAGCATTGGAGGAAGGTCTGGAATCCTTCGCCGGATGTGCAGTCGTCATTAGTCACGACCGCTGGTTCCTTGACCGCATCTGCACCCACATCCTGGCTTTTGAGGGTGAGGGCAATGTGTTCTATTTCGAGGGTAATTACACAGAATATGAATCGAACAAGGCCATGCGGCTTGGACTGGAGGAGCCCAAGCGCATCCGTTACCGTAAACTCATGGAGGATTAGTCTTCTGATGGAATGAAAACTTCAGGAAATACCATCAGAAAGAGCCATTAATAAGAATAGAGGTCAAATGACCTCTATTCCCATTTTTTCGCAAAGTTTCAGACTCAATTCCTTGAGTTTGAATTTTTGTATTTTTCCAGAACCTGTCAAGGGGAATTCATCCACGAAGAACACATATTTGGGAGTCTTGTATCGAGCGATTTTTCCCTTGCAGAAATCCCTCACATCCTCAGGTTCCATTTTGACCCCTTCCTGAAGAATGATGAAAGCGCCCACCTCCTCACCGTACTTTTTGGAAGGAACGGCAGCCACCTGCACGTCCTTGACACCTGGCAAATGATAAAGGAATTCCTCTATTTCACGTGGATAAACATTTTCGCCACCACGTATAATCATATCCTTGATTCTTCCGGTGATACGGTAGAAACCATTCTCGTCCTTGACGCCCAAGTCTCCTGAGTGGAGGAATCCGTTTTTGTCGATTACCTCAGCAGTGGCCTCCGGATTCTTGTAGTAACCCTTCATCACATTGAAGCCACGGCAGCACATCTCTCCCTGCACGCCAACCGGGCACTCCTCGCCAGTCTCAGGGTCGATAACCTTGACCTCAACGAAAGGAAAATCTCGTCCCACTGTAGTACAACGCTGCTCGAAACTGTCCTCCAGTTTGGTCTGTGTCATACCTGGCGAACTCTCCGTCAGTCCATATACACTTGTAATAGTCATGAACATCTTGTCGCTCACCTGTTTCATCAGTTCGACCGGGCAGAGCGAACCTGCCATAATTCCCGTTCGGAGCGAACTCATATCGAACATTTCGAACATAGGATGATTCAGTTCCGCAATAAACATGGTGGGCACACCATAAAGCGCCGTGCAGCGCTCCTTGTGCACAGATGCCAAGACGACAAGAGGGTCGAATTTCTCGACCATCACCTGAGTACATCCATGCGTGAGGCAATTCATAGTGGCCAGCACGACACCAAAACAGTGGAAAAGCGGGACGCAGACACACAGTTTGTCGTCCTGCGTGAATCCCATGTTCTCGCCTGTGAAGAATCCGTCGTTTGAGATATTGTAATGCGTCAGCATGACCCCCTTTGGAAAACCTGTCGTACCCGATGTGTATTGCATATTGACCACATCATGGCAAGTGACATTCTTCTTTGCCTCAATGAGTTGCTCATCGTCGATGTTTTTCCCGAGAAGAAGCAATTCTGCGGTATTGAACATTCCACGGTATTTCTCTCTCCCAATGAAGACAACATTCTTCATATAAGGGAAGCGCTTGCTGTTGAGATGCCCCCGCTCACACATACGGAGTTCGGGCAACATCTTGTAGGTCATGTCCACATAGTCGCACTCCCATGTCCCATCAGTGATACAAAGGGTGTGCATATCCGAGTCCTTGCAAAGATACTCCAACTCGCTTTGCTTGTAATTGGTGTTGACAGTGACGAGCACCGCCCCAATCTTGGCAGTTGCATACAGGAAAGTGAGCCAGTCGGGCACATTTGTAGCCCATATACCCACATTGCTACCCTTTTTCACTCCTATAGCCAGAAGTCCTTTTGCCAGATTGTCCACACGCTGGTTGAACACCTTCCATGTGAATCTAAGGTCCCTGTCGGAGTACACGATATACTCCTTGTCGGGTGTGGTCTCGGCCCAATGTTCGAGCCACTGCCCGAGCGTCTTTTCTGATAATTGCTGCTGCATATCCTTGAATAGAATTAGAATGGGATATATACGACTGCAAGGATTTTGGCAGATTTCCCCTTCGCACCATGAACATGATGCTCAACAATAGAGTCGTAGAAGATACTGTCGCCCTCCTTGAGTACATATTTTTCCTTGCCATACTCAATCTCGACCTCTCCGCTCATCACAAAAATGAACTCCTCGCCCTCGTGTGCCGAGAGTTTATAGCCCTGTTCGTCGCTGGCGTGAATATCGATGATGAAAGGTTCCATGTGTCTGCCAGCCTTTTGTTTGGCCAGCGAATGGTATTCCATATGCTTTCTTGCATCAGAAGTGTCGTTTGAGAAACTGATGCTGCTATTTCTCTCCTCAGCCCTGCAAACCACGGGTCCCAATTCATCATTGTCGTCGAGGAAGGTGCCAAGCCTCACTCCCAGCGCCCTTGCAATTTTGATCAGTGGCCCAAGTGAAGGCAAGAACTGGTCGTTTTCGATTGATTGGATTTGTTCTACCGAGAGCCCACTTCGCTCTGCGATTTCTTCGACAGAAAGATTTTTGGATTCTCTCATTCCTTTGATTTTGAATCCAACGATAGTGTTATGATTAGGCATATAAAAAAATGATAAATGAAACCTATTTTAAAAATTTGGCGCAAAATTACAAAATATGATTGAATTATTGTAATTTTTTAGAAAGATTAAACAAAAAAGGTCGAAAAGGTGACAATTTGACGCAGAAATGATGATTATTTAAGCATGGAAACGAGGTGGGAAGAATCCAATGGACTCTTTTTTCCTGTATTTCTTTGTATTTCGTGTGAAAATGCTTACCTTTGCAGCCGACTTACAAAATGTAGGTTAAGGGGTGCTCGATATTTCGGGCTGAGATGATACCCTCATACCTGACCCGGATAATGCCGGCGTAGGAATTCAACTTTCCCTCCCCTTTATTGTATATATATATTTATATAATGATGAGAAAGAAACAGACAATCGTGTTTTGCACATTGGGATTGTTAACACTTCCAGCAATGTCTCAGGACTTAAGCGCTCCCGACACCTTGCGGCTTGACCACCTGAATGAAGTAGTAATCAAAGGTGTTCGTGGACAGAAAAATGCCCCATACGCTATTGCCAACATCAAAAAGCAAGAGTTGGACCAATTCTCCAAGACCGGGCAGGAACTGCCACTGCTATTTTCCCAGACCCCTGGCATATTCGCGTGGAGTGAAAATGGTGTAGGCACAGGAACCACCTACATGCGCCTCCGTGGTGCGGGCGACTCCCGCATCAATGTAACGCTCGACGGTGTCCCCCTGAACTCCCCTGAGGACCAATGTGTGTTCTGGGCCAACATGAACAGTTATGGTTCGCTGTTAGGCTCAGTCCAGATTCAACGTGGTCTGGGCACTACCACCCACGGCGACGGTGCATTTGGCGGTTCAATCAGCCTCAGTTCACGTACTCCCGCAGAAACGCCATCGGGTGAATTGTCATTCGGATATGGTTCCTACAACACATTCAATGTGGGAGGCTCGTTCACTACAGGCCTGCTTTGGAACCATATTATATTAGACGGAGCATATCATGAGACCAATACCGATGGTTATATCCACGGCACATCAGGCCGTTCCGGCTCGTACTATGGTGGTTTGCGCTATGTGTCGGATCGTGTCATCATCGGATATAAGAATTTCGGCAACTTCGAGAAAACCGGTCAGGCATGGAACGGTGTGACCGCTGGCGACAACGACTTATCTCTCATGGACGGCACATATGGCGAGAAGACTGGTATCAAGACCTACAAAGATCTGTATAATGCAGGGCTTGGTCGCTACAACACCCTTTACGAGACACTGGCCTACGGCGACGACGGCAACCCATTGACTGATGCCAATGGCAATTATCAGGCCGACCGCTATGTGGTGAGACGCCCGGACTCCTCTCCCACTTTATGGGAAAAGGCCACCGACAATTTCTGGCAAAGCCACAACATTCTGAATGCCGTCTGGGATATCAATGAACAATGGAATACCACTGTATCTTTGCACTACACACACGGATACGGATACTACAATGAATTCCGGCTCAACAACAAGTTGAAAAAATTCGGTCTAAGTAATTACACTGCTCCCGACGGCACAACTGTGAAAAAGAGCGACTTTATCCGCAAGAAGGGTCTTGAGCAAGACACTTATGGATTTGTGTGGAATGCCAATTACAAGAACGATTATTGGGATGTGATCAGCGGAATCTCCTTCCAGCAATTCACGGGCAATCACTTTGGCTATCTAACCTATGTATCCAACAAGGCCCTCAGCAGTTATCTTCTCTCGGATGGCAATTACAAATATTATGACTCAGACGCAGATAAGCGGGATGGCATTGTCTATATGAAAGCCGCATATCATATCAATGACCACTGGGATGTCTTTGGCGAGATACAGTATCGAGATGTCCGTTATCAGACCGATGGTTACAACGACAAATTCATCGACAACGGCGACGGCACCTACAGCAAGCAAAACCTTGACATAGACAAGTCGTATCATTTCCTCAACCCTAAAGCAGGATTCAGTTATTTACTTGGCTCTCACCGTTTCTACGGTTCAGTCGGAATGGGTCATCGTGAGCCTGAGCGCAACAATTTCACCGACAACGGCAGTTATCCCGCCCCCAAAGCCGAGCGTATGTTGGACTATGAGGCAGGTTATCAATACGACAGCTCCCGTTTCCGCGGTGGTGTGAATTTCTATTACATGGACTACACCGACCAATTTGTGCAGACCGGTGCTGTGAGTGATATTGGAGAATCTCTGACCACCAACATCAAAGACTCCTACCGTATGGGTGTGGAAATCACAGCAGCATATGATGTCACCCCATGGCTTACCCTTGAGGGCAATGCCGCCCTTAGCCAAAACAAAATCAAAGACTTCACTGAATATGTGGAAGACTGGGACGACTGGTCGGGCAATCCCGATGCCGCCAAATACCATTGCGATGGCGACGGTGACGGCATGCGCACATATCACTACGACAATTCGACGCTTGCCTTCTCTCCCTCTGCTATCCTCAACGGCTTTGTCAATCTCCATCACAAAGGTTGGCAGGCAGTTTGGCATACCAATTATGTGGGTCGCCAGTACTTGGACAACACCGAGAACAAAGACCGCTCGCTGCCATGCTTCAGCACCTCCAATCTCCGCCTCAGTTACAGTTCAAAAGTGTCGAAAGTGAGTCCGCTTAAAGAGGTTGTTCTTGGTCTGAATTTCAACAATATATTCAGCCGTCGTTATGCAGCGTCGGGATGGGTATATTCAGCCATCGCCGAAAGTTATGGGCACAGCAATGACAATCGCTATTATCAGATAGGCTTTATCCCCATGGGTGGATTCTCCGTGATGTCGAACTTGACACTGAAGTTTTGATTTTTACGGGAAACAATAATTGAAGATAAGTTGGGGAAATAAAGGGACAACTGTATATCTTGACAAATAATGTTAGAATTTTTAGCAAATCACTGGCTTGATATGTTAACAACGGTACTCGGGTTGGCTTACATCCTACTCGAGTATCGTGCTAGCATCTGGTTATGGGTTGTAGGATTTCTGATGCAGAGTTTAGGTATCGTTCTCTATTACCAGAAAGGACTATACGCCGATTGTGGGATGGAGTTTTATTTCCTTGTCATGACTATATATGGATTTTTCCGATGGATACGCAAACCAGCATCTGGCGAGAAGAAGCAATCCCGCTATATAGACATCACCCATTTCCCTTTCAAATACGCAGTTATCTGGACGCTGATCACATTATTAGCCTGGGGGTGCCTATACCTGTTTTTAGTGAAATGCACAGACTCAAGAGTGCCCTTGGCCGACTCGTTCACCACGGCACTGTCGTTTGTTGGCATCTGGGCACTCGCACGGAAATACCTTGAGCAATGGCTTATCTGGTTAGTGGTCGATGTTGTGACCTGCGCCCTTTACTTTTACAAGGATATACCATTCAAGGCTTCACTTTACGGACTGTATATTGTGATAGCGATTGCAGGATACTTAAAATGGAAAAAACAGATGAAATTGCAATCCTCAAGAAGGCGCTATTAGCATTATAAACCCATACTTACCAAGAAGTGGACAAACGCGCAAACAATGTGTGCGCCCACAATGTTATTTTTTGTTTAAAAAAGAAAAATAAGTGCTCGATAGTTTGGTAGCGGGGATAATAAAACGTATATTTGCACTGCGTTTACAAAAGGTGTAAAAATCACCCTTATTACAAAGGCATTTAGACAAAGACAATAATAATTTTCGCTAACAAAGTATCCCACTTCGTGGGATGTCCACTCGTGAGAGTCGACTTATTAGAAGTAATTTTTTTTATCATATTTAGGCACTTCGTCGTGAGACAAAGTGCCTATTTTGATGAAATGAAGTTAAATTTGGTTTGAATTTGGGGTCAACGGATAAACGGGTCAGCGGGCTGCCCGGTCAAGAATAAAAATGAAACGCTGCTCTTTAAACTTTCAATTTGAAAGAATTCTCGATATTGGCGATGTCGTTTCTGAAAGCGGTGTCGATTTTCATACGCTCCTCCACTTTCTCACAACTGTGAATAACGGTGCTGTGGTCACGGCCAGCAATCAGTTTTCCAATTCTTGCTGCCGGCATTTTAGTGTGCTTCTGGGCAAGATACATGGAAACCTGTCGAGCCTGGACAAGATTTTGCTTTCTGCTTTTTCCTCCCACCTCCTCGACACTGACATGATAATACTCACACACTCTGTCCATGATTTCATCCACAGTGATAGGCTTATCATCCACCTTTACCGAACGTTTCATCACCGTCTGTGTAAGTTGGATATCAATGTTATGATTATACACCACAGAATAAGCCATGAGTGAATTGACCACTCCTTCAAGGTCCCTCACACTTCCATTTGCATTTTCTGCGATATACCTGACCACATCCTCAGGAATAGCCAGTCCGTCGTGACGTATTTTAGCATTCAGGATGTCGATGCACAACTGCACATTTGGCCGTTCCAGTTCAGCGATAAGTCCGCAACTGAATCTTGTGAGAAGTCTCTCATTCATCCCCTTAAGGTCGACAGGAGGTCTGTCACACGCCAAAATGATACGCTTACCTATTCTATATAGGTGGTCGAAAATATGGAAGAATGTATCTTGCGTCCTCTGTGCCGTGATCCATTCCTGAATATCATCTACGATAAGTACATCTATCGTCTGATAGAAACTGATAAAGTCGTTGAGCGTATTGTATCTTACCGCATTGGTATATTGCACCTGGAAAAGCCTTGCGCTGATATAGAGCACTCTTTTTTCATGGTACAATTGCTTCACCTTCACTCCGATGGCGTTGATGAGGTGAGTTTTTCCACACCCCGAAGGCCCATAGATAAACATCGGGTTGAACTGAGAAGTGGAAGGATGTTCCGCAATGGAGAGTCCCACAGCCCTTGGTAATTTGTTGCTGTCGCCTTCGATGAAATTCTCAAAGGTCTGTCTTGGATTGAGTTGTGGGTCGATTTGCTGTGGCTTAGCCGCATCAAGCACCCCATAAGGTTGATTACCTTTTGTCTGTGGCTGCGGTTTATCGATTTGCTCGGCTACCGGATCCGACTGGAGGACCATGTTTTTGTTGTTGGTCTTGTCGGTGATAACCCTGTATGCCAATCTGACATTTTTTCCGAAGATTCGAGTAAGTACCTTTCCAATCAAATCGACAAAGTTCTCCTCGAGGTACTCATACACGAATGCGCTGGGTACCTGAACCAACAGAGTAAGAGTCGCCGGAGAGTACGACTCAAAGACTATCGGCTTGAACCATGTCTTATATTGTTGCTCTGTGACGTTTGCCTTGATTAATTGTAGGCTTTGTTCCCAGAGTTGTTGTGGACTTACTTTCATTGCTGTTTTGACTGTTTGAAGCTATTAAGGCTATGTGTTGTTTGATGAATCGCCTTTTAGGTCATAGTCTGAAATCGAATGCAAATATCGCAATTTTTTTTGGTATGAGCAAATGCCAATTTTATGAGTTTTTGAACCAAACTGCGTAAAATGCTTGAATTTCGCATTTTATGGAAGGGAGCGCGGGTGTGAAAATATTTTACATTTGCATTTTTACAAGTCTTTGGTTTATTGGCAGTTGCTTGATTTTTCGCATTTATACATAACAGTCATATAGCAAGATAGTAACACACTGTAACTATTTCACCTTTAGTTGTTTCATGGATTTAGATAAAGTGATATTTCAGCATCTGCTTATTTAGACACATTTTAAATTATGCCTATTTGTCCTTTTTCCCAAAAATCGAAAAATGCACATATCTCTTTGGGTGTTCTTTCAGATTTACCAGCAACGAGTCGGCATGTGCGAGAGTCGCATTAAGGTTTTCGTACATGGATTTATCATTAAGCAGCAATGATAGAGAACCTTCGTTTTGGTTGAGTTTTTCGGTGAATGTTTTCAAGTTGTTGAGTGTCTGTGAAAGTTCAGCAAGTGAGGTTTCCAAGTCGAGATTAGCAAGATTATCAGTGACTCTCTGTGCATTTCCCATGGTATTGTTGGCATTGTCGAGCACAGTTCCTGCCTTAGTCATTAACCCTGGCATTTGCTTGTCGACAGAGGCAACGATTGAGTTCAACTCATTTGCTGTGGTATTGAGTTTTTGTGTGAGATGCTCTACATTGTGCAATGTGGTATGAATAGCAGGATCGGCAAGGAGCATATTGACATTGGCGAGGATAGAGTCCAGTTTTGGCAACATGGCCTGAATCTGTGGCACCATCTCCTTCACTTTTCCCAAAGCCCCATCATTCAAGTTTCCGCTGATGGTGCCATTAGGCTGAATAAATCCAGTTGCAGGATTCCCCAATACAAGATCTACCTGTACGTTTCCCAACAAATCGCTTGATATTAAAGCCACGGTTCCCATTGGTATATTCAATTCCTTGTTGATACCCACCTCAGCAATGATCTGACCAGGCTTGTTATAGTCATAGTTGATAGACTTCACCATTCCCACTTTATATCCGTTTTCCATGATAGGACTTGAAGTACTCAAGCCCTTGATATTGCTGAACGTTATATAATAGGTGTTGTCTGAGGAGAACAATTGCACTCCCTTGAGGAAGTTCATTCCAAAAAACAGAATCAAAACACCAACAATTGCTACGAGGGCTATTTTTATTTCTTTTGTTATTTTCATTTGTGGTAAATTTTATGGTAAAAGTTTATTTACTGATTGGCTTTATGTTTTTTAAATTCACGAATGGCTTCACCTGTATTGATTTTGTTCCCATCAAGAAATGCCACGATGAAAGCCTGCGGGAATTTGGCCTGGACACTTGTTTTGAGAGCGGTGATCTCATCAAAATCGGGTGATGCACCAACTGTATACTTATACATTCCACCTTCTTCGTATGATGTTACGCCCTGAACGCCCAAGAACTGTGGTGCATCATAAGCAAGAAGTTGGCTGCTTGCAGCAATTTGCACTTTGAAAATAGGCCTTCCTCCAGACTCTTGCTGAGAAATAGGATTTGAGGGAGATTGAGGTTGGGGCTGAGGCTGAGGGGTCGATTTGGGTTGAGCTTGTGGTTGCGGTTCGGGAGTTGGTTTGGGTTGAGCCTGTGGTTGGGGTTCGGGAGTTGGTTTAGGTTTAGGTTGAGCTTGAGGTTGGGGTTCGGGAGTTGGTTTGGGTTGAGCCTGTGGTTGGGGTTCGGGGGTTGGTTTGGGTTGAGCCTGCGGCTGGGGTTCGGGGGTTGGTTTGGGTTGAGCCTGCGGCTGGGGTTCGGTGGTTGGTTTGGGCTGAACCTGCGGCTGAGGTTCGGGGTTGGGCTGAGCCTGTGGCTGGGGTTCGGATTTGGGTTGAGCCTGTGGCTGAGGTTCGGGGGTAGGTTTGGGCTGAACCTGCGGCTGAGGTTCGGGGTTAGGCTTGGGTTGAGCCTGCGGCTGGGGTTCGAGTTTGGATTCAGGCTGGGGTTCGGGGGTTGGTTTGGGTTGTGCCTGCGGCTGAGGTTCGGGGTTGGGTTCAAGCTGAGCCAAAGGTTGGTCAATAGTTTCAAAGGTAGGCACATTCTTACTGGACACCACATGGGAGCGTATTTGCCTACCTTCCACATACTCTACCTGAGCATAAAGTGCAGTCGTGTCCACGCTGACAGTTGGAGAATTGAAGTCTTCAAAAGGAGGTATCACATCTGCCGTAATAGGTGATTGAAGAACAGGTTCAAACTCTTGATAATCGGAATCTATCAGCAAATCGGCAGAATTAGGTTTCGCCGATTTGCTATTCTTGGCCGGTGTATTGCTCTTGGAAGGAGTAGTGTTCTTGGCCGGTGTATTACTCTTGGAAGGAGTAGTGTTCTTGGCCGGTGTATTACTCTTGGGAGGAGTGGCGTTCTTGGCCGGTGTATTGCTCTTGGGAGGAGTGGTGTTCTTGGCCGGTGTATTGCTCTTGGGAGGAGTGGTGTTCTTGGCCGGTGTATTGCTCTTGGGAGGAGTGGTGTTCTTGGCCGGTGTATTGCTCTTGGGAGGAGTGGTGTTCTTGGCCGGTGTATTGCTCTTGGGAGGAGTGGTGTTCTTGGCCGGTGTATTG
>Ga0247611_10001624_pt1 | contig 39643 bp, 66 predicted proteins | sample 177DNAGHGhighgp2_FD_192422 | JGI IMG/M metagenome (GOLD analysis project Ga0247611, IMG submission 192422) | Sheep rumen microbial communities from Palmerston North, Manawatu-Wanganui, New Zealand - 1770 DNA GHGhigh gp2 | ecosystem: Host-associated > Mammals > Digestive system > Stomach > Rumen... | reverse complement strand
GACTGCTTCCGGAAGCCGACGCCGACGCCGTCCAGGCTTCCGGCTTCCGCTGTTTCCTCTGATCAGCTGATCGATGCTTCTGATCCGCTTCCGCTTCTGCTTCTGTTTCCGCTTCCGACTGCTTCCGCTGATCCGCTTCCGGATTATAAAAAAAATTTATAAAAAAACGTTATGTGATAAAAAAATAAAATATACAATTTCCTATTTTCCCCTTGCATGTTGTACAACATGCGCTATAATAGAGACATCGAAAGGGGAAATAAACCATGAAAAAAGCCTTATACATACTTTTAGTCGCGCTTATTGCGGAAGCGTCATTTATAGCCGGCCATATTACGCCGCCGGCATCGATCCGGGCGGAAGCTTCCGCAGCCGTCAAGATGCGTTATAGAGCGTCTAAAAGCGAAGCGGCCATTATGCGGAAGGTGCTTCCCATTGAGTACAAGCGTCTGATGATCGACCGTAATTTTTACGAGGACGTCGCGCAGCATTATGCGGCTATCCTGGAAAGTATCGGATATTTCAAATGACCGCCGTTCCGGATTACCGTGACGCCGCACCAGGGGAAGCGGATCACCTGACCGCCGGACGCCGTACCAGGGGAAGCGGATCACCTGACCGCCGGATCGCCGTGACCGTCTGAAGCACCGTGTTAAACGTCATACAAAAAAATGACGTAACATATAAAAGCATGTTTAGCAACTTGCACTATAATAAGGGGGAGATAATGGGCTATAAATGGAAGCCGTCGAAAGCAGCAGCCGCGGATTTTACCGCTAAAATGGCGGAAATCGATCAGTTTTGTGCATCGCATGGGATCACACAATCGCGGAGCAGTGATAGCTATTACTTTGAGATCGACGGCGTAAAATACCGCGTTTCGAATCACACCGTGGACGCGTCTAACCGGGGGGCATATGACGCTTTTGGTAATCAGATCCGTGACCTGTATCATGAGGACGGCGAAAGCGGAATGATCTGCATCACCGCCGGAAAAACGCGGATCATCGAAATTTATAATGATCTGGAAGCGGGCTATAAATTAAACCGCCGTGGCTATCGAATCGAATAACATAATAGGGGAGGGGCGGGGGATCGCCCAAAACAGAAACCGCGCCTGGGCGGTATATCCCAGGCGGAAGGGGAAACAGTGAAAGCACTTGAATATTACGTTCCTGGTATCAACCTGTCAGAGATCGACCGCGATAAACTGATCGCTTTCGCGGAAAAACATAATGATCGTTTCATCGTGGAAAACGCGGAAACAGCCGACGAGAAGACGATCCAGATGACATTTATCCGCGTCGTCAATATCGAAACTGAGATCCGCTTCCACATGTTGGAGACTGAAGACGGCAATTATGCCGTATACCTTCCGGACGCCTGGCATGCTCTGCCTTATGATCAGCTTTGGGAAGCTGTCTATCCGTACCTGTGTGAGCTGTTCCCGACGTATGCGCGTAATTTTGAATCCGTGATGGTTTCTGTATCACACGAATAAGGGGGGGAGATGAAAAAACGCATAGGATCGAAGCTTTACGACACTGAAAAGGGCATCCCCGTTCTGCCGGATCAGCACCTTTACAAACAGCCGAATAAGCGCACATTTTATCTGTTCGACGGCGAGACGATCACTCCTGTCAGTTTTGAGGAAGCAGCCGAAATGATCAGGGGGGCGGGGCTTCCCGATCCGGATCGTTTCCTGGACGTAAAACCGGATGCCCGCGGATGCACAAAGATCGGCGTGACGGTCGGGCATTACAACAAACTGGAGCGGTACGCAAAACTCCGCGGGATCAGCATGAAATCAGTGATCGAAGCTTATATCGACTCACTGCCTGAAGAATAGGGGAGGGAGACATGGAACGTATCGGCACAAAGATCCGCCGGATGCAGGATCAGATGTTCATCGACGCTTACGAGGCGCAGACGTATTATGAGCGCTTCCGCCATTCCTGGAATGACCGCGACTTCACAGAAAAACAGCTTGCGATCTATGAAGAGCTGTCATTCCTGATCAGTCATATGGGATGGACGGCGGAATACATGGCGTACTGTGACCGCCGGAATGCGAAAAACGAAAAGAGCCTGACAGCTCAGGCTCTTTCGATCTGATCAGGGGGGCGGGGGATGTTACGGCATGTAATCTCTGAACCAGGCGTCGATGTATCCCGCCCATTCATCACCGCGGGCGTCATCACAATCCAGAAGCCGTTTATGGCACTCTTCTTTTGTGGCTTCGACCAGGATCAGGGACGCGCCAAGGCGGGCAGCCAACCGCTCCCTCTCGTCTTTTCTCGGCAAGCCGGCGATCACCCACGCAGTCTGCCATTCGCCGGAGCGGATGCGGATCTGTTCATACAAAAAGTCACGAACGGCAAAAGCGGTTTTCTGCAAGGGGGGGGCGGGGGTGTACAACGGCTGCAAACTTATCCCGCTGCGGATGGCGTCCAGATCGACGACCAGATCACCCGGCTCCATGTTCTCCCTGACGTATGTGCTTTTTCCGGACAGCGGAGACCCGTACACGATAAACACTTCTTTGCGCTTTTTGATGAAGCCCCGGACAGGATGCTGAAGGGCATGGCATTTTTGGCAGAGGATCTCAATGTTATCCGGATTGACCGCGACCGCCGGATCTTTCAGTGTCTCGTCAGTCAGGTGCTCTTTATGGTGCGCGATCAGCTCAGACGTATCGGCGGAGCAGTCTTTCCCGCAGCGGTCACAGCGTCCATGCCGCTGAATGATCAGCACTTCCCGCAGTTCACGCCATCTGCGGGATGCGTAAAATCTTTGCAGTTCAGGTGTCTTAGCCATCTAATCATCCTCATCCGGCGAATCAATGCCGTGAATTTTTGCCAGAAGGTTCACTGCGGAAACAATGTCCGCGGGGCGGATCACAACTTCGGACAGGTTCGACATCCCGCGTTCGATAAACTCCCGCAGCGTCATGTCGATGTAGTCGAACCGCTGTTTCCGGACGTTTCCTTCTGCTTTTTCCAACTCCCGCAACCTTTGTATAACCTTTGTATTTGCCATCAGTTTTGACGCCTCAGTGTCGACGGATCCGGCTTTCCACGTCCGGCTTTTCGGGTATGCTTCCAAATAAGCCTGTCTTTGATTCCTGCCGTTTTTCAGGTACGCCTGAACAAAGGCTTCCTGTTGAGGGGGGAGGGGGGCGGGTGTCTTAGCCATTAGCTCTTATCCAAAATCTGCACATCGCCGTCATTCACGGCTACCCAGACCGTAAATGTAGCGGGTACGACTTGCATATAAGTGATCCCGTTCTGTTTCCGGACGGTGCTTTCCCCTGTATAGTAAAACGGTGTCCCCTGCGGATAAACGGTGTAATCACCGAAGTGCTTACTGTAAAACGCTTTGACGCCCAGGCTGTTCTGTACCTTCAGCAGTTCACCCGCAGAAAAGGCTTCCGCTCCCTTCAGGTCCTTTTTTTCGGGAAGGGGGGCGGGGGGCGTCTCGATACTGCTGTGCAGGACGTTCATCGGGTCTAATGCCTTGTTATCAGCACCGCGGATCTCAAAATGCAGATGGTATCCGGTACTGTTTCCGGTTGTGCCGGAATAGCCGATGATCTGTGACCGTTCGACCTTCTGTCCCATTACGACCGCGGGGATATTGAGATGGGCATAGATCGTCATGTTCCCGTCGGGATGGCGGATCATGACGCAGTTGCCGTATCCGGTATTATCCCATCCGGATTTGATCACTGTTCCGGCTTCTGACGCCAGAACAGGGGTGTCCTTCGGCAGTGCGTAGTCGATCCCTTTGTGTCCGGTCGGATCGGTGGTCTTTTCGCCGAAAAGCTGTGTGATCGGGTATGATCCCTCAAAAGGCTGTCTGTATTCCATATGTTCCTCTATCAGAAAAAAGGCGGTGGGGCATGTTTCGGAAGTGTGTGTGTTTGCCCCTTTGAGCATCCTTGTGTCTTATTGCGTGTCCCCCTACTGAGCAACCGCCTTTTTATAGTTCTCCGGAGCGGAATCGAACCGCTGCTGATCTTGCCGTCGGCTACAGTCAATTTCGCTGACGCAAACGCTCTTCCACTGAGCTACCGGAGAGTGATCTCATTTTGAGCGCAAAACTTCCATTGCAAGCTTCTTTATGTTTTCATTGTATTTTTCATTAAGTTTTTTGTTTTCTTCGTCCAGTTCTTTCAGATCGCCGTTGATAATTCCGGCATCATGCATTTTGACCGCCATCAAATGCGTCATCTTCGCAGAGTTATCGACGCGATCCATCATAAGCAGTTGGTTTTCATCGCGGAGCGCTTCCCGTTGGTCTACCTGATCGAACCGCTTATTGACGATCCTGGTCACGACCAGGGTGAGCACAACGCCGACGATACCGGAAGCTCCGATCGCTGCGAGGATGGTCTGGGCAAGGTTACTCATCGTTTCCGTCCTGTTCGGTCGGTACGAATTCCGGCGGGGTCTGCATCTGCTTCTGCTCTGTCGTCAGGAAAAAGTTTTCGCGGTGCAGTGTGTAGACCGTCGCTTCGATCGCGTCTTCAATAACTCCTACGTCGATAATTAGCCCTTTTTGCGCCAGAAAGTCCTGCACGGACGCGATGGCGTATTCCTTCTTCTTCTGCCCTTCTTCCGTTCCCATCATCTGCTCCGCAGCGATCACAGCCTGGTTTACCGCGGTCTGTAAGACCTTGGCGAAATCCGGCTGATCCTTTTTGATCTGCTGATACAGTTGGATCGCCCATTTTACGATCAGGGCAACACAGACAGGGATAAGCACCCGCAGGAACTGCGTGATGGCTTCGCCTACAATAACGTTCCAATCTACCATGTTCACCTCACTTTAAAATAAAAAACAGACGGTACTTTCTGGAGAAAATCCGCCTGTCTTACAAGGTCGTTTATTATAAAATTATACTTCATTTTTGGGCGGGATCGCTTTGACTTCCACATCGAACCGGACATGCACGGGCTTTCCGCGCCGTACTTCGATCGTGATGTTTCCGTTTTCCTGTCCGGCGTCGAACATAAGCTGAAGCGCCCTTTTTACCAGATAGATCATTTCCGCGATGCTCATGTCGTCATTTCCATATCTCATAAAAAAGTATCAGGATCATGCTGACCGCAAAAAGAAAAGCTCCAATAAACAGAATAGACAGCAGATCATTCATGCTTTATGCGCTTTCTCAGGTCGGCAATGACGGCAGCGATAAACACCACAAGAAACAGCAATGCCAGGAGCAAAGCGCTGATCCCTAACAACAGCCAAAGCGCATGGATCACAGCCCGCAGAAATTCGATGATCATACGTCACTCCTTTTCAGGATCCGGAAGGTATATTCGGGGTATCTCTGTTTCACCAGTTTCCATTTGAGCCGGAATTCCTTCGTCTCAACACCTTTCGTGTCTTCAGCGATCCACTTTCGCGCCTTGCAGTCCAGGTAGACAAAATCTGCCAAATAAAAAGCGGATTTCTCTTTTTCGCCTGTTTCCGGATCGATGTAACCCTGGAAAATCTGAAACTCCATCTGTAAGGCGAGATCGCAGATTTCTCCGGCTTCCAACAGGAGCAGAAGCTGCTGATAGCGATCCGCTTCGAGACGGCTCTTAAACTTTATTCCGTTTACAACTGTTGGCTTGTTTCCAAACTTTTGATAATTCATAATTCTCCAATCTCCCGTGGGTTAGTTCGTAATGGTAACAAGTTGCGCATAAGCCTCTGCCGTGCATCTTTCCTACTTTACCGCATCGCGCACAAGCCCTAATGCATTGTTTGCTACGCTCCATCCCGTGTATTTTTTGGTGTTCGCTATTTGTAAGAAGCATCAGATTTTCTATTCTGTTATCCAATCTATTGCCGTTTTTGTGATGAACCTGCTCATTGAATTCTAATTCCCGTCCTAAATGCTTCATCATGACGAGCCTATGTTCTTCTATTGGACTTCCGTGGTAGGTTACGTATTTGTATCCATTTGTCGGGCTGATCCATCCGCCTTCCCAGTGGTCTAATGAATTACGGGATAACCTGAATTCCATTTCGCATTTTTTACTGCAAAATCTATGTTTTCGGTTTCTCTTCTCATAGCACGGATATGTATGAAATATCTTTCCGCAGTTATCGCACCGTTTCTCAATCACTTCTCACCTCTCACTTCTCTGAGTACGTCTATAAGTCTCTTCATTAGCGGTCTGTCTGACACTGCTTTATACTCCCTGAGATACATGATTGCATCCCTGAGATCAGGATACTGCAATCCATTCCGACCATTTTGCCATGTATCGCGTACCCTCTCCAGAGCGGTGATCACTCCTTCGAGGGTGTCGGGATTGATCCCGTTGCCTTTCATCAGATATCTCCATCTGCTCTGTGTTCTGAGCGATCTGTATCGAAGCCGTCGGGGTATCTGGCGATCAATTTGTCAATATTCATCTGCATGATGTCGTCTAGGTGCCAGCCCCAAGCGGTACAGTATTCTGCGATGAACCAGAGCAAGTCTCCTACTTCCTTCATGTAGTGCTCTTCAGTATCCTGGTGACCCTGAAACCGCTTCTGGTAAATGCTGTGCAGTTCACCGATCTCACCGACCATACCATGCAGCGCATGGTATTCCTGGTCTGCTCTTGTCATGCCAGGGCGGATCGTCCTGCTTGCCAAACGTTGGTATTCGTTGCCTGTCATATCAATCTCCATCCCAAATTCCGTCCGGGCGCATCTGCGCCATAGCAATCAGTTGGTACAGCGGTTTGATTGCATTTTTCGCTGTTGGTTTCCAGTATCCTTTGCAATCTGGATCATCACACTTTTCATCAGGCATTGGCTCGATTCGGCAAATCATGTCATGTAACATTCTGATAGATTCCGCTCCGGTTTTTCCATATATTCCGCGGATTCCGAGGTTTTTCGGCTCTTCGTACCAGAGCTGGCCAAAAAATCGTTCATCACCTTCGGTAGCTGCATAGTAATAATTACTATAGTTGTACGTCACATTTAACCAAGCATCAGTAGTACCACCGATTGCATACATCCCACCTTTCATTTGATGTGGTTCATCAAACTCAATAATTTCGTGGGTGACAGGGTCTTTCAGCGTAATGTCATAACTCATTCTCTCTCCTTCCATTCCGCCAATAATATTGGTGTCGGCATCCACATATCCACGATTTCCTGACTGATGAATCCCCTAAACCTTTCTTCAGTTGTAGGAGAATCCGTATAAAACAGGTGTTGGCTTTTTTCGTACCATGCTAATCTGCAATTTTCAAAACAGGGAGGCAACCACCCGAAATGCACTACGACTGTTTCATGGTTTTCTGGTGCTTTCTCTTTGATATCAATCCATCCGACTTTCTCGCTTCTCATCTATTTCCGCTCCTTCCTGTATGCTTGCCATGTCTCTCCTATTTCAGACCTCGGTTCGACATCCACTAATCTATGACCATAAAATCTGATTCGATTTTCGTATACTTCGCCGATAATTGCCCATTGATGCGAGTAAAATTTACACTCCACCCAGACGGGCTTTCCTGTCATGGTTTTCAACTCATCCCATGACAATGCGTCATTGCGGTATTCCTCTGCTAATCGATTGCGTAATCTGTCATACGCTTTGCAGACCGTTTTTGCTAATTCGCAAACATGGTCATTTTTCTGTTCAAGCTCCGCAAGCTGTTCAGTAATAGTATCTTGCTTTGAACTGTACTCCTTAAGGTAGTGGAGCGCATCAATTAATATAGGATCACCTAATCCCATTTGTTCTTTTATACCGATTATCACTTCATCCAACGTCATCATTCCAGCTCCTTCCTGTAGGCTTGCCAGGTCTTGCCATATAAACTTTTTGGGAATAATCCTTCTCCAGTTTGATCTATCAAATCATCGTCTCCCATCAAGTTTATAATTATCCATTCACCCTTATCAGGACGCCATTCTCCCTGATATGTGTACTCCACCCACACAGGTTTGCCTTCCATGCCCTTCAACTCTTGCCACGTGAGGGGTTGATTGTACAATTTGTCCCACTCACTTTTCTCAAGCGGTTGTGCTTTTTGCATCTTTTGCAATACCTTCAGGTAGTGGAGCGCATCGTCAGTCAACGGAGCATATGCGCAGTTTTCCAAATGATAGATTACTTCATCCAGCGTTTTCATCATCAACCTCATCCCATTTGATTTTCATACCGCAATACTGACAGAAGTGCCAGAACCGACTAACCGCTATAGAGCACCTGCCACAGTGCCAACGTGCACCGTCTTTATACGGTTTCTCACCTTCATGAATTCGGTGAGCTTCACCATCTTGATAGCCTTTTTCATACTGGTCACGGTCATACTGAAGTGCTCGCATCAACTCCGCTTTATCGACATCAATGCCGTATGACTGTACAACACGGATGATGCCGTCTTCGATTTTGGTGATCATGTCTCCCGCAATAATTCGAATAGGGCTTTCGTAACTCATCACTCACCTCTCCACGGTTCTGGTAAAGGCATCCATGCAATCGGATTCCCATGCGCCCATTCGCCATTAATACAAGAATCAAATCTGATTGAACCATTACCATAACAAACTAACACCATATCATCTACATGTTCTGACCGAAGCGGCAACCGTTCGTTGCATGGTATCCATTTCCGCTCTGGCTCTGCGGATGGGATGTTATCGACAACACCGATAAAATCATCAAAACGGCAACATCGGCACATGACACCGTTATACTTTTCGCCCTCACCACACGCATCACAAATCTGCTTGATAAGGTCATTCACATCTTCCCGCCTAATCAAATCACTCATCACTCGCTCCATTCCAACTTCGCACCGCAATGATGGCAATATTTGCCTTCGGAGTGGACGGGCTTACCACAATTGCCACAGCAAAAAGACAAGCCCATCGTCGTTCCATTGCATACCACCTTCGCCGTCCGCTCACCCATTGCCCTGTTCCACGCCTTCACAGCTTCCGCTTCTGTGTCATATGGGCCGACCCCTGCGGTGCATTTCGTACAACTCACATAGTAGGTGTCTGGAAATTGGTGGTATTCATCAGCTTTCAATATGATCGCTTCTCCACCGCATCCACAGCGGACTGGTCTCAGTTTGTCACTCATCATTCACTCCAATCCAGTTTCGCACCGCATTCAAAACAGTAATTCATATCGAGATTTGTATATGCTCCACAGTTTGAGCATATTCCTTCCCAATCGAGTGATGTTTCACTCCGTCTCGGAAGTTCTTGTACCTTCGCCGTCCGCTCTGCTCTCCTGTTCCATGCTTCGATGGCTTCGGCTTCGGTATCGTAAAATGGCGTTACAATTTTGCATTCGCGACATTCAACTCGGAAAGCGTAGTCCTCGTGAACATGACAAGCTATGCCCATAATCGCTTCTCTGCCGCAGAACGGGCACTGCTTCAATTTCTCACTCATCATTCCCCTTTCGCTTGGCATTCTCAAAATCATCAGCGTCTTCCGGATCGATCTTCTCCATGCACATATTCCAGAATTCAGCGCATGCCTTTTCATCACGAAAATGAAACAGGTAACAAAACCCATCCCGTGGGGTATCCGATTCTATTTTCCGGCAATAATTTCTGTACGCGCCGAAACCGAATGACTCTTCTAAAAAACCGCAGTTTTCACAAACCATGCCGATATTCCTGGCACAGTCTTTTACGGCATTCACTCCATTCATACATATTTCTACTTTATCTAATTCCATCCCCATCCATCTCCCCTAATAAAATCCCGATCCGCATCAGGACATAAAATGCAGCGTTCTGCTGCAATCCCGCTTTAGCGGACAGCACCCGCAAAGCGTGATCAATCACGTCACGGTCATGGTACTCAAGAGCGGTGTAAGCTCTCCGGCAGGCACTCTGTTCAATGGCTGCCTTGCTTTCCGGATCATTCTTTGAACCGCGGGGTTCAAGTGCCGATCGTCCGTATTCCTGGTAAACAGCATTGATCAGCTCAGTGACGATCTTCCGCGGTCTTTTCATCATCATTTTCCTCATAAAGCTCACAGGACGCCCCTGGCTGTGTTTCATGTGTACCGTATAACTTTCCGTCCTTCCAGATCGGGACATTGCACACACCGTCCTGGTAATATCGGCAGTTCCCACATCTTTTTTCTTCCATCCAATCACCCTTTCATAAAAATGTGATCTGCTCCGCCGGAAGACCCGGAGCAGTCTGTTTTTTGAACCGTGGTAAAAAAAGATTCGCATCAGGGATTTCCTTTCTTTTCCTTCCGGCAGCCCGCGGTACATCCGCACAAGGTTATCAATTGACTGATTCCATTAGCGCGAGTCATTTCACGCATATCAGCGGAATGATCCGCTGTTGTTGACGACCGCGATACCAGGGTGGACATACCGCGGCGATATTTAGCGAGTTTGCGCTTGGGACGCAATAGTGAAATGTTAAGTTGTAGCTGATCACCCCTGACAATGATTATTGCAATAGCACAATATTCCTTTGTTTTTTTTAGTGATCTCACCCTGTAAACAACGCGGATCAGACCGCGGTGCTTTCGTAAAGCATTTCCCGTTCTTCGACGGTCAATCCGTCAGCAGACCAGGCACAGCATACTTCGTCCGGATTCGCCGGATAAGCGTACTGCTCGTCATAATGGCTGCGTCTGTCTTCATAGCACTTGCCGTTGCTGTGGCAGTAAAACCAACAATTGTTGCATTTACTATCCATAAATTCCCTCCGCCTGAAAGATCATCGGTTTGAATTCGTATCCTTTGAATTCATACGACTCCCTGAAGTACTCCAGGATGAATTTTCGCTGTCCCTCGCGGCACAAATTTAGTTCTAAATTTGTGCCGAAAAAGCGGTCTTTTCCATGCTGCCCGTAAGGACATCCGGCGCATCCGGTCTGAACAGCAAACCTGTAAATATCCGGAACGGGAATTCCGCAGTACTGTTCGATCCGGTGTTGCAAGTCTGTAGTAAGATCCCAAAGCGGATGAAACTTCCCATTTTTGGAAAAGCAGGATTTGTAACGCATTCCGCGTAATTGTGATTCCAGGCTCATTATTCCTAAGATCGCTTTTCTTCCGGTCTTCATTTGATACTCAGCCGCGGGTTTCTTTTTCAAAAACTCACAGCAGAACGGACTGACTTTGTGCAGTGCCCCCCCCGCATGTATAGACAAGTTCTCTGATTCACTGCTAAATGCGAGAGGATGCCGTTTTTCCTTCCGTTCTCAGTAGCGTCAACTTCGCGCAAGGCGTAGTACTTGACCCCTTTTGGCATATCCTCATCCTGGACACCTGCTTCTCTTCTTCTCTGGTATTCCCATACCCATTTATCCGAAATCTTTGTGTTTAGCGGAATGCCGTATTTCTCTTTGATCTCTGCGTGTTTCATCGCGGGTTTCAGAACTACATCGCAGTTTGCCAAAGCCCGTTCCCTGATCTCCGGTATCTCCATTCCGGTGTTTGAAAACACTGCCGGAATCCGCGTCTCCTTCAGATATTCCCGGATGAACCAGAGCAGAAAATGGCTGTCTCTACCGCCGGAATAAGCCAGGTAATACTCATTCGGGTTGATCTTGCTGAATTTACTTTTCAGGTCTTCCAGATAAAACTCAGCTTCGTTCATGTTCCTCTCCTTCAGGGTCTGTGATCTGTCCCTTCAGACCCATTTTCCGGATGATCCGCTTTGCTGCGGTGAGGATGTCCGCCTCTGTCCAGTCATCAGCAGGATCATCCTCACGTGGCTTCCCGCGGAAATCATCTATCGTGTGTTTTTTCTTCTGCTCTGTCATAGATCGCCGTTATCCAGATGGTATTTCACGACCGCCTCACAGAAAGGTTCGATCTCCGACGTCCATTTCGTAACGGCGCCCGCTCGTTTGAAACACAGCGGAAAACCGCCGATGCCGTCAAACAGGCTTCCGATGCTTTTGACTCCGCCGATCTCAACAAACCGCTTTGCAAGAAATTCCCACCAGGGAAGGGCGATCGAATTACCGAGCGCCCGATATCTTTTTGCATCGGAAGCGCCAGGGATGTCAGTCCATCCTGATGGAAAACCCTGAAGCCGTTCACACTCTAACGGCGTCAGTCTCCGGACGTACTGGCAGGAATCTTGCATTGCATTATGTTGAGCGGTGTGCGCGACCAGATTTTCACTTCCGCCGCCATTGTCACCTCCGGCAGCTTGAGAGCTGCCGATTCCTTCCTTATAGCTTCCGAATGATGAGCTTTCAAATACCGCGGGATCAGCCGTCCGGCAGACCAGATCGGTCGCGTCCTTATAATCGCGCTGCTTCAATGAGCTTGCACTAAGGCTTTCGGTGTCTACACCGAAAGCCTGGAATGCCATTAGTTTCTGATCAGCGTCAACACGCCTTTTGTTGACAACAAAAGGCGTGTTGTTACCGCCAGTGCCGTATCTGGATCTGACCGTTTCCGACACCTCATCAAGTTCCTTGTAACCATGATGAACGGAAGGGTCAAACAGCATCAGCGGGTCGCGTCCTTTTGTTTCCTTTTCGGTCATATTCGTTCCTTCTTTTCCCTGTAAACCATCTGATTGTTCAGAGTCGATAGAGCGCCCGCATGTTCATACTGGATCAGGATTCCCTTTCCACCGCCTGGTTTGCCGGATCGTTCCTGAAAACTGACCGCTGCTGTTCTCTCTCTCTCTCTCTCTCTCTCTCTCTTATGGGTTCACTGACTGTAATTCCAGTGCCTGTCTCAGCACTTTCGGCAGTTCCTTCCCGCGTCGCTTCGCCCTGTGCAGGATTCCCTGGCACGCCTTTGCGCTCAAATAATATTTCCGGTGCGTATTCTCCTCTAAGATCGACGATAAGAGCGATACGACGGCGGCGTTGGGCGACTCCCCAGAATTGCGAATCCGTAATTCTGTAAGCCACGCTCCCCCCCCCGCCGACCAGTAGAATTCCTGCGTTACGCCATCCTTCCGAAGGCACAGCAGGATCGGGAGCGTCTGGTTCGATGAGCCTTGCGCACTCTCCAAGCACTGTGGAAAAATCGCGTCCGTCATTAGAGGAAGTTGCGCCTGGTACGTTCTCCCAGAGGATGTATTTCGGGTATTTCCCATTCGTTTTTTCTCTCATTTCCCGCACGATGCGGATCATTTCCAGAAACAGCCCTGACCGCTCACCGTCAAGTCCTGCCCGTTTTCCTGCAATAGACAGATCCTGACAGGGGCTTCCGCCTACGATCAGATCAACAGGCTCAAGATCATAACCGCTGAGTTTTGTGATGTCGCCGCATTGGATCATTTCAAAAACCTCTCACCGCGTTTCTCTTCACGCTTTTCTACGATCCTTTTCTCGTCCTTCGTCATCGGCGTAAGAAAAGCATCTACCCGATCGGCATGTTTTGCCTGAAGCTCTGCGGTCATCGTCATACCATGTTTCGCAGCGTGTGCGTCCGCCTGTTCGACGATCTCCGAAATGCTTTTCTGCGGTTCAGGCAGTTCCGGCTGATGAGCCGGAGCATCAACACGCCAGGATTGTTCCGCCTGAAGCTGCTCCGGAATTGCGTACCAGACCGCTTCGCGCTTTGCCAGTTCGCGGTAGGATCTCTGCACATTGCTTGCAATGACACCTTCCAAGGTATCGTCACTGCATACCCGCCATTCTCGCAGCCGTTTCGGTTCATACACGAGCTTTTGCAGGATCGGCGGTAAAGCGGTAAAGGCTTCCGCGGCTTCGTACCGTCCGTTTGCCTTGTTGATCGCTTCTCTGATCCGCGCCCAGGCTTCGATCTCTGTCATCTGTCCCGCCATCCTGTTTTCCGCCATGATGCCTTTGATTCCGGCGACCGTCGGCGCGTAGGTATTTGTGCAGATGTAAGCGATCACTGCCCGCTTCACTTCCGCCGGATCATCACCGCGGAACATGTCATACCATGCTGCGAACACCTCTTTTTTGTCAGCGCCGGAGTAGAAACTTTTGTAGTACCGCTCAAGGCGCTCCATGATCTCACTGAGTTCTTTCGGTGTCATATCTCAATGTCCCAATCAGGTTCTGATGCCTCAAAGAAACCGCGGATGTCGCCGAATGTTGTTTCCGGCGGTTTGTTCTGCGGTGTTTTTTCCGCGTCCATCCGCGCCCAGTTCAGGATCGTTGCGTAATGGTCTTTGTACTTGTAACCCTTCGACGCGATCCCTAACGACAGCGCTTCGATCTTTCCGTCAGCGTCCGGAAACCGTTCACGCAGCTTTCGGTATTCATCATCCGTCAGCAGAACATTTTGATGTGATCCGTACACTTTTTTGGTTTCGGATTTTTTCGACGCGCGTTTAATACTCTTCTCTTCTTCTTTATCTTTTTCTTTATCTATATCTATTTCTTTATCTATATCTATTTCTTTATCTATATCTAGGGTTACTTTTTCGTTACAGGTGTAACCTGAAGCGGTTACATGTGTAACCTTCTTTTCTTCAGATTGATTGTTTTCTTCGGTTACACGTTGACGTTCTCTGTAACGTGCTACCTTTTCTGCTCCGGTTAGGTTTGTATCCTGACGTTTTTTGAAGTTGGTTACACACATGTGACCGTCTTCGGTTTCAGACAGTAACCCGGATGCAAGCAGTCTGTTGCAGGTTCTGGTTACATCGCTTTCCTTCGTGTAAAGATCCAGGGCGATATCCTCGACATCAGGAAGGACGCCTTCCTGGTCTTCCTGTCCGGCAAGCAACAAAAGTTTCATGAAAAAGAGCTGTTCATGCTCGTTCAGCTTCCGGATCTTGCGGTCGTGCAACATTTCCGGATACATTTTTATCCACATTTTTGCCATGCTTCACCTTCAAAAAAGGGACGGGCGCGGCTTCCGTCCGTATCCAAATTCATTGTCAAATGAGCGAGAAAGAGGTGTGTCTATCAACCAGGAGTGTCGTGCTTCACCCGCCGCGCAAGGTGTCGCTTACTAAGGTTTTGGCAGTGTCTTTTCGACTTTTCGGCACTGCATGATCTCGCAGATCGCGGAGATTTTCATCTGATAATCCGGTTTCTGCTCATCGGTAAGGGTCGGGATCTTGTTCGCGATCGACCGGAACATCTGGTAAAGCTCATATGTGCTTTTTTCGCCATACGGCTTTCCTTTGCTGTCAACCATGCTTTCCGCGTTTTTCCGCTGCATTTTCATGACCGGAATATCAGCCGGGACACGCCATTTTTTCAGAAATTCGATCTCGTCGAATTTGGGCTTTTCCTGCGCTTCTGCGGGCTTTTCCGCAGCGGGTGTATTGTTGTCCCCTTCTGGCAGTTCCGCGGGCTGTGGCGCGTTCTGAACGATCTCTCCGGTATTACTGTCAACGATCACCGGACGGGCGTCGCGGATCGTTTCGATCTCGCTTTCGTCGAGCCAACCAAGACCGCAAAGGGAAAGCGTCAGACGTCTTTTTGCTTTCGTGACCGCTTTCATTTTGACGTTCTGGACGCTCCATCCGGCATCCGATTTTGAAACGCATCCGATTTCAACGTCTGACCGTCCGGTCTGATCATGCCCTTTGACTTTGACGGTGATCCCGTCTTTGTCTTCCTGGATGTCGATATCGTCGATGCTGACGCCGTGGTTTTTCCGGAGTTGATCGGTCGCGTCCTTTTTTGCATAAAGCGTCAGGCGACCTTTCAATTCGATATACTCAAACGGTCTGGAAAGCGGGTTAAGACCCATGCTCTTACAGACCATCTGATAATACTGTAGCCGATCGGCGGGGCTGATCTTGGAGAGATCACCGCTGACCAGGACTTTTTCCAACATCGCTGCATCAGGCGCTGTTGTTGTGATTTCTGTGCTTTCCATATCTCACTTCCTTCTGTAATCTGCGAGCAGATAGATTTTCTTGTCTTCTCGTTTGAATTTGTTGTAGACGTCTTCAATGCTCATGATCAGGCGCTCATCGGTCGAACAGATTACGTCATCCAGTGAGCATTTTGTCAGCGCGTCAATGATTTGCTGATGTGGGTAACCGCCGTGTTCGATCAGGTAGTAAATGACCTTCTTTTTGGTATTGGCGTTCCCGTTGAAGCGCTTCATCACTTTGATATATGCGGAGTAGTACGGAAGACGTTTCAGACCGCGTCCGAAATCTTCATTGGTCATTTCAAATTCGCCGTTCTTCACTGCCCGCATAACGTCACTGTTACCACCGCGGTTCATCAGCCGGATCACCGTCTGAGCGTCCACATCGTACATGTTCATCATCTGCCAGAGGCGTTGGTAGCTCTTCAGACCGATTTCTGCATAGGATCGGATGTAATCAGACCGTCCCCAGGACGTGCTTGTCGCGTTCATCACCTGGGCGGTGCGGATCGTCGCGCCCTTCTGGATCACGTAATCGACGGGCATTTTCAGTCTTTCCAGAGCAGCTAACCGCCCTTGACCGTCGATCACTTCCATTTTCTCGTTTACGATGATCGGCTGTGTGACCCATCCGACCGCCTGAATGCTGTTCATGATCTTTGTCACCCGCCGTTCATCAACCGGGCGGTTACCGTCGGCGTGTTTGAAAATCGTGTAGTCTGTCGTCCGCAGGATCTCACTCATTGTTGCTTTCCTTTTTCATCCTGAAAACAACAGTCGGAACGTACTCCGCTTTTATCCCGCCTACGGTGACGGTCTTTCCGGTCTTGAGGATCTGTTCAGTGACCTTCTGCTCCAGATCCTCTATACTGTGCTTCAGCCCTTTCACGCTTTCGCGATAGGCTTTCTGCTTTCCCTTCAGCTCCGTTTTGAGCTGATATAAAAGTTCAAGATCATCCGTGATCATATTGTGGTATAATCTCCATTTAGATAGTTCTATGCTCTTTGAGCCTGAAGTGACTGTTCTGTGGCGGAACAGTCACTTTCTTTTTCCAGGAAGAAGGTCGCGACGATTTCATCCGTTGCTTTTTCCTCTCCGTAAAGGTAGCAGAGCATCTTGAAATACATCACCTTCGCGCTGTTCAGCCCGAAGTAATGGCCGTGCCATTTGATGACGGTCGGGCGGAAGCTGTTCGGTTCTTCCTCAAACGTGATCCGCATCGGCTTTTTGTGGTTCATATCGCCCTCGCTAAAAGGATCAGGATCGCGCCCCAGATGATCATCGCGGTGATCATCACCGCGATCTCTTCCGGCTGCGGATCATCAAATTCGGATTTCCGCTTCGGCTTCATGTTCAGGTCGATCATGACAGCGCTCCCTTCTCTTTCCGTTCCAGGTAGGAAAAGATTTCATCCCATGGGACGATCCCCGTCACGGTGTCTTCTGTTTCACAGCTCAGAACACCGTACCCGAAACCTTCGATCACCCGTCCCATCCTATTGAGCGGATAGGAGTCACCCGGGTGATATACAACATGTTCGAACATTTCCCCGCTTCGCTTATCGCACAGTTTGATGCGCGTTTTGGAAACGGAGCAGTCGTATTTCAGCGCGTCCGCAATGTCAAAGCTCTTCACAGGATCACCTCGACATCACTCATCAGCGCTGCGGTCGGCACTGCTTCACCGACGATTTGCAGGACGACGATATCGCCGTAGTAGCCCAGGATATCGCCGACCTCATCTCCAAACAAATATGCTTTCATATTCACCATTCCTCCCAGACCTCGTCGCGGTGCATAAAATCCTGCCATTCGGCTTCCGCCTCATCAACAGTGATCTTTCCAGCAGCGAGATCAGCTTCCAATTTCGCCTCAAGCTCCGCTTTTGTCATCTGCTGACTCCGGTGGGTCTTGAAGCAATTCGTCAACTGTGCATTCCAATGCGGACGCCAGTTTCTTCAGCATTTCGAGATCAGGTTCTCTGTAACCTGACTCATACTGACTGACAGCCTGTTGTGTTACCCCGCATTTCGATGCGAGTTCAGACTGCGTCAGTTCTTTTCTGATTCGTATTGATTTCAGATTCATTAGTATCCTTTCAGATGGTTACGTTTTGTAACCACCTGTTTATTAGTGTTTTCGTTTCCTTATTCTGTTGTCAAGGTTCTTCAGCGCCTTGTTACAGGTCATGACTGTATATCGTCTGCTTGGCTGTTGGAAACCAACATAACGTTGGTTTATTGATATTCATTATAACCACAATATGTGATAAGTCAAGCAATTTACAACAATTAGTGATAAGCAGTTTATTACTAATAATTATCACGGATTGTTGTATTACAATAAAGGAAAAGGGGTGCGTTATGAATAATCTGAAAATTTTACGTAAAAGAAAAGGCGTAGCCCAAAAGACGGTCGCTGAGTTTCTGGGCGTCACTACTTCCGCATACGGTCAGTATGAAACAGGTGCACGGGCAATGAATCCGGACGTTCTCACAAAGCTATCTGATTATTTTGACGTGTCCATTGATGTGATCCTGGGACGTGATCCTGTTGTAGAGATGGCGGGAAAAGAGATCGTTGTAGAACCGGAAATCGAATACGAAGACGAAGTTTATATTCCTGTCGTAGCATCCTTGCATTGCGGTTACGGAGTTGCCGGAGAGCCATACACTGTGATCGACAGGCAAAAAGTTCCGCGGTCTTACCGCGCTAAATACGGCGATAAACTGGTACTCAATTATGCTTCCGGAAGCTCCATGTTTCCGACCATAAAAAGCGGTGATCTCATGCTCTGTTATCCTGGTGATATCTGGGACGATGGCACAATCGTCGTTGTGAACGTGAATGGTTCTGACACCGTAAAACGCATCTATCATGCACCGGATGGCGGTATCGACCTGATCCCTGACAACGACGCGTATAAGCCCGTACATTATTCCCCGAAGGAGATCAGTGAGCTTCAGGTACGTGTTCTGGGTCATGTGATCACGGTGATGCCCCGTGAGTTTGAACCGATCCCCCGCCGGAAATAGAAAACCGCCTGTTGGCACTCAGGCGGTTTCTATAAGGGAAACGAAATCAGTTTCAGGAAGGAACAGAAATATGAAATGGTTTCAAGTCTCAAAGAAATTATATCATATTTTATCCGGAAAATGCAGTGATGGGAACATAAAAAAAAGACCGCTCCTGTACCGCGAAGCGATCCTTCCGCGGGTATTCCCCGCCGCTGTTTATCTGGGATTATTATACCATGAATAACTCACCGTTCCGGAAAGGGGATAAAGTCGTCGCCTACTGCCGTTATTCTGAGGGAGCGGAACAGGGGCAGAAGAACACATCGACAGAAGAACAGGAAGCTGCCATCAGGAAGTTCTGCGATGAGAACGGGATCATCCTGGAGAGGGTCTTTGCTGATCCGTTTGCAAGTGGACGTTCTGTAGCAAAAAGAGATAAATACGTCGAAATGTTATCTTTTTTACTCCGGAAGAAGAAGCCGGACATCACGGGCGTGATCCTCTGGGACTACGAACGTTACGGTCGTAATTTCGATCGCGCTCAGTATGACGCAGCACAATTGCGCATGAACGGATATAAGCTGTTCTCCATGCAGCAGCCGATCGTCGATAACAGCCCGTTTTCTCATGTGGTCGAAGCGATGTACTTTGCATCCGCCCAGAATCAGTCCGACATGATCAGCGCTGACGTCAAACGCGCACTGCAAAGCAATTTTACAAAGTACAAGGTGATCCCGCGTCCGAATATTCCGGTGGGATGGATCGCAGTGCCTGTAAAGATGGGTTATTATTCAGACGGTCGGGAGCGGATCGGTTATAAAGCAGAGCCTGATCCGAAATATATCGAAAAGATCAGGGCTGCGGTCATTGCCCGCCTGAACGGTGCGGAGATGAAAGAGATCCGCTTTATCCTGGGCGGTGATCTGGCAAAACTGACAGCCCAGGTCAATTCGCTTTTTCGGAAAACACTGTTATACGGATCACTGACGTATGGCGGTACGACGATTGAAGATTATTGCAAGCCGATTATAGATAAGGAAACCTTTGACCGCTTGCAGTTATACAACGCGTCCCGCCCAAAACGCAGAAGAAGTCCGGGCGCGGGTGTTTATTCTCTGAACCGTTCCATGCTTTCCGGTCTGCTCGTTTGCGGTGAATGTGGCGGTCACATGCACCTTGATCGGCGAAAAGCCAAAGGTCATACCTACGAAACCTATTTCTGTAATGAGTACCACGTCGGTGTCAGGCGTGAAGACATCGAAGAAGTGATGATCGCAAAGGCGATCGAATTACTGGATGACGAACATTGGAAAAAGGACACGGAAACGCTTCTGTACGGTGTCCAGGACGCGGAAAAGGACGCGGAGTATAAACAGTCCCTTCAGCGCCAGATCCGCGAAATAGACCGCAAATTGAAGCGCATAGAGGACATTCTGATCGACAGCGACATTCAACCGGACACCCTTCTGGCGCGCATGAAATCGCTGGAAAAAGAGCGCGCCGATCTGGTATCCATCCTGGAAGCAGAAGACGATAAAACAGAAAGGATTCTGCTTACCGCGGAACAGTTCCGCGCCAGAATCCTTTCTACTCTAAAAAATGATCAGGCTTCAGACGACGACAGGCGCAATGCCCTGGCGTCATTCGTCTCAGAGATCATCGTCACCCGTGAAACCAAGGAAAGTTGCAAGTGTATTATACGTCACGGTCTTCCAGGTTTCCTCTCAGTTGCAAGTGAAATCCCCAAAAACGATAAGCGCCCCTCGCGCTATGAGGACTACACTTGCAACTTACTGACAACCATAATAGTCATTCATAAACGACTATGACGTAAACGCCAACTGTTTCCATTCACGCCAAGTTGAGTATTTAGCCCTTACGAACACCGGAGCATTAGTATTATATTGTGAGAAAAATATTTGACAACCATAAGTTGCGCCACTACCATACGGCGCGGAAATCACAATACCACGCTTTTGACCACCCGTCACTTGATCTGGCGTGTTGCTTGTATTTTCGTTAACTTGCAAAAAGCAAAAAGAATTAGGCGGATTATTGAGATCATACCCTGTTGTAAAGGTAATAGGGTACATCGGAAAAGGTATCGTTCCACTTGCCATTATTCAGCCCCTTCTGTCTGTGGTACACGGTTATCGAAGACCTGAGACGCGATAGCGATACCGTCATCCCTGACGACCTGACAGAGTTCGTATTTGTAATTATCGCTGTCGATGTCTGTGGCAAGGATATTGTAATACCGCTTCATTGCTTCAGTCTCGCTGTTATACATCTGCTGGCTGTGCGCTTGCTGATCAGACTGGTTGATATTGAACCTTGTTACAATAAACATTTTCTCTTTTCCTTTCTTAATATTAGTTTGTTTCGATGAGATCAAAAGTGATCGTCGTAGAACCGTTGAAAGTGCCGGTAAAAATGATAGACCCTTCCGATGTTGTCCAAATCACGTCGCTTGCAACATTCGGCGGAGTACCGTAAACGCAGTTGATCAGTTTCATTGTTGATGTGATCCTGCTGTCTGTCTTTGTTACGGTAGTTCCGGCAGATGCTGTCACGGTCAAATGAATTGGTGCGTGTGACTGTACGAAAGCCGTATTCGCTATCCGTGTATTATTCGTACTGAGTGGCTGAGTTGGTGCTGTCGGGTTTCCTGTGAGTGCCGGAGAGGCCAGCGGAGCCTTTTCCGCAAGCGCGGTGTTCAGGTCGCTCTGGTTTGTGATCGTTCCGGTGATATCGCCCCATGAGACACCTTCAAGCTTATTCTCTTCCAGTTCTTCGATGTTTTCGATAAAACGGTCATGGTCGAAACTGGTGAAGTTTCTGGCGACCGTGGCACCGGCTGGCCAGACTGACGCAGTAGTTCCACCGAGTCCTCTGACCAAGCCGGATACCGTATTATCGCCGATGCCGGTATAGCTGACTATTTCCGCGTTCGTGTTGTCGCCGATGACGCAGATATTCGGCGCTGCCGGCAATACGCTGACGTCATCAACGATCATTGACGTAGCGCTTGCCGTAATTTCTGATGTGAGTGCCGTTTTCGGGCTACCGGGCATTGCCGGATACATAGGTGATATTGCCATTTTTTCTCCTTTATTAGTAGTTTCCGCCGCCTCGTGACTGGACGAAACCCTGAACGAAAACGGTGCTGACCACATAAGCCAGGTCATTTGGCCTGATCTCTATATCGATCCAGGTATTCCGTGGAACCTGGTTTTGTGCATTCAAGAGCCATTGCGTAATATCGTCATTGTAGTTATTCGCATTGACCGTTGTTTTTTTCGTGCCGTTCACGTAGATATCAAAGCCCGTCGGGTTTCCTGACTCAAATATTCCGGCGGCAATTCCGTGCGTATGCGGTGGAATGTTCAGTTCATGAGTATGTCCAGGGATCGTGATGCTATGCTTATGTTTCGGACATGGTACTTTCACGGTCGTCGGGTTTATAGTGACGGTATGCGTATGTTTCGGACACGGCACTTTTATTATGGTTCCATTGAATTTTACGGTGTGCTTGTGTTTCGGACACGGCACTTTGATCGTCGTTGAATTCAGCTTTACGGTGTGCTTGTGTTTCGGACATGGTACTTTGATCGTCGTCGCCGGGATCGTTACTTTATGCTGATGACCGATGTTGATCTTGTGGTTATGCGGTGCCATTGTGAAACCATGACTGTGGGAACCGACACCATCCAGGTTTATTGTATGGCTGTGAGCAAGTTTCTTCAGGTCCAGAGTTGCCCAAATATTATAAAGCTGATGATGATGGTGAAAAGGTCTGTAAAACGGATGATAATGACCGTACACCTCTGTAGCAAATGAGGGATCTGTATTTCCTGTCCATGACGACTTATCATACTCGTATTCATAATAGTCTTCAGTGAACTGCGCGCTTCCGGTATTCGTCTCAACAAATTCCCCTGTCGTACTCCAGACGGCATCAGATGTCACGTTACCGCTGATAGTATTGTATCCGACGCTTGCCGATGTGGTGCCTGTTCCGCCACCACCGTATGTGGTCGTAATGTTCGCGCCTTCGTCCGCCGTCATCTGTGTCGTTGCCACATTTTCAGCAAGCGTAACGTTGACAGTCTCATCTCCGGTATTTGTCTGGGAAGTGATCTCCTGTGCGCTGATCTGTACTGCTACGGAAGAGTCCTCAATATTCGTCTGGGAAGTGATCTCCTGTGCGCCGATACTGACCAATACAGAAGAGTCTTCTGTATTTGTCTGCGAGGTGATGGTCTGCGCACTGACTCTTACAGTCACAGAAGAGTCTTCTGTATTGGTCTGTGATGTAATGCTCTGGCTTTTTTCTGAGATAGTGAAGCTTTGAGAGTACCCGCCGTTGCTTTCTGTCGTCTGACTGTAGCTCCTGAATTTGTTCAACTTCAGACGCATCAGCACCTTATTGATCTGTTTCATCTCTTCCGGGAAGTACAAAGACAACACCATGCCTTTCTGAGGCGTAGCGTTTGCGTCCTTACTGTGCTGATATAGCTGAGTAGCACCCTGTGCATAAACGCTTTCTATCCTGATCCTGTCAGCAAGATCCGCAACATTCTGCGCTATGTCTGTTGCCTTCGTGCTAAGATCGATATGCAAGTCACCAGCCTTGTCTAATTGGCGCGAAACCCTGGTGATGTAGGCTGTGCTACCGTCCTCAGTCATCCGGCATATTTTACCGACTTCCGCGTCATCCCAGGACTGGCTCGTCAGCGGGTAAATGTCAGTCACATCAAACGATCGCGACATTGACGGCGTCTGGTACAGTTCCAACATAGACTGCGCGTAAGCTTTCAGGCTTTCCGCATTCTCAAAGCGTCGGTCTACCAGTACCTTCTCGACAATGCCGTATTTCGCTACGATGTCAGCCGGTGACTGTATATAAGGCAAACCGTCATTGACTTCCTTGATGCCTAACTGGTTGACGCCTTCGCCGTAACCGAGCGGATAGATCCTGGTGCAGATATTTGCATAGTCGGCGGATGTGTCGCTTGACAGCAAATTTCTACTTGCCCTGAGATAGTATTCCGGTTTTATCTCCGGGTCGATCTCCGTCAGGTTCAGACGCCAAGGATAAACGGTTGTATCAAATGACCATTTATAAGGTTTAGCAAATTCCTTCGGGATGGAATATAAAGCATTGAGCAAGTTTTCCTGCTCCCAGTTATACTCAAAACGCCTGTCAAAACTGCAAGTACCTAATACCCAGTTTTTCGTCTTCTGCTGGTTGAGGATCCAGGTAATGACCGCCGATGTCTTTACACCGGCGCCGCCGTATGTAAACGATCCAAACATGATATCGTCGCAAAGTGTTGTGATAACGTGTTCACAGGAATACTTTATTACAGATGTGTCGGATGTGTTGACTTTCGGCGACTTGATACGGTAAAGTTCTCCGGTTTCGCCATACCTGACATAATGACGCGGCTGACAGTATTCAGTCTTAGGATCTTCTGCCGGAAGGCTAAACGTCAGCGTGTAAATTTCATTCAGATCATGCGTTTCGACGATGTCAAAGGCATTCTGAAGCACTGCTGTCTTTTTTCTTGTTTCTCTGTCAAAAACATTGATCATGTCAGACATTACAGATACCTTTCTGTGTATACAATGGATGCCGACAGGTTACCGACGCCGGATGCCGCCGAGATCGTGATGTCAGTCGTCTCCCGGCTCAGTTCGTCGATCCAGTCCCCACTTTGTACATCTATCGCATTTTCTCCGTCTAACAAGACGTTATATGTGTTTGCGTCAATGATCAGTCTCTGACCCGGTTTCAGCGTCAGGGTCAGGACACAGGTCTTGATGTCGATGGCTTCCAGACTTGCAGACTCTGAGACAAGTTCATATCCTTCGGCAAACAATTTGATGTTCGCGGCAATTTTATCGACTGATGTGACATTCACGCCTGACGAAGTACTTACATAGATATCCGCAAAAATGTTCAGATCACCGGTTATTGTCTCAGCGCCGGAGCGTACCAGACTAACGTCAGCACTCAGTTCTAATTCCGCTGTGACTTCTTCAGTAAATTCCGTCGAAAGGATCACAGACATCTGCCCTTCTTCAGCAAGTTCGTCAACCGTTTCAGCGCCAAGCGCACGAATAAACTTGACCGGTGTCCCGCTTGTTTCTTCGTCTACACGTTCATACCCGTAAACATCAGGAAATATTTCAAGCGCTGAACCAATTGAGACGCTTACCGTTTCAGCGCCTGACGTAATGAGATAAAAGACTTCATTCTGATCGACGTTGAACGGTACAAGGTTATATCTTGCTAAATTGAATGCCATTGGTCAGCCCCTGATATGTTAGTTGACGTTGAACTGCAATTGTCCGGCGCGAAAACCAACGGAGTAACCGGTCGTCACGTTGTACGTTGTACCGAGTGAAATGACCGCATAGGCGTTTCCGCTTGATGCTGAGTCATAGATCGCTACGGTGTTCAAGTTTCCCCAGTTGCCGGTTGCGATACCGGTGATAATATTGGCAGAATTCTGCGTGAGAGCGGTGCCTGAAGACTGCTGTGCCGGTGCGGTCATCGTGACGGGCATCCTGGAATAGTTATTGCCGGAAAACTCGTTTCCTGATCCTGTCGGGTCACCGTTGCAAAGGCCGACATAAGGCGCAAAACCTGAACAGTTTACACCCCGAAGCGTGTTCATGATGGCCGTGCGGTAATAGGTCGTCATGTTACCGCTCCAGATCCATTTTACGCTGCCGGCGCGGAAGACAGGGGACACACCGGCCTGAATGTTCAGGGCTGTGTCAAGCTGGCCGTATAACCACATATTTCCGCCAGATAGTCCGTCAAATACTGCGACATACGTGACCGTTCCTGCGCTTGTCGGGGATTCAGGAAAAGAGATCAGGGCGGAGTTCTGCGTTGCAAGGCCAGAACCTGACGCTGCCGGTGCGGAAAAAGTGATAGCCTGACGAGCGTAACCGCTGTAAGTGACTTCCGTCCCTTCGGTTCCGGCATCGCCTGGGTTGCTCAAAAAGAGCGCGAGGTAGAGACTTGCCGGAGCGGTGATACTCTGGCCGCGCATCAGGTTGAGCATAAGGTTTTCAAAGTAATTGGAAGCGTACATTAATTATCTCTCCTTATTGACTGGATGATCTGTATGTTTCTGGCGTTTCCTGCGCCAGTATTGTCTATAACGATATAGGTCGGCGTCGGTGCTGTGCCTTTATAGTCAGGGGTATATCGCCTTCGTGTAAAAGGCGCAGTCACAGCCTGACCATATGCGAACGGTTCAAGCAAGAAAGATAGCGTGAACCTGTTCCCGACCTTCCGCAGCACTTCAAGACCCGGTGCTGTGTATACGCGGCCGATATAGTATTTATCCGGCTCGTTCCAAAAGCGAATCTCACTCTTTTTTGACAGGACATAAGCCATTTCTCTGGCGTCGTCCCTGGTTCCGGCTCTGACGGTCACACAGGTGATCTGTATTGGGCGGTCATCATAATATTTCGCGCCGTAGTCATAGGATCCGCTACGCAGCGGGATAGTGACCGTCCTTTCACGCAACTGCGGTTTCAGGACGTCATCTGGCATCCCGTTTTCGGCGATCTGGATACCAAACATCTGGTACATATCCTTACCGCCGAAAAGGAATGAAGACGTGTTTTGCCAAGTTAGTTCTGTCATAACAATGCCCCTGACATTCTGAGTTTATTCTGTATTGCCTGGCCGAGTTCATCGGCGACTTCGCCGACGTTCATGCCGTAGCTGTTTACATATATCTGTATTCCGCCGCTAATGTTTCTTGAATTATTCACGCTGTTGGAAACATTGCTTGCTGATCTTCCGGACGACATGCTGTCGCCAGGGATGTAAACCGATGATCCGGATCTCAGCCCTGACGTGCTACTGGTATCGCTGTCAGATCCGCCGGAAAAGAGATCGCTCCAATCCCCGCCTTTCAGTGATCCAATGATTTTTGTAAACCAGTCTGACACGCTCCAGTTTTTCACTTCCTTGAACCATCCGATAATGGCATCTGCCCAACCGCGGACAGTTTCGCGGAATTGGTCTGCCTTTGAGAAATCAATATTTCCGGCTTCATCGACAGCCGCTTGCATATCTTCCGGAAGTTCTGCTATTTTGGTGTTGTATGCTTCTTCCATTGATCCTGCGTCCGTCACAAGTGTCTGAAGCCATTCATTAATTTGTGGTTCGTATGTCGCCCAGTTACTATAAACATCTGAGAGCTTCAGATCGTTTTCTTGCGCCCAGAGCGCGATAGCGTCGCGTATCACATCGGTACTTGTGTCGTAGCTATCAGCCAAATCTTCAACGGAATCTTTGACCTCTTTGTATGCCATTTTCGTTTTCGCAGCTTCGTCCTCGTATCCAAAGAAGTAAGCGATCTTCTGCACGACGTCGCCAAGATAGGGTGCCATTTCTATCAACCATTCGACTGCGCTTTCGAGAAAATTAATGATCGCCGGAGCAGACTCTACCACCTTATTCAGAATATTTTCAAGTTCGCCGTCCTCAAGCATCTCAGTGATCTTGTTGGCAAGCTTTTCAAATTGCGAAACGAGGTTATCAATAAACGCCTGTCCTTCTTCGCTTTCGATAAAGTCGTTGAATTGCGTAATAAAATCGGTAAAAACCGGAAGAAGTTTGTCTCCGATCTCAAGTTTAAGATTTTCAAAATTAGTCTTTAGCAGTGCAAGCTGTGAGTTATACAGACCTGATTCTTCTTTATTCTGCCCCATTAGAAAACCAAGCCTGTCCATCACAAGATTGTAGAGGGCTGTGGCTCTCTGTACGCTCGTAAGGTTTACGTCCTGTTCGCCAAGTAGCGTGTTCAGCACTTCCGATGCTGCTGCTGCCTCTTCATCGGCGATCCGGAATTGTTCAGACTCTTCGCCATAGGCATCCATCGCTTCCTGCGCCCGTCTGCTTGTTTCCTCTACATTCGCAATCGCAGCAGCAAGCTCTTCCTGGCTTCCGGAGAATTCGATCATGCCGTCTTTCAGTGCCTGGATTTTGATGTCCGCTTCACCGACGTAAACACCAAACTGCCGGAAGTTTCTGGTAGACGATGTAAAGCCCCGCGTCATCGCGGAAATGATTTCGTCGATGTCTTTACCTGTCGCAGCTCTCACATCAGCAGAAAGTTCGATCAGGTCTTCCGCCATAGTCATCGCTTGTTCATGGTTCAAGCCAAGAGCGCTGAACGCCGTACCGAGGTCGTTCATATACACTTGCAGATTGGCGATGCCGATTCTCAGCGCAGCGGAGTTTTTCTCTACCCAGACTTGCACTTGTTCGGCATATTCTCCGAATACTTTTTCGGAATATTCGACCGCGTCCTGATACTGCGCTGCCAGGTCAACGCATTCTTTTGAAAACTTGAAAAGCTCTTTCCCTGCGTCTATGACCACGCGTCCGACTTCTTTGACGAAGTCGATGAGTTTATTGAATCCGTTTTTTATTGCGCTGGAAAAAAGATTGCCTTTGATGATGTCAGAAAGCGAGATAAAACCTTTTCCGGCTTTTTCCGCCTCATTCCCCATTTCGCGGACATCTTTTCCGGCATTATCAGCAGTGTCGCCAAGTTCCCTGTTGCCATCGGCTGCTTTGCTTGTCTTCTCGTAGTAGACGGTATAGGCTTTGTGCGCTTTTTGGACGGTGTCAGTCAGTTCCTTGTTGCCGTCAGCAGCTTTGCTTGTCTTCTCATAAAAAACAAGGTAGGCTTTGTTTGCCTTTTCGGTTTCCTCTGTCATATCCTCTACTGATTCAGAGGCGTTTTTCATCTCTTTGCCGAAATTCCGCAGAGCGCTGACACTGCGATCATGCTCATATATAGCCGATTCAAGCTGCCGTTTGAGCGCTTCCATGGCTTTAGCATATTCTTCCGGCGAAACCTTCCCGTCCTTGAAGTCTTTGTCAAGGGCGGAAATAGCATCCTGCGCTAACTTTACTTTTTTCGCTGATGTATCAACCGCTTCCTGCAACAGTTTGAATTTGTCGCTGTAGGTCTGAACCGCGGTCGGATCAAGTTTCATTGAATCACTGACGTTTTTAAGATCCTTGGCAACGTTCTTTGATACGCGGTCAATTTCTTTGATCGCTTTCTGGAAACCTTCGGTTTCCGCGCCGATCTTTACAGTAAGCCCTGAAATTGTTGCTGATGCCATCTAAAGCTCCTAAAAACTGTCATAATCTGCCTGGGTCGCCTTGCGTCTGGTATCGGGCTTTCTCTCCTGGCGCTGTTCTGCCTGGTTTGCCCTGTAATACACCAGATCAACGATTTCTCCGGCTGTCATATTGTCGATATCAGTGACGGTCAGCCCGATTGCGATCCCTAAACTATAGAACATCACTGTGCTGATCTCCTCGTTGCTGCCGTCACTGTTTAGTTTTTTAGTTCAACCGTAGGCACGGCGGATTTCGTCCATGCCTCATATAAAGCGGATACGATCCCGCCGATCGGAAGGACGAAGTCAAAACTGTCGATCCATTCCTCATAATTCGGCGTATCCTTATCAGCATTCTTTACAAATGCCCAGATGATCTGTCCGCCCGTTTCCGTGTCCTCAAAATCCAGGACATTTTCCGTTTGCGCGGAAAGCAATTTCGTGACGTCTACCTTTGCCATGATCTGTTCATAGATTTCCTGCTCAGACGCGCCATTGATCTTGATTCCGGACATGTCGATCCCGTCAAACGGTGATTTGTGCAGTTTCTTATAGATCGCGGACATATCCTTCAGAATGTCCCTGTTGTACTGTTGACGATAGATCCGCCCGGCGTGATTTGTCAGGTTCGCTTTGAGTGCGATGTCCTGATCCTGTATTCTCATATTCAGCGTAATTTCCATAATTTTCTCCGTAAAGTCCTCTTCAGCGCACCCACCCTAAACTCCGCCCTTTGCGCTGAATGAGAAAGTTATCAGGCTGCGGTCAGCGTGATCGCTTTAGTAACCGCTGCACTCGCGACCGTCACACTATCGGTTGCGGTAGTGTAGCCGGACGCGGAAACCATAACGTCATATGCACCGTTTGCAAGGTACATAACGGCATTGCCGTTGGAATCCGTCACCGCGGTAGCTCCGGTGTTCAGCACGATCAGAGCGTCGGCGACAGGATTAGCCCCGGACGTGACAGTGAAGGTCACTGCCTGTTTTGCAGAGCTGACAGGCTCATAAAGAGCGCTGAACCAGTTCTCATAAACGGTGTTGTTGACATCGGCACGGGTCGAAGCCTTTACAATACCGTCCGCCCGTGGGATCGCGGTCAGGTTAAGTGTCCGGTACTGGGCGGTTTTGCTGTCGCCGTCGCCCGCAGTCGTTGCAGACATAGACGGACGGGAAGCGGTGATGTTGTACATCACATGGCGGGTGTTTTTGGCATCCTGCACCCATTCCCACAGGAGATAAAACCGGTTTACAGTCGGTTCTTTTTCCTCGTACTGGACGTTATTGCTGTCAACGGCTTCAGACAGCACCCAAGCGGCGAAGTCGTCGTCAAGGTTCGTCAGTTCAAGGCTTCCGGTGTAGCCGGAATTCTGACGACCCGTATAAATGACAGTGCCGTCGGCATAAACGTTCACCAGATCACCGGACGGGTCAAAATTGACCTGGCGGTTACCTAGGAACATGGTCGGCGCACCGTAAACGTCGTTGCCCTGTGCATCACGGGTGATCTTGCCCCAGGCTGATGCTGCAAGTCCCCAATTCACGCGATTAGGCATCAGTTACCTACCTTTCCAATCTTATTGATGATGTTGTTGATGACCTCATCCTTTTTGTTGCTGATCGCAGTGCCGATGATCGGACGCTTTTTTCCTTCTTTTTCCGTAAACTCCAGGATGTTGATGAGCGGGATCGTCGCTTTTTCGTCTTTGTAGTGCGCCTTCACCTTTTTGGTATTACCAATATACCGGACGTACTTTGCTTTCCGCATCGGTTTGATTTTCCAGGATTTGGAGTACTCTCCGGTATCATAGGCGGTTTTTACCGTAAGACGTACTGCTTCATCCAACACCAGTTTCGCATTCTCATCGGCACAGTTGGCGATTGCACCAAGCACCTGATCGCGGTAAACCTTTATGATTTCTTGCACCTTCGGCACAAGATCCGAAAGGTCTATGTATTGGATGTCTGTTGACTTTCCCATTATTCCGTCTCCATAAGTCGCGGAATGTCGTATTCGCTGTGAAAAGTAGCGTAACCGACTTCGTCAACATCACCGATCTCAAACCAACCGCCGGAACAGCCGAATCCTGCTTTTCGCATTGCTTCACGGATGGCGTCCATCCGATTCAGTGCGTTTTTCCGACCGGTATACGTCCTGGCGATGGCAAACTTTACATAGTAGTTCAAGCCGACGGTCATCATCCGGAACATCACATCGCCGTCCGCGGAAACTTCAGCAGAATCATCCGAAATGGAGTAAATGATGTATTCTGTTTTCTGCGGATCGTTGTCGATCTCAGCGCGTCTGCCCCAGAAGGAATAGACGCCGTCATTCGCCAGAAGCGTGTCAAGAGTGAGCTGCACAAGATCAATGATTTCGTTCACGACATTACCTCATAACGGTGCGCAAGGAATTCAATGTACTGATTTTCCTCATAAATGTTGTCAACACCGCCGTATGTTTCGTAGACGTTTGGATCAGCGGGGTTCGGTTCACCGTCGATCAGGGACGAGCTTTCCGTACCTTTGATCACGACCATCGCACCCGTCCGGAGTTTGTTATAAAGCCCTGGAATGTATGGCATTCGGATCACCGCGCGGTCGATCACGCCGTCAGCGTCAGCGTCGAAGGTTTCATTCCCTCTTCTGCCGTAGCCAAACTTACCGCGCCATTCACACGGAAAAACGGACATCGCCCCTTCTGTGTAAAGTGTCCAGGATGTTGTATTGCCCTGTCCAGACACATAGGTTGACACCTTTTCCCAGAAACTTACCGCGGTCGTGAATCTTGCGTGGATCTTCATTCGCCGTTTCCTTCGGTACTGTCGTCAGTGCTTTCCTGCGTTTCAGTAGGAACAGCCCGTGCCTGTGCCGTCATGGCAACAAGCACGGGGTTGATCTTCATTTCGTTCGGGTCAGTATTGACCGCCATCTTTGCATAGATGATGATCGCCTGTTTGGCGAGATCGGTTTCTGCATCAGCAACAAGGTCGGCAGATGACCATCCTGCATTCGCCAGAAATGCTTTCGCTCCGGCGATAATGTTTGAGATTTCGGCATCCTTATTCTCTTCGGAATAGAAGATCCCTAAAGCCTGTTTGACATCATTCAAAATAGCCATCTGCCACCAATCCTTTTGTTTACACAAGATAGACTTTGCGGGTCATCGCAAAGGCATCAAGCGGCAGAGCGGACGCGGCATCATTGGTGACTTTCACAGTCACGAAGCCAAGCGTAACGTCTGCGCTATCAACACTGACGGTGATGGTGTTGTCAGTCGCGCCACCGGACGGGGCGGTGAAGACGGTTTCATACGCGGTCAGTTCAGCAGCACCGGTGCCGGAAGTGTCTTTCGCTTGATACACTTCAACGGTGACCTTCTTGCCGGCAGCCAATGCCCCGGAGCGGATGACGAAGTCAATGCTTCCGAGAGCCGGCGGGCAAGCGATATATGCACCGGTGGTGTTCCCGGCTGCGGTCTGGGCGACCGGAGCGATGACAGGGGTGATGAGGATTTCTTCAGAGATTCTGCAAGACATAATTCACCTCCCTATTAGGCGCGGGTGGCCAGAGTGACGTAAGACGCACGCTGGGTCTGACTGTTGACCAGAGTGATGCCCTGATCGTACTTGCACATACCGTTGACATAGCTGATCGCCCGGAAGGCCATCTGCGCGGTATCAAATGCGACATGGATGGAAGACGCGGTCTCGACACCACCCTTGAAGATTTCGAGGTATTCAAAGGGGTTCCAGTACAGGACATCGCCCTGAGTACCGAGAGCGGAGCAGTAGTCGCTTTCGATGATCTCACGGCCAAACAGACGGTCATATCCGGCAACGGAGATACCATTTTCCGGCATATAGATAAACTTGTCTGTGTGTGCGCCGCTCAGATACATTTCCGGAAGTTCCGCGGCAACATCCGGATGCATGGTCCAGATGGCATTGGCACGGGAAGTGCTGATCAGAGCATTCCGCATCTTCAGGAAGTTCTTGCCGACAACGGAAGCGGCAGCCTGACCGGATTCCTTGGCGATGACAGTGGTGCCGGCATTGGCGATCACATTGTCAATGACCATCTTTTCGCGGAGGCGGGCGATGGCAAGGGCAAAACCGCGTTCAAGCAGTGAGCCGGTGAACTGAGCGTCACGCATCTGTTCATCAGTGACATACGCCAGTGCAGCGATCTTCTTCAGACCGAGGCGAATCTGACGCAGAGCCGGTTTGACGGTCGGAATCTGTGCACCCTCTTCAACGACATAAGCCTGGATGCCGCCGAAGACGTTGGCGGTGGAAGTCTCGTTGACCATAGTCACATAGACTTCATTGGCATTTGCGGAAACCTGATAGCGGTCGACCCGGTTCAGGATCTCGCTCTGAGTGACAACGGAATCCATAATGCGGTTGGCAAAGTCAACCTGGATGGCATAACCGCCGTCAGCACCGGTCTGGGTGTTCATGCCCAGGATGGAACGCTGAGACTTTTCAAGAGCGGGAGTAACACCGTAGCCGAGAGAAGCTTTTTTGATGTCAGCAAGCTGTTCGCCGAAAGAGCGGTAGATCTTGCTGTCATCGGTCTTGACTTCAGCCGGAGCCTTGCGGGCTTCTTCCGCTTCGGCCTTGACAACAGGCGGGATCGGAGCGGTGACCGCAGCAGTGCGGGCTTCCGCTTCGTCAGGAAGATCGGCAAGCATTGCTTCCAGGTCACGGATTTCACCGTTCAGTTTTTCGAGGTCGGCAGAGAAGCGTTTGATATCCTCAACGGATTCGGAAGCTTCAATGCTTTTTACAATTTCTGCTTTCCGGGTATTCTTTTCGGAAAGCATTTTCTGGAGCTTTTCCTTCATTTCTTTTCTCCTGTGCCTTGTCCTACCGTCCAATAGCTCTGTGCCTCGTCCAAGCCACAGAAGAAAGGCTGTTTATTTATTGATTACTTACGCATTGGCAAGGGCAATAGCCCGCGCCTTTTCCAACTCCAGTTTCCGCTTTTCTGCTTCCGCTTTCAGTGCGTCCACACCGTCAAAAGCCCTGGCGTGTATACTGGTGTTTTCATAAAACCCATTGTCTACGGCTGAAACGTCATAGACCGTTTCAATGGCATTGATCGTCCGCTTTACGGTCTGGTAATCGTCTGAGTATTCCCAAACGTCACCGCCGGGAGCGACCGTAAAAGCAAAGGACATTTCATCGATCAGACCGTCCTGAATCATCCGGTAAAGGTCGCGATTTGACTGCGTGTCGATCAGGTCCGCGCGGATCTTCAGGCCGAATTCATCAGTGGTCAGAGAGAGGGAACCATTTTTGACACGGGCCATGGCAAAGACGGTGTCATTGTGGTTGTATCTCATAACGACTCTCCGCATATCCGCGCCTGAAAGTGCATCTCTGGAGATGGTCTCTGTGTATGTCTCGTTGCCCCAGGTATAAGTCTGCGGCGATTCGAAAAGCACCGCATAACCTTCTACGGTCATTTTGTCATTGACAAACGGCTCACCCGCAGCGGCTTTCACTTCCTCCGGGATGCCGATTTTCATTGTCCTTCTTTCGATTCTGCTTTTGTCGATTGTCATTCTTTACCACCTTCCCCGGTGCTCATTGCTGTGCTGTCGGACGGCTCTGCCGGTGTGCTGCTGCTTCCTACACGGTCCGCCTGGTACTGGTCAATGGTGTTGGCATTGACGTAGTTCAGGGATTGCAGTCTGCGGTCGCCGCCTTCGATCGGGTCAAGACCGAACATATCCAAAACACCATTGATATCCATCATCGCGGTGTTGAATGCGATCTTGGCCATTTCCTGCTTCTGGTTGACTGACATATAGCGGAGCATGTTGAAGTATCCACGGATACGGTGACCGACTTCCTTTTCCCGCTTCGTAAAGCACTTCGCGGTCATTTCCTGCTCAAAATCATTCATAAATGGCTCTACACAGGCTTTGAAGAAAGCGTCGTACTGATCTGCGGTATAGTCACCGCTCAGAATCGCTTCGGACACTCCAAACCGCTGGCTGATTCCTTCTTTCATGAATTTTGTCAGACCTTCCGGAATGACCGGAGACTGCATATTGACAGGTGTAAAGTCTCCGCCAAGATCAGTCACGACCATACCCATTTTTGAATCCAGGATGTGCTTTTCAAAGTTCTCACGCTGTTCGTCCATCCTGGCGCGTTCCAGAAGCGATTTGACGTTATAGACGCCTTTGATCTGGAGCGATGACAGCACAGCCTTCGGCAGCCCTTCAATGGTAGCATTCAGGGCATTGACAGATTTTGTCATGTCAGATGTATTGGGGAATCCGAAGTCGTCTCCGCCGCCTTTAAAAAGGTTTGTGCCTCTGCGCCATTTCAGATGGATGATGTCCTCATACGGGAGAATGTATTCTTCGCCTGTGGTCAAGATGAATTTGATCTCCCAGACATTCCCGGATTCATCTGTGCCTACTTCAAAGTCAATCGGCTTCAGGATCCAGAATGCGGTGAATTTTTTATGTTTCTGGCCGAGTTTATCGGTCACCCATGTGAACTGCGGATACACAAAGGTGTTTGCGTATTTGGCCCGCATCCAGACAAGGGCGTTCATGAAGTCTGCGGTGGTTTGCAGCGGATTCGGGTGATAGGCGAAAAGTCTGGAAATGTCATCATCCTGGATGGTGATCTTACTTTCCTTTACGACAATTGACCGAAGATTTACTTTAGACACCTCAGTCGCGATTTTGTCAATAGGATTATTGACCGCATCGCTTTCATAGATATTTTCTTCAGGGTATACCCATCCGTCTTCGTCTACTTTGTATCCGCTCGCGGTAAAAACGTAAGGGGACATGATCCAGTTCTGAGTGCTGTCCTCCCTGGTACGATTACCGAGTATTTTCTGAAACCACTGAGATAAGCCCATTATGCTGCGACTCCTTCCGGTGTTCTGCTCTGCGCCATCACCTTGACAGTCTCAAGATATTCAGCCCTGTTCCTCTGGAGCATGGCATAGCAGTTGAGCGCAGCAGCACCGCCATCAATGCGGTTACGGGGATTGCCGAAATTCTTCTTCGGTTTGATGTATCCGTCTTTATCCGTTTCCACAGAAATGTTTTCAAGATTCCATCTGAAAACGGGATTTTGATTGTATTGGACGCGATGCATGGTCAATTCCGCTTCCATGGACCGCATTGGCTCTGACAGGCTGACGGTCGTTTGCAGCACCTGTTCCGCAACGCCTGTCCCGATCAGATCCTCAAAACGTCTGCGAAATTCCAGAGCAAAGCGGTTGTCATATCCAACCTTGAAAGGATAGACGTGATAAAGCTTGTAGAGCTCATAGAACCATTCCGCCACATCGGCAACGAAGACTTCCGATCCCGGGCAGATGGTGACGTATCCCATCCGTGCCCATTCGCGGTAATCCTTCTTTTCAGGATTCAAAGCGTTATCTCCATCGGATAACTGGATATCCGCTTTCGTTTCTGGGATCCAGTAATGCGGATACAGGTAAGTCGTGTCCTCATCAGGCTTCTTCAGCATGATCACTGCGGCACACAGATCAGTCGTTTCCGCAAAGTCGCATCCGCCGATGTAAGGCAGCCCGCGGAATTCCTCAAGGGAAAACGTCCCTTCATCCCTGATCTGCTCAAGGCTCAACCACGCTACGGTGGCGTTCTGCTTGATATTGAAGTCTTTTGCCAGTGTGAAGGCCCGTGTGGACGGCTGCTGTTTCGCATCTTCAAGACGTTCCCGCAGATAGGAGTATTTCTTGACAGGGCCCAGAGACGGGTTTGATTTAGCCCAGGATGCTTCATCTTGCCAGACTTCTTCTTCGCTGTCCTGTGTGTAAAGCAGAATCAGCCAGCGATCATTCTCGACTTCGCCTCGCAGGATCTTACGTGCCATCTCAAGACGTTTGTCAAGGTATCCATCCTGGATAAATCCCTCTGTAGTGATCTCAATAAAAAGCGGTTCGTCCTGCGTAGAAATTGCCTGTTTGAGCGGTTCGATCAGGCGGTTATCCTGCATTTCGTGTACTTCATCCGCTACAACGACCTTCAGGTTACGTCCTTCCTTCGCCCCGCCTTTTGAGGACATTTTCCGGATCGTGCCTTTGTTCTGGTAGGAAAACTTACCGCGGGCGTTTTTCTGCTTCGGGTTTCCCATGAAGATACCTTTGATATTCTTATGGGACGTTCTGTCCAAACGAGGCGATTCTTCCCGCATGGCATTTACACCATCAAACATCAAGGACGCCTGGTCATAGTCGTTGGATGAGCACATGACTTTTGTACCCATCTCCCCGCAATAGAATTCCGAAAGGATCACAGACCCGATGAGCGGTGTGTTGTGCGTCGGCGTCATTTGCCGCCCGGCAAGGTACAAATGACTTTCATGCTCTACGCCTATGCACTTCGTCGGTACGGATGGCACCTTCTCGATACCTATGATCGACTTATTCAGCATTCGCGGGGCAAGGTTTTGTTTCAAACGGCTGTATTTTCTGGTCATCTTGAAGCATGGGTGCGCTTTATCGCAATAAAACGTAACCCGATAGGCTTCACAATTTTTGCCATTGCAAACAGCGTCTCTTTTTGTTATGCTGTGTTTTATGCCTAACGAAGCAAGCAATTCGGCAAATTGCATAACAAAACCATAGTCTTTTTGCGAGAATTCGCATTCTCCGCTTTTGCTTACTGTGCCGTCTGTGTCCATAAGACCGCGCAGCAGTTCCATCCGCTGATCCACCGACGACCTGAGATATATATCCGGGATGTGCTTATTGTTCATGAGACCCAAGTCCCATAAAATAGGAGTGATGTAATTTTTATCTTTACCTCGTTCTCCTGTTTCATTTCCAATACTCACCCGGTAGCACGTTTTGCCCTTTGATAATTTTTGAGGACGCGGATACATAGAATATAAATTCATCCACATCATCATTTCTTCAAGGTCATCCGCGCCCACATTTATCCTTGCACAGTCAGCGTCACCGTCTCCAAGCCAAAGCCCTAAAGCATAAGGGTTAAGGGGCAGATCCTGCTCTGGGTACTCGATAGGCTTCTGCATAGGTACGCGGTATTTGTATTCAATACCCTTTTTATCTGCTCTAAGCCTATAAAAGTCATTCGCCATTTGTTCGGTCGTAATATCAAAATATCCGCTATTTTCCCGGTACTCTGATTTATACCAACCTTTAAACCGTTTGCAGTTTCGCGCGTTTGCACTTCTGCTCCCCTTGGTAACGACAGTCCAAATATGCTCCGCGTCGGCGACGATCTCAGACTTGTCCTCGAATGTGACTTTATAACAGTCATGCCCGGTAAATATTTCTGACTCCGCGATCACCCTGGTCGGTTTCCCGTCAACAGAAAAGACATAGTCGCCGATATGGATATCTTTCATATCTTTCCAACCGTCTGGAGTGTTGATCGGTGTATCTAATGCCAATGCCTTTCCGTTTTTTCGCGCGACCAGGAGCGTCAGTTCTTTGAACCGCCTGATCCACCGTTTCAGATCCTCGTCGTAAATCTTGAAACTGTAAAGCAGTTCGATCACGGCTTTTTCCCACAAAAGCAGAAGGAACGGTTTTCCCGCCCACGGCGCTTCATAATGCTTGCATTCCTTTTCTATAAAGTTGATGCGTTTTTCAGCGTCTGCCGTATCGTAGCGATAGCGCGGATCATTCAGGTCGGCTTCTAACCGTTCTAATTCGGTCATAAGTTCCCTCCCTACAATGATCTTTCCGGCGCGTATTTCGCTTAGATACTCAGCAAAGTAAGACATTATTCCTCAGTCTCTTCTTTAGTCTGCTTTTTCGGTTTCTTTTTAGTCTTCTTCTTTTCCTCAACAGCCTGATCAAAGATTTCGACTGTTCCAGGAATGGTCTTGATTTCGATTTTCGGCATTATTCGTAATCCTCCAGATCATCCAGATAATCCGCCGGATTCGACTTATCCTCATGCTTTTTCAGCTCTCTGCAAATCCGCGTGATCATGTTCGTGTAATTTGCCCGTTTCTGCACCAGAAGACGTTCCCGTCTCGCAATCGCGGTGAACCTTGCGCCTTTGGCTTTCAGCTCTGTGATCTTCTCTTTCAGCTCATTGATCTCCTGCTTGCAGTCATACGCCTCTTCAATAAGCCCCATCATTACAGGCAGCTTCTTCTCGTCGGCGTCAGCATTCATCAGGGTGTCAATAAATCGGCTCAGTTCCTTTGTCATGGTCACCTTTAACGAAAAAAGACACCGCAAAAGCCAAAAAGCAGTGCGGTGTCTTTCAACCTACTATTATTATAGCATAAAATGCGAAATTGCGCTAAAAAGTGCAAAATGTGTCATTTTTGCCGTTCTCAGGCAAGGTCATGTAAAAAAACGGAAAAACCCGATTTCCTGCCGGAAAAAAGTCAAAAAAAATCAAGTGTGCGTTTTTCCGCTAAGCGGGCCGACAGCTATCCGCCCACCCACCCCGGCGCGCTGCCAGGGGAGGGACGGCGTAGACGCCGGAAGCCGACGCCGTCCAGGCTTCCGGCTTCCGCTGTTTCCTCTGATCATCTGATCGCTGCTTCTGATCGATGCTTCTGTTTCCGCTTCCGACTGCTTCCGGAAGCCGACGCCGACGCCGTCCAGGCTTCCGGCTTCCGCTGTTTCCTCTGATCAGCTGATCGATGCTTCTGATCCGCTTCCGCTTCTGCTTCTGTTT
>Ga0247611_10001623_pt1 | contig 39665 bp, 34 predicted proteins | sample 177DNAGHGhighgp2_FD_192422 | JGI IMG/M metagenome (GOLD analysis project Ga0247611, IMG submission 192422) | Sheep rumen microbial communities from Palmerston North, Manawatu-Wanganui, New Zealand - 1770 DNA GHGhigh gp2 | ecosystem: Host-associated > Mammals > Digestive system > Stomach > Rumen... | reverse complement strand
GATGCATTGGTCTCGAGTTCTTGCAGTGACTGGATGAACATGCTGGTAAGAAGGATCTCTGACCAGAATCAGTTAAAGTGCGGGAATCTTTCCGCTGTTACTTTGAAACTTGATGTTTAATCTTGCCTGTTCAGATGGCTTTTTAACGCAAGCCTGATTATCCTTCTGGCGCTGCGTTCGATGTCGTCTTTTGTTATCAGGCCTTTTCTGTATGCTTTCATTATCTTTGAAGGGATAGTTGGCATGCCCGGCATTATCAGGTCGGTTCCGGCTTTGCAGCAGAGTTCGTCAAGGCTCTCATGATGCCCTGTCGCGAACCAGTCTGTCATTACTATGCCGTCAAATCCCCATTCATTACGAAGGATTGATGTCTGGAGTTCGCAACTCAGTGCGGTATATGTTCCGTTTATCTTGTTGTAGCTGCACATTACTCCTTCAGGAGCGGCCTTTTTGACGGCTATCCTGAAAGCCTTGAGATATATCTCACGGAGTGTTCTCTCGTCGAGATTGGAAGAAGATACGTTGCGCTTTGTTTCAAGGTTGTTTGCAGCGAAATGCTTCAGCGTCACAAAGCATCCTTCGTGAGACTGCACTCCAATACTTACAGCCGCTGCCATCTCTCCGGTCAGCAGGGGGTCTTCAGAATAGTATTCGTAGTTTCTTCCGCAAAGCGGGTTCCTGTGTATGTTCATTGCTGGGCCAAGCCAGAATACAACTCCGTATTCTTTCATCTCTTTGCCGATGGCATCGCCCATCTGTCTTGCGAGTTCAATGTCCCATGTCTGGGCTACAAGGGTCTCAGAAGGCCAGGAAGTGCAATACTGATAATAGAGTTCTTTTCCGGTGTCTTCCTTGAGTTCTTTTCTGACTATCTTGTGCGAGATCCTGATCGATTCCGGCATTGTCGGGATTGCAAACAGTCCGTGCAACGGCTTTTTAGAGATCTTGGTAAGATTCAGTCCCTGAGGTCCGTCAGCCATCGGCATTGAGTCTATGCCTTTTCCGAAAAGCTTTGAAGTGGTATATCCGACAGCACCGAAGACTCTGTGTCTGTAGGGACCGAAGTATGTCCTTCCCACAAGAAGCTTTGTCATGTCCTTTACTGATAATTTGGATACTATCTCATCGATACTGTCATCTCTGACCATTTCCGGTACTCCGTATGAAAAGACGGTTGTATCTATGTCGGATGCATTTATTCTGATGTGGGGAAGAACAGGAATCTCCTGTTCAGCTTTCCCGGTTATCAGGGATTCTATCTTGCGGTCTGACTTGAACAGCACTCCGGCCTTTTCGGTAACCGCGTCAGCATCGAGTTCGGCAATGAACAGGGGAGTATCATTGAGCGCAACCGTATAGCATCCCTTTTCGAGCACGAATGAACCTGTCTCAATGTCGAATGCCGCGTGATCCTTAAGATCGAATGACAAGCTTATGTTGGCAGAATCACCGGGATTTATGACGGGCGTTTTTGCAAATGCTGCAAGAGCTCTTTTCTCTCTGATGAATCTGTGCTCAGGAAAAGATACGAAGAGCATTACGACCTCGCGTCCTGCAAGGTTGGCAGTGTTTTTTACGGAAGCGTTTACCGTTATGGTGGTGCCGTGTGCTTCATAGCTTTCAGCGGAAGTATAAAACTCTGCATAGCTCAAGCCGTATCCGAACGGATATCTTGGGCGTATGCCTTTTTTGTCAAACCATCTGTAGCCTGTGAAGATACCTTCTTTGTAGTCTTCCTGATACTGTTCGGGATTTCTCTCTGAAAAGGTATCTGCGCACGGATAGTCGCTGTATGAATATGCCCAGGTGTCGGTAAGTCTTCCTGAAGGATTTACTTTGCCCGAAATAACATCGACCAGGGCGTTACCGGTTTCCATGCCGCCCTGCATGAGAAGTATGACTGCGGAGAAATGTATCTCATCCAGGAAATTCAGATCTATTACCGAGCCTGTGTTGAGTACCAGGACCGTATCCTTATATCTTTCCGTAACAGAACGCATGACGGCTTTCTCGTCTTCGGTTATGTAATAATCTCCGGGGATGTCTTTTCTGTCCGCGCCTTCTCCGGCCTGTCTTGTAAGAATATAGAATGCGGTATCACAATGGATCTTTTCGTCTTTTTCAAGCACGCGTCCGGCAGGAAGGAGGAAAGGATGATCTGCCGCATAATCCATGTGCTCCATCAAGGGAACTTTCTTCAGAGCTTTGGAAAGCGAAGCGCAGTAAGCATCGTATTCTTTATAATAATAGTGAAAGTCATAGCCGTTCAGCCATGGCTGGGAAGTGATACTGTAGCCGGCGTGGAGCAGGCACTGTTCGATGTCCTGACAGTATCTGGGGTTGTTTTCTCCCGAGCCGGTTCCTCCGAAAGCCGTGTGTCTGGCGCCTGCTCCGTAAAGTCCGATCCAGGACGGTTTTAAAGGGAGGATGCCGTTGTTTTCGAGCAGGACGATGCCGTCTGCGCAGATCTTTCTTGCAAGCGCATAATGTTCTTTCTCGCGTTCCGAAAAAGCAGGGTCTTTTGATGCGTGGATCAAAGACTTCATGGTTTAGCCCAGGCGTTCGTAAAATTCTTTCCTGAAATCGCCGAGTCTGTCTTCGGCAATCGCCTGGCGGATCCTTTCCATGAGCATCAACAGGAAATAGATGTTGTGATACGTGCAGAGCCTTAGGCCGAACATCTCGTTTGCCTTGATGAGATGTCTTACATATGCCGCGGAGAAATTTGTGCATGCATAGCAGTCGCAATCGGGATCCATCGGCCCGAAATCTTCCGCGAACTTCTTGTCTCTGATTATCTTCTTGCCGTAATCGGTAAGGATAGTGCCGTGTCTGCCCATCCTGGTCGGGAGGACGCAGTCGAACATGTCGACGCCTCTGCAGGAACCTTCTATAAGATAATCGGGCGTTCCAACGCCCATGAGATATCTGGGTTTGTCCTCGGGCATGAGGGGAACGGTGCAGTCTATCATGTCGATGAAAAGATCTTTGGGTTCGCCTACCGAGATGCCGCCTATCGCAAAGCCTGGCAGATCGAAAGACGTTATGGCATCGGCGCTCTTTTTTCTTAAGTCAGGATACATAGATCCCTGTATGATGCCGAAAAGAGCCTGCTCATCAGGTCTTTTGTGGGCTTCGATGCAGCGTTCGAGCCATCTTGTGGTCTTAGCCTGTGACCTGTCGGCATAAGCGTGATCGCAAGGGTAGGGGCAGCATTCGTCAAAAGCCATTATGATGTCAGCTCCGAGATCGTTCTGGACCTGCATCGATATCTCAGGCGTAAGAAACAGTTTTCTTCCATCGATATGCGAGCTGAATTTTACGCCGTCTTCCTTGACGTCCTTGGGTTTGGCAAGTGAGAACACCTGGAATCCGCCGCTGTCCGTAAGTATCGCGCCGTTCCAGTTCATGAACTTGTGAAGTCCGCCGGCTTTTGCAACGATGTCGCTTCCGGGTCTGAGCCACAGATGATACGTGTTGGAGAGCATTATGCCTGCGCCCATGCCTGAGACTTCCTCAGGGCTCATGCCCTTGATCGAAGCCTGTGTGCCGACGGGCATGAATGCGGGTGTCATGAAAGTCCCGTGAGGCGTGTGTACCTTGCCGAGTCTTGCGCCCGTCTGAGCGCATGTGTGGATGTGTTCGTACCATACGGGATGATCAGCCATATCAGTTCTCCAGATCTGTGATGAACATTGCGTCACCGAAAGAGAAGAATCTGTATTCCTCTTCAACGGCGTGTTTATATGCGTTTAATACATGCTCTCTTCCGGCAAGTGCGGATACGAGCATTATCAGCGTGGATTCGGGCAGGTGGAAGTTCGTGATGAGCGAATCGACGCATTTGAACTCATACCCGGGATAGATGAAGATGTTCGTATATCCTGACTGGGGCATCATTTCGGGATCTTTGTTAGCGACAGCTTCCAAAGTCCTTGTTGAAGTAGTGCCGACGGCGATGATCCTTCTGCCTTCGCTTCTTGCTTTCCTTATGATGTTTGATGCTTCTTCGGGGAAGTCGTACCACTCGGAATGCATCTCGTGGTCTTCGATTGTCTCAGCCTTGACCGGTCTGAATGTTCCGAGACCTACGTGGAGCGTGAGTTCAGCGATCTCGATGCCCATTTCTTTGAGCTCACCGAGGAATTCTTTTGTGAAGTGCAGTCCTGCGGTCGGTGCCGCTGCAGAACCCGCATCCTTGGAATATACGGTCTGATATCTCTCGGGATCGTCAAGTTTCTCGTGGATATATGGCGGAAGGGGAATGGTACCTGCCTTGTCCAGGACTTCCTCCCACACTCCGTTGAATTCAAATCTGATTATCCTGTTACCGCTCTCCAGTACCTGTTCGCATTCAGCTTCGAGCTCTCCGGGTATGAAGGTCATACGCTTTCCTTCTCTTACTTTCTTGCCCGGACGTGCCAGCGTTTCCCAATGATCTTCGTCGATCCTCTTCAGCAGAAGGAGTTCAACCGGGCTTTCGGTGTCGGAACGTACGCCTAAGAGTCTTGCGGGGATGACCCTGGTGTTGTTTATTACGAGAACGTCTCCTTTACGGAGATAGTTTCTGATATCGGGAAAGTGACCGTCTATTGTCTTTCCCGTTTTTTTATCGAGCACGAGAAGGCGTGACGCAAGGCGGTCCTTAGTGGGGACCTGCGCTATCAGTCTCTCGGGAAGATCGTAATAGAAATCAGATGTTTTCATGTTCATTGCTTTCTTAATATAAATATTTAACGTGAGAATATTATCACATTTGGTGGAAAAATGCGGATATACATATCACTATTTGATATTTCGTGTTACTTTAGTTTGATAAAATCTATTTGTCATTTCCGAAAACAATACCCGCATGACAAAAGGAGTATCACCATGAAAGCATTATTTATCGGCGGCACGGGAACCATCAGTTCGGCAATAATCAGAAGACTCGCGGAAGATAAAGCCTGGGAAGTGTGGCTCTTAAACCGCGGCAACAGGAAAGATACCGTCCCTGATAATGTACATCAGATAGTCTGCGATATAAATGATGAGGAAGCGGCTGCCAAGGCTGTTGAGGGAATGGTATTTGACTGCGTATGCGAGTTCATAGGTTTTCATGTCGAGGACGTTCAGAGAGACTTCAGGCTCTTCAAGGACAAGACCAGACAATATATCTATATCAGTTCTGCTTCGGCATACAACAAGCCTGCCGCAAGTTATGTGATAACCGAAGGAACTGCCCTCGCAAACCCATACTGGCAGTATTCCAGGGATAAGATCGCATGCGAGAACTACCTGATGGAAAGATACAGGGAAGACAAGTTCCCGGTAACGATCGTAAGGCCCAGTCACACATACGATGAGAGATCCATCCCTCTCGGCGTTCACGGCAAAAACGGCTCATGGCAGGTCGTAAAGCGCATGATGGAAGGAAAGCCGGTAATAATCCACGGTGACGGAGAGTCACTCTGGACACTTACTTTCAATACGGATTTTGCCATCGGATTCACGGCTCTCATGGGTAACCGTCACGCGATCGGAGAGGCATTCCAGATAACAGGTGACGAGACTCTCACATGGAATCAGATCTATCAGACGATAGCTGATGCTCTCGGAGTCGAGCTTCAGGCTTATCATGTATCTTCCGAACTGCTCACCGCATTCGGCCCCGGATACGATTTTGAGGGCAGCCTTACGGGCGACAAAGCCGTTTCCGTCGTTTTCGATAACAGCAAGATAAAAAGGATCGCTCCGGACATGAAGACCAACGTTCCTTTCAGCAGGGGAGTGAGGATCTCACTTGAATATATCCTCAATCATAAGGAATGCCGAAAAGAAGATCCCGAATTTGACGCATGGTGTGATAAAATCATTGAGGTCCTTGAAAAGGCCAAGGCAGAGTTTTGAACGGATGCACAGAGTTTTTGTGCAAATTTCGAAAATCTGTTGTAAAATTAGTTAGTTTTTTTGAAGGGAGACACAATATATGTCTGAGATTCCTTATAAGATCTATCTGTCAGAGAGCGAGATCCCCACAGCTTGGTATAACGTACGCGCTGACATGAAGAACAAGCCCGCACCGCTCCTTAATCCCGGCACAGGCGAGCCTCTCAAGGCTGAAGACCTCATGCCCATTTTCTGTGAAGAGCTCTGCAAGCAGGAGATGAACAACACCGACCAGTGGATCGACATCCCCGGTGAGATCCTTGATTTCTATAAGATGTACAGACCTTCACCTTTGGTAAGGGCTTACTGCCTCGAAAAGGCATTGGATACTCCCGCTCATATCTATTATAAATTTGAGGGTAACAACACCTCAGGTTCACATAAGCTCAATTCGGCAATCGCACAGGCTTATTACGCTAAGAAGCAGGGCCTCAAGGGTGTTACCACAGAGACCGGCGCAGGTCAGTGGGGAACAGCTCTTTCCATGTCCACGGCTTACTTCGGACTTGACTGCCAGGTATACATGGTTAAGGTTTCTTATGAGCAGAAGCCTTTCAGACGTGAAGTCATGAGAACATACGGCGCTACCGTTACGCCTTCTCCTTCGATGACAACAAACATCGGCCGCAAGATCAACGAGGAATTCCCGGGAACAGACGGTTCACTGGGCTGCGCTATCTCTGAGGCTGTTGAAGCTGCAACATCCCAGGAAGGTTACAGATATGTATTGGGTTCAGTTCTGAACCAGGTACTGCTCCATCAGTCCGTTATCGGTCTTGAGGCAAAGGCTGCTCTCGATAAGTACGGCATCAAGGCTGACATGATCATCGGCTGCGCAGGCGGCGGATCCAACCTCGGCGGTCTTATCTCACCCTTCGTAGGTCAGATGCTCAGAGGCGAGGCTGATTATGAGATCATCGCAGTCGAGCCTGCTTCTTGTCCGTCACTTACAAGAGGTTCTTATGTATACGACTTCTGCGATACCGGCCGTGTTTGCCCTCTCGCTAAGATGTATACATTGGGCAGCGACTTCATGCCTGCTCCCAACCATGCCGGAGGTCTCAGATATCACGGCATGAGCTCCATCGTTTCACAGCTCTACGATGACGGCCTCATCAAGGCAAGATCAGTTAAGCAGACAGATGTATTTGCTGCTGCTGAGCAGTTTGCAAGAGTCGAGGGAATCCTTCCCGCACCCGAGAGCTCTCACGCTATCAAAGTCGCTATCGACGAAGCGCTCAAGTGCAAGGAGACAGGCGAGGCAAAGAACATTGTATTCGGTCTTACAGGTACAGGTTACTTCGATCTCGTTGCTTACCAGAAGTATAACGACGGCGTTATGGATGACTACATCCCTACGGACGAGGACATCGCAGCTTCTCTGGCTAAGTGCCCCAAGCTCTGATAAGTCAGTATTTCGAAACCAAACGGGACGTCTCAAGAAATTGGGGCGTCCTTTTTGGTGGCTGATCTGCCGGTACGCATTTCAAACTGATATTGAAAACTTGCCGTATTATGTACTAAAATAAAATTTAGCGTATTGGGATAGGAGAATATACATGAGTGATTTCAATGAAAATTGGCAGTTGGTAGGCACACCGGATCCGGCAACACCTCAGGTCCAGCCTAATCAGTCACCGTTTCAGCCTGCACCTCAGGCCGCACAGCCTGTTCAACCGGTGCAGACGGCACAGCCGGTTCAGACTGCTCAGGCGGTTCCGGTTCAGTCTCAGCCTGTGCCCCAGGCTCTTGTCCAGGGATATCCCGCCAATAATCCCCAGGTTGGTGCACCTGCGGGAATGCCGGTCTATGGTCAGCCCGTTGCACAGCAGGCTGTTCCTGCATATCAGCAGCCTTTGGCTTCTCCCGCAATGCCGGCATATCAGCAGGCTCCCGTATACGGACAGCCGATGCCCAATGCATACGGTTATTCTCCTGTTCAGCAGACATATCAGCAGGTAAATTACGCCACGGAGAGACAGAGAAATCTTGATGAATGCGGAAAGCTCATCAACCATTTTTCGCCTAAGGTTGATGTCTATCAGGCATATGAGAAGTGCAATGCCGACATCAGGAAATTCTCAAAGACGAGCAATGCGCCTCTTATCTGGGGCATAATCGTTTCTGTTTTCAGTTTGGTTTTCGTATATGAATTTTTCTCATCTCATTCCGATGAGTCAAAACTTGCTAACGGCATTATAGCAGGCGTTCTCCTTCTCTTTGGCGCCGGACTCATCGCGCTGTTCATAATCAAGAAGAAGAGACACGCAAAGAAGATCGAGGAACTGTACGAGCAGCAGAAAGACCTGTCGGGACAGCTAAGGATAATCTATAACGGATACAGCAACTGTCCTTTGGGACCTGAATTTACCGATCCGAGGATCCTTTTCAAGATACAGTCGCTCCTGATCCAGGGAAGATGCGTTACCATTGCCACGGCAGTCAGTTCGATGCTAGCTTTTCACAACACTTATCAAATGGTGACTAATGCCAAAGCTACATTTGAAGCAGAGACTTCCGCAAGGTATGACGGAACTCCCGCATTCTTCAATGCAGTCCGTTATCTTGATCTGAGATAATCCTGAAAAAGATATCAGTTTGTACTGTCGTTGTTCATCTTCGAGAGCTGTCTGCGGTAGAAGGTGACAGGGATGTTTATCTCGAAGCATGCGCCGCCCTCAGGCTTGTTATAGGCTTTGATGGATCCGCCGTGCTCTTCGGCTATGGCCTTTGCGAGTGCCAGACCGATACCGTGCTTACCGTCCGATCCCTTTGAGAATCTCTCGAAAAGATGGTCTATAACTTCAGGCGCGATGCCGGGGCCGTCATCGGATATCGTGAAGATTACATTTGAGCCGGTCTCGTCAGTCCTGCAGCCGAAGGTTACAGCTGTCTTACAGTATCTTAAGCAGTTGGAGAATATGTTTTCGAGACATCTGATAAGGTCGTTCTCATTTGCGTAGATATAAGTGCTCGAGATGTCGATGTCGTTGATTATGGATTTGTCTTCGTGTATGAAGTTTCCTCTTACTTTATCGATTATCGCGTCGCATATCTTTACGGCATCGATGTTCTGCTTCTTGACCTCAAAGGATCCGCTGCGGCTCATGTCCATCTTGGAGATGGAGAGCAGGTTTTCCACGAGGAGAGAGAGTCTCTGAGTCTCATCGATAATGACGTCTATGGCGTTATCCCTGTCTTCGTCGCTCTCGAAAACACCGTATTTCAGACCTTCCGCATAACCCTGAATGGACATGAGCGGTGTCCTTAATTCGTGCGAGGCGTTCTGGAAGAATGTCTTTTGCTCGATGTCTGATTCCTGCAGTTTATACGCCATCTGGTTCATGACGTCTCCAAGTTCCGAAAGCTCCTTACTGACGATGTGTCCGCGGACAGGTTTGAAATCTCCTTTTGCGATACGTTTCGCGAACCGGGCGAGTTTCTGCGAAGAAAAGATGATAGGGTAGGTCATTATCATACTGAGGACGCCCGCTATGATTATGGCAAGGAGAGCTGCCTGGATAAGGGCGAGCGTCATGGATGCCATGAATTTATAGTAGGAACTCGAACTGATAAAAATACAAAGATAATAATTTGACAGATCGATGGTTTCGGTGATGGATCCTTCGGTCTGTGTATTGACCGTATCGTTTTCCGGTCCTTCCGTATCGACCTTCCATTGGAAACCGGAGGAAAGGTAGTAGATCTTATCGCCGTTCAGATCCAAAGTCTGAGTCTTTGTCCAGTCGCTGTAGCCGCCTTCTTCAACAACTCTTCCGATAACGTTGGAAGCTCTGTTTGCGTATGAAGTCGAAGTGTAGGGAGTAGGCCACAGGACCAGATATTCTTTTGTCTCCGGATCCAGATAATAGAGCGCGATCGTTGCTTCGTTCGAGAGGTCTGCTGACGATGTGATGGAACTTGTCAGATAAGCTCTGATGTTCTCATCCGATCTCTCATCAGATTCATCGACCTGGAGCATGAATGCATCGGCGAATTTCTTGGTTGATTTCAGAGCTATCTGAAGACGGTCGTTGCATTCTTCCTCGATATATGTCTTGGTGATGGACTGGACATAGATGTTCATAATAAAAGCAACCAGAATGATGACCACGATCTCGACTGCATAGAAGTGCATCGAAATGGGTACTCTGATTGCCGATTTGTTCCTAAAAGACTTTTTGGCTTTATGCCTGGCCTGTTCAGGTTTTTCCGTCATTAGTCCTGATTGTCTCCGTCATCTTCATCATCATCCGAGTCTTCGGTGGTCTTGTCGACGAGCCTGAAACCGTAACCCCAGATAGTAGATATTTTAGCATTAGATTTGCTTATCTTCTTCCTTAATCTTTTTACAGTGTCGTCAGCAACCCTTGTCTCGACCTGAGTCTCGTAACCCCAGATCTTGTCCAGGAGTTCCGCTCTTGATACGGCTCTGTCCCTGTTGGAGATGAGGTAGGTGAGGAGTTGATATTCGTTGGGCGTAAGCGGCAAAGGCTTTCCGCTCATTGTAGTCTCTTTTGTCTTTCTGTTGATGATGATGTCCGCAAATTCATATACGGCGTCATTGTCGGGCTTGTCTCCGGACTTACCGGTGATTTCTTCCTGTCTCTTAAGAATGGATTTTACTTTAGATACGAGCTTGACGGGTGAGAAGGGCTTGGTGAAATAGTCGTCGCTTCCCATGTCGAGGCCCTGGATATAATCTGTGTCACTGTCTTTTGCGGTAAGCATTATTATCGGTACATTCGATGTCTTGCGGATCTCTTTAAGGATAAAGAAACCGTCGTGACCGGGCATCATTACGTCAAGGATTATAAGATCTGCAGGTGAATGAGAGAATACTTCGAAAAGCTTGTCGCCGGTTGAAAAACCTGTTACGTGAAAACCCTCGCGCTCAAGGAATGTCTTGAGAAGATTTCTTATATTGTCGTCGTCATCTGCGATGTAGATTAATTTGTTCATCAGGATCTCCAGTTTTTGCTTAAAATTTAACAGACATATTTTAACTGAAAACAGTTTGATGCTTCATTTGAAAATGGTGCAAATATGCGGAATTACTTTGAATTGTTTGAAATTCTCATTGTTTGTGGTTAAATGGTTTGCAAGACTAAATGACAGGGGAGAATAATATGTCTACAGTACTGGTAACGGGCGGTAACGGATATATTGGTTCACATACCGTTATATCATTGTTCGAGAACGGCTATGATGTTGTGGTAGTCGATAACCTTTCGAACAGTAAGATGGAAGTTCAGAACCGTCTCGAGAAGATAACAGGAAAGAGATTCAAATTCTACGATATCGACTGCTGTGATGCGGATAAGCTCAGAGTAGTATTCGAAGAAAACAAGATCGACAGCGTCATTCATTTCGCAGGACTCAAGGCGGTTGGCGAATCCGTAAGCATCCCTCTTGATTATTATTCCAATAATATCGGCAGCATGATCGCCGTATGCCGTCTCATGAGTGAGTTCGGCGTCAATAATCTTGTATTCAGTTCTTCCGCGACCGTATATGGCTCGAGCGAGGATGTTCCTTTTACGGAGGAGAGCCCCCTCGGCACGTGCACCAATCCGTATGGCTGGACCAAGTGGATGATCGAGCAGATCTTAAGGGACTACGCCAAATCAGAGCCTTCAAAGAGGATCTGCCTTCTCAGGTATTTCAACCCCGTAGGCGCTCACGAGAGCGGACTTATCGGCGAAGATCCGAGAGGAATACCCAATAATCTGTTCCCGTATATTTCTAAGGTTGCAGGCGGCACTTTGGAGTGTCTTACTGTGTTTGGTGACGATTATAATACCCCTGACGGTACTTGTCTTCGTGATTATATACATGTCGTTGACCTTGCGGAAGGACATGTAAAAGCGATAAAATTCCTTGAGAAGACTGAGGATTCGGTTAGTGTATTCAATCTCGGTACGGGTAAGGGGACTTCCGTTATCGAAGCTGTCAAGGCTTTTGAGAAAGCATGCGGTCATGAGATCAAACATGTATTCGGACCGCGCAGACCGGGCGACATTGCCGTCTGCTATGCTTCGACCAAGAAGGCTGAAGAGGTTCTTGGTTTTAAGGCAAGATACGGCATCGACGAGATGTGTTCATCCTGCTGGAAATGGCAGACAATGAATCCCGAAGGTCTAAAAGACTGATAAGAGGCAAAGTATTATGGGTTTTGACGATAGTGACAACATGTATCTGTCCGTTCCGGACAAGAAAGCTCCAAGGGAGCCGTCTTCGGAATTTACCGATACATCAAAATATCCGGAAGCACGCGGAGGCATAGACGATGTCATTGCCGATCTCGACGGAGATAATGATTCCGCGTTTGATTACGGTTTTTCCATAAAGAAAGCGGGAGCCGCTTCACATTCAAAGGCAGGCGGCATTTCAGGCGTAAAGAGGACCAGGCTCCGCATCATCCTCGGTGTTCTTGCCGGACTTTTGGGAATCTTTGTTGGCGTTGTATGTTTCGGTCTTTGGTATAAGGATTATCTCTTAAGCAAGATCACATATGAGACGACTGCATCCAATGCCGTCATTACGATCGTAAATGAGGAAGGAAACACCGTCGCTCTTACTGACGTTACTGAGTCAACACAGTATGAGATCATCCGGGATGAGCCTATCAAGAACTTCCTGCTCATCGGAATCGACAGCAGATATAAGAGCTATAACTCATCCGGTACGGGCGACAGATCCGACGTTATCGTCATTATGTCCGTGGATTCCAACAAGGGAACCATCAAGCTCCTTTCCATCGCGAGAGACTCTTATGCCTATTTCCCGGGCTATTCTAATCCTCACAAGATCAACGCCGCCATGTCCTACGGCGGACCTGATCTCCTTCAGGCCACTGTTGAGAGCTGCTTGAGGATCAAGATCGACGGATATGCTTACGTTAACTTCAGCCACATGGCTAACATCATCGATTCAGTCGGCGGCGTATACGTAAACATGACTTCCGGCGAGAAGAATGTCGCGAACAAGTACATCAGGGAAATGAATCCCAATGCCGCGCTTATCGACAGCACAGGCAACGGCACATGGCTCAACGGCATACAGGCCGTTGGTTATGCCCGTGTCAGATATGTCGGTAACGGCGACTACGAGAGAATGGAACGTCAGATAGAAGTCTTGCGCAGCGTAATGAAACAGTATATGAGCCTTTCAGCAACCGGCAAGCTCGCTGCCATGGACGATGTGCTCGCGGCTGTCGTTACCAACATCGACAAAGCCGATATCGAGAAATATGCGCTCGATTTCCTGCCGTCGCTGCAGAATGCCGAGATGCAGTATCTGCAGCTTCCGATCGAAGGATGCTACAACTGCGGCATGTACGGAGACGAGTGGAGCATGAGGTGTAACTGGAATGCGTTCATTCCTTATGTTCAGGAATATTTCTACGGCGAGACATGTGAATTTGACGAGGTAAAGATACCTAATCACGCGCCTTCTCTTAGCAACTGTGATACGGATATTCCGCTCGACCATCTCATTCACTGACGTTTTTGACTTTTTTTGATTTTCGTATTGACACACTGAAGATTAAGAATTATATTTTGTTGTGGTTAGCACTTAAGGCAATAGAGTGCTAACCACAATTTCATTGTATTGGAGGTCTTTTTTATGACAATTAAGCCCTTAGCAGATAAGGTAGTAGTAAAGAAACTTCATGCTGAAGAGACAACAAAGAGCGGCATTATCCTGTCCTCAGGTGCTCAGCAGAAGCCTCAGATCGCTGAGATCATTGCAGTTGGTCCCGGCGGAATCGTTGATGGCAACGAGATAAAGATGGAAGTAAAAGTAGGCGAGAAGGTCATCATCCGTGACTATGCAGGCACAAATGTTAAGCTCGACGGCGAAGAGTACATCATCGTTCGTCAGGACGACATTGCTGCAATCGTTGAAGATTAATCAGGATAGATAATTTTTGGAGGCATATTAATATGGCTAAAGACATTAAGTACGCAGAGGACGCTAGAAAGTCACTCGAAGCAGGCGTAAACAAGGTAGCCGACACAGTTAAGGTTACATTGGGACCTAAGGGAAGAAACGTAGTACTCGACAAGAAGTACGGCGCACCCCTTATCACAAACGACGGTGTTACGATCGCTAAGGAGATCGAACTCGAAGACCGTTATGAGAATGCAGGCGCTCAGCTCGTTAAGGAAGTAGCTTCCAAGACAAACGACGTTGCAGGTGACGGTACAACAACAGCTACACTCCTTGCTCAGGCTATTATCCGTGAAGGTATGAAGAACGTTGCAGCAGGCGCTAACCCGATCATCCTCAGAAAGGGTATCTCAAAGGCTGTTGAGACAGCAGTTTCCGAGATCCTCGCAAATGCAAAGCAGGTTGACGGGTCCAAGGATATCGCACGTGTTGCCGCTATCTCCGCAGGTGACGAGGAAGTCGGCAAGATGATCGCCGAGGCTATGGAGAAGGTTACGGCAGACGGCGTTATCACCGTTGAAGAGAGCAAGTCAATGCTCACAGAGCTTTCAGTAGTTGAAGGTATGCAGTTCGACAGAGGTTATATCTCACCTTACATGGCAACTGATACTGACAAGATGGAGACAGTATTCGATGAGCCTTATATCCTCATCACAGATAAGAAGATCTCCAACATCCAGGATATCCTTCCCGTTATCGAGCCTCTCGCACAGTCAGGCAAGCAGCTCGTTATCATCGCTGAGGACATCGAGGGTGATGCTCTTGCAACACTCATCGTAAACAAGCTCAGAGGCGTATTCACATGCGTCGGCGTTAAGGCTCCGGGCTTCGGCGACAGAAGAAAGGCTATGCTCGAAGATATCGCCATCCTTACAGGCGGTCAGGTAATCACATCCGATCTCGGACTCGAGCTCAAGGATACAACTCTTGACCAGCTCGGCCGTGCTCATCAGGTTAAGGTAAACAAGGACAATACGATCATTGTTGACGGTGAAGGCGAAGACGGTGCTGTTAAGGCACGTGTCAACCAGATCAGGGCACAGATCGAAGAGACAAAGTCCGATTACGACCGTGAGAAGCTCCAGGAGCGTCTCGCAAAGCTCTCAGGCGGTGTTGCTGTTATCAAGGTCGGCGCAGCTACTGAGACTGAGATGAAGGAGAGAAAGCTCCGTATCGAAGATGCCCTCGCAGCAACAAGAGCTGCAGTTGAGGAAGGTATCGTTCCCGGCGGCGGCACGGCATACATCAATGCTCTTCCCGCAATCGCAAAGCTCCTCGACGAGACAGAAGGCGATGTACAGACCGGTGTTAAGATCGTTCTCCGCGCACTTGAGGAACCTATCCGCCAGATCGCTGCAAATGCTGGTCTTGACGGCAGCGTAATTTGCGAGAAGATCAAGAACTCCACTGCAGGCACAGGATATGATGCTCTGAACGACGTATATGTCGACATGTTCGAAGCAGGAATCGTTGATCCTGCCAAGGTTACACGTTCAGCACTCCAGAATGCGGCTTCCGTATCCTCAACACTCCTCACGACAGAAGCAGTTGTTACGGACATCCCTGAGAAGGAAGCTCCGGCTATGCCTCAGCAGCCGATGTATTAATAGACATCACTGACATAACGTAATTAACGGACTGCCTCATGAGCAAAAGCTTGTGGGGCAGTTCTTTTCAACTTCATTTAAACCCTGGCACTTATCATATCAATAGCTACAAGTATCCTGCTTTGTGTTACAATAGTTTTTGTTTGAGGTGAAGCATGTTACAAGACAGTTTTATTGAATCCATGGTGGTCCGCAAGAACGGCGGAAAAGGCGTGATATTTACTGTCACGGCTATTATTTTTTGTATATTCCTTGATGCCGCGATCATATACATACCGTATCTGTTCTTCGGGAAAGAGGTTTTCCCGATAACGAGTTTCATTGCGGTGGCACTTGTTTTCGGGCTGTTCTCTCTTCTTAAGTATCAGAAAAAAGAGTATGAACTCGAGATATCAAATGACCTTTTTGATTGTGCGGTCATCTCTGGTAAAGACAAGAGAAACGATCTTGTCAGCTTCTCGATAAAAGAATGTGAGTATATAGGTCCTGTTACTTCGGACCGCTATGCGGATGACAAGAAGAATGCCGATTTTGTTGTCAAACTGACTGATCTTATGGATTTTCCCATCGATGAGAAATACTGGTACTGCTACCTGAGCCATGAAGGACGCAAGTTCGTTGTCGTCTTTATCTTTAAGCCTGAGATGTATCCCGTATTCAGGAGATACAATCCCAGAGCCACAAAAGTCATGCCCATCCCTGTCGGTGCTGCAAAGAAGGCGGATAACGATGGCTGAGACAGGCAAATATACGGAAATGGAAGTCTATTGCAAGGCTACCGAGTGCGGAATAGGCGATAAGTTATACTGTTCCTCTCTTATCGGAGACCTTCAGGAAGCGGCCGAGCGCAGTTCCAATACCATCGGTTACGGCACTTCCTTCCTGAAAGAGATAGATATCTGCTGGATAATCCTCAAGATGAGGCTGCATATCGATGAACTGCCTTCCTGGCACGAGACTTTCCGTATCAGGACATGGGCCAACAGCATCGAAAAGTTTTACTACGGACGTGATTTCGAGATATTTAATGCTGAAGGAAAAATGATAGGCCAGGCAACATCCACATGGATTCTTGCAGATTGGAATTCGCACAGGCCTGTCATTGCAAATAAGAGACCTGATCTTCCTCCGCCTGTGATACAGGATCCCAGGTTCGCGTTCGGTGAGAGCTGTCCCAAACTTGCTTTCCCCGCAAGGATCGACATAGCAGGTGAGACGGAAAAGCCCGTCATCATCAAGTATGCCGACTATAACGAACTCGACCGCAACAGGCACGTTAACAATTCGCGTTATACCGCCTGGGCTTACGATGCTCTCTTTAAGAACGGATATGATGTATCGAAGATCGAAGACCTTGTTATTAACTACAACAGTGAGGTAAAGGCAGGGGAGAAGGTCGAGCTCTTCATCAGTTCAGATGGCCCGAAGGTAAGCGTTTTCGGGTATAAGAACATCGATACAAAGGTGTTTGCGGTCGAACTGACCATGCGTCAGTGATGACAGCTTTATCTGACAGCTGAAACAGCCCTGTCTCCGAACGCCTTTTTTGACTAATATCAGCCTTTTTTGTTCTTCTTATTTTGTTATAATAATAAGTTGTACGCATTTTTCTGGAGGTTGCAATGATCGAGATTAATAATCTTGTGAAGAGATATGGCGACAAAAAGGCCGTCAACGGTATCTCATTCACGGTTAATGACGATGAAGTCCTGGGTTTCCTGGGTCCCAACGGCGCCGGCAAGTCCACGACAATGAACATCATTACGGGATATCTTTCATCCACTTCGGGAACCGTAAAGGTAAACGGACATGATATCCTCGAAGAGCCTGAACTCGCCAAGAAAGAAATCGGTTATCTTCCCGAGAATCCGCCTCTTTATACCGATATGACGGTTAAGGAGTATCTGGATTTTATCTGTGATCTCAAGGGTGTCTCCAAGGATAAGCGCAAGAAACAGCTTGACAGGATCGTATCCCTTGTAAAGATCTCCGAAGTCTATGACAGACTTATCGGGAACCTTTCTAAGGGTTATAAGCAGCGTGTCGGCATTGCGCAGGCAATGGTAGGCAATCCATCGATCCTTATTCTCGACGAGCCTACTGTCGGTCTCGATCCCAACCAGATAATCGAGATCAGAAAGCTCATCAAGTCACTTGCAAAATCTCATTCGATCATTATCAGCTCCCACATACTTTCCGAGATCCAGGAAGTTGCCGACAGAGTCGTTATCATTAATAAGGGAAAAGTTGCTGCGATCGACACTGTATCCGATCTTTCAAAGAGACTTTCCGGCCAGACCAAGCTCCTTATGACTTTCAAAGGACCGCTTAAGGAAGGCATCGGCAAAGTCCGCACGATCCCCGGTGTCCAGTCAGTCGTACCGCGTCTGGCAGACAGTAAGTTCAGTCAGCTCGAGATCACGATCGTTTCTGACAGTTCTGCTGATATCCGTTCCGCCATTTTCTACATGATGGCTAATGAAAGCTGGCCGATCCTTGAGTTCCGCTCTCTTGATCCCTCGCTCGAGGAAGTGTTCCTCAGCATCACGGCCCGCTGATTGGAGGATATGATCAATGTACGCAATCTTTAAAAGAGAATTTTTATCTTACTTCAGATCCCCGGTTGGCTATGTAGCCATCTCGATATTTTCATTCCTTGCAGGCTTCATATTCTATTCGCAGTTCAGCTACGGAACTGTCAATATAGGAAGTGAAGTTATCTCACTCCGTTCTTTCTTCGTCATCATCGTTCCGATCATTACGATGGGACTTCTTGCGGAAGACAAGAAGAGGGGAACGGACATCCTCTATTACACGACACCCGTAAGCCTTTTCAATGTCGTTGCAGGAAAGGTTCTTGCGGCATTTGCACTTTATGCCGTCATGTTCCTTAATGTTGTGATCCATATTATCGTAACCCTTGCATGCGGCGGTCAATTCGGAGTCGGTGCTGTCGGAACGATAATCGTATTTTTCTTTATGGCATTCATGTTCATCTCCATGGGAATGTTTGCATCTGCCATCACGGATAACCAGATAGTATCCGCTATCGTGGCATTCATCTTCATACTCATTACTCAGCTCCTGACCATGATGTCCGAATATGCCGGGACTGCTGTTACTTCATTAGCATCTACAATCGGGATCAAGTCAGAATCCGCTTCATCTGCCGGATCCGCAGTAAAGAATTTTGTCGGCTGGTTTGACCCATTTGCCAAGACACAGGATTTCCGTCTCGGGGTATTTTCCGTGTCGGCTTTGATCTTCCTTCTTTCGATCGGCATTCTTTTCCTCTACATGACTTACAGAGTGCTTGAAAAGAAGCGTTGGAGCCAGGCGTGACGGAGGTATGACAATTATGAGTAAAGATAATTCCAGCGAGAAGATAAACAGTGACGTTAGAGCTGACAAGATGAAACTCTTTTCGATAGGGTCTGTAGTATTGCTTGCAGCGATAATACTTCTTGTTAATTTTCTCTTCGATAAGATCTTAGGCAAGGCGATGACTTTCGATTTCTCTGATTCGTCCCAGAACTCCGTATCCAAGGAGACTATTGATTATCTTGATACGCTTTCCCCCGATACACGCATAAGGATAGTAGGTCTTTTCAACCGTCCTGATAATGTTGCTTCAACCAAATATCAGTACATCGTGCCTTTGCTTGATGACTATGTGAAAGAATCTAACGGAAAGATAACGGTTGAATACATCGATCCCACTGAGCATCCCACGATAATCAGTCAGCTCGATCCGACCAATTCCTATGATCTGGCTAATCAGAGTGAGAATTTTGTCGTTGAGTATAACGGCAAGATCAAGGTTATCTCACCGATAGACTGCTATTCCTATGATGAGGAATACTACAGGTCTACAAATAACTATCTTATCGTCGGTAATAACACTGAATACACGTTCACAAATGCTATGTACGTTCTGACCAACGGCTATTCTGCCAAGGCATATGTTGTTACCGGACTTAAGGAGGAAGGCAACGAATATATCACTAAGATACTCAATTCGATGTCGATAGACGTTGAATCGCTTCCGGTTTCCGAGAACTTTGCTGTTCCGGATGATTGCAGCCTTTTGATCTTAAACGGACCCAATTCCGACATCTCAGAGAAGATGTATGTTGCAATGAGTGATTACTTAAGCAGTGGCGGCAAACTGCTCGTTGCAGTTGATTACAGTTCCGTCAATGTAAACGAGAACTTTGTCAGACTGAATCTTCTGCTTAATCAGATGAACATCAATATCGATCCTCTTCTTATCTATGAGAACGATCCTGCATATCAGCTCAGCGGATACGCTTATGATTCTAACGTAACTGCTGTTGAACCTTTCGATGAGTTTTCTTCTCTGCCGATCTTACACGCCACATATTGCAGATCTGTAAAACAGGCTGAAAACCCGAACTCTGCCTACATAACTTTGCCTGTTCTTGCTACCAGTGATAATGCCGCGACTCTCCAGGTTGATCCCGAGACGGGCAGGGCAGTGGACAACGGCATGATAACTACAGCAAAGTATTATGTCGCAATGTATTCTTACGTTGACGGCGTTGACGCTTCTGAAGCTTTTGTCTTTGGTACTCTTAATTTCACATCTGATCTTTATATCAGCAGTTACGGTCTCAACGACTATAATGTTGAATTCCTCAGATCATGTGTTAGAGAACTTGTCGATGTCGAGTTAATTGACGGTGTCAACGTACAAACAAAGATGATAGACAGCTTCTCGCTCGATACCACCAAATCTACAACGTCAGCCTCAACGGCAGTCCTTGTTGTTTTCATGGTACTGATACCGGTTGTTCTTATCGGTATGGCTGTAATCGTATATTCTAAGAGGAAGAATCTCTGATATGAAGTCGGTAAAGAACCTTCTCGTCCCGTTTATAATACTGATCGCGCTTATAATTTGTGTGATCGTGTATTTCATTGTCGAAAATGTGACGAAGACTGATTCGGAAGAAACGTTCAGTGGTCTCATTGATGTTGTTTACATTAATTCTAATGACATCGATTCTGTCTCTGTCTATAACAGGGACACAGGTCATACATCTCTGGTAAAGTGTTCATTGGACTCCAGCGGCATCGTAAATTATGAGTATCAGGGTGAGGACGCCAACCCTTCCGAGTATTATTCACAGTTAGGGCTTTCGAATTATGTAGATCTGCTGTCTGCATTCTCATGTAATTCCAAGGTCTCATCCAGCGGTAATTTTGCTGAATACGGACTGGATCACCCCAAATACACGATAATCATCAAGGCGCTAAACGGCACCGACACTACGGTTTTCTTAGGAAATAAATCTCCTGACGGTGCATATTGCTATATGTATGTTTCCGGTTCTCAGGACATCTACACGGTCTCGGCGAATAAACTCGAACAGGCTGACAAAACAGGAATAGATTTCCTTGATACTCAGGTTCTTCAAATTAGTTACAATGACCTCAAAACTGTTCATTTTGACAGAAAATCGGATGCTCTTTCTCTTGATGCAAATGTCGTCATTACAGATTCAGGTATTGCGGATTTTGTTTTCTATAAACCTTATAACCATGGATCAAGTCCTTATTTCGGAAATATGATCGACAGGATGACTAATCTTGAGATAGCGAAATATGTTGAGATAGAATCTCAAGAACTTGTTAAGTACGGACTTGATGATCCTGAATTCCATTTTGTACTCACACTTAACAGTGGAGAATTTAAGGAGATCTATTTAAGTAAGAAAGTCAACGGATACTTCTACGGTTATCTTACTGGTATGGATAAATATTTCATGATCTCAGAACTGCAGATGGAAGGCCTTGAAATGCCTGAGACTGTTCTCATTGATCCTTATATCTCATATTGTTATGTAAAGGATATCTCTTCGATCACCTGTAAATACGGAGACAGATCCTTCAAATTATCACTCGATGTTGCTGAAGGCAGACCTATTACAGCTGAAGAAGCCCGTGTTGAACTCGACGGCAGAAATGCCAAGATCTCTGATTCAGACGGCAGATCATATGCTTCGATCCTTTTTGAAAGCATCGCATGCATAAAGATCGGCGGTACCGACGGAAGTGCCGTTCCCGACACATCGGCTGGTGCTGTTTTCTCATTGAGTTTTGTCGACAAGTCTTATAACACGACGCTCTACGAGTTCTATACCAGGGACGGCGATTCTTTCTACGTGTTCAAAAACGGCGAATATATGAGCTTTTACGTATATTCCAGGGAATTATTCAATGACGGCGGAAGAGACACATACAGTTATGGTTGCTGGACTGCATATGAACTCCTGAGCCGCGCTATCTCAGAAAACGTAAACGGCATCTACGACATGCCTGCAGAAGGATAAAATGGAAAACAAGACAGACATTAACGAGAAAAAGAATACCAATATTACTGCTGATTCTTCCAAAGAGAATACAGTATCTCAGGCTGCAATCAGGAAGGGGCTTACAGTCGCTGTTACGATCTTTGCCACGATCCTTATCGTGAGCATAGCCTTGATCTTTGTAGTCTCCAAAAAGATCGATTCCATGGCGGGTGCCGATGCCCAGATAAAGCTCTCGGCACAGGGCGGTTTTTCCTGCGAATATTCGGAAGCGCAGAAACTCTATCCGTACGGAGACGGTGTCATCAAGGTCACTTCAGAGAGAATCGCTTACCTGACACTCTCAGGTTCAGAAGTCTTTTCAACGACTATCTCGTATCAGAATCCGCAGTGCGTTACTTACGATAAATATGTTGCCGTATTCGACAGGGACGGCTACAGTTTCACGGTCCTCAACCAGGACGGCGTAATGTTCAGCAAACCCATGGAAAACCCCGTAAAGGCCGTTCAGATGTCTGACAGCGGATTTATCGCGGTTATCAGCGGAAGCAGTGAATCTTACGGTGAAGTTGCTCTTTTCGACAACGGGGGAAACCAGCTTGCCGTATGGACATCTTATAACTCAGGATTCCCGGTCTGCTGTGCGTTTAATTCCGATTCCACGTTGCTTGCCATATCTACGATCAACACGAGCGGTGCGGTCATAGTTCCTTTCGTCCGCGTGTTCTCCATAACAAAGAATGACAAGGGTTATGACGTTGTAGACAACGCTGTCTATACGACTGACGACAATGTAATCTTTGCATCCGTCTGTTATGTGGGGAAGAAGCTCTGCTGCTTTACTTCCAACGCTCTCTATGAAGTTCAGAACGATAATCTCTCCAAGATGAATTACGATTTCTCTGCCATCGGTTTCGTTAAGAATGTCGGAAACAATCTCTTTGTCACTTATTCCGACGGCATAAGCCAGCTCAATAAACTCGCGATAATAAACTCTTCGGACAGCATAATCTACAACTCCAACATCGGATCAAAGATCGTCTGCGTTGCCCAGAACGGCGGCTACTATGCGATCAGCGTTGACAGAAGAGTATTCATCTTCAACACATCGGGAATAATCACAGACGACTACTCGGTCGATGAGGACATAATCAGGATGGATTTCCTTTCGGGCAACAAATTGTGCGTTGTATCGACAGGCGGTGTTCATACATTGAATTAAGGTGATCTTATGGAGTTGGAAGTTAAGCTCGGTTTTTCGGATAAGAAGAGTCTGACGGATTTTATGTCGTCGGACCGTTTCCTTAAGTACTGTCCCGAGCCCGAAAAAGCTTCCACATCACTTCTCGAAAACTCTTATCTCGATACGGCCGGTCTTACCGTTACAAAGAGAAGCGGCATGATCAGGGTAAGGCATTATTCTTCAGATGATGACGACCGCTATGAATTCACGGTCAAGTACGGCGGCGGGATCTCAGCAGGGCTTCACAGACGTTATGAATGGAACGTTGACAGCGATAACGGTGTTTTTTCCATCGAAGATTTCAAAAGGGGAGCCGTATCTGAAAACGATGATTCATCTGAACTCCTTGAAGAAGCATTTAAAGGTGTTAAAGACGGGGATCTCAGTGTAGTCTGCTCGAATACTTTTACCAGGACTGTTTATACTTTGGTGTTCGGCAAAAGCACCGTTGAAGCCTGCTTTGACAGCGGGTTCATAACTGGAAGCAGCGGAACTGTCGCCGAAGAGATATGCGAACTCGAACTCGAATTAAAAGAAGGCAACATAAACGATATCAAAGCGCTTTCCGCAATTGTTATCGCGGAAGCTGACTGCGCAACTCTTGATAAGACAAAATACGGCAGGACACTGGCTTTGGCTATGGGGAACGGGGAAAACTGATGAAGAGCAATGTTTACGAATGCATTATCATTGGCGGCGGAGCAGCGGGAATGTTCTGTGCGTCAAAACTGGCAAAATCTTTCTATCACGGAAAGAAGATCATGATCATCGAGTCCGGTCCGAGAGTCGGACGGAAACTTGCGCTTACCGGAAGCGGAAGATGCAATCTTTCAAATTCCGATATCGATCCGGCGAAATACAATACTGATGATCCCGATAAACTCGCTGCCTGCCTTGAGCGGTATGGTGAGACCGACACGTGTGATTTCTTTGAGAATATCCTGGGCGTAGTGCTCGAGCAGAAGGGTTCTCTTATCTATCCGTCGACATATAAGAGTTCCACGGTCGTTGACGCGCTGAGATTCTATCTTGCCGACAACAACGTTGAGACCGCTTTGAAGGAACGCGTGAAGTCAGTCACCGAATCCAACCATATTTTCGAGATAAAGACGGAATCAAACAAGAAGTTCCTGGCTAAGAACATCGTCATTGCTACCGGCGGCATCACTTATCCTTCGACAGGCGCAAACGGCGATGTAGCCGGCATCCTGGAAGACCTTGTTGACGATTCTTATTTCGTTCCTTTCAGGCCCGCGCTTACGTCTCTCACATCTGACATCACCGGGATTAAAGGCCTTGCTGGTATAAGATGCAGGGGAGAAGTCAAGATCATTGATCACAAGGGTGAAGTCAAGGCGAAGTCTGAAGGCGAGATACTCTTCACCAAGGAAGGCGGTATCTCCGGTATCTGTGTAATGGATGTGTCCGATGTTGTTGTAAGGATGCTGGATAACGGCGAGGAAGATATTAAAGCCGTTTTGAACCTTACCGGTAAATCTGCGGGCGAGATCTTCCAGATGATCTATATCAGACGTCAGATGTATGCTCACCGCACATGCGCTGATGCCCTTTCCGGAATGCTGCTTCGTGGTATCACGGATTTCGTAATGAAGAAGATGGGCTTGAAGTGTGACAAGATGACGTTAAGGGAACTGAACGATCAGCAGATAGCAGAACTCTCTAATCTCCTGTGTGCTTTCCCCGTCCCGGTAAAGGGATACGGCGATGTTGACAAGGCACAGGTGTCGTCAGGCGGATTCAAGCTCTTAAGACTTGATGACTCCATGCAGGTCAAGGATATGCCCGGACTATACATCATCGGAGAATCCGTTAACGTCAACGGTATCTGCGGAGGTTATAACCTGCAGTGGGCATGGACATCGGCGGCTCTTGCGGCAGAGGGGATATCCCGTAATGTTTGAGATAGCGGTAAGACCGGAAATATTCTCAGATAAAGTACAAAAGAAGACTCCTGATCCCGTCATCATCGTCAGGTATATAAAAAAGCACGGTAATAAGGCAATGAGGCATGAACTTCAACGCCTTGAAGACGGTACTGCGTTACTTGATATCTCCAGGAAATTCATTGATGCCAGACACGGCAAAGTGACCGTCAATTACAGGTTTGATTTCATATCACCGGAGAAAAAGGAAGAGATCGAAAAAGAGGTCTTTGCAAATGCAATGCCATTTAAAGATGATTTTGAAAACACGGAACAATTCATGCGTCCGGTTGTTGTCGGAACGGGTCCTGCCGGACTTTATGCAGCGCTTATCCTCGCTAAGTACGGCCTGCGCCCGATAGTTCTTGAGCGCGGCGCAGAGATGGAACAGAGGATAAAGGATACCGAAGCTTTCAAGGAAGGAAAAGGGAAGATCCTTTCATCATCAAATATCCAGTTCGGTGAAGGCGGAGCGGGCACATTCTCTGACGGGAAACTCTATTCCGGAATCAGTTCCGGTCTTAAAGACTTCGTCCTGAGGTCCCTTATCATTCATGGTGCGCCTTCAGACATCCTATACGATGCTCATCCCCATATTGGTACTGACAGGCTGAGAAAGGTCGTTACTGGCGTCAGAAAGGATATAGAATCGCTCGGCGGCGAAGTCAGGTTCAACACCACTTTCCTGGGGTACGGCTCTGAGAAGGGTGCATTAAAGAACATTACTGTCCAGGACAGCACCGGGACATACGAGATTCCGTGCAATTCACTCATACTTGCGATAGGACATTCGAGCAGGGACACCTTCAGGGCATTGAACAGGCTGGGTCTCGAAATGCAGTCTAAGCCTTTCTCCGTAGGTGTCAGGATAGAACATCTCAGGTCTTCCATAGACATGTCCCAGTTCGGCTTCGATTCAGAATATTCACCTGATGTCACACCTGCGATCTATAAGCTCTCATGTGATACCTCGACAGGCCGGAAACTCTATACGTTCTGCATGTGTCCCGGCGGTGAAGTGGTTGCTGCCCAGTCTGACGGCCAGAGTGTATGCACTAACGGCATGAGCTTCCGCGCAAGAGACATGGAAAACTCGAACAGTGCGATACTGGTCCCGGTCGATTCCCAAGACTATGGTGATGGCGTGCTCGACGGCGTAAAGTTCCAGGAAAGACTCGAGAACCTGGCTTTTATCGCCGGAGGAAGCAACGGTAATGCGCCCGCTGTCAGGTACGGCGATCTTATGCAGAACAGGACAACGGAGGATTTCGGCAGCGTTAAGCCTTCTTACAGACCTGGTGTTACCGGCGCCGATCTGTCTCAGGTATTTCCTGAAGAGATACTTGATACGATAAAGGACGGGGTTGCCCTAATGGGCAGAAAGATCAAGGGGTTTGACGATCCAGATTCCGTTCTTACCGCAGTCGAAGCCAGAAGCTCTTCACCCGTAAGGCTTGTAAGAGATCCCGAGACATGCCAGAGCATTAATGTCAAAGGCATATTCCCGTGCGGAGAAGGTGCAGGTTATGCCGGAGGCATCATGTCTTCGGCCATCGACGGTATAAAATGCGCCAATAAACTTGCCGTTTCTTTGCTCGATTCCTTAAAAGCAATATAATTAAGGCTGATTGAGTTATTATAGCTTCAGATATCAATTCTCTTTTTATAAGGAGGTTCCGCATATGAACAACGAAAAGAACACTGCTGTCGTTACAGTACTCGGCAGAGACCGCGTAGGCATCATAGCTGATGTTTCAAGGCTTCTTGCAGATTACGGTATCAACATCAAGGATATCTCGCAGACGATACTCGACGATATCTTTACGATGGTAATGATGGTTGACCTGAAGGATGTCGTTATCGAGGAATCCGACATTTCGGAAAAACTCGCTGAACTCGGTCAGAAGCTCGGTGTGCAGATCACGATCCAGCACACAGGCCTTTTCAATGCGATGCACACAATCTGATCTTTAATATTTCGAGAGGTTAATATGATCAACGATCACGAGATTATAGAGACGATGCAGATGTTCAACGACCAGCATCTCGACATCCGTACGATAACCATGGGCATATCCCTCATGGACTGTGCCGCTCCGACCGTCGAAGAATCCTGCAACAGGATATACGACAAGATCTGCAGATATGCCGGAAGACTTGTCGAGACGGGCGAACTCATAAGCAAGAAATACGGCATTCCGATAATCCATAAGAGAATATCTGTTACGCCGATATCGATAGTCGCTTCCGCCTGCGGAGCAAAGGACTACACGCCTTTCGCCCAGGTGCTCGATAAAGCGGCAAGGACATGCGGCGTCAACTTCATCGGCGGTTTTTCGGCCCTGGTCCAGAAGGGCTACACAAATTCTGATAAGGTGCTTATCAATTCCATTCCCGATGCTCTTGCCGCAACCGAATTCGTATGTTCTTCGGTAAATGTCGCATCGACGAGAACAGGCATCAACATGGACGCCGTCCGCGACATGGGAGTCATCATTAAAAAGACTGCTGAAGCTACCAAGGATAACGGCGCCATCGGATGCGCAAAGCTCGTTGTCTTTGCTAATGCTCCCGAGGACAATCCGTTCATGGCCGGAGCTTTCTTGGGACCCGGCGAACCCGAATGCGTTATAAACGTAGGCATCTCAGGCCCGGGCGTCGTAAAGCACGCTTTGGAAGGCGTTAAAGGAAAAGACCTTGGCATCGTTGCCGAGACTATAAAGAAAGCCGCATTCAAGATCACCAGAGTAGGTGAGCTCGTTGCAAGGGAAGCATCAGAGAGACTTAAAGTGCCTTTCGGCATCATAGACCTGTCCCTTGCGCCGACACCTGCTGTAGGTGACTCGGTTGCAAGACTTCTCGAGGAATTTGGTCTCGAAACATGCGGAACATGGGGCACGACGGCAGCGCTCGCCATGCTCAACGATGCGGTCAAAAAGGGCGGCATCATGGCATCTTCATATGTAGGCGGTCTTTCTGGCGCTTTCATTCCCGTATCAGAGGATGAGGGAATGATCGCAGCTGCAACGTCCGGCTCGTTAAAGCTCGAAAAGCTCGAAGCCATGACATGTGTATGCTCTGTCGGCCTGGACATGATTGCCATTCCGGGCGATACGACAGCCGAGACGATCTCCGGCATTATCGCGGATGAGATGGCTGTAGGAACATTCAATAACAAGACAACGGCTGTAAGGCTTATTCCTGTTCCCGGCAAGACCGTTGGAGACAGCGTGGAGTTCGGCGGACTTTTGGGAACCGCGCCCATTATGGATGTAAACCGTGCATCATGTGCGGAATTCATCCAAAGAGGCGGAAGGATCCCGGCGCCGATCCATTCAATGCGCAACTGATTTTTATGAGCAGACGCAAAGAGGTGATCCCGGAAGAAACTGAAGAGCTCGCCGAACAGAGCGTGCTTTCTGATGAGGAAGCGCCTAAAAAGTCCAAAGCCAGGCGTTTCTGGGATTACGTAAACGACTACAAGCGCAAGACGGTAGCACTTGCCCTGCCTTCGGTCGCCTTTGACATCGTGTATTCGGGTTTCTGTTTAACGATGTCGTTCCTGTCCAGGTCTTTGTGGCTGTTCATAATGTCTATCTACTATTTTCTCCTGTGCATGCTCAGAGTCAACGTGCTCTACAGAGCGGGCAGGGGAGCGGTATTTAAGAGCAGAAGGTTCTCGGAGCGCGTCAATTACAGGAAGTTCTCGAGAAATCTCATCCTGCTCGATGTCGTTTTCGCTTATGCAGTGTATCTGATAGTTAAGATAAACATCATCCACGACTATCCGGGAATACTCGTATACGGATTCGCAATCTATGTCTTCTATAAAGTAACGCTTGCGGTAATTAACCTGTTTAAAGCACAAAGGGCAAAATCGCTTACAGCGCTGTCTTTGAGGAAGATCGGCATAGTCGAAGCAATGGTATCGACGCTTGCGCTCGAGTGGGCACTGTCTCACAGGGACGAAGGCCATATTTCAGATCTTGCGAGATTATTGGAAAAATATGCGGGAATTGCCGTTGCACTGATAATATTCATCATGGGATTTGCAGGCTTTATCACCTGCATAAAGATGAAAGCTAAAGAAAAGAAAGAAAAGAAAGAAGGAAAAACATAAATGTGGTTTGAAGAAGCGGTATTTTATCAGATCTATCCGTTGGGTTTTTGCGGAGCTCCTTTTGAGAACGACGGGGTTCCGGAATCCAGGATCCTTAAGGTGTTGGATTGGATCCCTCATATGAAGAAACTCGGCATTAACGCCATCTATTTCTCGCCCGTGTTTGAATCTGACACACACGGATACAACACCAGGGATTACGGACTTATCGATACGAGACTCGGTACCAACGAAGACTTCAAAAAGGTCGTTGACGAACTCCATAAAGAGGGAATAAAGGTTGTCCTTGACGGTGTGTTCAACCATGTCGGAAGAGGTTTTTGGGCTTTTAAGGATGTTCAGGAAAAGAAATGGGATTCGCCCTATAAGGATTGGTTCCATCTCTCTTTCGACGGCAATTCGAACTATAACGACGGCTTCTGGTACGAAGGATGGGAAGGCAATTACGATCTCGTAAAGCTCAATCTCAGAAACCCCGCCGTCATCGACCACATCTTAGACAAGGTCAATTACTGGATAGATTATTTTGACATCGACGGATTAAGACTTGACGTGGCATATTGCCTCGACCGTGAGTTCTTAAGAAGACTCCGTGAGTTCACTGATGGCAAAAAGAATGAATTCTTCCTCCTGGGTGAAGTCCTTCACGGAGAATACGGCAGGATGCTGAACGAGATGCATCTGCATTCACTTACTAACTATCAGTGCTACAAGGGCATCTATTCGTCTTTTAATTCGAGCAACATGTTCGAGATCATGCATTCACTGATGAGACTTTTCGGTCCTGAGGACTGGACGGTATGCAGAGGTGCGCATCTGCTCTCATTTGCCGATAATCACGATGTCACGCGTATCGCGTCCATCCTTAACGATGAGAGATGCCTGCCGCTCGTGTATACGCTTGTTTTCACTATGCCCGGAATCCCATGTGTATACTACGGATCCGAGTGGGGTGCAAAAGCCAGAAAGGAAGAAGGCGATCCTGCATTAAGAGCCTGCTTTGAAAAGCCTGAATGGAACGGGCTTTCCGATCACATTGCCAGACTTGCGGAAGCAAAGAAAAACTCGAGAGCACTCAATTACGGCGGATTAAGGATCGTCGTGCTCACAAACAAGCAGTGTATTTTCGAGCGCAACTGCGGCGATGAGAGAGTAATGGTCGCGATCAACATGGACGGAAATCCTTATACGGCTCATTTCGACGCGGGCTGCGGACAGGCAAAAGAACTTATCTCCGGGACTATCCATGATTTCGGCGGAGGTTCGACACTGCAGCCTTATTCATCAGAGATCTGGCTTATGGAGAGATAAGCATGCATCACAACTTCCTTTTCGATCTTGATCAGACGTTGCTTGATTTTCACGCATCTGAATACATTGGTCTAAGAACCGTCGTCAATGACAACGGCTATGAGTTCAATGAAGAACTTTACGGTGCTTTCAAGAAGCGGAATAAAGAACTCTGGCTTGATCTCGAAAAGGGAATCATAAGCAGGGAAGAACTGTTCAAGATGAGGTTCGGGTATCTGTTTGATCTTTGCGGTGCCGATATCGGAAAACTCGATCTTTTAAAGATCAATGACGACTTTATCAGGGCAATGGCCCAAAACGGCGTCGTCATGAAAGGCGCTATGGAGATGCTCGCTAAATTGAAGGAAAACATCCCTGACGCACGAATCTATATCATCTCTAACGGTGTCGCTTTTAACGCAAACGGCAGGATAAATTCAACCGGGATGGACAGGTTCCTTGATGACGTTTTCGTCAGTGAAACGATAGGTGCCATAAAGCCATATACCGGATTCTTCGATCATGTTATCGGAAAGATCGGCGAGCCCGAAAGTTCATGCATCGTTATTGGTGATTCGCTTACATCCGATATGCTCGGTGCTCAGAACGCAGGTATAGATTCATGCTGGTTCATGCCGGAAGGCGATATTGATGCCGCTATAAAAAAGTACAACATCAGATACACTGCTTCTGATTTTGAAGAGCTTTACGATGTGCTGAAGAACTGGGCATCTGCGGTCTGATCATTTGATATCCGGGTTTTGAATATGAGCAAAAAGATATCAACGAAAACCAAAGTGCTTCTGATCGTACCGTCTGTCATAGTACTGCTCATAGCCGCTGTATGGATTATCTCGATAAGTATCTATAACAGCATATTTAAGAAACGCTGCGAGTCATATGGTCCCCAAATGCTCAGGGTTGAAGACTTTGAAGGTCTTGAGAGGACAAGATATCATTTCGTGTCGGATAAAGGGCAGATGCTGACAGGCTATTTGTACAGCGCGTGTGAAGATCCTGATGCGATCATCGTATTTGCTCACGGTTACGGTGGAGGCGGTCACAACTCCTACATGAACTGTATAGACTATTTTGCTCAAAACGGATTTCTGGTCTTCGCATACGATGCTACAGGCAACGATGAGAGTCAGGGTCAGGGCGCCGGCGGCGTTCCCCAGGGCGTTATAGATCTTGATCACGCGATATCTTTTGTCGAAAACAGCGGTTATTTCCCTAAACTGCCTGTATGCCTTTTTGGGCACAGCTGGGGCGGATACAGCGTAAGCGCAGTGCTCACGTACCATCCTGAGGTAAAGGCAGTCATAGAATGCTGCGGTCCCAACAGTTCTGCCGATCTTGTCGAGAGCGGCGGCCTTACCATGGTCGGCCCCGCCGTATATGTCATGATGCCTTTTGTAAGACTGCATGAATACATCAACTATGGTAAATATGCAACAAATACCGCCATGGACGGATTTGCAAACAGCAATGCGCGCGTCATGGTCGTCCACAGCGCCGATGATAACACTATCAGGATTAGATACGGCTACGATATCTATTACGAAAAGTATAAGGATGATCCGAGATTCGAATTCATAAGGTTTGAGTCTAGAGGTCATAACAGCATATTCTTAGATCCCGATAACAATTATTCAGATGAATTCATTGATGAAGAACTGTTTGCCGGGTTTGTGGATTTTTATTACGAAAGCCTTTGATCAGGGGAGGAGATCTTAATGGGTGATCAGCCTGCGCTCATCAAACCTGAAAGGAATTCTTCTCTGGAGCTCCTGAGGATCCTGGCGATGCTCGGGATCGTCATTCTTCACTATAATAATGACAGTTTTGGCGGTGCTCTGTTATATGTCCATTACGCAAGCGTCAACAGATACTACCTTATCCTGACTGAATGTATCAGCGTATGCTCGATCGATCTGTTTATCATGATCTCCGCATACTTCCTTTCAGCAACGAACAAGAGAAAATTATCCAAAGCGGTTGAACTATTTGTACAGATGATACTTATCAGGTTTGCCGTGTATCTGATCCGGACTATTGCCGCCGGACGCAACATTACCTTGATCGGGTTTATCCGTAATATATCTACGGTCTATTATTTTGTTTTTCTTTATTCCGCTCTATATCTTTTTTCGCCATTGATCAATCATCTGTTTGAAAGATTCGATGAGAAAAAGTGGGATATCATGCTTCTCATAGTTATACTCGGCTTTGCCGGCTGGTCATTTGCTGTGAATTATTCAGAAGACTTTATAAGAAACCTGCATCCTGTATATGGAAACAAGATCCTGTATGTGATCCGGTACGGCTGTACCATGTTTAACTTCCTCACAGTTTATTTCTTCGGGTCATGTATCCGTGCAACAAAGATAAAACCCGGCCTGAAAAAGTCATTATTATATTCAGTGATAATGATAACGATGCTGATTATTTTTACGCTTGTCAGTCTCAAAATAGGTTTCGGTCTTTCGATATGGAACTATAACTTTCTTTGGGTCACTTTCAGTTCTGCGGCTGTATTTCTACTGTTCCTGAATATCGATATCAGGAGCAAAGTCATCAATGAAATTGCAAAAGGATCATTTACCTGTTTCAGCATTCAGGTTTATTTATTGGATCTTTTCTCTATATATGAATATGTAAACAAGTCATACTATGTGCTGGTCATTCATCAGTTTATAACTGCGGGCGCTATTTATCTCATATCGTATGCAGTATATAAAGTGTATTCATTATGCACAGGCTGGCTGTTCAAAAAGATATCTCCTTTAATCGACAGACTGGATATCAGTTTATAACAATCCCGGCGGTTCATTGTGATGGAGCGAAGGAATCATCGATTTACAAAAAAGGCGTTCCCATCAAAAAGGAACGCCTCTGTGATCGAATATATTAAATCTCAGGATAAGCTGTCCAGATAAGCCTTAACCGTCTCTGGTGCCGGGCCTCCGACAAGGCTCCTTCCTTCAACACATGTCTTAAGCGAGATCTCATCGTAGACGTCAACTTCAAACGCGGGAGAGAATTCCCTGAGCTTATCGAGCGGTACCTCGAGCAGAGAGATGTTATTCTCGATGCAGTAGTGTACGAGCTTGCCTGATATCGCGTGAGTCTCACGGAAGGGAAGACCTTTCTTTACGAGATAGTCAGCGAGGTCCGTAGCGTTTGTGAATCCGCCCAAAGCAGCCTTTTCCATGTTGTCCTTGCGGATCGTCATTGTCTTGATCATACCGGTAAAGGGCGGAAGCACGGCCTTAACGGTCTCGATGCAGTCGAACATCGCTTCCTGAACTTCCTGCATGTCCTTGTTGTATGTGAGAGGGAGTCCTTTCATTATTACGAGCAGCGAGATAAGGTCGCCGTATACACGTCCGGTCTTGCCTCTCGTAAGTTCCGCAACATCGGGATTCTTCTTCTGGGGCATCATGGAAGAACCTGTGGAATAAGCGTCATCAAGCTCATAGAACTTAAATTCCTGTGAAGCGTAGAGGATTATCTCTTCGCTCATCCTGGATAAGTGCATCATGAGTATTGAGCATGCAGAAGCGAACTCGATAGCGAAATCCCTGTCGGCAACACCGTCGAGCGAGCAGAGCGTAACGCCGTTCATTCCGAGTGCATCAGCAACTGCGGGACGGTCCAAAGGATATGTGGTTCCTGCAAGCGCACCGCTTCCGAGAGGCGAGACGTTTGCCCTGTCCTTAGCCTCGTTGATCCTGTCGATGTCTCGCTTGAACATCTCGATGTATGCCGTGAGATAGTGAGCATATGTGATGGGCTGCGCTCTCTGAAGGTGAGTGTAGCCAGGCATGTATGTCGTAAGATTATCCTTTGCGATGTCGATCAGGGTATCAAGGAGAGTGTCGAGGAGCTCGATTATCTCGCCGGCCTCGTCAACGAGATAGAGGCGCTGATCAAGTGCAACCTGGTCATTTCTGGAACGTCCGGTGTGCAGACGCTTTCCTGCGTCACCGATCCTGTTCGTGAGTTCCTCTTCGATGAACATGTGGATGTCTTCGGCATCTGAATCAAAAGTAAGCTTGCCGGTTTCGATATCTTCCTTGATGGAAAGAAGTCCGCTCTTAATGTCTTCGGCATCTTTTTCCGAGATAACGCCCTGCTTTGCGAGCATCTGTGAATGAGCTATCGAACCCTCGATATCCTGACTGTACATCTTGCAGTCAAAGGGAAGGGAAGAGTTGTAATCGTTTACTTCCTTGTCGGTTGCTTTTTCGAAGCGTCCGGCCCACATTTTCTTAGCCATATATTTACTCCTTTACGTAATCAGGATCTATCCTGACGAGTTCGGCAAGCGCTTTGTTCCTGTAGTTCAGATCTTCACGGAGAGTGAATCCCTGAGCTTCCCAGAATCTGTTGCCGCCTTCGTTCTTTTTGAAAGCAACTAGAAGGACCTTGTTGATTCCTTCATCTTTGAGAGCATCCAGTCCGAGATCAACGAGCTTGGAGCCGATGCCGTATCTTCTGAAGTCAGGGGATACGCATGCATGCTGGATGATGCCGCGCCTGCCGTCATGACCACATAATAACACACCGACTATCTTTTCATCGCAAACGGCAACGAAAGAAGTTGTGGGATTACGCTTAAGGTATTTATCTATGCCTTCTCTTGAATCGTCCTTGTCGTTAAGGCCGTTGCCGCACTCGATCCAGAGTGCATATGCCTGGTCGTAATCATCGATCGTCATTAGTCTGTATTGGATGTCCATGGTGAGTCGCCTTTAACTTCATTCTCAAACTGTTTGTAATGCCGAAAATCAAAAGGGCTGCCTCCGCATAAGAGACAGCCCTGTAAGTTCAGATCAATTATCAGAGCAAGCCGTTCTTCTGCTTCATCTTGGCATTGACTTTCATGGGGAGACCGAAGCAGTTGATAAATCCGCCTGCATCAGCCTGGTTGTAAACGTCATCAGCCTCGAAAGTAGCGATCTCGGGATCGTAGAGGGAGAAGGGTGATGTTGTGCCTGCAGGAGTGCAGTTGCCCTTGTAGAGCTTCATCTTAACTTCACCTGTAACAACTTCCTGTGTCTTATCAACGAAAGCGGAGAGCGCTTCTCTGAGCGGGTGGAACCACTGACCGTAGTATACGAGTTCGGAGAACTTCTGAGCTACGAGATCCTTGTAGTGGATGGTGTCACGCTCAACTGTGAGGAGCTCGAGCTCTCTGTGAGCTGCGAAAAGGAGTGTTCCGCCGGGAGTCTCATAAACGCCGCGGCTCTTCATGCCTACAAGACGGTTCTCAACGATATCTGCGATACCTACGCCGTTAGCTGCAGCAACCTTGTTGCAGTATCTGAGGAGGTCAGCGGGAGAGAGCTTCTGTCCGTCAACTTCTACGGGGATACCCTTCTCGAACTTGATGGTTACGTATGTAGGTGTATCAGGTGCCTTCTCAGGTGAAACCATGAGCTCAAGGATCTTATCAAGGTTGGGTTCATTTGCGGGATCCTCAAGATCCATACCTTCGTGAGAAAGGTGCCAGAGGTTCTCATCCTTGGAATAGTTGTTCTCTTTTGTAACAGGAACATCGATGCCGCGTGCCTGAGCGTAGTCGATCTCTTCATCACGTGACTTGATATCCCAGATTCTCCAGGGAGCGAGGATCTTCATATCAGGATCAAGAGCCTTGATGGAGAGCTCAAATCTTACCTGGTCGTTACCCTTACCGGTGCAGCCGTGAACGATAGTTGTGCAGCCGTTCTCGTGAGCAGCTTCAACGAAGTGCTTAGCGATGACAGGACGTGCCATGGATGTGCCGAGGAGGTATTTACCCTCGTAAACTGCATTAGCCTTGAGAGTAGGAAAGACGAAGTCAGAAACGAACTCCTCTGAAATGTCTTCGATGATGCACTTGATAGCTCCGCACTTAAGAGCCTTCTTCTCGAGATAGTCGTGATCAACGCCTACGCCGACCTCACCGCAGTAAGCAACTACTTCGCAGTCGTAGTGCTCGAGAAGCCACGGGATGATGATAGAAGTATCAAGTCCGCCTGAATAAGCCAGTAAGAATTTTTCTTTTGCCATAAGGCACCTCCGATTTATGAATATTTATGCAAAGTTCTGTATAAACTTGACATATCATACACTTGCTTCGAGAACAAGTCAACAACAAGATTTTAATAACGCTCCCTAATAAAAACAAGCAAGAAAAATTGAATATTTTTTGTGCATGTTTTCGTTCCCTGTGTTTTGTAAAAAATTGCAAGTTTGTATACAATCATATGTGGCGTTATGCGCCTTGAATAATTCTCTGGGAGATCGAAGATTAATGGCGTACCCGTTGATGGAACATCTGAGCGGCCGCGGCTTTCTTTATTGCGGAAAATATTACAGGGTAAGCTCGGAACTGACCGAATCTCTTCAAAAACCCGTAGACATCAGGATCTATTATGAGACCATCAGAGTAAAGGAAGGAATACTTCTTTTTGCTGAGGATCATCTGGCAAGGCTCGTCAATTCCGTTAAGGGATTGGAAAACTTCCCGGTAGACACATCCAGGATACTGACCGAAGCATACAGCTTCATCGATCTTGAAGGCGTCAAGGACGGTTCGATAAGAATTGTTCTTACCAAAGAAAGTCTTCTCATTCATCTTGCAGACATAGCCATTCCCGGAAGTGATCTTTTCGAAAATGGCATTAACACGAGTCTCCTCAACTGGGAGCGCAAGACTCCCAACCTTAAGATATTCAGGGGTGATTATAAGACACGCGTAAATGAGAAGTTCAGGGAGGAAAACTCACACGGTCTTCCTTTCGAACTCGTGCTCTCTGATAACGAAGGCAGGCTCTATGAAGGTTCCATGTCCAATCTTTTCGTAATAAGGGACGGTCAGGTATATTCCGCTCCCGATGAGAAGATCCTTATAGGTATTACAAGGAAGAGGGTTATGGAGGCTTTGAAGCGTTCGGGGCTGGAGCTTAAGACCGGAATGTTCAGGCCTGAAGAACTCGACACGTCAAAGGATGCGATCTTTGTCAGCAGCACTCCTTTTGACATCCTGCCTGTTAGGTATATAGATGATTACGAATTTGCATCTGCAGACAATGAAGTCCTTAAGATGATCTCGAAAATGTATCTCGGATATACATCTGAATATATAGACGCCAACAAGCGTGCTTTGAACAGATAACTATTTGGAGGTGATATAAATGGAAGCAAAATCAGGAAAGATATCGGTTACAACTGAAAATATTTTTCCGGTTATCAGGCAATGGCTCTATGAGGATAAGGATATCTTCGTAAGAGAACTCGTATCGAACTGCGCGGATGCAATTGCAAAGCACAGAAGACTCGTCGAACTCGGCAAGGCTGAAAAAGAGCCCGACGGCGCCGAATATTCGATCAGGGTTGTTTACGATGACGATAACAAGACGATATCGTTCGAAGACAACGGTATCGGCATGACTGAGAATGAGGTCGAAAAGTACATCAACCAGATCGCATTCTCGGGCGCGCTTGATTTTGTTACAAAGTATCAGCAGGAATCAACTGACAAGACAGGCATCATCGGCCATTTCGGTCTCGGTTTCTATTCCGCATTCATGGTTGCCGATGAAGTTACCATCAACACAAAGAGTTTCATGGAAGACGCAGAGCCTGTCATCTGGAAATCCAGTGACGGCATGGATTTCGAGATCCTGCCATCCGACAAGGAGTCCAGAGGTACGGTCATCACGCTGAAGCTCTCTGAAGATGCAATTAAGATCTTCGATTCAGCTACGCTCAGGATGACGATTCGCAAATACTGCTATTTCGCACCCGCTGACATTTATTTTGTCGACGTCAAGTCCGACAGACTCCACGAGGAGAGTGAGGAGAAGCGCAGGAAAGAAGCAGAGGAAAAGGGTGAGACATTCACACCTTCACCGGTTTCCTATGTACCTGTCAATAACAAGTCACCTCTCTGGACCAAGAAACCTTCCGAGTGCACCGAATCCGAATACAAGCAGTTCTATCACAGCGTATTCAATGACGGCAGGGATCCTTTATTCTGGATCCACCTCAACATGGATTATCCGTTCACTCTGCAGGGCATCCTTTATTTCCCGAAGACAGACAATGTCTACCAGTCTCTTGAAGGAAGGATCAAGATCTACAATCACCAGATCTTCGTTGCAGACAACATTGAGGAGATCATCCCTGATTTCTTATTCTTACTCCAGGGCTGTCTTGACTGCTCCGACCTGCCGCTCAACGTATCACGTTCTGCTCTCCAGCAGGATGAATATGTAAAGAAGCTTTCCGGACACATCATCAAGAAGGTATCCGACAAGCTTAATGAACTCTTCAAAAAGCAGAGGGAAGATTTTGAGAAGTACTGGTCCGACATCTCCGTATTCGTCAAATACGGCATGATGAAGGAGGAGAAGTTCTACGAGAAGGTTGAGGGCATCTGCCTTTTCAAGACCGTCGACGGCGCTTTCAAGACCATAGAGGAACTCACTTCCGAAGAGAAGAAGACCATCAGATATACCACGGATCCCAAGGCTCAGGCAGCTTATGTCGAGATGAGCAAAAAGGACGGTTATGAAGTCGTCGTAATGGACGAAGAAATCGACAATAACTTCATGTCGTACTACGAGATGAAGAAACCCGATTACAAGTTCAAGCGTGTTGACTCAGAACTTTCCGGTGAAGAATCAGACGAAGAGACAAAGGAAAAGCTCAAGGGATTCTTCAGGAGCGCGGTAGGTGATGATAAGCTCATTGTTTTCGCGCAGCAGATGGGCAAGGACAACCTGCCTGCTCTCATCAGGGAAGCAGAGCACAACAGAAGAATGAAGGAAATGCGTGCCCAGTATGAGAGAATGATGTCATCGATGGGTACGATGTCCGAAGAAGAACTTGCTGACATGTTCCCCGAGACCGAAGAGCTCGTTGTCAACACAGACAGCCCGCTCATCGTTAAGCTCCAGGCATTGGAAGACATGGGCACAAAGAAGGAAGAGGCAGACCGCCTTGCACAGCACATCTACGATCAGGCCAAGCTTGCTCACGGATCGCTCGACAGCGCAGGTCTTGAGAGATTCCTCAAATACAACACCGAACTGCTCTCAAAGAGCGCCGACAATCTGTAATTAAATTTCACAAGGAGAAACCTTATGAACGAGAATGATGTAAGACGCGTATTGTCCGAAAAGAAAGAGGGCTTCAATGTCGAAGCCGGCGGTATCCTTCATGATGTTAAGTACGATCTTAACGTAT
>Ga0247611_10001622_pt1 | contig 39695 bp, 38 predicted proteins | sample 177DNAGHGhighgp2_FD_192422 | JGI IMG/M metagenome (GOLD analysis project Ga0247611, IMG submission 192422) | Sheep rumen microbial communities from Palmerston North, Manawatu-Wanganui, New Zealand - 1770 DNA GHGhigh gp2 | ecosystem: Host-associated > Mammals > Digestive system > Stomach > Rumen... | reverse complement strand
TAAATAATATAAATAATATAAATAATATAAATAATATAAATAATATAAATAATATAAATAATATAAATAATATAAATAATATAAATAATATAAATAATATAAATAATAATATTTAGTTTAGTAATATTAATTAAATATATAAACTTCAGTTTTTAAATATTTTTTAATTTCAGTTACAAACATCAAAATGAATCTCAGTTTGAGGAATTTTAAAATTATGAATTACGACGAAAACAAATATGACATTTCAGTTGATCCGTTTGAATTAAACAAACTCAATCATCTGAAGCAACATGCTAAAATATTTGTGACTCCTCCGAATGCAGCTCTTGGTGTTGAAGGATTCCAACAGTTACTTCCGCCAATGATGAAATTTGGACGAATCTTCAGGTTGAGAAAAGATAAAGTGAGTTATACTCAAACAGGAATGTTACTCAGACAAACAATCGGAACTGCATTGGTTCCGTTGGTTTCGTCACCTACAGAAATAGCTCATGTAACTAAATTACTGTTTGGATCTGGTTTATATAAACGCATGATGTATAATTACATCTTCCCAAGAAAAACCAGTTTTAAAAATCCTTACATTCCTGGAAGCAAGAAATTTATTAAGATGCATCAAACAGACGAATATGTTGCTCTTAAAAAATCTTTATTGCCAGATTTAACTCAACCTCCAAGTTATATAATCCGAAATGTCAAGAACTCGATTTTTGATTTCACAGATATTTTGAAAGAGACATTGCCTAACAGAACAATGTGTTCAAGACCTGCTGTAATGAAATCCTCAGACAATATTATTTTGCAAAATATTTTAAGACTTTGTTTTTCTGATAACGTCGAAGGGATTCCATTGTTCAGTACTTACACAAGTACATTACCTCCAGTTAATCAAACTTTTAAAAATATTATTATCCCGTTCAAAATCACAAGTAGAGATAAGCGTATAGCTAATATCTGGATTAATCCTGAATTTAAACTCACTTCGATGGTTTTGAAACGTGATCCTGAAATCTCAAGTCATCTTGGTATTTTAAAATTTGCATTGTCTTTACTTGCAGGTGATCAGTTTGAAAACAATGAAATTGCTAGAAGATTAGCAGACGCTATTCGAAAAACAGATCATTGTGTTTTTATTTTTTATAACGACACCCATGCATTTTACGTTGATTACAAAGAGTTTGTTGAAAAACACTTAAGATACGATTCGATGTTTAGATATATTAAAACTTCTCTGAAGCTTTTAATTAGTCTAAATAATTCAGAATTGACTGACGAAGAAATTGACGAACTTGAAAATAAATTACTTAGTGAATCTGATGACACAAATATTCAAGAACAGCTTGTTGATGATAAAATTAACAATGCGTCAAAGTTTAATCAAGACATGGTCGATGCTGTTTCTGAACCAGCTAATAAACTTAAACCAAACAAAGCTGTAAAAATTGATTTCACAGGTGATAATAAAAATATAACCGACGCAAACAAACAATTCCAGAAAATGATGAATCCTTGGCAAGCTAAACAATCTGACAAAACGTCAGTTCAGTTACTTGCTGAAGCACAGGAAAAATTAAACCAAAAAATTAAACTTGGCTTTACGAGCACAGATCAGTTGCTGAAACAAAAACAAACTCCTGTCGCTGCCTTGATGAATGACGACGCAGTCAATGATATGGCAAAAATTAATACGTTTGTTGACAGACTTCACCAGTTCCAGGAAGAAGATATTTCTGACGATGACTGGGATTTTGGAAACGACGAAGATGAGGATTCTGAAACTGAAGACGAAAACGAAGAAACTCCAACAACAGCTGAAGAACCAGAATCTAATGATTCAGAAGATGAATCAGACGAAGAGTCAGATGACGAAGAAGACGATACTGATGATTTTATGGCAGAGCAGAAAAAGAAAAATGAATCTAATGCCACAACAGCAATCATAAACAGTATCAGAGAAACACTGGAAGGTAAAGTTTCTGCAAAGCAGCAAGCTTATTATGACAGTATTAAAAATAAATATAAAAGCATTAAGTTCAACGAGAACGAAACTCTTGAAGACGTTTTAAAACGTGCTAATACAGTTTCGATCGATACGCATGATGAAAAACTTGACCTTCTCGATGAATCTTTTAACACTTCAATCCTCACAGATTTCTCAAAAAGCTATATCAAGAAAACTATGGCACAAGATATTGTTGCCAACATTAAAGCTTTCTCTGACGAAAACAAATCGAATCAATTGGCTATTACAAAATTTGAGAAAGAGGATTTGTCTGATCAGTTTAATAAACTTGAACGTTACAAGTTCGAGCTTAAAGATAAATACGGTAAGACACATCACATAAATTTCAAACTTCCAAAAATTGATGATGATGGATTTATGTTCCTTGGTGGAAACACTAAGATGATTAAGAAACAGTGGTTGCTTAAACCTGTTACTAAAACATCGCCTGATGAAGTTTATGTACAGTCTAATTACAACAAAGTTCGTATTTATCGAGTTGGTAAAAATATTAATAAAAATACAGTTGTTATTGCTAAGATAGCTAATAAGATTTCAAAAGCTCAGACAGATTGGTTAAACGAGATAGAAATTTATCGCGGAAATAACACTCGATTAAACGTCGAATATCAGACAACTATCGAGTATGATGAGTTAGCTGCAATTTACAACAAGTTTATTATTAATCCTAAGTCTAGAACGAATAAGATCACTTATTATTTTAGCCAAAAAGAAATTGCTGAAAAGATTAAGAAAAATAATCTTAAATTTGATTTCAACTCAGTTAGAATTCCTGTAGGAATTAAATCTGATGGAACAGTTATTTCTGTTGATCCTATTTTGTCGACAGAATCTGTTGGTAAAATGATTTTAGCAGACATGAAAGAATCGTCAGCTAGATTGGCTGATGAAATTGAAGCTGCTACAAAAACAGTTAAATCAAATGCGAAGAAAATTTATTCTAAGATCGAACTTCAGTCTAAAGAAATTCCGCTTATTATTTTCTTGAGTGGAACTTTTGGCTTTAAGAAAGTTTTAGAGTTAGAAAATACAAAATGTGTTTTTGTTAAGAAAGGCGAAAAAATTTCTAGTGAAACAATATCTCCTGAACTTCTTGAGATTATAAATAAACCAGATGTGAATACACATAAATTTTTAGATGGTACATTGTATTATGATACTTATCCAATCGACCAGTCTATGTTGTTAAACGGTTTGTGTGAATTACCACTTGAAACACTAGAATATGCTGATCTTGACAATTTAAATACATTCATCGAATATACATATGACAAATTCAAAACTAGAAACCTGATAAAAGGTTGGATAGCATTTAAGGATCTATTTATTGATCCTAAAACTCTTGAGATCATCAAAGAATTGCATCTTCCAACAGATTTGTGTGAATTAATTCTTTATGCAAATTCATTGTTACAAAACAATACTTATCAGTCTTCTGGTGAAGTTAGTTCATGGCGTATTCGTGACTATGAAGTATTGCCTGATTTATTATATAATAGCATTTCTGAAAACTACAGAAAGTATATGATGAAGGGTAAGTCACGTGAAGGTTTCTCTATTCCTGAAGATGATATTCTTAATAAGCTAAATAAGTCATTTATTCTTGTGAATTATGATACAACATCTCCTGGTTCTGAGATTCGTGAAAAATCTGCCGTCACGTTTAAAGGTCCTAATGGTATCAATATGGATAGAGCATTTACTCTAGACAAACGAGGTCAAACAGTATCGAATATCGGTACTGTCGCTATTTCTGGTCCAGATAATAGCAATATTGGTATTACAAGACAGTTAACTGCAAACCCTAGAATCATTAACACTTACGGATTTGTTGAACCTACAACAGCTGAAGAAGCTAAAAAATTAAGTTCAACATCTCTTTACGCTATGGAAGAATGTATTCCTTATGGTCAATGTAACGATCCTAAACGTATTGGGTTCTTGTCATCACAGACAAAACACTTAGTTCCTGGTTTGGCATTTGATGTGCCTATGGTAGGAACAGGTATGGAACGTGCAATGATTTATAAGACGTCATCTACATTTGGTTATAAAGCTAAGATGAATGGTAAAATTATCAAAATAGATAATGCTGCTAAATACATTCTCATAAAGTATAATGACGGTACTACTGAACGCGTTGATTATGGTGCTAAATATATCAAAAATTCAGATTTCTATTTGGCAAACAATATTGAAATAGACGTAAAAGAAGGTCAGTCTGTAAAAGAAGGCCAAGTTATTACGCATAATAAAGATTACTTTAAGAAACATATGGGTAGACTCATTTATACTCAGGGAGCTATGGCTCGTGTAGCTGTACATGATGGTGAGGTAACAGAGGAAGACTCTTCTGGTATGTCATGGCGTGTAGCTAAGAAGTTGGGAACAACTGTTATCAAAAAGAAACAGTTAGTTCTTAACCCAACAGCAAATATAGTTTCTTGTGTTAAGATAGGTGACCACGTAACTTATGGTGATCCTCTTATTTCTTATGAAGATGCCAAAGATACAGATTCTGATATGGCACTTCTTGATCAACTTGGTGATGTTGACGAGAGCATTCTTGAAACAATTGCAAGGCATTCTGCTTCTGCTAATTATACTGGTGTGATTCATGATATTAAACTTTATTGGACTATTGATCCTGATCTTATGGGTGAGTCGGCTAAGAAGTTTGTTAAGAATTACATTAAGAAGATAGGAGAAGAAGTTAAAGCTGAAGAAGCATTGACTGGTACTATCTCTAAACGTAGATCTGAAATGCAGATTACTAAACCATTAAATACAATGAAGAATCGTATTAATGGTGCATTGGTTAATCCTAAGACAGGATCTATTGTTATTGAGTTTTTCATTGAGCACGTTGAAGATAGACATCCTGGTGATAAGGTTGCCCTTCTTCCAGCATTGAAATCTGTAAATCATAAAGTGTTCAAAAAAGAAGAATGTCCGTATCGAATAAATGCAAAATCTAAGTTTAACACTATAGATTATTACCAGAGTTCTATTGGTATTTTGGCACGTATGACTGTAAGCCAGGATCTTACAGGATTCTTGTCTAAAGCATTGTTTGAACGAGGAAAAGAGATAGCTGAAGAATTCCTTCAGGAAATAAAGTGAGGTTAAATATGATTGAAATTTCATTGGAAAATGGAACAGTAATAAGTATCGAATCTGCTTTGTCTTCTAAAGAAAGGTCTAAGCTTCCGGCTTCTGCTTTTGGTATCCCTGAACTTCGTAAATTTCCATTAACTGATGCGAATCATGTTAGAATGGCTATACGTTATTTTAATAGCGCTCCTGTTAAATACAAGCACGAGTTAGCTGTTAGGATATGTAGAGCAGCTAAGAAGTACGGCGTTGAGATATCGGAAGATTCTCCTGTTTATAAAGAAGCTCACAAAAAATAGATATAAACCTGGTCCTATTTGGACCAGGTTATTTTAATTTTATAAAAGCTAGTAACATTATAGTGAATTAAATTTGCATTAAATTTAACTTATTGTTTTCATTTTACCTCCCTAAGAAATATTATGAAAACGAATGTGTATTTTGATAGTCCTCCTTATATTGATATACACGTAAAAGCCATTGATAGTGACTTTCCTTACTTAGTTTTCAATAAGAGAGGCTTACGGGCCTCTCTTTTTATTTAACATTTAATTTGACGTTTATATTATAATTATAGAGAAAGGAGAAACACTATGAAAATAGCATTAGTTGTTTATTTGGTCACAGGAATTCTGTTTGTATTGGCTAGTATTGGAAGACTTGGTTATTTGCCTTCAAAAGATAAAGGTGATGAATATCTTACATCTTTAGTTAAGGCAAAGAAATCTCTTTCAGATTCTATTAGTTGGAAATTGTGTGCATGGATATATGCACCAATATCTTTCGCTTTCGCAATACTATCAGCCTTAATTTGTGGCGTAATGAATCTGTTTAGAAGAAAATAATTTTAACAGATTGAATAACCTGAAAGTCCGAAAGGATGAGTATGGTTATTTTTTTCTTTTTATAGTATACATAAACATTATATTGAGCCTTGAAACACAACATATTTGGTTTGTTGTTTCATCTTTGACATAAATATTCTCCTTAAATAAAATTTTGATGAACGAATGACTTTTTGTACTTTGTGTAGTCATATAATGTCATTATTTATCGATAGTATCGCTGGAAAAATCACGAGTTAAATTGTTGCCTTTTGCTTTCTCCTTAGCAGATGATGGATGCGTGGTTATTTCTAATCGATAAAAAAAGACGCTTATTTAATATTTCAAATTACGGGTACTGATTTATTAAATAAAATAAGTGTCTAGAAAACCTCAATAAAATGATTAGCAGGGAGCTTAAGGGCTCCCTGCTACTTTTTATCAAAAATTGAATCCTATCTTTTGTGATAAGACGAATATCCCAAATGTAAGTGTTATCTGTATAATATGTAATATCTGGTCTGCTTCCAAACAGAAAGCAAGTTTATTACACTTGAAATGATCAATAATCGCATGTATTAGTGTGTTAAGAATAAATCCCACTGCGTACAATAATGTAACATTGAATTTAACGTAAATTGCTATAGGTAGCATTATCATGAATGTCCATTCGAATGCGTGTAAAATCAAACATATTACAAAATCGTATTCATATTTTTTATCAGGATAATTTTCTTTCCACCAACTTTTTTGTTTGAAATTTGCAAGTTTTCCCTGCAAAACAAAATCGTCTATTATGTGACAGAATATCATCATAAAGAACACAAATATTAAACTCATATTTTAGCCTCCTTATATAGAGTTTCTTTCATATTTATTAAATATATAATTGACTTTGATAATGACCTATTAACCATTATTTATGTTTGGAGGATATAAATGAAGTGCAATGAACTCTATGCCGAGGCACAGAAACAGTCATCTGAAAAGAACAAATTCAAAGAAGCTGCTCTTAAGCTTAACGAATCTCGTAAAGCTGAATTATATAAGCGTTTGAATGAAACCATGTTTGATGGATTAGATCTTAATCCTGATAATAGCGGAATTGCAATCTATTCTTCTGTTTTAGAGCACGCAACACCAAATCTTGCTACTATTGCTAGAGACTATAGTGTCCTAACAATTTCGATTCCGTTAAGCTCATTCAAGAAACCTTTCATCTGTACTACATATGAAGATTTCAACACTTTGAAACTTTGCAGTTTTATTAAAGACTTTGATGAAATGACTAACAACTGCTTGGCAAATCGTATTGTTAGTATTGAATCTGAGAAATCATTCAAATCATCTTTCAACTTGTCTGATCTTATTAAAGAAAATAAAACTGTTGAAAAGATGTGTGCTGAGCACAATCAGTATCTTGTAGGTTTTGAAGTTTCAATCAATGCTGCAAAGACTAAAAAATCAAAAGAAGGAATGATTCTGGATTTCAGTTTCGGATTTATCACTAATTATCCTGAAACTAAAACTGAACACAAACCTAAATCAAAACCTGCTCTCGGTAAACCTGAAAATGCAACTATTCCTAAAGTTCAGGTTATCGAAGTAAAAGATCCTAGTGAATTGCCTAAAGCAATTAGAGATCTTTTAGGAGATATTCTGTAAGGAGATATAACGTGATTCGATACCATGAGTCGGGAAACCGGCTTGTGGTTTTGCTATTTATCTTTATATTATTACATCGTAGATCACAATCTAATGTGTGGAGAAAACAAGATGTGTTCTGATTTAATTGTTGATGAACTTGGAAATTACATAATTACCGATCCCAAACAGTTTGATTTTAAATATAAAATTAATATTGGCGATAAGATTTTAGAAAAACCATATTTTAAAACCAATACTAAGATTACTTGGAATTGTAAGAAATGTGGAAAGAAAGTGATCGTTAAATTTAGAAAAACTAATATAGATAATTATAAACCGTTATTATGTAATGATCATTTAAGATTGATGAGATACGGTTTCGTTTCACCGTTTCAAAACGTTGAAATACGAGAGAATTTAAAGAAAAAATTTCTTGAGAAATATGGAGTTGAACATCCATTGCAATCACAAGAAATACACGATAAAATAAGTGAAAATAATCTTAAGAAATACGGAAATAAATGCACACTTCATGATAATGGTAAAATTGAAAATAGTGTAACTGAGTTGTTTCTTGAGAAATATGGAGTTGAACATCCATTGCAAAATAAAGATATATTGAATGCAACTAAAATCACAATGATTAACAAATATGGAGAAATAAGTCCGTTAAAAATACCGGAGTTTAAATTAAAAGCTGAAAATACAACTATGAAACACTATGGAGTAAAGAATATATTTTCGTCTCTAGATTTCCACAAAGAATCGGATAAAAAGAAACTCGACAAATATGGTAATAAAAATAATTATAAACGAGCCGTGAAAACTAGAATCCTTAGATACGGTAGGAATTTGAATAATATGCGTTATAATTATTATAATGCATATTTTGATTCTTCGTGGGAATTATCAGTGTGGATATATTGTATAGACAACGATATTCCTATAGTTAGAAATCCATGCGCGTTTGAATACATAGATAATAAAGGTGAGTTACACAATTATGAAGTGGATTTTAAGATAAACGGTAAACTAGTTGAAATAAAAGGAGACCAATATTTTAATCTAGACGGATCTATGAAGTATTGTCATAATACTGAAAAAATGGGAGCAACATTTGTCAAATTAACTCCTGAAAGAAAGAAATATAAAGATGATCTTTATGAAAGAAAGCATCAATGTGGTTTAGCTAATGGTGTAGAATTCTGGAGAGAAAAGGATTGTTTAAAATATATAGAATATTGTAATACTAAATATCCTGGATGGAATACGTTATATCGTAAAGATAATCCATATAATCCTTCTTATTGGTGTGGTTTTATATTTAATCCTGGATACTATCAAAGACCTATGTATTATCTTTTATCAAATAAAGGTATTACTCCGTTTGATTGTAATAGTAAGAGTCAGTATACAGAAATTACTGGTAAAGGATTAACTCCATTTGATATTAAATTATAAAATATTTTACATAAGTATGAATTTATTTTTAGGAGATATAATTTATGATACAACCCACAGAAAGTTTTAACGGGATTTCATTAACAATAAATTCCACAACAGACTGTAATCTTCGCTGTTCATATTGTTACGAATTGAACAAACGATCATTAATTATTGATGAAAAAACTGTTTATAAATTTATTGATCGTGTTCTTGAAGACCCAGATCCTATTGGAGCTAAAGGAACCTCAGATCAGTGGATTTCCAACGTCGGATGTATTCTTGACTTTATTGGTGGAGATTCATTCATGCAACCGGAAATTATGGATAAGGCATTATCTTATTTCCAATATAAAGCTAACAAGATGAATCATCCTTATGCTAAGAACTGGCGTGCTAGTATTTCAACAAATGGAACTTTGTTTGCTGATCCTAAAGTGCAGGCACTTATTGAGAAATACGGAGACAATTTGTCTATTGGTGTTTCCATTGATGGTTGCCCTGAAGTGCACGACGCTAACCGAATCTTTACTGTTCGTGGTAAAAATGGTGAAGAACTTGGAACAATGTCTACTATCATGAAATGGTGGCCTTGGTTACGTGAACGTCAGCCTGATGCTACTAATCACACTAAATCGACTTGTTCTAAGAACTCAATTCCTTGGCTTTATAAGTCATTGAAATTTATGCATGAACCTTATCCTGAAGGACTTGGCATTACTTATGTAAACCAGAATTTCATCATGGAAGACACAGGTTGTGAAGAAGAAGATTATATCCTTCTTGATGAGATGTTCCGTAAGTGTACTAAATATCTTTGGGATAGACGCCACGAAATGTATTGGTCTATGTTCGACAAGATGGGACTTAACCATCGTTCAGATAATATTGCTGATTTTAAGAGCAGTATTAAGAAAGGATGGTGCGGTTCCGGTGCTATGCCTTCGTTAGGACTTAACGGAAAGATTTATCCGTGTTTCCGCTGGCTTCCACACACGATGGAAGATCTTGGTGACGCAGATACGATGTGTGTAGGAAATGTAGAAGAGGGATTTACCCACAAGGAAAATTTCCGTAGAGTAAAAGAAGCTTCTCGTGAAAAGATTTCTTCTCAGTATTGTCTTGAATGTGAATATGAAGGAGCATGTGCTTATTGTATTGGCGGATGTTATGCTGAAAATCACGCATTCAAACGTACTGAACACATTTGTTTCATTGCAAAACTTCGTTCTAAATGGGCACGTCGCTACTGGGATATGCTTGAAGAAGAAGAGCATAACGGAGACGATTATTTCACAACAGGTAGTGGTGCAAACTATACTATGCGTGAAAACGATTACGTTGAAAATCGTGATTCTGTTATGCGCTGGGGTGCTGACGGTAAGATCAAACCTGAATTCCGTACTCCTGATAATCCTACTGGCGAAGCTCCACTTAGAATTCCTGATCTCCCTGAAGAAAGTCGAGATGCTTGGAAATATAGACCTAAACGTGTAGTACAGGAAGGTGAAGAAATTTATAATGAAAAATCTTCTATGCCTGTAAATAACGTAGGTGAAGTTACTTTACATTAACATAAAATCTCTCCCTTAATTGGGAGAGATTGTTTTTTATTTAACTTCTACCATCACTTTTATATTATATTAGTAGAATAGAGAAGGAGGTATATTCATGAGATTTACATCTGAAGAATATTTAAACGTTATGGCGTTAGCTGTTAACAAGATCATACTTGAACCTATAGGAAACTTCGTAAACAATGTTGGAGAGATTATATCAGACATTCCAACAAAGCAGTTTATGAAGAAAAAAGGCAACAAAGTTGATGAAATTTGGAATGCAGCTACTATAAACCATAAAAAGTATGTTTATATAAAAGAGCTTGAGAAACTAAATGGAATCGCTAGCTCTAATATAAAGATAACCGGACAAATTTAAAGGGAGGTATAACCATGGATTGGTTAGAATTTGTTAAGAGTATCAAGGATGAAGATGACTCTGAAAGACAGGAAGTTGAAATTGGATTATTTGATGATGATTCAATAATCTTGTCTTAAAAGTATAACTGCTCCACAACGGAGCAGTTATTTTTTCTTTATCTTTCAGGATTAATGAATAAAATGTCAAATTGCTGATCCGACATATTTCTTTCTCTAAGGATATTCATTACTTGAACAAAATCAACAAAAGCGTCTTCATCAACACCAGCATCTCTAATCTTGATAAAGTTATACATACCGCTTCTAAGAACAGCTTCGTCTTTGAAAGGTTCTTTCGCAATAGTAGTATCGATAATTTGTTGATTAGTTTGATTGGATTTACTTCCATCTTTGATTTCTATAATAAGAATTCCGCCTTTTCCGCCAAGATTACAGCAGTAGTCTGGTATATAAGTATGACGTTTACCTTCATAGATGTAATCGAAAGTGTATGGACACTCTATCAAATCTAATGGATCGCCTTGGAAAACTAGATCATAGAATTTTAAGAAAGCTAATTCGTAACTACTAGCATAACCAATAGTTGTTTTTCCGTCTCTGAATGTATAAGTTCCAGATGTGCCTCTATTAGCAAGCATATTTCTCTGTGTTTCAGGATCACTTAATCTTTCAGAACGAGATTTTCCTGTTTTCTTTTTTAAATTTCTTTCAGCTATTTCACCGGCTTTCTTTCTACAAGCTTCGCTACAGAATCTATTATACTTGAGAGTATTTAAGTTAAAAGTAACAGGATTCTTTTTACAGATTACACATAGTTTAGGAGAATTTATTTTGTTCCGTCTATCAAAAATAAATTGATGAACACTTTTTCCTTTAGGAATAATGTCTTTATGAACTTGTTCAGTATGTCGAACTAGCAAATTGTAACTTGTATATCGTTGACCACATTCAGTACATTTGAACTGTTTGGGCTTTTTATAGTTTTTTATATTTTCAGGCATATATCACCTCTAATTTAGTCATTTAAATGTCAAAGTTATATATTTCATCTATAGTGGAGGTATATAGAACAAAATGAAAAATAGTAAACCATTAACACTTTATACAGATAATGTTGGATTTAAATTTAGGTTTTATCCTGAGACGATTGACGTTGGTGTAGATCAGCTCAAATCAAAGAGAATAAAAGTTACTCTTACGTTTGAGTGCGATCCAGATCCAGAAATAAAGTCTGAGACAATTAAACTTCTCAGATATCAGAACGATCTTATAAAGCAGGCGATCGAAGCTATACGAAAAGAAGCTAAAGAACTTCAGGGTAAAGATCCAAACATCATTACATGGGATGAGGTCATAAAGTGTGCAAAACGCAAGGCGTCATTTGATGACCTTTATAGATTAAATAAAGATTATCCAGATTTGTAGGGAGGAGAAATTTATGGTCATTTTTAGAAACAAAAAAGACAAAACGAAATTTCAAAAGAAGAAGATTTAACGTGCTACTTTAATAAAATGGCTAAAGAATTGAATCATGATAAGCAACACAGTAAGAAAATTGGACGTATTGCTTCAAATCAGTTTAGTGCCGTGAACGTCATTATCATTATCGAAAAATAATGTTTAAAAAGGAGATGAAATACTCTCCTTTTATTTTTTTATTTATAATGATAGATTATATAAACGCATCCGAGACATTTTTATGAAAACGGAGTTTAATTATGGCCAACGATTCAAAAACTAAAACGGTTGATTTTATACCAGAGTATGGTATAAATGGCGATTATAAACGAATAGTAGAATATGGCTTCTTAGAATACAACTCTCTTATTATGCCAGTAATAGCTTTATTATATATGGATGAAGGATCTAACTCTTTGATTCCTGATATGGGATTAAGAGATACAGTAGTTCAGTTTCCTTTTAGTGATCAGTCTGAAGCAGACGCTTTGATTTCTAAGATGAATAATGAATTTAGTAGGTGGCTTGATGTTCAAGTTACTGCTAGTATAGATGATTCTTCTAGTGATTGGAATTCTGGAGAAATCACTTTAAGAGTAGATATTATGGGAATACCTGCTCCTCTTAAAGTTTCAGTTAATAGAGATAATTCTAGTGCCAAAACATTCAAAATTATTCCGCCTAGTTCTTTTAGGTAGGAGGCATTAAATGATTTTAGACGATGACAATGTAAATTACTATAGAGATGATGACGAGTACTTCTACGAAAAAAGAATGAAAGTCCCTAAAATGAAAATCGTTGCTAACGACGGTGGGAAACTTTCTCCTGAAGAAGAGAAGCTTTCTAAAAAGTTAGGACATGAAACTTCTACTGTTAACTATGAACGAGTAGATGAAAGTTTGATCACACCTGAAGAGGCAACTAAGATTGAAATAGCTAGACGAAAGCAGGAAGAAAAAGAATTGGTAAAAGAATATGCTAATCCTGTGTTCGCTCAAGCTGTTAAACAAGTTGAACAAAAACTTGGACGTAAAATTAATTACGATGAATTCGATAAAATGTGTCAAACCTATGCTGGTGAACTAGCTATGGCTGATGCGCGTACAAGAAAGAAAGCTCCTAACCCTATTGATTATAAAACTTATTATGATCAACTTATTCAGAACAAGAAAGTAGTACCTGCTTATAAGGTGTATGCTAATAAACTTGAAGCAGATAAAGTAAAAGAGATTTCTAATTTACTTGATTCTGCGAAAGCTGCTTCTGAGAATTCTACTCTAAAATTAAAAGTAGGTTCAAGTGTAAATATGCGTCATAAAGGTAGAGTAACTTTTGAAGATACAGAAAACCGTAGACGTATTACCATTGATAATAAACGTGATGTCGACTTATTGCATATGAGACATCGAAAAGAATTTCTTGATAAGAAATATTCTCAGGAAATAAAAGAAGAAATCGGTGAGCTAACTCATGGAGCTCACGATAATGAAGGTTTTGAATGATTAACACTAGCTCCCAATAAAGGGAGCTAGTTTTTTAATTCTTTTAAAAAATATATATAGACTAACGTAATAGTGTTTATTTATTTTTGACCTATTCGAGAGGTTTAGAATGGGAAATTTAAAGATTGCTGAGATATCAGACATTCATTTTGGTGCAATGACAACTATGACCATTCAGTTATTTGAAAATCTGAAGAATAACTTTATAGGGTGGTTGGAGAAAAATGAACCTGATGTTAATATAATTGCCATTTGTGGAGACTTGTTTCATTTAAAGCTTTCTCTTGATTCTACAGAAGCTAAATTAGCCTCACATTTCATTGATATACTTCAAATGAAATTTCCGAAAGCTAGAATAATTCTCATTAAAGGAACGAGATCTCATGATTTAAACCAAATGGATATTTTTAGTTCAAGATGTAATGATAATTTCAAGATATATAATACCGTAACAGATGATTATTATGGAGATAATTTCAGATACTTAGTAATACCTGAAGAATATTATCCTGATAAATCGGTTTATGACAAATATCTTACATCTGGTGAGAAATTTGATTGGGTATTATTTCACGGAATGTTTTCATTTGCTGGTGGATACGCATTACAAACAGGAAATAAATTTAATAAGATTTGTTTTAGTTCATCTGAATTCAACGATATAGTTTATGGAAAAGTTGTTGGTGGACATATCCACATTCCTATGGAAGAAGGAAAAGTTCAATATACTGGTTCTTTTGAAAGGTGGAGACATGGAGAAGAAGAACCTAAAGGATTTAGATTTCATGAATACGATCCTGTATCCAAGAAAGTAATACGAGATGAATTTATAGTAAACAAAGATACTCCTATTTATAAGACTATATCTTTTAAAGAAGTAAATGTCGATGACCTTGAAGAATTAACAAAGCAATTGGACTTGTTGCGAAAAGATTGCTATTCTTTAAGAGTTAAGATAGGAAAATCTGAAGAAATAACAGACGAACAATCTGAAAATCTCGTTGCCGCTTGTTTGCAATTTAATAATGTAGTTCTTTTAAAAGAGTCTCGAAATGTAAAAAAGAAGGATACTGAAGAAGAACAAAAGATTTCTGAAGAACGTAAGAAACGCATTAAAGAATATGAAGGCCTTACGTTTAATGAGATAACTATTAAATATGCAAAAGAAGTATTGCATAAGACTATCACAGAGAAACAGATTCAGGAGGTGCTTGAATGATAAAGCTTCCACTATATCAAATAAGAGTTGAAGGCGATTCTGCATGTTTTGACTCTGCATTTATTATGAGGAGTAAAGACATTTATCTTCATAAACCCACTGAATCTGAAATAAACCAGTTCATAGAAAAATGTAAAGATAAGTCGTATTTGAATTATCTTGATGGTAGTAAACCCATTTCTGTGGGAGTTTGTGATCTTGCTCTTAATGTCACTAATGATGAGATGGCAAAAGAGATTAAAAATGTTCTTAAGAAGTATGCTGATCCTGAAACTGCTGAATCAGTTGTCAAAGTTCTTAAATAGAAATGAAATATATATTAAATGCTTGAATCTAGGTTAAAGTATGCGCAACTTCTAGATTCGAAATCCTATAGGAGGGCCAAATTATGGCTGAAGTTATGAAACCGATTGAGGTATCGGATTTAAATGGTGTGTCACTAAACCCACAGGATCTTTCATTAGATCAGTTGGTTGGTTTCACAGGTTACATCAGAGGTCTTACTAGTACATTAGGTACTGAGGCAGATTCTCCTGAAGGTTTTGAGGATTATCTTAGCTTCCAGAAAGAAATTGAATCAGCACGAATCAGTACGTTTGAACCGGACATGATCGACGATGATCATACATTTGAAAATGTTGATCTTACAGGAGACGATCAGCCTATTCCAGAGATTCCATTTACATTCTATGCTATGATTAATAATATCATGTGGATGTGTAGTAATCTCAACAATGGTAGAGGTATCACTCCATTCGATTGCAACAATAAAGCACAGTATGCTGATATTACTGGTCCTGGTCTTACACCATTTGACCTTGTTGGAAACAAGAAGCTGGAATCTGTTGGTCCTAGTTATTGCTAAACAAATGAGCAGACCTTCGGGTCTGTTCCTTTTTGGAGATTTTTAAATGAAAGATGCTACTGGTATAGAATACGAAGTTTATGATAATAAAAAGATATTATTTATGCTGAATAATTCACATGATCAAGACGTGATTCTTTGTACAAATACTGCTACTCTTGAACAAAAAAGATCATGTGGATACATATTCGGAGCAAGACGTATAGGAAGATTTAAAGCTCTTGCTTCTAGTGATGATACGTTTGGAATAATCACTATCGACGGAAACGACGAGATGCGTTGTTTGATGGATACATTACATGAATTGAAACGAGTCGATGAGAAAGCATATGCTGAGACACCGATATTAATACAAACTCAATTATTATCGTTTGCACATTTTGATTGGTGTATGAACTTAGGTTTCAGGATTTATATAGGTCGTTGGCATTGTACTAAAGAGAGCTTCAAAGAACAAGAAATCAACAATTCATACAAGTTGAATGTTTTAGAAATAAAACCTAGTATGACTGAAACTGATAAAGAAATTCGTTGGGGCCATAATATTAGCAGATTGATCGTAGCCGGTCATTTTGATCAAGCTCTACACACTATTGATCATGATGATTATTTAAATCAGCTTCATGTACTGTATGATGATTGTCAAAACTCTGAAAAGTTCCAGAATCTTTTAAAAGTGATGAGTAAAACTATTCATGTGTCCGAATTACCTGGTCTTACAATAAATGAAGAAACTGGGTTATTTGATCAACATCGAGAAGTTGTAGAATATGAAGAAATGACTGATACTTTTGAACTTCGTAAAATGTAATTAAGACCGAGGGTATAATCCCTCGGTTCTTTTTTCTTTTAACCACTACAACCACCAGAACAACCAGAGCACGCAATAACAGGAGATTTAGTAGAATTCCTAGAACACGACGGATTCGTACAATTATTTCCTCCACATATATTCCCTGAACACCAGTCCCAACATCCAAGATTACATCTGCTGTGGCAATTACCGCTTTGACAAAAAGATTCACAACTTCCTGAAATAGTATTTTCTCGACATTTAAATGATCGAGGAAAACAAATGAAAACGTACGAAACTTCGGATTTTAAAGTAGGAGATACTACTTTTGAATCTATATTCCAAATAAATTTACCTTATAACTATGGAGATCCTGTTCCTGAATGTCATTCGCACTGTCCTATATCACATTTCTTTTATGCATCTGTTGCTAGGATAATCAATTTCATAAATAGAGGTCTTATAGTTAATCTTAAAGACGATAACGACGCTGAAAAGATATTTTTCTTTTTGACAGAATATAACAAACAGGCTGCTAAATATAATAGAGAACTTGGAGAAGAAGCTAATCCGTTAGCATTAGAAGCTGAGAAATTCTTTTTAACTAAGATGAAACATGTTATTACTCTTGATGTTGAAAATGATACTTTGGAGAATAACAACCCATTCAATAAAGTTATTGCTCCTCCTAAGAAGTCAACTAATGCTATGAATTTTAAGTCCGCTGATGTACAGGCAGCATTTAAATCTTTGAGTAAGAATAAGAAAAAGAACGGAGTAGATAATCGTTCTCCTGAAGAGCATAAAGCATTTGAGATATTCGCATCTCCTAACTTGGTTGCTCCTGATGGATCTATTGTAGTTAGACCAGATCTTGAACAGTATACAGAAAATATTTCACCTGATCTCGACGATATGGTGTTTGGGGATAGATAAAATGAATCCAAATAATACAGAACTTTATGAGTTTTATAAACAAGCGCTTCATATTATGGATAATCGATTTCGTCCTAATGATGAAGATGTTACGTTTACTATAAGAGATAAAATCATTACACCATATGAATCACAAATTTATATGGCTAAAAATAAATTCATGCAAGTAGTAAAAACATATATGTCTAGAAATGCTTCTAAGCTTGGTATGAGATATCCTGTCTCAAAACTTCCATTCCTTAAAAGCGATATGGATATGGTTTTCAACGCTTGTAAGATTAGTAAAGAATTTATTTATAATGAAAGCATTAAGATTGATGCTAATGATATTGATACTGGAAACCATCTTATTCAGGAACCATTCAACATGATGTGTACTATAGCCATTCATGTGTTCTTAAAACACGATAAGAAACTCCAGAAACAGATTATGGATATTATGCATGGAAAACATCTTGACGATAAAGTTAAGTATTCCTCTCCTGTGTATTTCTTGGCATTGTATCTTGCTATGCATTTTTATTCTGCGTTGTATAATAAATTCTGGAAGTATGATCCTACTGAAGATGTAATGGATTATACTATTGAACATATGTCGAATAAATTTATTATTCGTAAGTGTCAAAATATTCTAGAGTTTATCACTTATCACTCTGAAACTAACGTTGAAAATATGTTGGATCGTTTGATTCGCGGCTCAGATGTAGACCTCATTTACTTTTATTCTAATCTTAATAACCGTATTTCTCACGCGTTAAGAACTATAGCTAATAACTATTACGAGAATAAAGAAAAAGGAAATACTATTGGTCATGAAGATGCAAATAGAGTAAATGAAGAAGGAAAATTCTTTGTTGGTGATACAACTTCGGTAACGGCTGATGTTGAGCAAACAACTCGTCGTATAACGACTAGATTCTTTAGCGAATCGGTTATAAACGATAAACTTGTTACAGCTGCTTGTGCTAAAACTAAATTTTCTAAAGCTAAGTTTTTAATCATAGTACAGAAGCTTAGAGAGAATCACGATAACGATCCTATTATTAGAAATATTATTGCTAATATAGTAAGTTATTATTTGGTTAAGTTTGGTGGTAAAATTGAAAATCTCAAAAGTAATCAATTCTTATTGACAATGTTTAAGGTTTATTCTATATCAAACACTAAAGATGAATTTGTTATTGGTATTAAAAACCAGCTTAACGAATTAATCAAAAATAACTTAGCAGCAATTATCGATGAAGGGAACCAAAATCTTATTGACAGGTGCAGGACGAGTCTTTATCAATATTTTGTACTTTACATAGCTGCGAATAGTAAGTAAGTTTAAAACACTCCCTTTTATAGGGAGTGTTATTTTATTGGTTATTATTAGTGATGTATATATTATAATAATAGAGAAACTTTAAGGAGGTGTTGCTATGATAGGAGCAGCTACTGGAGATTATATCGGAAGCGTTTATGAGTTTTATAACATTAAACAAAAAGAATTTCCGATTATTAAGGTGTCGTCTAAGAACAAGATTGTTCTTAATCGATTTACTGACGATTCTGTTCTGACTATGGCCGTAGCAGAAATCGTTGAGTTGTATCTTGAAGGAAAATACGAAGGTTACAAAACTGTAGTATCTAAACTTCAGGAATGGGCAAGAGCAAGACCTAAAGCTGGTTACGGCGGAATGTTTAGGAAATGGGTTATGATGAATGATCCTCGTCCTTACAGTTCGTTTGGAAACGGAGCGTTAATGCGCATCAGTCCAGTTGGATTATGCAGCAAATTGACACTTCAGGAAAAGGTTCGGTTAGCGAAAGAAATAACCGAAGCAACTCACAACCACCCACAGGCTCTTCAGTGCGTTGAGCTTTATATTCGTCTTCTAGACGAATGTGTATCTTACAGAGACAAATCTGAAGAAGAACAAAAAACATTCAAAGAATCGTTGATCAGCAGATACCACGTGATGCGAATAGATGAAGTCAGACCGACTTATAAATTCGATGTTACTTGTAATGGATCTTTGCCTGTAGCTATAGCTGCGTTTGCTGAATCTACTAATTTTGAAGATTGTATTAGAAATGCTATCTCTGTTGGTGGTGACTCGGACACTATTGCTGCAATTGCTGGTGGTTTGGGCGAAGCACTTTACGGATCAAGAACAGTGATTAATTTCTTGGACAGCGTTCGTAAAGATTGCGGTGGACGTAAATGTATAACAGACTGTATGAATGAAAAAGATTCTCAGTTGGTAGGGAATCTCATTCGTCTTGTGATTGCGTTTGCTTCTTAATAAAAAGACTACTCCCATTACGGGAGTAGTTATTTTTTATGCAAGTTTTAGTTTATCTATTCTATATCTACGTTTAAGATTGTTATTTTTGATATACGTTTTAGCTTCTTTCTTTTCGTCAAAAGCTGCTTTAACAGTATTATCTTCTTTTGAAGTTACGTAATACATTACGTTTTTAAAAAAGAAATATGGAAATAATGTTGCCATTAGAGTCCTCGTTTAACAAGAGCAATTTCGTTTTTGATACTGCTAAGATCAGAACTAATAGCTTCAATATTGGTAGAAATGTTAGAAGAGATAATTTGCTGTGCAGCCGGAATAAGTTTGTTTTCAAGAGAATTCAAGCTATCAACAATTGCTTCTGCTTTCTTAAGCTTTTCGTCTGTAAGATAAGTAACAATATCTGTTTCAGAACCGTCTTTTTCAGCATTTGTTGTAGGTGTAGAGATATTGATTTCTACACCTGTTCCGTAAGTAGTTAGAATAGTTTTCTTGATGGTGTTGATTATCTGATTGATGTTATAGTCTGAAGATCCGTTGATTTTTAAACTCAAAGTAGAATAATACTCTTCATCAAGTGCAACGGTTTTATCAAAGTTAATGATACTGTCCCAAACAATATATTCGTTATATGTACCATCAGATGATGCAGACAATTCTCTTAATAAGTATATATTATCATTTCCGATCTCAGACTCAAGATCCTCATCTTTTACAGAAATGACACGTTCATTTATAGCAAGAGTCATCATGTCAAAGGTTTGAGCGATAGCTTCGCTGTATGTCATGATTGCTACAACTTTAACTTTCTTATTAAGAATAGAATTATATTTTGAATAGAAGTTATATGAGCTGCCTATTTTAAGAGATGTAGCCATATTTAGTCCTCCATTTATTTATGATTTGAATCATTTAAATGTCGAGACTTTAAAAATAAGGTTATAGAAACAAATTATTTAAGAAACTTGTATGTGAGGTTTTATTATGATTAAAGGAAATTTGTTAAGAGAATTTGAAGGAGATGCTTTAGAAACAACAGTTGTTGCTCCTTTGATTCAATCACTGACACTTATGAACAAATATTCTGTGTTGCCAGTGTATTTTATGCAATTTTTGATTTCAAAATCTACATATATGCCACATATCATATTAACTGCTTATGATGATAGAGATATGGTATTGTCTGCATCAAAATCGGTTAATCACATGAACTCGGTAATATACGATAAATGCCCTAAAACTATTACACCTGCTGCTGTGGTTTATCCACAGGAAATAAGTTTAAGAGACGTCATTTATAATACATCTGACGATTATTGGTATAGTTCGTCGTATGTTATATGTGGTAAAGAATTAAAAGATGCTTTAAGTAAGAAGCATATTGAATTCACAAACTTACAGATATTCTCAGATATACAAAAACGAGAAGCAAGAGTGAGTATTGGTTGGAAATCATCTGTTAAGAAGCCAGAGGAAGGAACTATCGTTGAACTTAACGTTATACTTGCTCCTATATCAGAAGCAGTAGATGCGATTAGACTTCCTTTGTCTAACATTTGCAAAAAGATCAATTCGTTTACATCTATTATAAACACAATAGCCAAAAATGTTCCAACTTCATTTAAATCTGATGATCCAGACGATGCTACTATTATTAATCAATTGACTGCTAACGTCAAAGAGAACCAGATGCTTAAGATAGATAAATCTGAAGCAAAGGTGTTTAAAGATTTCGTTAAACAAAAACCTGACAGTATTTTGATTTGGACAGACATAAACGATGAAACCGACATACGGGATGTAGCTTTGAATATGAGCTTTAAGAACAATAGAAACAAAATTATTCTGTTGTATAGATACATCGATAATGTAGTAGATTCATTGAGTGTTAACGAGGGATAATTATGGGAAAGAAACAATTTTTGAACTCTATGTATTTTAGAGGAGGATCAAAGTTTGATAAAGCAACAGGAAAGTATGTGTTCCTTAAAAACGATGCATTAATTTTCACTGTTAAAGACGTAGAAACTTTACAAACTGAATTGAAAATTATTCCTCATCCAACTATTGACTTCTACATTGCAAAGCAACATCAGAAGTTTCATAAGATGTACATGCCAGTTGAAGAGTTGCGTAAAGTAACAATTCCTTATTCTGAACGTGATCATGCTATTGCGCAATGTTTGAATAAGTTACCTGAATTCACTTATGCAAGAAGAAATGGTAGTTACTGGGAATATTCAAAAGAGATATTGAAGAACCCTGATTTGTATTTTGCAGATCAAAACATTGAGGATTACTATAAGACAAAATACATTATAGATAACGCAGATGAAGAAACAGGAGATCAGACTGTATCGCCTAGATACAGTATGTGTTTCAGTGATACTGAGGTTGATATCTCTGAATACAATGAATCGTTTCCTGACCCGTCTATAGCTCCTTGTCCTATCAATCTTATAACAAACATCTATTCTGAAACTAAAGAGTGTATCACTTACGTTCTTTATGATGAAAGAGTTGCTAAAGATCAGCAGTGGGCAGTAGAGCATAAAGATGAATTCATAAAACAGTATCTTGATCCTATAATCGTTGAAGAAGGTCTGATGTTTGATATTAAAGTGTATGCTAAAGAAGACGATTTGATTATCGATTACTTCACAGATATGCATATACGAAAGCCAGACTACTGTGCTTGGTGGAACATGTCATTCGATATCCCTACTATAATTCACCGATTGGAAAGACTAGGATATACAGAAGAACAGATAGCAGACATTATTTGTCATCCTGAAGTGCCAAAACAATACAGATACGTTAAATGGATTCCTGATCCTAAACGTAAAATGTTCGAATCTGGTGTACAAGGAGACGATGAGGATGAACTAGAAGAAGCAGAAGCTGCTGAGGAAGATGATGGAGCTAGTAAGAACTCTAAGAATAAACCTCATCCTTCTAGACTCGTTGATACTCTCGAAGCACCAGGATATACTCAGCATTATGATCAATTGTCTACATTCTCTTGTATGAGAAAACGTTATTTGCTTCCTTCATATAAGTTAGATGATATTGGTGAACAGTATGCTGGTATTGGTAAGTATGACTTGAAAGCTAATGGATACAATATTAAGGATTGTAACGTAAAGAATTTCTTGATATTCTTGGCATATAATATCCGAGACTCTTTCGTTCAGTATAAGCTTGAATCTAAAGTTCGTGATATGCCTCAAAACATCGTTTGTGGTTCTAACACAAGATGGAGCAAAACGTTTCAGATGAGTATTTGTGTAAAGAACGAAATTATGTTGTATTTGATGAGGCAGGGTCAGATCATTGGAAATGCTATTGACTATAATATTATAGAGCACTTCCAAGGAGCATTAGTTGGTCTTCCTAGTTTGATAGAGCAATATGGTATTAAGATCCCTGGCTGCAAGAAGAGTTATGTGTATTCAAATAATGTTGACGCTGACGCTTCGTCCCTCTATCCTGCACAAATTATAACTCATAATATTTCTAAAGATGCTTTATTCGGACGAATATCTGCGATATACCAAGGTACAACCGGTAAGTATTTAGGAATAGGAGTAGACACTTATGAAAATGATGATGACAAAAAGAATTCATTATTTAGTGATATAGAAACCATAGATATCTCTTTGTTTGATGTCGTTGGAAAATATATGGATCTTCCTACTCCTGGTGAGATAATCAATCTTTTAGGAGACATATTTAGAAAACCTAAAGCTGCATAACATTTAACCTGTCCATTAGGACAGGTTATTTTTTTCTTTTTATAATATCTAGTACATTTTTATGGCTACATAAGGAGTATACATGGTTCATGAAATGGAAATTGATAAAGATGAACCCGAGAAAACTAACCAGGTTTTAGAGTTAGAAACTGACGATTTTAATGTGCTTAAAACAGTAGACGATAGGACAGATCCTGAAAATTATTCGATAGTAACTGTTAAAGTCAAAAAATCTGAAGTTAACTTCTTTAAACAATTGTGCGAATATCCTTCTGGCGCATTTAAACGATTGTTTGAAATAAGCAATAGATATAATAATATGCTTAAATCTAAACCTAACAAAAAATCTAAAACTTGTAAAAAAGAGGATATTGAAGAAACTAGTGGAAGTAATGATCCTACATACTATAGAAGCACTATGGCGTTTGTTCAGGAAAACATTCACGCTCTTCAATTGTAATAAAAAATATTGTGCTAGACTTTAAAATAGTAACAAATTTATAGTGAGGTAATTTTATGACATTCAAGAAACGTAAACTTCCTGAATACCAGCTTACAGCAAAAGAAATTGAAGATTTCAGATCTCTCAATGTTCGTATGGATAATATCCAGAAGACAATTGAAACTGCTGATAAGAATGCGCCTGAAGCTTTCTGGACTGCTGCATTTAAGCACAAGGATGAGCTCTCTGTTGAACTTAGTAACTGGTGGACTAACGTTCAGACTCGCCTACATACACCAAACGAAGCCCGCGTAGATGCAAATGAAGGTTGTTTGTATCTCCTCATCGATGAAAACGGCAATGTTGATGCTACCTCAACAAATATTGACGTTATCAGTCTTGACTGGGAATAATTTGACGTAGAAACTAGATCACCCTGTGTATGGGTGATCTATTTTTTGTTTAGATTATATATTCATATTATGTCTATAAAAGTAAAGGTCGTATGACTTTTATTATGAAACTAATTTATTTTAAGGAGAAATAAAATGGCCGACTTGTCAGAACAGGAAAATCGCGCACAGATTCGCGAAGCTAAGTCTAAAGGAAAATCATCAGGTTTTAAACTTGGTGTATTTGCAACACTTGTAGCATCTATCGCAACAACTATTGCGCTAAATAAAGCAGGAGTAAATACTTCTGATAAACTTACAAGCGCATACGATAAGACTGCTGCTAAAGTAAAAGAAACTGCTTCATCAGCTAAAAAGAAGCTTGATGAAAAAAAGAAAACTGTTGAATAAGACGTTGCCTTGGGATATTTAGTCCCAAGGTTAACCTAACAGTTTTTTATTTAAGGAGCAAAGTAATGAAAAAGGCAAATAAGTTTCAAACGGTTAAAGATGTAATTGAACTGATTCGAAGCGTTCCTGGTTGGCAAATTGATATTAGAGTGCATTTTGTTGAAGGAGATGACCCAAATTTTGCTAATCATATTTGGACTAGTTCTATAGCAGAATTTGAAAGAGTGGTTCCAAAAATATTCTATAATCTTAGAGTAAGTTCATTTAGACTGACTCGTGAAGACGGATATAGCAATAGTGTAGAGTATCTTATTTCTATAGACGCAAAACACTATAATCTGAATGCAGAAGAATTAAAGCAATTATTTATAAATAATAAACAAATCCTTTCGTCAACTGAAGATATTGACGTACAAACTGCTAAGTTAGATCGTATAGATACTTGGTCTAGAAAGTTAGCTGAGGAATTGAATATATCGCCGCAAACAGTTATAGCTGTCAGAGATAAACTCATATTGCTTCAACATGCAGAATTTACTAAAGAAGAAAATAATGTACCGTATACTACTATAGCTGATCGCGTTAAATTTGCAGAAAATCAGATCATGGAAAATAAAAGATACATCCGTGCTATAGAAAAAATAATTAACACCAAGAATAAGGAGATAAAATGATGAGTTCTGATGTAAGAATTTCAAAAGACGAATACTATTTGAATATTGCCAAAGAAGTAGCAACTAGAGGCACTTGTCTTAGAAGAAATTACGGAGCAGTAATTGTAAAGAATGATGAAATCGTTGCTACTGGTTATACAGGTGCTCCTAGAGGAAGAATTAATTGTAATGCTTTAGGTAAATGTATCCGTATGGAACAGAAAATTCCTTCTGGTCAGAGATATGAGTTGTGTAGATCAGTACACGCAGAACAGAATGCAATTATTTCTTGTTCTCGTGATAAAATGATTGGTGCTACGCTGTATTTGTATGGTTGGGATGTTGAAAATAATTGTGTAAAGAAATTTCCTAAACCTTGTACTCTCTGCGAAAGAATGATTATTAATGCCGGCATCAAAGAAGTCATCACTTATGGTGAGAATAACGAAATCGTTTGTTATGATGTTAAAGCAGAATACGTTGATAAAGATAATAGTCTGCCTGATTTTGGTCCAGATTATGATCCTGAAAGCGACCATAACGATGATGATTTCTTAAGAAAACAGGAAAAACGTCTTGGAGTTTATTTAGGAAATGAAATCGATCCAGAATCTCTCCAAGCAATTGATATTCATTCATTTGATACTGGGGAGATTCGTGATGATATAATTTCTTTCGGAATCCCTACTAATGATGGAAAATACAAAGCAAAGCACTATTATATTAAGAAAGTAGTTCCTGGTGGAAATTATTATAATAAACTCAAACAAAAGAAACTTGATAATCTTTCCTAAAAAGGTTCTTTAGATAAAGGTTAAATTGTTTTGAGTTATATATTTTTGTTTTAGTCATAAGGAGGTTTTAACTATGGCTCATAATTATCATAAAATTACAAGCGTATTTAAACGAACAGAAGAGAAATCTAAAACAGTTAATCTTGGTGTTCGGTTTGATGAATATGCTGAAATGTTTTATAACAGTGATCTCTTGTTTACTGCTACTGAAAAAGTAGACGGAACAAACCTCAATATTATTTACGATGGAAATCATGTGAGTTTCCAGGGACACACTGATAAAACTAATTTTGCTCCTGAAGTGGAAGATTGGATTAAGCAGCGTTTCTGTACACCGGAATTTGAACAACTTTGTGAACAGAAATTTGGCGAGTATGAAATTAAATTATGTGGTGAGTTGCTTGGACCTAAAATCCAAAGCAATTTTTATTGTCTTAATGACTATAAATTTGTTTTATTTGATGTATTTAATGTTACAACGAATACCTGGTGGAAGCAGGATTCTGATGAATTCCCACTGAATGTTACGTCTATTGCAAAAGAATTTAATCTCGAACGTGCTCCTTTTGTATCATTGAGATCCGGAGAAGTAGCAAGTAAAGCTACTTTAAAAGAATGGACGGAATATATTAAATCGATGGAAAACAAAGATATTCGTTCTGGAATTTTCCTTGGAACAGAAATTGAAGGAATTGTCGTTCGTCCAGTATGTGAACTCACTAAAGCTAACGGCGAACGAGTTATTTATAAACTCAAACTTTGTGATATTATCGGACGTCCTGCTCGTCATAATCTAAATATCTGATATGGCAAACATAATTCAATTAAAATACGATGATACTTCTGAACTTGAATTAGTTAGAAAATCATTAATTGGATTACGACAGTGTTATCCTGAATTTAACGATTGGTATAATACTAAGGTTGTACCTAAATTAAAAACTGGAACTAGGAAAATCTTTCTAGCTACACATGATCTTGAATTTTCTGGCGCTTTAATACTCAAGGACGATGGAAAAGAAAAGAAAGTGTGTACATTGTTTGTGAATCCTAAAAATAGATTTCGGCACATAGGGTCGGATTTCTTAAGAATTGCTTCTGAGGAATTAGAAACTTATAAACTCCCTATTACTATATCCGATGAAGCGAGACCTTTCTTTTACAATAATCTAGGATTTAATTTCTATACAAAAGAAGTTAAACCGGATATGTATAAGGAAGGAGTCAATGAATATTTAGGATATATATTATGGCATAATCCTGATAAAGAATTGAGAAAAAAGTAAGGAAAACAAAAATAGTTTTACTGGGAGGTAAAATTAAAAATGCGCGAATTTTTGGCTTATTATTCAGATCATCGTCATGATGAAATGAATGAATATATCATCCGCGATTTCAAACTTCAAGACAATATGGTCGAAAAGATTGAGGAACTTTGTCGTGAGCTCGAAAAAATTCTTCATGATAATTTAACTTATATTGGTGTTGAGTTTGATGATAGCAAAAATCGTTTCCGTGAAGCAAACGCTGCTTCTAAGAAAAGAGACTCGAAAACTGGTAAACTTGAAAATGCCACATACGTGAATGTAAATTACACATATTCTCGTATGGCAGTGTTCCATTTTAAAGTACGTTTTAAAGATCCTAGAACTGGTGATGTGTCTATGTGTAAAGCAGACATGCCAGTATACATCCCACAGTTCTATGACGACTATCATTATTACATCAGAGGAAATCTTTATAGTGCTCCTCTTCAGTTGATTGATAGTTTAACATATCAGTCAAAGGATAATGGTATCGTATTAAAGACACTTACACGTGCTATTAAACTTTCTAAAACGAGATCTACTATAACAGATGCTCATGGACTTCCTTTTAAGACAGATACCTTCTACTTGCATATGGGTAAAAAGAAGATTCCATTCCTGTTATTCTATTTCTCATACTTCGGATTCTTTAGAACACTTCAGTTCTTTGGATGCGATAAATATATTAAATTGTATTATGAAGCTCCTGTGGATCCAGATGAAAAAATTATATTCTTTAAGTTTGGAAAATATTTCTTAGGTGTTGAGAGAGATACATTTAATACAAACTATTTACTTAGACAGTTTGTTTCTACAGTATTAGCACTTGGTAGAAAGAATCTTGATCTTGATGATATTCGTAATGTATATTATTGGATGAGAACACTCGGTGCTTATATCAGTCAGACAAAACCGTATGATCAGGGATCTGCGTTATTGACAACGTTCATTACTTGTCTCGACGCAAGAACTATTATCAATGTAAATAGAATCGTTGGTGGAAGTAAGAAAGATACACCGTGGACAATTCTTAGATGGATGTTCTTGGACTATGCAACATTATCTGCTAAGAATACTTCTCTTAAGAATAAACGATTACGATATACAGAATATTTGATTGCGCCATTAGTACGAGAAGTTCAGATGAAACTGTATCGATATTTAAGAACTCGTCCTAAGATGCGTGATATGAAACGTTTGCTTGATATATTAAAGATATCATCAAGCATTATATGTCACAGTATTATTGGTAAGAACAAAAATAAACAGAATGCATTGAATATTACCAAATACTCTACACAGACTAATGACCTTGTATTGATTGGTTCTGCTCTTAAATGGAGTAAAGCTGGACCTCAGTCTGCCATTGAAAGAACAACTGCTAAACGTGCCAGTGTTCAGATGAGACAGATGGATGTAAGTTCATTAGGTATTCTTGACCAGATTTCGTTCTCAAGCGGAACTGTTGGTTTGTCGGGAAACTTGTGCGCATACTGTGATATTGATCCTAAGACTTTAACATTTAAGTTTAAAGATCAACCTGTTAAAGCATAATTAAGACCGAGGGTATAATCCCTCGGTTCTTTTTTCTTTTTAACCACTACAACCACTACAACCACTAGCACAGCGACTAGCAAAACAAAATTCAGCACACCCAAACCAACAATATCCTTGTTGACAAGGTCGTCCACCACATTTTATACCACAACCATCATAACAAGAATTTCCTCCACCGTTACATCCCATTTGACAGTTATTTCCAACTCCGCAAGCTACAGTGCATATCTTATAACAACTTCCTGATTCTTTATCGGATATTAATATATCCTAAACATTTTCATGAATCTTAAAAAATAGGAGTTTTATTATGGATGATAATGAAAACAAGGATATAATCGAAGATGAAGTAATTAATAGTTGTTATGAAGTAAATAAAGATCTGAAAGTGCAATACTTTTTCCAAATGTGCTTATTACCTCTATTTCAGGCTTGTGTGGCTTACTGCTTTTCTGTAGTTGCACCATTTTTACTTCAGAGGTATTTGGTAAATAAGTTTGATCTAACCCAATGGATCAAGTTTTTTAATACTATACGAATTGGATTCGCTTATTTAGCAGTTGTGTATTTCTATAATTATTTTGACAAATTACTTAGAGACGTTGAGTGGTGGTTATTGTCGTTGCGTGGAGATTTGAATCGTAGATTTAGACGTACTCCTTCTACTGCTAAATATTTCAGTCAGTATAGCCAGACTATAAATGTGTATTTAAGACAGATGCATTCATATAGGACAAGAAATTGTTCATTTTGGATTACTTGTCTTTATGTAGTAATCGGATGTATTTTGTATAATGTATTTTTAGTTAGAGGAGCAATGTAATATGGGTACGTTTAGTATAGGAGTTCCTCCAAATAAAAAACCAGCTAAGAAAACTGAAGAACCTAAAAAAGAAGTCGTTGCAAAACGTCCTACTCTTACTTCTGAAGATGTAGAAAATATAAATTTCTTTAAAGAAGATCTTGAAAGTCTTGATAATGAAGTTGTCGAAGCAGATAAAATATATGGAGAAATTCATAAGCTTTGGGATAATTTAACAGGACAAGAGTATCTTCCTAGAAATATAAAAGATGTTGCCGAGTTAGCAAAGACAATGGTTAGTGCACGCACATATAAAGCACAGACCATTAGCAACCGTATCTCGTTGAAGAAAACTATCGCTGATATGAATTATCGCAATAATGGTGGTGGAGAGCTTGAAGGCGCAGAACAGGCAAACGCAACAGCTAGACAGATCATTAATCTTATTCGTCAAGAAGGCGCAAATATAACTCAGCCTAAACCTGTGGCAGACAAACGTACGGCTGAAGGAAAGAAGAGAGCACAAGAAGAAGAGATCTTGGCTAAGACTATTGAAGAACGTTTGAAATCAGGTGAAATAAAACTTGGTAAGAACGATAAACTTGTTGGAACCAACGAGCACGTTGTTGTAAGATATGACAATTCTAAAGAAGAATTTGTTGGTGTAGATAATCGAACTGGTAAAGTAATTCCTGATTTTCCAAAAGACAGATTGCCTGATCCTAAAAACTTGAATAAAGTAAACAATTCTGCTGCTATTATGAATGACGGAAGCGAGATCAAAATGTTTGATTCTCTTGAGTTTGATGATGAATACGTTGATGATGAACCATAATGGAGAAATTAAAATGAGCAAATTACAATACAAGCTCCGATTATGTGATTTGAATAAACGCGGATTACAATGTGTTTATTTTGAAGGAGCTAAAGATATTCCTTGTATAAAAGATTTTGTTGGTGAAGAAAATACGTTTATTGATAATCGCGTTTCTCCATTACATGATTCATTATACCATCCTACTCTTTGCATTAAAGGAGAAAAGATGGTAGACGGTCTGTCTACAAGAGTTCCTGAAAATAGTTATGTAGTTAAAATATACGGGTACATTGATCCTAAAACTGATACTGAATCTTTCAGATGCATAATAGTACCTAAATTAACTTTCGATCTTTTGTTTAAAACTAGACAAACCTTGAGATGTAAATGTGAGGTAGACTGATGGCTAAAGATCTTATGTCTGGTTTATCTACATTGGGTACAACCAGAATTAAAAAAAGAAAAATCATAACTATAAAACTGTTTGATAAAAATAGTATGCCTACCAAAAATCCAGCATTAGCATACAAGACAAATATTACGATTCAAAATGATGTAGCTTCAGTTGATATTTCTAGAGATTACGATAAACCAAAAGAGTTTTCTCCAGATGAAAAGAAAGCTATATCTGTTTTTGGGTATGAAGCTGATACTGAAGGCATTTATAAGAATTATGAGTTATCAGAAGATGAAGACTTAGCTAGTACCATTATACCGGATTTGTTCAAAATGACTTATCTCGATTTGACCATAAACGGTTTCGAAGACACAGTTGGAATATCAAGCGCTTTAATGGCTGCGTTTTTCCAAAAGTTTTCTTGTATAAATATAAACAATAAATCTATCTCTTCTATAACTTTCCCGTCTGGTGATATACGATTAGAATCATTGGCAATTTCTGGCGGTAATATAGTATTAACAGACGGAATAAGTTTTGAAGCAGATGATAGTATATCTTTTGAATCTATCAAGTTTTATTCTAAATTAGATAAAACTCCACTCAATCTGTTGTGCAAGAAAATTAATCTGTTTAATATAAGTACTAGTGATTATATTCCTATTAAGATTATAGCTGGTAAAGACGCTACTACTAACGAATACATGAATGGAGAAGTAAGTATTAATGATTTGACATTTGATCTTACCGAAATTATAGACAATGGTTATCCTGAAGTAAAACAAGATCCATTGTTATCTATTACTAATATCTATAAAGTAAGACTTTCTGATATTAATATTTACGGGGCCCAGGAATATAAAGCTATAAAGTTACACAAGATCAATACAGTCATGATTAGTGGTATAAACCGTTATTCTGATAAAGGTGTATATGGCTATACTCTTGGTCTTAGTGACGTAATGACTACTTATGTGACTAATTTTCATGTATCAGCAGGATTGCTTATTAAACGTGAGGTGTATGCAATATTTATCGCCGATGATGGATTAGGTTTCAATCAAAAATTAGTGGTTTCTGATTTTGAAATTAAAAATATCAGATTAATCAACTTAGGTTCTAGTAAAGCCGATTCTATTTCATTCAGTAATGGAAAGATCAATACTAATTACTTTATGGAATCTAAAGAAACAAATGATACTTCAAGTTTGAGATTTAGTGATTGCGATATAACCATAAGTCAACCGATCTCTATTTATGGAAATGAAATCACTTTTGCTAATTGTAAATTAAAACTTGCAGATTCTGCAAAAGATGAACACAACCATTTGATGCATATAGACGGATCATTGACTCTAGATAACACCGTTCTTTATGGAGAAATTCCGTTTAAATTTGAAGTAGGTACTGGAACTTATCTTAAGTTTTTAGATAGTGACGTTTCTTTATCAAAAATTTCAATATCATACGATAAAGAATCTTATAAAGATATAGAAGACACGCAATATGTTGACGAATCTGAACGTGTTGTTGATTTTGAATCAACGAATATTGTCACAGATGAATTACTCATAGATAGTATGTATAATGTATCTACTGATAAAACGTCGTTTAACCTTTGTAAACTGATATTGAAAAACACAAAGGCTTCTTTTGATCCTTTAGTTGTGGATAAGAAATCTAATGTAGAATACTCTTTTGAAAACACAACTTTTAAGAATGCTACTATAGAGACTAGAGAGTCTCATTCTAGTAAATTGTCTTTCAAAGAATCAACAGGAAATCTCACATTTAAGGTAAATGAGTTGTATATCGAAGAAGACAGTATTAACTTAGATACGTTGCTTGAACAATCGAAAGTCAATTTAAAGATCGACACAGTAGGTTCTCAAGTAAATGCTATGGTTAATGCTAATGATTCTGAAGGTTCTACTGTATTTGGATTGAATGCTTATGTATCAGTAATTCCGTCAATGAAATCTAAAGATATAAAGCTATTTAACCTTATAGATGAATTCAATAACGGTATCGATACAGCTGTAAACTACGGTAATTCTAGTGAAACACCTTCTCCATATGAGTCATTTGGCTTAAAATCATAAAAAAAGAACCTGTAGTACAGGCCAGATTCGAACTGACATCTTCGGCCGGGTGGCCGACGTTTTACCATTAAACTATTCTATACAGGTAGTTAATATATATCTGTATATTTATCTTAAATAAAAACGACTCCTCCCAATTAAGGGAGGAGTATTTTATATGATTTTATCATCATCCATTACGTCAGCATATTCTTCATATGGATCAAAGTTAGGATCCATTCTTTTCTGCAAAGGTATAAGAACGTGTTTGAATACATAAGGATCAGATTTAGCTTCTTCTTCAAGACTGTCTCTGTTTAAACCAGAAACTAAACGATAGAACCAACCTTTTTTAGAATCGATTTTAACGAATTCATCATAGAACGTTTTGTAATCTTCTATTTGTTTGTTTAATTCGCCTTTTTGTGCAGCAGTTAAATCTTTATTATTTTGTAATTCAAATTTAGCTGCTCTATAAAGGTTGAGCATACGTTGTCTATCAGTAGGATAACCTGCCATTGCACTGTCATAATCATCATTCATTTCTGAAATAGACCAAAAGAGATCAAATAACGGAACCCTTTCTAAAAGACCACCGTTCTTTTTTCTAGTTTGTTCTGACATTTTAGCAAATTTTTTCATAGCTGAAGCTTGCGCTAATCCTAATCCGTATATCTGACAAAAATCATCAGCAGTTTCTTCAAATATTTTGAACTGATTCATTTCTGGATTTTTAGACATTTTATGCTTGTATAATATAATAGGAATCATTATAAAACATGAAGCGACGCTTGCTATACCAGTAATGAAGTTTTTGAATTTATGTTTGAATGAATTCTTAGTTGCATTTACTGAATTGACTCTTGCATCGAAAGATTTCTTTTTATCAAGTTCCCAATCACTATGCATATCTTCTTCAAGATATCCTTGTATTTTATCTTGGGACATTTTAGAAAAAGAAGTGCCATTATATTCTTTAGCCTCATTCAAATATTGATTAGCTAAATCATTTATGGCTTTGTCATTTCCTGACTTTATAGTTTTTCTAAACTTATTAAAAGTCTGTTTGATGTATCGTTTAGCACTAGGAGAATAATCGTCTAATCCTTCGTCGTTGATAGTTCTATACAGAGATTCGTATATCTGCATACTAACAGTTTTGTTGAAGGAGTTTACAATGTGTTGCATAGCATGTCCTAATTCATGGACAAGTATAGCTGCACATTCTTCAACAGTGAAAAACTCTTCTGTTGCAAATAAAGGATATCCAAGACTTAATACGTAATAAATACCTTTTTTGCTTTTATATTTGAAACCGTTAGCAGTATCAACGATATCGTTTAATTTTAACCTAGTGTTTTTGGCGATATCATTAGTTCCGTATAAATCAGAGTTACCTAAGTGAGCAAAACAACTTGCATTAACATGGTTAATCCAACCAACAGTACATCCTTCAATATTGAATTCTGTACAAAGTATTTCGCTTAATTTTACAGCTTCTTCTTTAAGAATAGGAAGAGCATCTTTAGGTAAGAACTCCGATTTAGCGTTTGAAGCTTCAGAAACTCTATTCCTCAAGTTTTCTATCCAAGAAATCAATTTGGTTTTTAAAATATTGTTTTCACCAAAATAATATTCTTGACTTCTATCGTGAGGAATAGTCAAACATTCTTTTATGTATTGTTCTGTTTGCTTCTGAATATTCATCTCTACTCGTTTCCTTCGGCGTCAATATCGAGATCGTCTTTAACGAATCCGTATTTATCGATAGCTTTTACCAATGCAATTCTTGAGTTAGTTGTTACAGTAAGAGGAGATGCCATTTCAGTAGCAAGTTTTTCAGTAAGATAATTTATATTTTCAACAATGAAAGTTACAACAGGAGCAGACCAATAGTTAGAAGCTTTGTATCCTAAGATAGTAGGCATAATGCGTTTAACGTTTGTTATAACTTGTTTAGCTTCCGCGTGTGACGTGCCTCCGCCAATAATGTATGTATTGAACAACATGAACGGAAGATAACGGAGAATTTTTAATCCGTATACAATGATATCGCGGTCTTTGTCAGCATAGAAGTTATCCATTTCGTTAAGGTTGTTAGAGAAATTGAAATCAGCATAAGTAATACTTTGATCATTCAATCTCTGGAATGCACCACAACGACTAAAGATGTTTTCCATGTGAACATATGGAGTATCGATAAATGAATTGTAGAATTCAAGAGGGTTGATTTTTGCAGCAGATCCATTTTGTGTGATAAAATGTAGCATCTCATATACTAAGTGTTCATCACTTGTGCTTTTCTTGAACTGATGAAGCGCTTCTGCATGTTTCTGGAAGTTATCGCTAGCTTTCGAAGCTTCATAGTAATTTCCAACTTCTGTGGTAGCAGTAATATTCATTCCTTCTGTCTGCAAAAGATTATTAGCCAAAAGGATATCGCTAACTACACGAGAACGAATTCCGTCTGAATAGATAGCTGTAAAGATACTCTTAATCAAATCGATAGCGAATTCATCTACCATATTTGATTTAATAATGATCTTATCAGTGAATGTCGAATTGAGTTCTTTAGTTGATACAGCTAATACATTCTGAACTACTTTAGCAATATATTGTTTAGGAATGATTATTGCCATAGAGAGATTAGCAGCATCGTTGAATGTAAAGAACTTGTTAGACCAAGCAGCTTCGAGAGATTCACAACTGCCGTTTACCATATTTCTTGTAAGATAAGTTGTGATACCGTGACAGTTAGGACCATACTCTTTATCATTATCGATAACCATAACGAGAGTATTCTTGATACCTGTTGCTTTAATTAGGGCCTGTGTAAGATCAATTTCACCTTGAATATATTTCTGTCGTTGTGCTTGATAAATCTGAGTTTCGGTAGTTTGGATATTAGTTCCAACAAAAGGATCTAACAATTTACCGATTCCGTATTTAACGTTTTCATTGATTTCAGCGACTTTGTTTGGGAAAATTTTATTCGCCAAACAGAAAACATGCCAACTCTTACTCTTATATATTTTAGAGCTCTTGTCTAAAAGAAGATGTAAGAATGTATTTTTAAGTCCTGGTTCTGTAAGATAAGATTTGAATGGATTCTGAGAACCAAAAACCAGAGCATTATTATTTTGAACAAGGCTAGACATATTTTGTCCTCCTAGATTAAATTTTAAAGTTTCATTAATATGTCGATTTTTAGTAGTTAAACCTATAGTTTTTAATGTTTATGATAACTTTTTAACGAATTTGACCTATTAAGTAAGATATTAAACTTTATTTCGAGTATATATTTATTTTACACATAAAGTAAGGAAAAAAAATATTGGAGGTTTATAAATGGCCAACCCGATTAAATGGGAAAAACCTACTATAACTGTTGAAGAACTTAAATCGATTCTTCATCAGCAGTATGGTCCCGAATGCCCTACTCGTATTTTAATAGAAGATCCATCTACTTCTATGAAATATAAGACAGGAATGGTTTCATGCGAATGTATGCGTTGTGGAAAACAGTTTATGATGACACCGTTCGCGCTTATTAACTCATATTATTTAAGTGGACACATTTGTACAAATTGTGGTAATTTATCAGATAATCAACTTGTAGAAAACCAGAAAGAAGATATGAGAATAAAAACCATTGAGACTCTTAAAGAGCATGGAATTGATGTTCTTAAAGAAGAATTTGGTAAGAAAGATAAATCAAAACCTGAAAATATCGAAGATGATGAATTTTCAAGTTCAGCAGATGCAGATGATTTAGATGTAAATGATATGTATAAAGAAGCTATGGAAGATGCCGAAATTTCATCTGAATCAATTGCACCGGATTCTGAACCAGAACCACAGGTTGAAGAAAATCCGATTCAGGAAGAAGTAACTGAAGAACCTGTATCAGATGATACCGGAGACGATGAATCGAGCGATTATATGGTGTCAGACGATGATTACAATGGTACTCTCGGAGACGCTATTGATGAAAGCACAGAAATCGTTGAAGAAGAGGATATTCCTGAAGAGGAGGAAGAAACTCCTGACGAAGATTTGTCTCGCCCATATGTAGACGATGATCCTGAAGATATCTTAACACCAAGCGATGAAGCTGAAGATGATACAAGTGATGATATCTCTGAAGATGATGTTTTTGGCGTAGAAGAACCACAGGTTGAAGAAAATCCGATTCAGGAAGAAGTAACTGAAGAACCTGCTGAACCTTCTAATATGATTTGGGTAGGCGACGAAGCTTATACTGAAGATGAACTTGGTGAAAAGTTCAAGGAAGCAGTCAGCCATATTCTTGAGAAATTGAAGTTTGTTCCATTTGATCTTGAATCGTGTGAAATCAAAGACGGAAAGATTCACATCAAATGTAATACTTGTGGTGAAGAAGTTGAATTTGATTCATTTGAAGATCTTGCTTCAGTTGAAAAACTCAATGTGCTTCTCCAGAAGTACGGTTCAAATATCCCAAAAGATAAATTCAATAATTATAAAAAGATTATGCCTTTAACAACAGCATGTCCTGTATGTTTGAAATCTGTTATTGATAATGGATTCAATGTATATCACAGAAAACGTGTACTGGACTTCTGTGAAAAGGCACATATAACTATTCTTGATGCGGATAAGCACTTGTTTATAGACGACAGCAATGAAGCGTTCTTAATCAGTGTAAATAATATTAAGAAAACAATGCGCTGGAGTGAAATTCTTTATAAGTTCACCGATAAAGAAAACGGCAATACGATCAAAGATGCTCGTTTGGATCCGCTGTTTATAGTAACTCAGCCAAAACCTGTTAGATCTGAAGAATCAGTTAAACCAATTGAACAGCAGCGTGCTAAAGTTTCAGTAGAAGAAGTTAAAGTTGAAGAAAGAAGCAAAATCGTTAAAGATGCAGCAACAGTTACTCCAAATAGACCTTCTGTAACTATTGAACCAAAACCAGTAGCCGCTCCTAAGTATGAAGAACCAGAACAGATCATTATTCATGCTAAATCTTCAGAAGAATACAGACGTGAAGCCACTCGTGAAGAAAATCCAGCAGAACCGAAGAAGAAATCTACTTTCTCATTCAGTGATAATGCAGGAGCAGCAACATTTAACACAGATAGAGCTACTGACTCCATGAGTGATCTCGAACAGGATAGACTTAAACAGGAACGCGAAATCAACAAGAAGAATGTGTTCTCAGTTGGTCAGAAATTCAAAACAGGTAGAAAAGATATCGCTAGGTTGAACGGAAAAATCAATCCATTCGAAAGAGAAGTGTCTTTGAAACAGGAATTTGAAGAGACTGTGTTCTTTGAATTCATTGAACAGCTTTCAGAGAAAACTGGTGTAGATTATAAGTTGGTTCTTAACGATTCTACTTATGAAATTCCAGTAATCGATTTCGAAAGTGGATTAAGATTAATTTGTTCAGATCTTAATGAGCCTAGCTTGGTTAATGCACATTATGAATGGATTAACCCAAGAGTTCCTTTCTCATTCTTCGAATCTTATGCAGAAGATGACGGAACAGGAGTTCTCAAAAAGAAACGCAAGAAGTATAAGTGGTGTGTATTATTCAGCGATTCAGTTGATTACGCTAGAGACGCTACTTTTGCGGCACTCGTTAAATATATCAATCCTAAGATTCTTGCTTATGAGGGAAAGAAAGTTGTATTACAGGACAACTTGATGTTCCAGTACACTAAGCATAATCAGTATCTTCGTGATTTTGATAAACGAAATTCTACATTCCCATCAAGAAAACCTACTACTGGTTCTCTTGGTATTATTGCTCGTTGGAATTCATCAAGTCAAGCTACAGCAAAGGATGTATTGAAATTTAAGCTTCAGATGGAAAGTGTAAATGGAAATGTTGCGAATCTTGACACTCTTGCTAACAACTATAACGAATATATGGTAGCAAGTATTAAATATATTGAGCAATTTAACAAAGAAACAAACCGTGTAATCTATACGATTACTGAATATGTTGAAGTTGGTTCTTCAATTATTGCAGACGGTTTCGCTCAGTGTCTCCGTGCTTTGCTTAAAGAGTACGTTTTGAAATATCCACAGCTTTCAGGTATTGATCCGTTCGTACTTGTTGAAGTGGATCCAAGTACTTTCCCTTCTCCATCATTGTACTCGTATGTTGAACGTGGAACACTTTGTAAAGTGGACAACGCATTCAAGGGTATAATGACAGGACAACCATGTGCAAATCAG
>Ga0247611_10001621_pt1 | contig 39702 bp, 64 predicted proteins | sample 177DNAGHGhighgp2_FD_192422 | JGI IMG/M metagenome (GOLD analysis project Ga0247611, IMG submission 192422) | Sheep rumen microbial communities from Palmerston North, Manawatu-Wanganui, New Zealand - 1770 DNA GHGhigh gp2 | ecosystem: Host-associated > Mammals > Digestive system > Stomach > Rumen... | reverse complement strand
TGAAATCTTAGAAAAAGCAAAGACAATGTATTTATAAATACATTGTGGCGTACACCCTCTCTCTGATGGTATACATAGTTTAATGTTGGGTTAATTCAGTTGGTCAGAATGTTAGGCTGATATCCTAAATGCGGGTGGTTCGAACCCATCACCCAACACTTTTAAAAAAATATTTTCTAAAAAATGAACTTTTATCTTTGAATAGAATTTCTGAAGTTTTTAACTAAATAAAATTAGGGCGTGAAACGGTATAGAACGTTATGCATTCGGTAAGGGACAAGCAGTGGGCATACACTTAAAATAGCAAAAACAAAATAAACGGCGAGAATGTTAATTCTCCTGCTTACGAGTACGCAATAGCTGCGTAAAGTAAGTCGAGAGGCTAGGCTCTTAGGAACAGAACATTCCTAGCAATTTTTCGTTTTTTCAAATCGAATGGTGGAACTGATGACTTCAGTCAATCCCTTGATTTTCCTCGTTTTCATAAAATGAGGTGGCGGTGAGGACAGCAATGTCAACTTTCCATGTTTTCCTTGTTTTCTCAAAATAAGGTGGTCTCAAAGGCGGTGTCTTCGGACACTTTGGGGAAGCTTGTATAATCTCTTATGGGATGGTAATTGTGACGAGGATTCGACTTCCTCCACGTCCACGTAATTAATTGTAAATCAAGTAGTTATGATTACATTTTACATTATTTGTTTTATTTTAGCTTTTATGCTAATTTTATCATTGCGGTGTCGTACATTTAAGGATGTTGATTTATCTGATATTGTGGCCGCTTTGATATGTGGATTTTTAGCTTGGTTTGCTATTATATTTGTTATAATATTGATATTGGTAATGTTCATTTCTAATTTTTTTTCAAAAAAAGTTGTTTAAAAATTTGGAAATAAGAAATATTTTATATATCTTTGCATTGTTAAAAACGTAATGGTTATGAAAATATTAGACAAAGAATTTAGGAATGAGTTATATAAGAACCTATGTGATGCTGGATACAGCAAGGGTGAGGCCACTAATATAGTTAGTGTTAAATATCGTGAGGCATTAAAGACAAGTCTTATTGAAAAGTTAAAGGCTCAGATTGTTAGCATCGAAGAGGGTAAAGATGAATTAGTGATTAGTGCTGATGAATACACATATGGGCTTTCAGAGTTGGCTAAGTTGAAAGAATTTTTCAAAAAAACCGAAAAAAGTTCATAAAAAATTTGGAAGTTAGAAAAAAAATATATATCTTTGCATTGTTGGAAAAATAAAGGTGATGATAACAAGTACCACTGTTAAGCTATGACTGCTGAAACGATTGCAGAGTGTTGATGAAGCTTCATACGGATGAACATTACCTTTTAAACATATAATAGTGGAAACGCACAGCAACTAATTTAATTAGGTATGTAAATGTTTTTTGAAAGAACAAAAAGTCGCATTTTGAGCACGTTTCCTTATTTTAAATATTGCGAGCGAGTGGAACGTATAATTATAAACCATTCCAGGCTCATAACCTGTGAGATAACTTGTTAGACTCAAGTGCTCGCTACTCATTTGGTAGATACGAGAGGAGAACACCAGTTATGGTGATGTAGACAAATCGGCAATACGGTAAGTATTGTGCCACTTAGGTGGCTTCGCTAGTGCAAATCTAGCTCTACCAACATTAAGTACTGTTAATTCGTAAAAAGCTGCTACGGTTGTGCAATTAACTATTAATTAAAAAATTAAGTTTTTTATACTTTTTTTAACAAAATTGATAATTGATGAATGCTTAAGAATAATAGGTAGCAGTACTACCGAATTCACGCTTGTGGACTACCCTCCTATGGATGACAAACTCAGCGATGAGGTACTAAAAAGTAGTGGTAGGTTGAAGCAAGAAGTTAATAATGGACAGCCAAGTTTGTTCAAGTTTTAACATACTGTTTTGCATTGATTAGTAGAGAACGGCAAGGTGACGTTGGACTCACGCAGTACTTTATAGAATCTTGTGGTGGACAAGTTGAAAAACCACCTTTTGGTGAGTACCAGAGGAGAACTACTCGTAAGGGTAGATGTAGACAAATGGGCATCAAGTTCGTGCTTGATGTGTCACTTAGGTGGCTTCAGCAGTGCAAATCTGCTCTCATCAACCAATAGCCAATCAGTGGCGATAATTATTTGTGTTTTTCTTATTTTAATAAGCAGTCAATGATATGGCTGCTTATTTTGTTTATTGTGTTTTAATAATTTTTAAGATTTTTATTTTTGAAAAATCATTTATTTTTTATATTTTTGCAAAAATGTTATTAATATGGATAAGAAGTTAACGTTTGGTGATTTGAGGGAAGATGAAATTTATCCAATATATGTTAAAGATGGATATAATATAAATGAGTATCTTTGTCAAGTTTCAAGTTTAGGTAATACTACGTTAGAGTTACGAATATTAGATAAGTATGGCAGAGTAATTACTAATTTTTTAGGACATGAAGTAAAGATGGTAGTTAGATGTGATGAATCTGTTAAGTATTGTTTTTATTTAAACAAAAAAGAATTGGCAGGACTTATTTTAACTGATTTAAAAGAAATGAAAAAAAGAATTTGTAAAGATATTGTGAAAATTTTAAAAGAATTTGATATAACAAAAGAAGAATTTTTTAATATTTGAGTTTCATGGAAGAATGCGTATTTTGTCAGAAACAAAAAGAAGAAAAGATTTTGTTTGATAGATTAGTATGGAAGGCTGTATTGGATGAATATCCAGTATCTGAAGGTCATACTTTAATTATACCAAAGGAGCACGTTAAGACATATTTTGATTTATCAGATTCGCAAAAAGAGTCATTGCATTATGCGATAGAAGAGGTCAAGCGGATATTGGATGATAGGTATCATCCGCAAGGTTATAATATTGGAATTAATTGTGGAGAGGTGGCTGGCCAAACGATTCCTCATTGCCACATTCATATAATCCCTAGATATGAGGGTGATGTTGAAAACCCTCGTGGTGGAGTAAGGGGTTGCATTCCATCACGTATGAGTTATTAGTTAATTTCTGTTAATATATTTTGGTTTTACATTTATTTTTTATATATTTGCATCGAATAACTTAAAAGAATAAACATGAAAAAGTATTTGTTAATTAGTTTGGTAGCGTTTTTCACGCTAATGATGGCATCTTGCCACAGTGTTTCACCTAATGCTGATGAAGAGGCAGTATTGATTTATAAGCCTTGGTTTTTTGGTCACGGAGGTGTTGATATGACACCAGTGGAGAGTGGTTTGACTTGGTGCTTTTGGAGTACGCATAGTGAGACGTTTAAGATTGTTCCAGTGAAACATCAAGTGGACATGAATGATTTGTTCAGTGATGACAATACGCCATTGGATTTCCACACAATTATTATCACTCAAATTATAAAAGGTAAATCTCCTATTCTTTTGCAAAATTATGGTGTTAATTGGTTTGATACCAACATTTACAATTACTACTGTAATTTGGTTAGAGACCACATTTCTCAACACAGTCCATTTGACCTAATGAGCAATAGGGCAATTTTGAATGAGATTGATGAAAAGGTGTTGAGTCAAATGCGAGATTATGTAGCTGAGTTGTCAAAAGACAAGGAGTTTCCAATTATTGTTAGGCAAGTGACTATTGGTAAAGCAACTCCTAATGAGGAGCAGTTGGCAGAAATGAATAAGACTGCTAGGGCTGTGCAAGCAAAGCAAACGCAAGAGCGTGAAGCGGAGGTGCAATTGGCTCGTGAAAAAGCTGAACGTCAAAGAGCTATTGCTGACAAGGCTTATATGGACGAAATGCACTTGAGTGCGGCAGACTTTATCAGTTTGAAATGGATTGAAACGATTGCAAATAAGGAAGGTGCTAACATCGATGTAATGGTCGGTCCAGCAACTTCTATGTGGAATGTGAAACAATAAAGTATGTAATGGTGTGTAGGCTTCCATTTTATTGAGAATGTGTTGTTAGGTCGTTTTACGCATTTCTTTAAGCTTACGGATTGGCTGACCTAATCGGCTTGACTGGGTTGTCGGATTTCGAGTCATATGGGGTGTCTTTAAACCGTCCGTTGGTTACGTACAACTGTTGCTTTTTACGAGAAGTGAGCAACGCTAGCAAAATCATTTCTCGTCTATACCTCTTTCATCTAGTGGTAGGATGCCTAGATTTATTTCATATGGCACAGAGGTTCGATTCCTCTAGGAGGTTCTTTATATTTGGTTGTTGAGCGCATAATTTGATGAAAGCGTACCACAGGCAGTAGAAAGCAGTACAAGATAATTGCGCAATAATATTGTATAGGCGTACTACAATAAGAGGGGATAATCGTTAGAACGTTGCTGCCCCTAACAACCAAAGGTTCAATGCGGTTCGTCTAGTGGTAGGACAACGAAAAAAACGTTTCCTAAGTGACGGAAATAATCAGCACATTTGTTTTGCGTTTGGGGCCGTTTACAGAGGTTCGAATCCTCTACCGCATTCATTTATTAATAATATCACAATGGATACAACATCATTATCAGACATCTTTAGTGTAATGACGGCCAATGAGACAATTGAGGCTGCTAAGACCCAAAAGAATCCAAGGAAACTTTGGAAAGAATTTTGGATTGAGAATGAGGTATGTTGTCTCTTTGCTGATGCCAATGTTGGCAAGAGCATTCTTGCTGTCCAAATTAGCAATATGGTTGCTAGTAAGTTAGGTAAGGATGAAACTGTCTTATATTATGATTTTGAATTGAGTAAGAAACAGTTTGAACTTCGTTACACTGACGATAAAGACAAAAGCACATACAAGTTCAATGATAAGTTTATTCGTGTTGAGCTTGATTCTGATAAGGTGAGGAACTATTGTGAGGAGTCAAAAAAGAATTTTGATGAGGTTATTATTGGTGGTATTGAGGCCAACATTAATAAATACAATTCAAAGGTAATCATAGTTGACAATCTTAGTTGGTTGGTTAATATGAAAGACACTGCCACCACTGCTGGAAAGCTTATGAAAAACCTTTGCACCTTAAAAAAGAAATATGGTATAAGTATTCTTGTGCTTTCTCACACGCCAAAGCGTAATCTAGGCACTCCATTAACTCAAAATAGTCTTAGTGGAAGCAAAAAGCTAACCAATTTCTTTGATGCTATGTTTGCCATTGGAGCTAGTATTAAAGACCCAAGCATTAGGTACATCAAGCAAATTAAGGTTCGTACTGGAGAGTTCAAATATGGTGAAGACCACGTTGAACTTTGTAAGATTGAAAAAAATGGCTCTTTTCTTGGTTTCAGCCATATTGGCTATTCATCCGAGAAAGAGCAACTAAAACCATCCAAAGGGCTTATAGCCAAGGCAAAGGAGGTTAGAAAATCTAGAAGGGGTAAAATTAATGGGCGAATGTTTAGAAGTGAATTAGCCACAGCCCAAATAGACCTAGTATCAAGACTTGCAAATGAAGCCTTTAAAACTTTTAACAAGCATTAACATTAAGAAATTTGGAATTTACAAAAAAAAGATATATCTTTGCATTGTAAAAAAGAAATGAGAAAAACAACGGTAATTTTTTAAAAGATTTTAACATCAAAAAATTTGGAAATTACAAATAAAAAATATATCTTTGCATTGTTAAACAATAACAAAATATTTTTTTACAGTTCACCTTTTTATAAACCTTTTTAAAACTTAAACAAAATGGGAAAGTTTTTACAGATGATGAGTCAGAATGACTCCAACGCTCTTAGAGCACGTGCTTCACAGATTAACACTCAGGCAAAGATTGCCCAAGAGGAAATTATTCACAAGCTCAAGATTGAGAAGACCAATGTTGAGATGCAGATTCAGGGTCTTACCGACTTTGCTCCCGACACCACAGATTCTCTTCGTCCTGGCGTGAAGGGTTGGAATCCCACCAAGTGGGCTGCTGACTTGCAAGATGCCAAGACTCGTCTTTACGAGCTTGAGGTGGAACTCAAGATTGCCGAGGCAACCTTTGATGAGTTCTTCGAGGATGACGATAACGCAGCCGAGGCCGAGTAATCGTGAGAGGTGGGTGGCCACCAAGGTTGCCCACCTATTTTTAATTAATTGAGTATTAATCTTCTAACAAAAGAAATTATGTGGAATTACATTAGACTTCATTCTGACAACAGCCCTATGGCTGAAATTATGTCGCAGTGCAGCGACAAATCGAATCTTCGTCTTGTAATCTACCACCTTGAGGAAAATCACGTAGAATGCGCAACTGTTTCTCCCAATGAGGTTCGTGCTTTCCAACTTACTTCTGAGTTGGCACGTACAATTGCTAGGGATGCTGAGAATGGTGCACACGCAATTCTTGCCTTTGATATTGAGGCTGATGTTGTCTACTTGATTGACAGTACTCCAGAGCTTCCCGTGGCTTCAGCCGTGTTGCTTTGTGTGGTCACTGAGTTGCTTAATGGTTGTGTACAGCCAAGGCAGACGAAGTGTGGTAGACCAGAGGTTCGTAGAGAATGTTCTCGTCCTTGTGACAACGTGGTTGAGCGTGATGAGCGTGGGCGTTTTGTGCGTAGGACGGAGAGTGATGAACCTTGGAGGACTCCTCCAGTGGTGGTGGGCACTGACCCAAGTGCAGTTTTGAACCGTAGGTTCAGACTTGGTAGACGTTAAAACTTTTAGGACTTACCATCTTGGAGAATGTATGGTAAGTCCTTTTATTGCTTATTACCCACTCCCCCTTTAGCTCAGGAGAGAGAGCAATAGTTTCCTAAACTGTAGGTCGTGAGTGCAAGTCTTACAAGGGGGACAAAAAAGTTTTTTTTTACTAAATGAAAGAAGAATTTGAAAAATATTTATTCAATATGTGGGCAAATGGGGACATATTTGCTGAATATTGGAGGCCATTCACATATGAAGAGTGGTTAAGAAATGGAAAGCCAATTAATGATGGCGGTGTTAAATTAGATGATAACACTGAACATTTAGTGACTTTTAGATACAAATTTCGTTTTTAAAAAGTATTTATATATGGTAAATAAGGGGAAAGCATATAGGATATGGAAGAGTAAGAACAAATACATATCTCGAATTAAGGAATGCCTTCATTATTGGATGGTTAGAGACCCTTCTGCTCCAAGAGGATGGAGAAGGGCAAAGAATTGGAAAGAGTTGGATTCTGACCCATCATCTGGTGCCAAACGATATAAAAACACCCCACAAAAATGGACTTATAGATGTGACCAATATGATGCTCATAAGGTTGTTAAGGGCATCAGAAGAGAATCAAAAGATTTGACCAATAACACCTTAAAACAATTAGACAATGATACCTTGTAATGAAAAATGCCAACTGTATGGGAAATGTAAAGCAAGTGGTTTAAGGAAACGTTGTATATTTGATATGGGAATCTTCGTCAAAGAAGAAGATGGCGATGAATTCTTGGAGAGAGTTACTTATTAATAATTTACCTAAAAGGAAAACATTATGATGGATAAAGAAGCTACAGAATTTTTCCGCAAGAAATTGAGAATCTCTTTGTTGGGTGAACCATCATTAATGTCTCAATCTCAAGTAATTGAGTTGTGCAAGAAATTTTTTCAATACGGATTAGACTATAACAAATAGACTTATGGATAAGTTTACTGAAAAATTAAAAGCAAAGATGTTGCTTATGGAGGGAAAGGAGTTAAGGTTTGGCCTTCAGTATCCTGGAACTGATAAGATTGAAATGCTAAAAGAAGCTATTAAAAGGCTTGAAGAGCAAATTAAATATATGGAAGAGTACCCAGAGGACTATAAAGAAGAGGATGAAAATCCTAAATTTCAATTGTCCATTGAGTTGCTTAAGGTCAACTATGACCCCTTTGGAATACAATAATAAAGGCAATTATATAGAAATGGAGTGGCCAAACAAAGGCCACTCTTTTTTTTAGGCAATGATATATGTCAAGATTGGTAGTACAATTAGCATTTTTGACGTGTTTATTTTGACTATTTCAATGAATTTTTATATCTTTGCATTGTTAAATTTAACGGTGTGCACGTGCACAACACACTTTGATGTACATCAAGAATGGTGGGGATTTCTTAAAATTGGCTTTTGAAATCTTTAATAAATTGGATAATCTTAATATATATTATTCGAAATTAAGATTCCAAGTCATTTATGAAGTCTTCTCCGTCAAAACAACAGCTTGGAAATTCTAAAGGTAAGTGCGATTGGAATTGTTATCAGCCTTAGTGCTGATATACAGTTCCTTAAAAAAATTAAGTAAGTGTAAAAAAAAAAAGAAAGGAAATTTATTATGAAGAAAGTGATTTTAATTTTGATGATGGTGTTTGGTTTAAACATCTGTACGTTTGCTGAAGACAATGATGTAAACAATGTGAATGACATTGAAAGGTATGATTTCAAGGTTAATTATCGTAGGTTGGCTACGACTCTTGAAATGTCATTAGACCAAATGGAAATGAGCGAAACCGTGTTGAATGAGCTTGCAAGCGATATGTTATTTGCATCCTCTATGGAAAGTGATGAGTCAAAGAACAAAATTGTTTCCAATGCAGTTAAGAAAAATATTAGGTATATGGGTTATATACTTAATAAGGAGCAATACAAGAAATACATTACTTTGCTCAACTTAACTTTGCAAAATAAGGGTTTCGATTTGACAAAAATACAATAAGGTAAGCGAAAATTGGAGGTGGGAAATTTGTATTTTCCTCCTTCTTTTATTTTTTTTTAACTAAAAATTTTTTGTTATCAAAGTTCTTTTTCATATATTTGCAAAAAATGTATATCAATGGAATTCGGTTTAGGATATAAAAAATGGATTAAGTTTCTAAAAAAGAACGATTTATATCAAAAATGGAGGTATGATTTACTTACGTTAAGTTCTAAGGGTAATTACTATGGGAAACTTCAACCTTTAGTTATTAATTGGACTAGTCCTATATTTAGTATATTTTATTGCCAAAACACTAAAGATTTAGAAACATATATTTGGATGTTAGAAAATTGTGTGGCTTGGTTTAACATAACCAACGATACGTTTAGAAATTCTTACACCTCTAACTATTATAGAAGTAGTGGATTAAATTGGCTTATAATTTTTAATCAGTTTAAGGACTTGGAGAAGAAAACTTTATCCAAGAGATTAACTAGAAAATTGAGTAGACAAGACATTGAAATTAGAGTCCCAAGACATCGTAACATTGAAGATGAGAATAAGCCTTGGTATAGTAAAATTTTTGATAAAAAGCATAGGATATGGAAAAGATAGCAAAAATTCTTGAGAAGTTAAAATTGATTCCAAAGAAAAAATTGGGGAATCAACCTTGTTATGACAAATATGGACGCTTTCTAGGTTGGCTCAGTAGGTCAATGGCAACTGCTTTGTTTGTTTTTTGCAAAGACCAAGATGGTGATTGGTGTGTTTTAGCTTCAGAAAGAGGAGAAGAAGCCGCTGATTTTATTGGGATGTGGAATTGTAGTTGTGGCTATTTAGACTATAATGAAACGACTCAAGAGTGTGCTGTTCGTGAATGTTTTGAGGAAACTGGAGTTCAAGTTCCAATTTCAACTCTTATTTTTGAAGGATATGAAGATAATCCGATAACGGCCAATAGGCAAAACGTTACATTTCGTTTCTCTTCATGGATTAATGATAAAGTAACCACTGATTTTACCTTTTCAAAGAAAAATAATGAGGGTAAAGAGGTTGGCGAAATTAAATGGGTTAAAATAAATGACATTCATAATTATGAATGGGCATTTAATCATAAGATTCGTATTCTTGAGATTTATTACAAACACATAGCTAAAGAAATGATGTAATGGGTATCAGATTAAAGAAAAAAGAAGAAAAAGAATCCGAAAAAATAAAGATGGAAGAATTTGAATCTTTAAAAAAAGTGTTTGAACATTTTATTAAGATTCATAAGTTATCAAAAAAGCACATTGATAGAGTCTTGAAAGTATTTAACGATTACAAAAGACTTGCTAGCACTTCTTGCATTTTCAGGCCATTTGATTTGGGAATTACTTGGTGTGACGGTGAAACACCATTTAATCCTAGGAATAGTAATGAAAGATATAGTTATTTTCATTTTTTAAGCTTAAGGTGGATTGCATATTTGATTGAAAATCAACCAATGTATGAGCATCTATATAGTTCTGACATTGCAATATCACAATATAATGTTATTGAAGCCTATAAGAATAATGTTGATTATAACTCAAGAATGTTTGTGTCGTTATGCGCAAAGAAATGGATTCATTACATAGAGAAAGACAAAATGTGTTATGAATATGACACATTTTGATTAAAAAATTTGGAAAATACAAATATTTATTATATCTTTGCACTCGATAACAAAAAAATAATTATATAAGGTAATTTTAAATTTAAAAAAAAATGAAAAAGTTAATTACATTTTTGTTCATGGCAACAGTTGCTATGACATTCGCATCTTGCGGAAATGGTGAAGGTAAGGCTTCAGTTAGTGAGGCTGACAGTTTGTCCACTGTTGTGGATTCTGTAGTTGTTGCTGCTGATTCTCTCAATGCAGAGGTGGTTGAGACCGAGGCTGTTATTGAGACTGTTGACAGCGTAGTTTCTGAGTAATCTTTTTAAAAGGTTACTTAAAGTTTAAATAACGCTAGACGGTAGGCAAGTCTCTATCATCTAGCGTTTTATTATTTTACCGCTATGAAAATAGAGTTTTTTTTATCTAGTGAAGATTGCAACAAAATCCTTGAGGCAAATGGATATGTTGTAGAAGAGGTGAGTGTTAAGTTTAATTTGTGGGATAATTTCTATTCTCATGGTTCAATAAAAGATTATGACAATGATTTCGTAATTCATAAAGAGATTGTTGCATATAGAGTTGGTAATAGACCAAGAGAATTTGAAAATCAACCATTAGAGAAATTGGAATGCAGTTACAAGTATTCTGATGTCATTGAAAAATTGGCAAAGGAAAAATTTATTCAATTAATGTGTAGTTAACTATGTATAAACCAAGCGGTTATGGAGAGCCTAATTTAGGCAAAAATGTGCAAATTATTGGAGGGGCGAATTTTGGCTCTGAGCCATATTTGATAACGATAGGCGATAACACAACAGTTTCTTTTGATTGTGCATTTGTCACTCACGATGCTGCGACTAGAGTTATAAGGAATTTACCCAATCAAAACAAAGAAACTGTCATTTACGGCCCAATAAAGATAGGTAAAAATTGCTTTATTGGTTGTCGGAGTGTTATATTGCCAAATGTAAAGATAGGGGATAATAGTATTATTGGAGCTGGTAGTATTGTCAATCGTGATATTCCATCAAATACAGTAGCTTGTGGGTCTCCTTGTAAACCAATTTGCACTTTAGATGAATATATTGAAAAGCATAAAAAAGACTTTCAATATATTGTATCCAAATCTTTTGAAGATAAGAAAAATATATTGTTAGAGAAATTTAAAGATTTTTAACACATAAATGGGTAGTCATTGTTTTGACTACTCATTTTTTTTTTATATTTTTGCAATATATTAATTCAAACTTTTATTTTATGGTTAAATTTAAGATTATTGCTTGTATCAATCAAAAAAAAGCATTAGGAAAAGATGGTAAGTTGTTGTATAAGATTGGGAATGACTTAACCAATTTTCGTAAGATGACTAGTTTTAATGGTGTGTTGATTATGGGTAGGAGCACATTTGAAAGTTTGCCCAATGGTGAGCCATTGAAGGATAGGGTTAACATTATTCTTACGTCAAACGAAGAATATGGCGTTGATTCAAATTATGACAATGTGTACATTGCCCATTCAATCAACGATGTTGTTGAATTATGCGAAGCATTTTTCTCTCACAAGGAGTTGTTTGTAATTGGTGGGGCTAGCATTTATCAGCAATTTATGGAGCAAGACCTTGTTGATGAAATGAGACTAACAATTGTTAGGGATGACAGTGATGGTGATGTATTCTTCCCCAATTATAATGAAAACGAATGGTATTCTTATTACAAATCTATGGCTCAAGTGAGTTCATGGGAGGGTGTGGATAAGTCATTTTACTTTGAAGTATTAAAAAAGAATTATGAACGGCAATGAAAATAAACTTTCAAAAAATCCGATAAAGAAGAAAGCTAGAGAACGTTGGGACAATAAGACACCATCTGAAAGATTTCGTACTAGCTTGAAATATAAGCACATATTTGTCAAATATAATTTACCTTCAAATGATTGGTCGAATTGTTTCAACAAATTATCAAAGCATCAAAGGAACATATTAATTAAGGGCGAATTGATTAGAACTTATGATGCATTGCCAAATGTTGAGAAGACCATCATTAAGAAAAGATTCGGATTATCTAATTTTGCTAGCAAATGGTTTAAGTTATCTCCGCAAGACAAAAAGATTTTGTTAAACGCAGTTTTAAGCAATGGCCAAAAATAAGAAAGACTTTTCTCTTGACATTCGTGACATAGGTTATTTTGTAGACCACGTTAAAGATATTGATTTAAGGGTTGATGCCATTAGACAATTAGGGTACAAAATAGGATTTAATGTTTGGACGGAAGGCTGTCAAGAAAAAAGTATTACAATTGGGAAAAAGAATGAAATAAGGATGCAAATAACACCAAAAACATCTTCTTCTCCATTGGTTAAATGTGCGATTATATGTTAAAAAAATATAAAAACAAATTAAAATTTAGCATTTAAATGTTTTTTTATATATCTTTGCAAAAAAAACTAATTAATTTATTAAAATGACTGACTCAAACACTTTAAATGAGAATGGCACTGTTGTTGCCAACACTACCAATGAAGAAGTGAAAACCACTCCTACTAGTGTAGAAACAAACCAAATCAATAACTCCACAAAGGAGAATGTTGCCAAAGCGCAAACAATTGCATTGAATCCTAAAGATGATGATATGGAATTGAACTACATAGACAAGGATTTTGTTTATGATTGTATGTCAATTCCGACTCACACATCAAAGGAGTTTAGAATGGTCATATTCATTATCTTGTGGGCTAGAAGAAACCATATCAAATATGATTATGATGAGTATGGAAATATTCGCCTTACAAAAGGCGAGTTGGCTGAAGGGGAATATTATCCTTGTGTAACTTCACACCTTGATACAGTTCAATCAAAACAAGACCCATATATTCACGCTGGTGTTCCTCTTGACCTTAAGACCGAAAGAACTAAGGATGGACAACATAAGATTAGTGTTGATACAAATGGTGGCTCTGCTATTGGCATTGGTGCTGATGATAAAGGTGGAATTTGCATTTGTCTTTCTTTGTTCAAGCACATAGACAAGCTTAAGGCTTATTTCTTCTTGGAAGAGGAAACTGGTTGTCACGGTAGTGATAAACTTGATAAGGATTGGTTTAAAGATGTTGGTTATGTCATTGGTTATGATTCTCCAGACCTTTATAGGGCTGCTTGGGCTTGTAGTGGAACTAAACTATTCAGCTACGATTTCTATGAGAAACATATGAAAGAGGTGTGTGACCGTTGGGGTCTTACGGATGGTTGTTTCTTTTCAGAACCATATACTGATGTGAAGAACATTCGTGAGAAAGTAGAACTAATTTGTATGAACTTTGGTAATGGTGGATATCTTGCGCACAGTGACACCGAATATTGTATAATTGAGGATATGGACCACGCTTGCGGAATGGGTGTTGACCTTATTAATAGCATTGGCAGAACCAAGCATTACTTGAAACACGAAGGTTCTTTGTGGGGTAACAAGAACAACTATTCATATGTTCGTGGAAGCGATGGAACTTACAAACAAGTTGACGAAAGTGATACCGCAAAGTTGGAAAATCTTGGTGACAATCGTAGAAAGAATTTTTGTGGATATAGCAATGCAACTAACACAAACGCCAATACATCGTCTACTAACGTTTCGTCAACAACTGTTAAAAAAGAAGATGAAATCAAGTTTGAAACGGTCAAATACATTGTCAACCGTTATGAGGGACACATTGCGTCTATAAAGGATGAGGTGCTTGAAGCAGTCAAAGCTTTGTGTGAACAAAATCACGTATTGTTTGACGTGTTTGAGAGCGCAATCAAAGAAAAGTTTAATAACGAAATTAAATTTTAAAGATTCAAATGATAGGAAAAGAGGTTAGGGGGTTGAGGCATTTGTTTAGACTTGCCTCTTCAGCCCCAATAAAAGCATTAATTGAGTTTAAGGAAAGCAAGCGTGACATTTGTTTGATATTGAAAAGCCCTAGTAGTTCAGTGCTTGGCGAATCATTATTCATATTTAATAGGTGCTTAAGCACTCTTGGTGACAATATGATATCGACCGCTCGTTCAGTTTTTAAAAATTGCAGTGAAGTGTCAAACTATCCTAGGGCAATTGAAGTTCCAAAAACGTTTGGAGAATTAAGGCCATATGAAGATTTGATTTGTAGCATTACGTTATTGCCAGAATCTTTTGAGGAAGATTATGCTGCATTTTTGAAAGAAAATGCAAAGATGGTTAATGCATTGCGTTCAAAATTTGGGGCAGATTTTAACGAGGCAACTTTCAAGATGCTATATTTGTTATCCAATGGGTCAAAACACTTTTTCCAATGGGCTGTGCCTCTTTATTGTAACTCTATTGTATCAATGAATATGTTGAAAAACATCTTCATTTGGAATGAATGTTATGGTCAATTGACAAGTAAGCTTTCAAAGGGCACTATAACAGCATATAAGACAAAGGTAGCAATTCTAGAACTTATATCTGAGCTTCGTGCATTAAGAAAAGAGAAAAGGATTAACGATGCCATCAACTCATTTAACACTGTTCAAAAAAAGTTGATTAAGTCAACTGACTTAAGTGATGTTGATAAAGAGACACTATCCAAATTTTCAAGATTGTCTGAAGCCAAGCGTCTTAATTTCATTAAGAAAGTTTCCACAATCGATAGTTTTGATGAACTTATGCGTCAAATGAGACATGTCACAAGTATGCATTTCAATTGGAACAAAGAATCCCTTATGGATTTCTTAAACAATGTTGATGGAGTATCTTATGAAAAGGTATTCGAACACGGAAATGTTGTCCTTTTGAAAGTTAATGACTATGAGACGATAAAGCAATTGGCAAAGACTACCAATTGGTGCATTTCAAAGAATAAGACGTATTGGAACAATTATGTAGAACGTCATAATGGAAAAGCCACTCAATTTGTGATTTTCGATTTTTCTAAGATTGAAGATGACAAGTATTCAATTATTGGATTCACCACAACAAAGAATAAGGGTATCACTTCTGCTCACGATTTCACAAATCAAAATTTGATGGAGTGCAATGATAACGATAATGCCATTACACTTATTAAGTCGTATCTTGCTAGGTTTAAGAAATCTAATAGTATATGGGGCATAATTAATGCATTGGGAATTGATATATCTCACATTATGGAGTACGACAAATCTCCATATAAATGGAGCAAAGATGGTGTTATGAAATATTTGTATGAATGCGTTAACAAGGAGACTGTGGATATTTTAATGTCTAAAAATGATAAACTTATTTTGTCAGTCCGCAATGAAGACATTAGATATTTCTTTGGAGAGGCATATATTAATAACATACCATCTGACTATTGGGGTGAACAGCACGTTTTGTTCATAGATTTCTCAAAGAGAGATTGTGACCCAAATAGAATTCATTTTGCAATCATCACTGGTTCTTCTCTTTATGAGGATTCTTGCATCGGTATGTTTGATGCAACATCTTCAAGATGCCAACTTTCTTTTAACGCAAAACTAGCTGATTTTGGCGCACCATATGACATTATCAGACGCAAAAACAACTTAATTAATGTTGCAAAAGAGGCATTTACTTTTTATAATTTGCCATTGCTCAAAAGTTGTATTGAAAAAGATGAAAAACTTTTACCAAATCTTTTCCATAATGAACTAAGTCAAGATGATATACACCAAATAATTAAATCTACAATAGTGGATTATTTGTCTTTTGATTATCTCAATTTGATTTATGACAGCAATCTTACTCTTTCAAACGTCATTGGGAGTGGTTATACTAGTGAGCTTATGAAAAGCTTAATTCAATTGTTCATCTATAATGGAAGAGAGTTGTATGGAAATGATGAATTTGGTGCTATTGGTGAAAAAGAAATAAATGATTTCTATAACGAAAAAATAGAAAATAGAACATTCGTCTTATATGTTGGAATTTATCTCGCCATAAAAATGATAATTGACAAAGAAATTGGTGAAGATGTTGATTATAAGAGGATTTATGGCAGATTGTTTTCAAACATATTTAACAAAGGTGTAAATGGAGAGCCTATTAAAGACCTTATGTGTACTGCCGTTAAAAGAGTTCCTTTGGACACTTCTTGCGATGCAATAAGATTTTTCATCAAATATGCCATTATCAAGGGTGATGATGAAATGAAAGAAATTGCCAAAACAATGGCAGAGAAATCGAAACCTTGTAAAAAGGAGTTCGATTCAACAATTGCTGAAATGTCTTGTTCTAGTAGGTTGGCTGAAGTTTTTTGTACTTCAAGTGTAGCTGCTTCAAGGGTAGATGTTTCAAATGCTACTTATAATGCCGCAAACCCATTTAATTATGAAATGCCAAATTACGAAGCATTTAATATTGTTGGTGCTACTAGAAATTTAAATGACTGGAATATTCAAACAAGAGATGGGCGTGGTTAATTTTTTTTAACAGTATTTTTTTTGTTATTCAAATTGTTTTTCATATCTTTGCAAAAAAAAAAAACAAAAATTTAATTTTTAGAAGTAATGACTTATAACAAAAAGCAAATTAATCCTTTGATTGATAAGTTCCAAATCAATCCAGAGACAAACAAGTTGTTCATAAGCATCATGGAAATGTTTGACGGACAGCCAAATTATCAAAGTTGGGCAGTGAAAGTTATTTTCTCCCAAGTAATTGATTTTAATAAGTTGAAGGAAATTCACGATTGGATTGTTGACAACCAAGGTGCTATTTCAAAGCTTGAGAAGAAGAACATTGTTTCTTACAACAGCAAGAAATCAATTGAACAATTGGAAAAAGAAATGAAAGGAATCAATATGGTTTCGTTCATTAAGAACATTATCTCTCATTTCAACACTGAGCAGAAAAAACTCTTGACGAAAGAATTTTTCAAAGGTGAGCTGACACCACTGCAAGCATATTCCAATTCCTTTATCAAAGAATGGTATGGAATTCTTAAGGCTTTCAACAAAAAACCAATGGCTAGGAAGAACAATTTCTATAGTACTTGCTCAGCCTTTAAGAATGCACCTCAAATTATGGCTGCAATTAAGGATTGCTTGAAAGAGGAATATTCGTGGGAATTAGAAGACTTTATGTCCTTTGTTGATTACAATACAAAAGACTGCGATGTTGTATTTTCGAAAGACAATGTTGTTATCCTTCGTGTAAACTCATTTGACTCTAGTAAGAAGTTGTGCGGTTCTGGACGAACACAGTGGTGTATCACTAGGGAAAAGCATTTCTTTGATGACTATGTTGATAGGCATAATGGTGCTCGTGACCAATATTTCTTGTTTGATTTCAATAGAAATGAGACTGACTGCTTTGCTCACGTTGGTTTTACATTTGAAAAGGGAAATGGAATCATATACGCACAAACGTGCGACAATAAGGAAATGCTTCACGGTTTCACACAAGGTAAAGAAAATATTGACATAAAGGGTTTGCTCTCAAAATTAGGCGTAAAACAAAGTACATTTATGAGCTTGCCCAAAAACATTGGGTTTGAATGGAATTTGCAGTCTATCATACAAATCGTGAAGAAAAACCCACAAGATTATGCAATTGCCTATGAAAATGATGGTAAAATTATCATTAGTACCCTTAACAATGATGCATTTAAAAGGTTGACAAATTGGACATTTATCAAGGGACGTATTATGCAAGTTGACACCAATAGAAAGATTTATGTGCTCCTTGATTTGAATAAGCCTTTTAACGAAGATGAATCTGTTGTGGCAATGTTGTACACAAAAGATGAATATGGCACGTATTCATTAACAACTTCATACGAGACATTTGGAAATGAAATAAGGGACAAAAAGCGTCTTTTGGAAATCGGCATTGATGACAAAAAATTCTTGAACCAAGAAAAGATTGACCCATCAATTCTCTTACATAAACTCATTGACCAAGGCAACGAAAATGAGGCCATTCAGCTATTGATGGAAGAGTATAACAACATCGATGTTAACTTCGAATTCAATATGAGGATTCCAATTTTCTCAGCAGTTAATGCTAGAATGCCAAAGCTTTATTCGGTGATTTTGAATCATCCAAAATTCTCTTGCGATATTATGGATGGGTGTGGGGAAACCTTATTGGGCACACTACTATTCATTTATGGGTCAGAGCAAATCACGAAATCAGATAAAGATAAAGACGTCCTTGAACAAATGATTTCGGCCACGATAAATTGCAAGAATTACAACCTTAACGAAATGGACATTACAGAAGACACTCCTTTGAGTACTGCTTGTGCTTTCGAAATGGAACTTTGGGTTGTTAAGGCTCTTGTTTCAAATCCAAATGTGAACGTCAACACGGTAAATGACACCGAAAATTCTGTTATCGGAGAATGTTTGGTGCACAACAACACAAAGGCTTTGGAATTGATTGGCCAACGTCCAGACCTCAAAGTAACGCCAAATGACAAAAAGATGGCAAAGAAATTTGGTATCAATCTTGACGAATTCATCAAACCAAACTCGAAAGTGTTTGAAATGGAGTATTCACTTGCAATGGCTAGAGCTTAATTGCCAAAGGTGGGCAAGTTTTTGCCCGCCTTTTAAAGTTTAACTTTTTTAAAACCTAGCAATATGATTAAAAGTTATAAATTAAAAAAAATTAACAACCTACTAGTATATGGTAGTGCAAACAATTCAGTTAATTCAGTTTTAGGTAAAATAAGAAAGTTTTTACCTAACAAGACTAATGCCCAAGAAATCATTCACCCAAAAGAAATCGAAAGAAGAGAACGCTTGGGTACGACAGCTTTGTTTGAAGATATATGTCCTAATTTTCCATTCAGTGAAAAACTAAAAGGCATTACATCATATGCAAATTCAGCCTTAATAATTTCTGGTGATTGTGGTTTCGCTTTTTCTAATCTTCAATATTGGACTAAAAAACTAGAAGAATTTAACAAAGCACTTGTAGATAACGATACATTTATATTTTTTATTAGGGGTGAGTATGATGAACCACAGCTATTCAAAGATGAAGCAATAAGTTTATCTAATATAAAGACAATTCAAGACTATTCAGTAATTTCATTGGCAACATTTGATTGCCTATGCATAGGTGGAGGCATTTCTCTTGACAGAGAGTGGAAAAAGAATCAAGAGAAAAGAATTGAAAAAAAATTGTATTGGGAAGACGAAGGCTTTGTATATGATGAGGCAAAAATAAATGAAGCACTTGATAAGTTTAACATTGGATGCATTGTAACAAATGTGTCACCTTCATTTACATTTCCTGGAACGAATCAACTCAATAAAAACCCTTGGACAAAAAATGATGATGCCATTTTAAAAGAAAGCGTTAATGAGAGAATAATGGTCGATAAAATATATCAACATCTAGTTGAAAAAAATAAAAAGCCTTTTGTGTGGTTTTATTCAAAATATAAAGCGCATAATGAAAACTGTTTAAATGATATCTTATTTTTCTCAATCGGCAAGGGCTTCTTTTCATTTAATGAATTGGTAAAGGCAAATTTCAATATTGATTTAAAAACTAAGGCGACCAATAATTCAACAAATTTCGTTGATATTATAGAAAAAAAATTAGAAGAAATAGAAACTCTTGATTGGCTTGATGCTCCAGCAGTTGGAGGAGAAGAAGCGTTAGATGAAGAGCAAGAGGTGGAAGCAATTCCAATACAAATGCCTCATCCAAATAATCCATTCTAAATTGACGTAAAATATGGCACAAACAAATAGTAGATTCTTTTCCGTTTTGGCGGTTGGAGAAGAGCCACAGAAAATAATGGAAAAATATGGCACAAACTTTAAAGTTGAACCATACGTTAAATACAAATATCTTGAAGCAAAGAAATATCAACAAGCAGCAATAAAGGCACTTGATAAAATTGTTTCGGATTCAGATAAGATTGGTTTACCGCCAACAACACAAGAGGCAATAAAAGCACGTTTGGAAGAACTTAAAAAGCAAACGCCATTTGAGTACTATAGAATGCTCACTGATGGAATGTATTATAACGAAGACGGTGATGCTTTATCAACGGAAAACCCAAATGCACATTTTAATACTTGCAGAGTTGGCAAACACTTTTCTATTCCATTTATCTTGAATAATGGGATAGAGGCATATTCAGCACGCATCAAAGATATTGATTGGGAAGCAATGACAAATACCAACATTGAACCATACAAGGCTGCTTGGGAAATGGTTATGGAAGGTAGAGAGCCTTTAAACGATGAAGAAAATACCATATATAATGCAATGAAAGACAAAGAGGCATATTTCAGTAAGTTTAAGACAAAAGAAGAATATGTCAATTATAGCACCTCCTATTGGAACTATGCCTTTGTTGATGAAAATGGTTGGAATGATGTCGATGACTTTAAGGAAGGTGAAACCGAATGGGTTAAAACATTCTATGATAGATTTATAAAGCCACTTAGTCCTAATGATTTGGTCACAATATTTGAATGCTCCGTTAATAATGGTTAAATAAAATTAAAAGTTGAATTGATGATTTTGTCAATTCAACTTTTTTTCATATATTTGCAAAAAAAGCAACAAGTATGCATAAGACATCAATTGAAATTAAACAGTTTAGAGGAAGATTTGTAAGTGACTTGAATTTGCCATTAAACGTATTAAGCTCCCCATATTTTGAAGATAGACTAGAACTACTTGAAAATGAGTTTAATGCACTCACGAAGTATGAAAATGTTTTGTCAATAATAAAGGAAAGATTCAACGGTAGCACAAGTTCATTTCTTGAGTATTATCATCAAGTTAGAGATAATATTATCACATCAGTAACTAATTCAGAAGCATATAAAGATTTCATTGAAGACAAGAAATATGTAAAAAATATTGACTTGGTATGTTGCAATAGAAATTTATATACCAATGAACAAGATTGCGGTTTGTTTGTTTCATATGATATGAAAAAAGCAAATTTTCAAACATTGAAATATGCAAATCCAGCTATAGTGTATGATGCTGACACATATGAAGATTTTATTGGCAAATTCACAGACCTTGAATACATTAAAGAATCAAAGTATACAAGGCAAGTAATTTTTGGCAAAATGAACCCAAAAAGGACAATGAACCTTGAAAAATGGATTACCAATGAATTCACTAAACAACTCATTATGAATGGCGTGGATGATAGACTTGAATTGTTCTCATTGAATGCTGATGAAATTATCTTTAAGTTCAATGGAAATGAGGAAGAGTTTGAAAAACTAAATGTTCAACCGTCAATTATTTTTGAAGACGTAGAATATAAGGGTAGTAAATTTAAATTGCATTCAATAAATTTTGAGTTGCCATTATCAGACACATTGCTCACAGTGTATGAAAAGGAAGATTATTTAAATGGCCGTAGACGCATTTTAAAGGGGGTTCCAGCAACTTACTACAGTCAAGTGTACAAACTACTCAATGGGCAAGAAATAAACGATTCTGACTTGATTTTTTACTACGAGCATCAATTGGCTAAATTTCTATATCCAATTAAATTCAAAAAATAAAGTATGGACATTTTTAAAGACGAAAGATTAAAGAAAGTCATTGCAATTATAAAAGACACAATAAAACTAACTGCATTTGAAAATCACGTTTTTCTTGTTGGTGGGTGCATAAGAAACTCAATCTTGAATCTTCCGATAAATGATATTGATATTGCAGTGGACACCAAAAGAGGTGGAATGGTTTTTGCGACTTATTTCACGGCTAGGCATAAGTGCTTTAAGGTGAAATCAAATCCAGTGATATTTGATAATTACGGAACGGCAAAGTTTCAATTGTTAAATAATGAAGAGTTGAAAGACTTGAAAATAGAATGTGTTGAAACTAGAAAAGATAGAAACACATTTGGAACAATTCAAGAAGATGCAAAGAGAAGAGATTTGACGATTAACTCTTTGTATTATGACATCAGCAATGATAAACTCTATGATTATAATGGTAAGGGAATATATGACTTATATAATCGAACAATAAGAACTCCGAGTAATCCAGATGTTATATTTGGTGATGACCCATTGAGAATTCTTAGAGCCATAAGATATTCGACACAACTTGGTTGGGGTATAAATGCTGAAACTTGGTTGGGCATAATCAAAAATGCCACAAAATTGTCAAGTGTTTCACAAGAAAGAATTAGTGATGAAATATCCAAGATATTGCTTTGTGAAAAGCCTAGCATTGGCATAAGAAAAATGTATTATAGTGGCGTGTTGAGAGTTGTTCTTCCAGACATATATGATTCAACTATGGCATATGAGTCAAAAAATCCATTTGTGACAACATTTGACCATACAATGAATGTATTGGATGAAACACAACCATATCTTGACTGTAGGCTTGCGGCATTGTTTCACGATGTTGCAAGAGTGGTTAGCCAAACAGTTAGGGGTATAAGCCTAGATTGTTTTAGTTCAGAAGTTGCTGCGGCTGACTTGAAAATGATGAAATTTCCCAATCACGTTATCAAAAGTGTTGAGACTGCAATCAAATACCATCGGTTCTTTAAAGAATATGCAGACGGTGTGTTGCCATCAGATAAAAAGATTAGAAAGTTTGTCAACATATGTGGAAATGACATTGGTACAGTTGTTGACCTAATGAACGCAAACAACACACATGTAACACACGATAAGAAAAAGAGACAAGTGCTTGATATTGTTAATAGAATTGAAGAACTTGAGAAAATTGAAAATTCAAAGAAAGTCAAACTCCCAATCAATGGGAATGATATTATCACAGAATTTAAACTCAAGCCATCCCCAAAAATTTCAATACTGTTGGATGAGGTTAAGGAGGCATACTTTGAAAATCCAAACATTACAAAAGATGAATGCTTTGAAATTGTTGAAAGTAAGTTGAAAACTCTATAATATATTAATATTATTTAAAATATTATATTATTATATATTTTATTTTATTAATTAATATTATAATAAATTAATATATGGGAACACCTTGTAAAAATTGCAAATTCAAAAACTCCAAGAAAGAACTTGGAAAGGTTTGCACAGAACTTTTCATAAAAGAGTTTAATAATAGTTGTACAATATTAGACATAACTAAAATTGTAAAAAAATGAAAAATAATAAGAAAATTCTACTTTTAATAGACTGCCAATATGATTTCATCAATGGCACTCTAGCAGTTAACGGCGCAGAAGAAACTATGAATAAATTAGCAGATTACATTCATAGCAATGCAAATGAATATGAAACAGTTATTTTAACTGTTGATTGGCATCCACAAACGCACTGTTCGTTCAAGAAAAACGGTGGAATATGGCCAACTCATTGTGTACAGCACACATACGGAGCTTCAATATATCTTCCGTTGTTCAATGCATTAACTGATACAAAGGCACCTTATATTGTTCTAACAAAAGGATTGGATGAAGACCATGAGGAATATTCAATTTTCAAAAATGAAGAATCAAGCAAAAAAATTGTTGAACTATGTAAGAATCTAGATATCAACAAGATAGATGTTGGAGGTATTGCTTTCGATTATTGTGTGGCTCAATCAGTAAGGGATGGATTGAAAGCATTGCCAAATGTTGAGTTCAATGTGTTTAAGGAATACACCCCTTCAATAGCAAAAGAAACTGAAGACGAATTCATTAAATTCATTGACAACTCAGAAAGAGTTAATTTATCTTAATTTATTTTGTTAATTCAATTTTTTTTCGTATATTTGCAAAAAAAAAAAGATTATGAGTTTACAAACATTTACGAAAATTGATACCTTATATAAGAGGTATATTTTTGACGGAAAAACTTGTCCGAATAAAGATTGGTTGAAATTTAAGAACAAAATTATCGTTGGTAATTTTTCCAATATTGAGGCAAAATATCTATTCAATTGTCCTTGGGAGGCTTATAGTAAAATAGATGGTACGAATTCAAAGATTGCGTTTTTCCCTTCTAGTGGTAGAATTCTAGTTGGTGGCAAGACTGATAAAGCTGTATCTCAGCACGGACAATTTGAAATGTTACAAGAGATTGGTGAACGTATAAAGCCACAACTTTGTGCTATGTTCCCAAGAGAAAATGCTAGGTTTGCTCCAGTTAGGAATAAAGAAACCAATAAGGTTGAGTATTGGGATTTAACTGACCACCTTGGAATTTCTACAGTAGTTCCAACAACTGACGGAGATTATGGCGTGCATCTTGAGGAAATTCCAATCTATATTTATGGAGAGTATTTTGGTAGCGGAATTCAAAAATGCGGTTCTCGTTATATTCAGAATGGAAATGGTTTTGTTGTATTTGATATTCAGCAACAAGGTTGGTGGACTCCAAAGGATGTTCGTGATTCCATTTGTAAAACCCTTGGACTTGAAACTGTTCCATTCTTGGGTGTAATGACACTTGAAGAGATTGAACAAATGGTGAAAAATGGTTTTACCACCAAGTTTGATAGGGCTGCTGACCCAACTATGATTGAAGAAGGGATTGTTGCTAGACCAATTATACCACTTTGTAGTGGCAATGGTAATAGAATCATTGTGAAAGTTAAGCATTGCGATTATGTTGAGCTTGATGCCGCAAAAAGAGACTTTTCAGATGAAGAATTTAATGAGTTTGAAAAATGGTATTATGCCAACGTGGAGGGAAAGTAATGACTGAAAGAGACTTTTTCAGATGGATACTTAGAGCAGCCTTGGTCATTTTAATGATTGGAGGCTGTTGCGAATCTTTTTATTTTCTAGGAGAAATAGAAAGAAATACTAATCACCAAAGTTATCAAGAAAACAATAATTTTTAACCATATGATTTACAGTATATTAGACTCGGACCTCTATAAGTTTAGTATGTCAAATGCTTATTTCCAATTGTATCGTGATGCAGAAGGAACATTTAAGTTTAATGATAGAAACAATGAGGTCTACGATGAGAGATTTTTGGAAATGCTTCAAAGTGAATTTGCTCGTCTTTGTCAATTAAAGATGACAACTGAAGAGTATATGTATATTTCTAGTATTCGTTACTTGTCAACCAATTATACGGAATGGTTGAAGAATTTTCAATTCGAGCTGAATAAAATTAAGTTTTGGCTTGACGAAAAAGGCCATCTTCAAATTGAAGTTACTGATAAGATGTATAAAGTAACGCTTTATGAAGTTCCAATTCTTGCAATTGTGGCTGAATGCCGAAATAAGTGGCTTGGTGTGACAATTAATATTCAAAAGGTTATTAGCATTCTTGACAAAAAGATTGATTTTGCTAATGAGCACCAATTGTATTTCTCTGAATTTGGAACTAGACGGAGAGCATCTGCGGCTTCCCACGAAGCAATTGTACGGCGCTTAAAGGAACGTTGCCCAATTTACTGCGTTGGGACATCCAATGTATATTTTGCAATGAAATATGGTATGATGCCTAGTGGAACTTGTGCACATGAATGGATTATGTTCCACGCTGGTATTGGTGGTTTCAAGACAGCTAATCTAACTGCATTGAATGACTGGATTTCAGTATATGGTGGAGACCTTGGAATAAGTCTTATCGATACATATACAACAGCATCTTATCTTCACACTCTTACATTGAAACAAGCAAAATTGCTTGATGGATTTCGCCAAGATAGTGGTGATGAGTTTAAAGTTGGTAATATGATTATCGACAAACTTCGTGAAATGCGGATTGACCCAACGTCAAAGACAATTGTATTCAGCAATGCCCTCAATTTTGAGAAATATGCAGAAATTGCTAGGTATTTTAAGGGTAGAATTAAAGTGTCGGCTGGAATAGGTACAAATCTTACTTGTGACTTGGATATAGATGGGTATAAACCTGCTAACATTGTTATGAAATTATCAAAATGTCGTTATAGTCCTCGTGATTTTTGGGAAAATGTTATAAAGATTTCTGATGACCTTGGGAAACATATGGGAAATCAAGAACTTTTTGAAATTGCAGCAAAAGAGTTACACTTTAAAGAACTTGGAGTTACGATTTAATAAAAATTAACATAGAGGATTTTGGATTCTCTATGTTTTTTTATATATTTGCACATATAAATGTAATAATATGTTAGAGAAACAAATTGTTTTAGATAAAATATGCAAAGTTAAAATTAATAGTGCAGAAAACGCTTTTATTTTATTATGTCCGTCATCCATTAAAGATACTGGTAATAAAAATATTGACATTTATTATAAATTTCTTTTATATTATGAAGCAAAAAACGCAACTTTATACGTGAATAGTTCACTTTATATACATGATGATGGGAGTTGGAAAATAGAAATCCCAACTTTAGATGATTTCTTTCTTTTGGAGAAAGAATTAAGAAGGAGCAAAAGATACAAATATAATTTAAAAACCAAAAAATTAATTGATAATAATAGTTTTTCCTATTTACCATTTTAGTATGAGAGTAACTGATAAATACATTTTCTTTTGGGGTGATTTCCCATCCAATTGGTATCCTTGCCATTTTATTGTAGAACATGATGGTAAGAAATTAGAGTTCTTTAATTCAGAGCAATACTTTATGTATGAGAAAGCCAAAACATTTGGTGATGAAGAAACTGCTATGAAGATATTGTTGGAAGGTGATAACCCCAAACAAGCAAAGACACTTGGCAGAATGGTTAAGAACTATGATGATGACATTTGGAATGAGAAACGTTATCAAGTAATGGTTGATGCCAATATGTACAAGTATTCTCAAAGTGAAGAACTAAAAGAAATGTTGCTTAATGAAGAATTTAATGGCAAGAGTTTCGTTGAGGCTTCACCAATTGATAAAATATTTGGTGTTGGATTAGGAGAAAATGACCCATTAATTGATGATGAAAACAATTGGAGAGGTCAAAACTTGTTAGGTAAAGTGTTAAATGAAGTTAGAGAAAAATTACTTAATGAAAAGAAATAATTTATATAACTCCTATTGATTCTTTTTGGGGTATGTGTTATATTTATAATAAAAGCATATACAACAATGAAAAGATTAACAACAAAAGAAGTTATTGAAAGAGGTAAAAAAATTTATGGGGATGTTTATGATTATTCTAAAACAACTTATGTAAACATAGACACAAAATTTACAGTAATTTGTCCTAAACATGGTGAGTTTAAAGTTCGTCCAGACCATTTTTTTGATGGGCATGGGTGTCCTAAGTGTGGTAGTGAAAGAGGGGGTGATAAAAATAGAAGTACCACAGAAGAATTTATTGAAAAAGCTCAAAAAATTCACGGTAATAAGTATGATTATTCAAAAGTAGAATACATTGATGCTAAAATTAAAGTTTGTATTGTTTGTCCTACTCACGGAATGTTTTGGCAAACTCCAGATGCTCATTTGAGCGGAGAAGATTGTCCAAAATGTGTTCATAGAAGTTATAAATATTCTACCGAAGAATTTATTGAAATTGCTAAAAAAATTCACGGTGATAAGTATGACTATTCAAAAGTAGAATATATAAATAGAAGAACTCCAATTTGCATCATATGCCCTATTCATGGTGAGTTTTGGCAAAAGCCACAAGAGCACTTTAAAGGTCATGGATGCCCAATTTGCAATGAAAGCCGTTTGGAGAGAGAAATAAAATTATTATTGGATGAAAATGATATAGAGTATGAAGCTCAAAAAAAATTTGTTTGGCTGAGAAACAAATACCCAATGTCTGTAGATTTTTATATACCAAAATACAATATAGCAATTGAATGTCAAGGAGAACAACATTTCAAAGATAGAGAGTTTTTCCATCAAAACTTTGAAGAACGTATTAGAATGGATTTGCTTAAAGGGGAATTGTGCAAAGAAAATGACATTAATATGTTGTATTATTCTAAAAAACATTTAGTTCCTAAAAATTGGGATAAATATAATGTAATATGCAGTAAGCATAAATTATTAAATGAAATTATAGTTAAATAGAGTTAAACAATTTTGTCAAATAATTTAAATATCGTACATTTGTAATGAAAAAGAGTATTTTAATCACATTGATGTTGGCGTTTATGGCATCATTGTCATTTGCTCAACCTCGTAGTCCATTTATTGATTTCTCAAAATATGAGAAAGTTGATTCTTTCCTATTGGAAAAGGTTGAAGTTACATTACCGTTTGAAATTAAGGAAAGTGATTTGCCAAAGGACGCAATTGTAGAAGGTGGTAATAGGTATTTGTTCACTCTTCCATTTAGCGATAAAATGGTCATAAAGACTAATTCAGATAAGTCTAAAGCAATCATTATTCGCAATAGTGTTGCTGTTGGCGGTAGGCTTAACTTTATGTTTAGGAGACACTATGAATATAATGTTGAAGAGAATGAACGTAGACTAATTCTTTGGTATAAGGACAATAGAACCTATTGTGGCTACATTTATGACAAAGAACTAAAGGTTTGTCAATATTTTGACACAAAGAAACAATATAGGCATTTTATTAGGCATAATGGAAGACAAACGCAGTAAGTTTTCAAGCGGATTTAAAACGTTATTTAGGTTTCTTAAAGAGTTGAATTTGGCAGTTGAGTTTGAAGAATATTTATGCAGTGATGCGCATTATGGTACATACATAGATATTACAAGAACTGATTTCCCACTAGAAACACTTTCAGAACTTGGTTTCACTGTTTGGCTAAAACATCATAAAAATATTCGTTTAAGGTTGCCAATATGCATTCTATTCAAATATTGGTTGAGTATGCATAAATATTTGTTGTGCCCACAAATGAACAAAATGGTAGAAGATGCCTATTTTGACAAAAAAACAAAAATGTTTAAATTGAATTATGTTTTTATATGATTGAAATTGGAAAATATTATGCTTGTATATTAAGTCCTAATCCAAAGTATTCAGCCAATATGTTCATAAATCAAGTGTATTATTATCAAATGAATAACTTTGACCCACATCTAAGTTTTACAATTAGTAGAATATATAAAGCTGAAAAAAAAGGACATTTAAGAAATGATTTAATGTGTGATGTCTTAATAGATGAACAACTTTCTAATTGTTTTAAAGAAATAGACGTGAAATTTGATGAAAATGTTTTAAGATTAATTGAAAATTTTAAAAAAAAACATAAGTTTGTACAAAATATTACTTATGAGCCATATTGTCTATTTTGCGATGATATTGTTTTTAGATTAACTGCTGACTTGCTTTTTAGAAACAAAAAAAATCAACATACGCATTCGTATTTATATTCAATGGATAAAGACCAAATGACTGTGTTTGGAATATTCCGAGAAAAAGTTAAGAAATGTGCCATATTTAATTCTAAGACCTATGAAGCATTTACTAAAAAATCATTGAGACATATATATCCATTTTAATTTATAATTTTAATTTTTAGATTTTTATGAAAAACTGGAAAAACAAATTTCTAACCCTTATTGACAATACGTCAAATCAGATTAAAGGGGTGGTTGACAGTGTTAACGACATGATGGATTCCTTTGATTGGGATGCTCAAGTCGAGTACTTTGACGCAGTGAGGAAAAACCTCATTAAGCGTAGTAATGAACTCTACAGTGATTTCGCTGACTTGCTTAAGCAAGTTAAGGAGAGTATTAATGATTTCTCCATTACTGTTCCATTTGATGAGTCACTTGGCGAGAAAATTAGTTATGTGGTTGATAACGGAAAGCTTGTTGTTGAAGTTACATTCTCTGATGAGACCGTTGAAAGAACAAACAAGGCAAGTGCTTTGATTCCTCAAAATTGTGATTTGGATGGCATAACACTTTCAGTGAATAAACTTGCCAAAACAGCAACTGTAACAATTCCAAAGATTAACCCAACGAAGAGCAATGATGTTGAAGAGGCAGAAGAAGCTGCTGAAGAACCCACACCAACTAAACCTAAGAAAACAGTAAAGAAAAAGGTAAAGCATAAGCAAAAGACAGAGCCAACTCAAGAACAAACTGAGCAGATTTCGGAAAGACTTGCAGCCAAGTTGCAGCAAAATATGTCCAAGACACTACATCGTGCCCCAAATGGACGTTTTGTGCGTAGGGAGGTAAATAATTAAAATAGTTAATACTGATGTTAGCGGCCTAGTCGGTTTGTGAAAATAGACTAGGCTTTTATCAAATGGGTCGTTGTCAGAGCGATTTATGTGCAAGTCTGCAAAACTTGTTAGGGCGGTTTAACTCCGCCACGACCCTCCATAATAAATGTTAAAAATTGGAATTTCATTTGGTCATTCCAATTTTTTATCGTATATTTGCAACGTAAAAAAACAAAGGTAACTATATACAATTAGACCCTAAATTAAAAAAAAATATGCTTAATCATCCAAAATACAAGCATATTTCATACATCATATTAGAATGTTGTAATGATAAATTCGGTGAATATGTAGCATATAGAACTAATACATCAAGTTTTGTTCATATAAGCAACATTTCTGATTTGGATAAATGGTTTTTAGATGAAATTGAAAAATTCAAAAAAGGCTAAATAAAAAAAAATTATAACAAAATGGATAATAGTAAAATTGTGGAACTCTTGAAAGTTCTTAAAAAGATTTATGTATGCGAAATGGCTGGATTCAATGAGTCCTTTGACCTTGTTCAAGATGTTAATATGGACGATTTGAATGCATTCCTTGAAGAGAATGGAGTGAACACGCTTGATGTGGTAGAATCTTGTTACATGGTGAAAAATGTCTTAAATGACCGTTTCGCAGAGAGAGGCGGTGAGAAAACTCCAGAAGGCATAAAAGATTACTTCTATAAAATTGAAGGAATTGAACTTTCAGATAATGAGGCAAATGGTATTTACGAAAAGTATTTAAAGGCCAAATAGTATATAATTGTTAAAATTATGATTTATGTCATTATTGCATTGTTAGTTACCATATTTGGTTTGTGGTGTTTCACAATTGCTAACGAGGGAAAAATCGTTGAAAAGGCCAATAAAACGGATAACGTATTCAACATATATTACATTTTGGCCACATTGTTTTCTTCAAAATTTAACAATGATGGGACGCAAGAATATGAGCCAAGTGAGTTGAATATTGGTACTGTGATTCTTGTTGGAATAATTGTTGTATTTTTAATTGCAATATCTTAAGTTACTATTAATATGGAATCAAAAGAAATCACATTAAGCTTGTCTAAAAGAGGATTTGAGGAAATCATCAAAGCTCTTAATATTCAGCATGAAGCTTGTTTTCACGAACAAGCAAGGCAGCAAAACAACCCAGAAGTGAGACAAAAAATTCTAGAAAGGTTTACCGTTTTAGGAGATTTAATATCAATTTTTGAAGAAGAAAGGATGAAACTATGGGAGGACTAAAACTAAAAAATCCATTTGTAGCCATTAGATTGATTCTACTTGGTGAAAACCTATCCACTTTAGAGAAATTATCGTTGTTGCTGTCTTATCTAATTGGAATTTTCAAAGCTAGATGCATGATACTAGATGAATATTCTAGATGGATTCATTTTGAGGGGAGAAGATGGCATCCATTTTTTATATTTAGTGGCTGTACATTGGATGTGGAAATACCAGCGCATGTAGTGCTTGACATTGATGATAACGATAAGATTTTCATTAGCGAAATAAGGACTAGTTGATTAACAATTAGTCCTTATTTTTTGGCAATGATATAGCAGTTGGCACAATATAATGTTGGAAGAAAAGAAAAATGAGCGAATCGGAGAGATTCGCCCATATGTTCGACAAGTCGATTGGACTTGTTAAGAAATGGTCTGAAATAAAAGTGGGTCTTGTGGCTGCTTAATCCTTCGGCTCAATATATCTATATCCATTTCTTTCTGCATATTTCTTAGGTGCTTTTGATGAATAATAACCGTGAATCGGAGAAACAGTTCTATCCTTATGATTTATATAATAGTGTGAATATCCATCTGGCCCTTTTACATATTCATCATCACCTCTTCTTACTTCACTTAATATTCTATTTACGGATTCTTTCACAATTCTGTGAAGGTCTGATTCAGTTAATCTTATTAATTTCTTCATATCGTTTATATATATTTAATTTGTTATTTTAATAATAAATATTGCAATGAATAAAAATGTTTGTGCCAACTGCTATATCATTGCCTATTTTTTTATAAATGTTGTAGATAATTTGTTTTTACGAATTTTTTTATATATATTTGCATAAAAAGTATTAATATGATAAAGATATGTGCATTTTCGGATATGCATGGCAACTTGGATTTTAAAGTTGAGCCGTGTGATTTGGTGTTGATTGGTGGTGACATCGTGCCATTGAACATACAAAACAATTCTACAGATAGTGAGAAATGGTTTAAAACTGTATTCATACCTTGGTGTACCAATTTGCCTTGCGAAAAGGTGTTATTTGTGGCTGGAAACCATGACCATTGGTTAGAGCGGCATCCAGATAGAATGAGATTGTTGCTTCAAGGTCAAGACAAGATAACTTATCTTGATTGTGAAACATATGAATACCAAGGAAAAGTCATTTATGGTACACCATTATGCAAGCCATTTGGTAGATGGGCTTTTATGCCATCTTATGATGAGCAAGATGAGAAATATGAAAGGCATTTGAAGGCCATTGGCAAGATTGATATTATATTATCTCACGATGCACCCTACGGAATAAGTGACGTTTTGCTCCAAAAGGATTGTTGGTGGGCTGATGGCAGTCATATTGGAAACAAGTCGTTAAGAAAGTTTGTTGATGCTGCAAAACCGTCTCTAGTGCTTCAAGGGCACTTGCACAGTTGTCAGCACAATAAGACTGAGCATAATGGAACTGATGTATATTGTGTTTCGTTATTGGATGAGAATTATAATATGGTGTATGAACCTTTATATCTTGAAATAGAATGACAATAGAAGATTTTGATAAAATAGATAGGAAATACGTTTTGCAGTGTAGGAAGTGTGGCCATATGTTTTTGCCTTGGAAAGCATTGATGGCCACTCTTCCTCAAAATGGTATGAGGCCATATTTATATTGTCCCAACTGTGGGAATTATGATGACAAGGAGAATTTTAAGATTATTTAACTAACAAAATTTTGTTTTAAAGCTAAAAACTTATATTTTTGCAATATGGAAACAACTTTAACTGACGATGAACTTGCACTTGTTGTGCTGAAAAAATTCATAAGGGTCATAAAAAATAGGAATTTATACTCTCTTTTTAGATGCACTCTTGGATATGATGGAAGAAAATCAGTGGATTATAGAAAATTCATTTATGGTGGAAAAAAATCAGTGGATTATGGAACTTTCAACCATAGTTTTTCAACTATTAAAAGTCCGTTTGGGGCGGCATATAACTGTGATGAAATAGTTACTGCAATGAGAGTGTTAATTAAGGAAAATGGCATGCAATTGGCTAACAAACAAATGATAATAAGTAATCATATTAATAATTTGTTGCATTTTTGTGTTGAGCCATATGAAAGTAGTTTTGAAAAATTAAATGAAATAGGCAAAGAGATTTTTGACATTACGTGCAAGAAGATATTTGGCGAAGATTTTGTTGACGAAACTGAACAAGAGCCTCCAAGTGAAATGCCACCACTTAAACTATTGAGAAGATATCTTGAAGATGCTTCAAGTGTGATTAATGCGAATTCTTTTGAAGATTTCATCAACAAAAGGAGAGGGATACTTTCAGCGTATAACTCTAGTCTTATAGACCCTCAGAATTGGACTGTAAGCTTGAACGATAGTTTATATGATGAATTGTTTTGATTAAAAAATATCAACTTTAATATGAACGAAAAATGTAATAATTGTCCCAATTTAATTAAGAATTTCCTTGGTGATGATAGATTAGCATTCAATGCTTGTTGTGGAAAAGTGATTATTGATTACACCAATTATACTAGACCTAGAGTTATAAAATATAAAACTGGACATATGCTAGACATAGAATGTCCAGATTGGTGTCCAAAGAAGAAAGGTATTGACAAGCAAATATTGAAACCAATAGATAGTGCCAATTATAAGGACGTGACAAATGAACCACCAACTCCACCACCTTTGCAACTGCCTAGTACCCCTTCCACACAAACCACTACAGTTCCTTTGACATATTATCAAAAGAGGGAAAAAATGAAAGAACTACCTAAACATTTGACTTGGGATGAAATAAAAGAAAACGAAATTTTTGTTATTCCAAAGTTATTGTATCAACCTAGAAAGGTTATTAGAGTAATTTCAAAGAGTAATTTTATGATTAGGTATAATGAAATTAATGATAGGGGTGCTGAAAGCAGTTATGTTGGGACTATGTATAGCAGTGATTTGGAAACAGTATTTATAACAAAATTACACAAATACTAATGTTATGGCGAAACGTTCTATAAAAGAATTAAAAAATGAGCTTCAAAAGGTCAAGAGTATTCTTTCTTGGGATGAAATAAAAGAGAAAGAGGTGTATCATATACCCCCATTAATTTCTCTTGAAAGGAGAGATTTATACATTATATCCAAAAATGGGAATAAGGCAACCTATAAAAAGGTTGGAGACACTACCCAACAAGAAAGAACTATGTATGATTCAAGTGTGTTTGCTAGATTTATGGTTAAGAGGAAAAATTTTTAACTCAAATGTTTTTTGACATATGCTATATCATTCTTTTAGAGTTATAATGATGATGACCTCAATAATGGGGATTGTGAATATGATAGTGAATATGTCATTTGAATATGTGTTTTTTCCAATCACCATTATTATTTGGGGTGCATATTCATTATTTAATGAGTATAATAAACATTATCCAATGGATAACGAATACGAAAATGGGCATACCACCTATTTTTATACAAGTTATTCAGTAGAAAACAAAAATCATACATACAAAACTGCTATAAAAAAACTTAAACATAATTTCAAAATATCAGTTGACAAAAACATTTAAATCATAAAAACTTTTTTTATTATGGCAAATACTGAAAGTAAAACAATCACACAAATTGGGACTGAAACAGACGATTCTTTGATTAAAGTTGATGCTCCAATTTTTATTTTGTTCGCAGAATTTCTTGGCTACGTCAGCACATTAAACAAATTTGCCGAGGATTGGTGCGATGGTAAGGTTCCTGACCTACATATTCAAAAAGTTCTCATTGTTGAAGCTAAGTGTATCTTCCGACAAATGTTGAAAGATTATACCATAGACGATATAAGAGAATTTTATATGATGTATTATCCATTGGTTTTCCAAGAGTATGATGAAAAACTAGCCAATTTGGTCAAGAAAACAGTTGAAATCTAATATGGATAAGATTGCTGCATTTGTGGCTAAGAAAAAGAGCAAACTTCTTGAAGAAGAAACAAAGCCATTGCCTTGGTATAAAAAACCAATTGATGCCAAAGCTTTTATATTAAAAAAGGGAAGAAACACTAGTTGGTATGCTCACCATAAAGATTGGGTTAACCATATTTGGATTGGGCCGTATGAAAAATTAACGGAGTTGGAGGAAATAATTAAAAATTACAATCAATCCTTAGAAAATGGCTTAATACATTCAGTATTCATTGAAAATGAAAAAGATTTCTTCTTAAAAGAAACGTAATGTTAAAAACTTAAAAAAATTGGAACGATTATTTGGTTGTTCCAATTTTTTTTCATATATTTGCAAAAAAGCATTTAAAATGAAAATCGGTTTATTACTTGGCTCTTTTGACCCTATTCACATCGGACACATTAACATAGCATCGTGTGTGTTAAATAGCGAACTATGTGACAAGGTTTTGTTTGTTGTTGCCAAGCATAACCCTTGGAAAGAAAATAAGCCAGTGCCTATGGAATTGCGTTGTGCTATGATAAAAGCCTTTATAAGTGGTTTCAATGGTAGATGTGAGATATGCGACTTGGAAAAAGATATTGAACCTCCTACATACTCATATAAGGTCATAGAGAAAATTCGTGAAATATATCCAAACGATGAGCTGTTTTTAATAGGTGGAACTGATACTATTGAAAATGTTGCCCAATGGAAGAATTTCGATTCACATATAAGAAATAAGTTGTCATATATTGAGGTTAAACGTAATGATGTGACAGATATAGACAACAATAAAGTTCCATTCGAAAAACACCTTGTATATAGGGATAGTTTAACCAATAAAGAGTTTTGGAGTATTAAGCCTCAACGAATGGATGCATCCTCAACATTGGTTAGAAATATGATAAAAAATGGAATGAATCCAATACCTTATATAAATGAAGAAATATTAAAAATTATATTAAATAATAATCTTTATAAAGATGGAAGGGAAAAGGAAATTTGAAAGGGGAGATTTCTTGAAATATGAAAACAAACCAGGGTCTTTCGCAATTTTCGAAGGTGTTGACTTGATGCCAACATATCAATACACAAAAAAATTATCGGTAGTAGCATTTTTTGACCCAAGCAAATATTGTGAGGGAGAAAATGGATGTGGATGGGGTAGCAGACCTTTCTTGGAAATTGCAAGAGACAACAAGCCTTGCGAAAAAACAGTTGATACTTTTGAGGAAGACTATTTTTGGAAAGTTTGCACGCCAAATGAAAAGGAAATGGCTCTTGCCACTCTTGAAGAATATGGCTATGAGTGGGATGAAGAAAAGTTGGCATTAATAGACAAATTTACAAATAAAATAATCCATAAGATTATCGTACCAAAATTGGAATATGATGGCACAATAATTAAACCGATGTCACAAAACCATAAGAAATGTCTTAAAGATTATATCACCACAAAGAATTCCTATTCATATGGGTCATATGGTTATCAACAATATGGATATTACGATGATTATTATGAGTAAAACACATATTTTGAAACATGATTAGCATTGAAGATTTACATAAATGTATGGGTAACTTGGCAGAACTTCATTGTAGAGCAAGTAGTACTAAAGATAAAACCCTTTTGCTAGAAATAGGATATATCTTAAACAAAGAAATCGATAATATAATTGCCGAAAACACAACAACTAGTAAACTAGATATGCAAAAATTGTTAGCAGATAATAAGCAATTATATGACGAAAACCAAAGGCTCATTTCTGCATTGAATCAAATGACGAAAATGTTTGAAACAACATTGCCATCATTTCAAAAGCAACTATTATCGATTAGAGAAAGATTTGACGCATTGAATGGACATATGAATGATTTTTAACTTTAATTATTAAAGAATATGGTTAACAAAAATGTCTTACTTGAAGCTATTAGAAGACTAGAAATTCTTAACCAAGAGTTGAGAAAAAAGATTGATAAAAACCCAACAAGTAAAACTTCTGACAATTATCTTAAATTGTTAGCTAAAAACGATTCATTGATATTAGACTATAAATTCCGTATAGAACATGACTAGAGAAGATAGAGTTAAAATATTTGAGGATACCGTAGACTACGTAAGGCACAATCCATTTCCTACTGAAAAAACTATGGTTGAAGGAACTAAGTTCTATGGTAAAAAGGCAAATGTTGATTACGATAATATTCCACGCTATGGCACGGATATAAAAGTGGTCAATAATGATTGCTTATATGAAGCTGAAAAAATGATTCAAGACGGCTTAAACCCTTGTGTGTTGAATATGGCTTCATTCTCAACTCCAGGAGGTGGAGTAACTCGTGGGTCTGCTGCACAAGAGGAAAACTTGTTCAGAAGAACTGACTTGTTTAAATCGCTATATCAATTCCACGCAATAGGACTAAACTATGGTGTAAAGCAAAAAGAAGAACGTTATCCATTGGAATATAACTTTGGTGGCATCTACACACCCCTTGTAACCGTTTTTAAGGGCGGTGAGGACGTTAATTATAAACGATTGGATAAGATATATGCCGTAAGCATTGTAAGCGTTCCTGCGGTCAAGAAACCACCCCTTGACAATGGTAAGATTGCTACTTGGGCTGCTGATATTATCAAAAACAAAATTAGGCAAATATTTGACATTGCATTAGAAAATGGGCACGATTCTCTTGTTCTAAGTGCTTTTGGCTGCGGAGCATATGGTACACCTCCAGAGCAAATGGCAAAATTATTTAACAATATCATTGGGTCAAAAAGATATAAGGGGGCATTTAAAGCAATTCATTTTGCCATAATTGATGTTCCGTCAACCAATGGTGCTCACAATCCACAAGGAAATTTAAAACCTTTTGAAGATGTGTTTAAAAACGTATAAATGGCCAATAGAAAAAAAATGGGTGCTGAAAATGCTTGTTAAATTCTTGAAACAAGAAAGATTGATGTACACCATTAACATAAATCCGTATAGATTTAGATTTATTACAGATAGAGGGTTTATTAGTTCTTTAATTGATTTTTACATTGGGTCAGTAATAGGCTCTTATAAACTTACCAAAGAACATCTTATTTATTCGCAATTTTGGAGGTTTTACTTATTAGAACACTTTCAAGAAATTAAATTTCCACCAAATTTTAATCTTGATTGGGGAAAAAATGAAATTAAACAAACCATTTATTATAATGGAACTTATGACAATGAAAAACTTAGAGAACTTTTTAAAAAGCATAAAATAAAACTGTAATATGAACACAAACACTAAAGAATATGCTGTCTCAATACTCAAAGAAATTGAAACAGCAATGAATGAAACAATGGAAAAACTTATTCCATATTCAAAAATTAGCAATGAGGATAAAACCCCAGAAGAACTTGTTGAAGAAATTGGCCTTAAAGAGAGACTTGGAGCATTGAAGGTGATTAAGGCCGAACTTGTAAGGGAAAATAATAATGCATCTTATACGATTTCAAAAGATAATGAAGTGAAAGTTATGCTTAAATTGAAAGCAAAACACGAGGAATCAATGAAAACATATAAGGATGCAAAGAGAGAAGACTTGTACGAACACGAAAAGTCGGAGCTTGATGTCATCAATGAATTTACTCCAAAGCAACCAACTGAGGAAGAAATTATAGAATTCACCAAGGAAACAATTATGGAATACTTGGCAAATAAACCATCTGATTATGTGGTATCTATGAGAGATATGGGTCAAGTTATGCCAAAGGTTAAAGCAAAATATCCAAATGTGAATGGAAATATTGTTAAAACAGCATTAATGAAGTATGGAAAATAAAAAAGTTGTGGCAACAAAAAAAGCAACTCAAAAAGAGTTGCTTGATAGCCTCAAAAATGAGCTTAGGAGCATTGCATTATCCCAAGAAAAAAGAGATAAGATTAGCTCGATTGTAAATGAATTGCTACCACAAGAACATATAGAAGAAACTCCATTGGCTGAAGATAACGTTATGTGTAAACTAATGACAAAAGGACATCCAAAGGCATTGTATACTGTGGCAGATGCTATATTATCTTCACTTATTGTTAAAAATACCAATGGAACTATTGACGTTAATAAAACTGGGGAATATGTAATGACTTTATTAATTGAAAAAATTCCTAAAAAATCTGAAAATCCTTGATTCTTCAGATTTTTTTTCGTATATTTGCAAAAAAATGGAAGAATATAGTAACCTCA
>Ga0247611_10001620_pt1 | contig 39715 bp, 27 predicted proteins | sample 177DNAGHGhighgp2_FD_192422 | JGI IMG/M metagenome (GOLD analysis project Ga0247611, IMG submission 192422) | Sheep rumen microbial communities from Palmerston North, Manawatu-Wanganui, New Zealand - 1770 DNA GHGhigh gp2 | ecosystem: Host-associated > Mammals > Digestive system > Stomach > Rumen... | reverse complement strand
TAAGAGTTTCTTCTGGCAGAAAGCTTCGTCTGTTCCAATGACTGAGCGACAGACCCAGATGCTTAATCTCTTTCTTGACGGCTACGAGGCAAAGATAACATCCAAGACATGGGCAACATTGGCAAAGTGCTCGAAAGACACGGCCATACGTGACATACAGGATTTGGTTGACAAGAACATCCTGAGAGAGGACATTCCTGGAGCCAAACGCCCAAGTTACTCCATCGTCTATGATGCAGAGGACTTGACGCAATTCTTTACAGAGGTAAGCATCACTGAGGAGAATGGCATTCCATATCTCAATGCGTTGTATAAAGGTAAGAAAACTATATGCGAAAGAATTCTAAAACTCGATGCTGACCGATACCAAAAAGGCGATATGCCCTTATCCAATCTGCTCAGCAAATATTGCTCGTATATGGTTATAAGCAATAGAGAATAGTAAAAGAATGTAAAGATATGAAGAAAATTATCGTTTACACGCTCTTCTTCCTTATCGCCATCACGGAGCAGGCCCAGCTGACGGACTGGCAGAACATTTCGAGCAAGAACTTCGTGACGAAAATCATCCATGACCAGAGCTTCTTGTACGTGGGCACGAAAGGCGGCATCGTGAAGATTGACAAGCAGAGCGGTGAGCAGACGGTGCTCAAACGCGCTGACGGGAGCATGACGAGCAATTCGATTACCGACATGGCGATGCACCATGGCGAGCTGTGGGTTGGCACGGAATATAACGGCTTGGCAAAGGTGACTGACGGCGGGATAGAGAAGTTTGACATAAAGAATGCAGGCTTTCTCATTAACCAGAACATTTCGGGGGTCTATTTCAATGCTGACGGAACCATGCTCGTGGGCAGTATTGCATATTTATATGCTTTCGACGGCAAAAAATGCACAGCCATTTATGACATCAACCCAATTAGTCCCTATTCCTACGTCAAGAAGATTAGGGCCGATGATGACGGACGTATATGGGTGGCGTGCTACGATGCGTTGAACAGAAACAACCTTTGTGTATTTACGTCCAATGGCTTGGATCCGTACAACATTCCATATGGGAAAGCAAACAATATCGAAACAGACAAGGACGGATGCCTGTGGATAGCTACGAACAATGGTCTCGTCAAGTTTGACGGCACCAATTTCACACATTTCACACCTGACAATTCTGCCTTGGCCGAGACGAACATCATAGACCTGACTATTGACGAGAAAGGCAATCTGTGGTTGATGGGCGACCGCTCTATCACTAAGTATGACGGTACGAACTTCACGGCCTATCCCTATCAGTTGAACGTCCCTAACGATTACCTGTTAGCCATTGATGTTGACAACGACAATGTTTATGTAGGGTCGCGCTTCGAGGGTTTGCTAAAGCTCACGGATAATGGACTGACTGCTGTCAACCTTATTGACAATGTACTATATGATAATACGATGTCATTAAAGAGCGGTTGTATTAATGCTGGCGGCAACTTCTATGTAGGCTCGCTCTATGGCCTTCAGGAATACAATATAGATACGGGCGATTATAAATTTGAGTCTATGTCGCAGACTGCTCAGACTGAAGCCGACCGTAATGGCAACGTCTGGCTACTCTGGCCCTGGTTTGCCACCGACACCTGCCTCGTTGAAATAACCGCTACGGGCAAGAAAGCTTACATGAGAACCGACTATCCATTTACCGAGGCAGACGCCAACCTCATCAAGTTCGACCGCAAGAACCGCCTCTGGATTGCCACGAATAAAGGCCTCTACATGCGCGATGGCGAGACTTGGACGGTCTACAACAAGAACAATTCCAGCCTCACAGAGACAGTTCAGTGCATGGCCTTCGACAGCAGCAACCGTATCTGGTGCGGCACCTTCGGCAGTGGCTTGTTCAGCTTTGATGGAACAACATGGAGAAACTACACCACCTCCAATTCCTCCATCCCGTCCAATTATGTGGGATTGGTGACCGTCGACAATAACGACATCCTTTGGTTGAACTGTCGCGACCCTCGCTATCCCGACAAAATGGGCTCAGAATATGGTCTGGGATTGACACGCTTCGACGGAAACGCATGTACGACCTACAACCACAACAACTCGCCGCTGCCCAGCGACTGCTTCTGGGATGTACAGGTCGATGCCGACAATCGTCTATGGATAGCCACAGCTGGTGACGTCGGCCTCGTTTGCTACGATGAAACCGTTTGGACGACCTACGACACCGACAACTCAGGCATCGCCCTCAATGAGGTGACGAAAATCACCCTTGACATAAAGCGTGACCTCATCTGGCTCACCCATTATGGTGGCCTCGGACTCTCCGTTGCCCGCATGAACTGCCACAACACAGCCGTCTATTCCATTGTTGCTCCCAACACCGCAAATTCGGCAATTTACGATTTAAGCGGCAGACGAATCGCCAATCCCACAAAGGGCATCTACATCAAGGAGGGGAAGAAATTCATGAAGAAATAGAATGTAAAAACAAAATAATAAAGTGACATAATAAGATAATTCTGCTGTATAATCAGATGGATCAGGGGACGGTTCTCTGACCCACTTTTCCATTGATGCGTTGGATGATTCCATAACTAACTCCCGTGATCCCGCCGACCCCGTGATCTCTCAAAATAAAAAAAGGCCCCGCTGCCCGTCGTCAGAGCAGAGAGGCCGATTAGCTATGCTTATAGCGCCGAATCTGGCGGGATGGTCTCTGTAGGATCCACAAACCCATCGCCTGTTGTTTCGCCGTCCAGCGTTTCAAAAGGCGAACCACACAATAGCTGGGTGGTGACAATATCCACCACCTCCACTACCGGTTTTATGTAGAATGCTTTTTTTTCATCGTATAACTACTTTTTTACCGTTCAACAGATACAGTCCCTTCTTCGTCGGTCTGCCCTGCAATTTCCGACCATCGAGCGTGTACCATTCAGCGGTAGCAAATTTTTCACTATTCACTTTTACCTTTTCCCTTATATCGGTGGCATTTACCGAGGTTAAGAGTTTTTGTAAAAGTTGTGGCTAATCCTTGCCGAAAGTGATATCCTTTCAAGTACACAGGGGGCCAGGAACTGTGTAGTTACATTATAATTTAAGGATGTTATGGAAGGATATATTCAGAAGTTAGGTGGAGTGAAACGGTATGTGCAGTTTCTGGAGATCAGCGATGATCCGGAACTGGTGGCACAGTATCGTAAGTGGCATTCGGAGGAGTACAGTTGGAAGGAAGTGCGCGACGGCATCAGGGCTGTAGGTATCCTGGAGATGGAGATATACATCTTGGGCAGCAAACTGGTGATGATTGTCGATGCGCCTGCCGATTTCCTGTGGGATGAGGCGATGGCACGTCTGGCAACATTGCCGAGACAGGCAGAGTGGGAGGCTTTCGTTTCAAAGTTCCAGGGATGTCCTGCCGATGCCCGTAGTGACGAGAAATGGCAGCCGATGGAGCGGATGTTCAGACTGTACTGATACAGAGGGACGGATCTTTTGTTACATACCAAGTGCGGATGGCTGCGGCTGTCTGCACTTTTTTGATGAAATATTTAGTGGTATCATGGGGATTGTTTATCTTTGCGGCGTGAGTGGAAAGTCCATCACTTTAATAGTAACCCTAAATTATGAAGACTATGGGAACAATTCAGAATTACAAGACATGTAGATTTGTGCGGTTTTTGCACAAAAGGGATATTTTTATGCCCCAAAATTTGGCGAATAATAGAAATTTTGCTATCTTTGCACCGCGTTTGGCCTGGCGAATAAACTGATTAGAAAATATAATGTTTAGGATATGAAAAAGATTATCATGATGGTAGAGAGGTCAAAGGATTACTTTGACGCATACTCTGAGAATTGTGACGGAATATACGCTGCAGGAGGTAGTATCGATGAAGTAAAGGCCGATGCAGAGAGAGCCATAGAATTGATCAAGAAGACGCTTCCTGAGAGTCAGTGGCCGAATGAGATAAAAGGCGATTTCGAGATAGAATGGAAGCTTGATGTGGCAAGCTTTCTGGAGTATTACTCAAGTTTCATGTCTTTGGCGGGTATGGAGAAAATGACGGGTATCAATCAGAAACAATTGTCCAATTACCTGAATCATCGTGCTGTGCCAAGAAAGAAACAGACTGAAAGGATTCGGGAGGGGATCCACAAATTTGCCCACGAACTATTGAGCATTACATTGTAAAGTGTAGAACAAAAGACGAATGGCCGCAAGTTCTTGTTGTTTGACCCGGTTTTATCTTGGATAAGGCTGTCCGCTGGCTCAGCAAAGAACAACTCGATAGCGTTGACTGGCTGCCTGCTGACAAAGTTGTGGTTGAGCGGTTGCACCCTCTTGATGTTATCTGAATGAATCTGTGAGCAGCTTGATTTCGATCTGGGGGGAGATACGCTCGTAGAGTATGTTATATACGGCATCGAGGATGGGCATGTTCACATGGCAGTGGCGGTTGATCTCCTTCATGCACTTCGTGCCGAAATAGCCCTCGGCAATCATCTCCATCTCGATCTGGGCACTCTTGACGCTGTAGCCCTTGCCGATCATCGTGCCGAAGGTGCGGTTGCGGGAGAAGTTGGAGTAGCCCGTGACGAGCAGGTCGCCTAGATAGACGCTGTCGTAGATGTTACGGTCGAGCGGGTAGACAGCCGTGAGGAAACGGTTCATCTCCTGTACGGCATTGGCCATGAGCACGGCCTGGAAGTTGTCGCCGTATTTCAGACCGCTACAGATGCCGGCAGCGATGGCATAGACGTTCTTCAGTACAGAAGAGTATTCGATGCCCACCACGTCGCTGGAGGTCTTGGTCTTGATGAATTCGCTGGCGAGGACATCGCAGAAGGCCTGTGCCTTCTCACGGTCGGCACAGCCGACGGTGAGGTAAGAGAGACGCTCGAGCGCCACTTCCTCGGCATGGGACGGACCGCCGATACAGGCAATGTTCTCGTAGGGCACGTCGTAGACCTGATGGAAGTATTCTGAGCAGACGAGGTTCTCGTCGGGCACGATACCCTTGATGGCCGTGAGGATGAACTTGTCGTGCAGACGGGTCTTGAGTTTCTTCAGATGGCTCTTCAGGTAAGGCGATGGCGTGACGAAGACCAGTGTGTCGTACTGCTGGGCAATACGGTTCAGGTCGCTGTCGAAGTGGATCTCGCTGATGTCGAAGTGTACGCTGGTGAGATAGGCGGGGTTGTGGCCCAGACGGCGGAAGTCTTCGATACGGTCGTCGCGCCGCATGTACCATCCGATGTGGTGCGTGTGGCTCACAACAATCTTGGCAATCGCTGTTGCCCAGCTACCGCCGCCGATAATCGCTATCTTACCTACATCATACATAATAACTCCTTTTTAAGACAGAGTATCTTAAAACTATTACTATGTCTTTACTCCGTTGCTTTGTCTATCCACTGCTGGATGTCATCGACAGAGGGCTTCTGCATGTCGAGCTTGAACTTCTTCACGATGTCGCCGATCTTCTGCTGCAGGCCCTGGGCCTTCTCAGTGGCGATGTTCGAGACGAGGTTGAAGCCGGCCTTGCGGAGCACGGGTACCCACTCCTCGGCAACACCGATCTCGGCCCACTCGGCGGGAGTCGACTGGGGAATCTTCTTCTCGGGCTTCATCTGGGGGAAGAAGAGCACTTCCTGGATGAAGGTCTTGCCCGTCATGAGCATCACCAGACGGTCGATGCCGATGCCGATACCTGAGGTGGGAGGCATACCGTACTGCAGGGCACGGAGGAAGTCCTGATCGATGATCATCGCCTCGTCGTCGCCTTTGTCGGCTAATTTCATCTGTTCTACGAAACGCTCCTCCTGGTCGATGGGGTCGTTGAGCTCTGAGTAGGCGTTGGCCAGTTCCTTGCCATTCACCATCAGCTCGAAACGCTCAGTGAGTCCGGGCTTTGAGCGGTGCATCTTCGTCAATGGAGACATCTCGACGGGATAGTCGGTGATGAAAGTAGGCTGGATGAAGGTACCCTCGCAGAACTCACCGAAGAGCTCGTCGATGAGCTTGCCCTTGCCCATGGTCTCGTCGACATCCATGCCCTTAGACAGGCAGAACGCGCGGATCTCTTCTTCCGTCTTGCCATTGCAGTCGAAACCGGTCTTCTCCTGAATAGCCTCGAGGATAGGCAGACGGCGATAGGGGGCCTTGAACGAAACGATGTTGCCGTCGATCTCGCGCTCGGGCTTGCCGTTGACGGCGATACAAATGGTCTCCAAGAGCTTCTCTGTGAACGACATCATCCAGTTGTAGTCCTTATACTGCACATAGAGCTCCATGCAGGTGAACTCGGGGTTGTGGTTGCGGTCCATACCCTCGTTGCGGAAGTTCTTGCCTATCTCGTAGACACCCTCGAAGCCGCCCACGATGAGTCGCTTCAGATAGAGCTCCGTGGCAATGCGCATATACATGTCCTGATCGAGGGCATTGAAATGGGTGATGAACGGACGGGCTGAGGCACCGCCGGCAATCATCTGGAGCGTTGGTGTCTCTACCTCAGTATATCCGGCATCGTCAAGCACCTTCCGGAGGGTGCGGATGACGGTGGCTCTCTGTAAGAATGTTTCCTTGACACCATCGTTCACCACGAGGTCGACATAGCGCTGACGATAGCGCAGCTCAGGATCGTCGAACTTATCGTAGGCCACCCCGTCCTTGTATTTCACGATGGGCAGGGGCTTCAGTGCCTTCGACAACAGGGTGAGCTCCTGGGCATGGACGCTGATCTCGCCCGTCTGCGTACGGAACACGAAACCCTTCACGCCGATGAAGTCGCCAATGTCGAGCAGCTTCTTGAAGACGACGTTGTAGAGGTCCTTGTTCTCGTCAGGACAGAGGTCGTCGCGAGTGATATATACCTGAATGCGGCCCTTCGAGTCCTGCAGCTCTGCAAAGGCGGCCTTTCCCATGACGCGACGGCTCATCATACGGCCGGCAATAGACACCTGGCGAGGCTCGTCTTCGTCACGGAAATTGTCACGTATGTCTGTGGAAAAGGCATTAGTAGGGTATTCGGCTGCGGGATAGGGATTGATGCCCATATTGCGCAGCTCTTGCAGGCTCTCGCGCCTGCCGATTTCTTGTTCACTAAGTTCTAAAATGTTCATCTTAAATATTCGAATATTTTACTTTTATGGGTGCAAAGTTACGAAAATATCCCGAAAAAAGCAAGATTAGGGTAAATATTTGCAAAAAAAATGCGAAAAGTTTTGCTGTTAATAAAAATGTGTCTATATTTGTAGCAGAATAACTAAATGATACTAACTGATAGAATATGGATAAAGGAACGGTTAAGAAAAGAGTCATCGGCGTTGACATCAGTCTGAATGCGACGTCTTATGCCATTGTGGATGTAAGAGGTAATATTTTGGCGAAAGACAGTTTCCCCACAGAGGATTATCCGGAGATTGGGGCTTTCATCTCTGCCTTGAGTGAGGGCATTGTCAAGCTGATTGAAGCTAATGGTGGTATGGAGAGTATCCGTTCGGTGGGTATCAGTGCTCCCAGTGCGAACTTCAAGTCGGGCAGTATCGTCAACTCTCCTAATTTCCCGTGGAAGGGTGTTATCCCCCTGTCGGCCTTGTTGCGTGACAGACTGGGTCTGGCTGTAGCCGTTGCCAACAACTCGCATGTGGTGGCTTTGGGAGAGCATGCCTTCGGCTGTGCGCACGGCATGCGCGACTTCATCATTATCACACTGGGTTCCGGCTTAGGTAGTTGTCTTTATACCGACGGAGGCGTGAAGCTGGGTTCTGACGGCTATGCAGGAGAGATCGGACACACGTGTGTGGAGCATGACGGTCGTCTGTGTGGCTGTGGCAACAAAGGCTGTCTGGAAGCCTATACGGCCACGAAGGGTATCATCCGTACGGCCCGTGAGGTGATGGCTGAGTCGGCCGAGCCTACTAAGATGCGCCGTGTGCCGAAGTTGTCGCCAAGAGTGATTGCAGAAATGTGTGACGAGGGCGATGCGATGGCCATTGAGACATTCCGCCGCACAGGTGAAGCCCTGGGCTTCGGACTCGCCAACTATGCCTCTGTGATCGATCCTGAGGCTATCATCTTCACGGGTGGTATCACCAGAGCCGGCAAGTGGCTGCTGGAACCTGCCAAGAAAGCCTTCGAGGAGCATGTGTTCCATAATATTAAGGGTAAGGTGAAGTTCCTGACCTCCGACCTGGATGAGGGTGAGCGTAATATCCTGGGCGCCAGTGTGCTGGCCTGGGAGGTGAAGGAGTATTCGTTGTTTGTTGAGTAGTTTACGGTTTACAGTTTATGGTTTACAGGTTTTTATAGTTTATAGAGATGGATTCAGTAGATCAGATCAAGACGCGGGTTGTTGGTGTCGACATTCGTGAAGTGAAAACCACCTATGCTGTGGTGGATATACGTGGTGAGATTATCGCGACAGACTATTTTAATACGATGGACTATCCTGATGTCTCTGATTTTGTCACTGCGCTGAGTGAGAAGATCATCATGCTGGTGGAGGAGAACGGAGGCTATGACAAGATACGCTCTGTGGGTATGAGTGCGCCGAGCGGTAACTTTATGACGGGCTGTATTGAGAACGCAGCCAATATGCCGTGGAAGGGTGTCGTGCCGCTGGCTGCCATGCTTCGTGACCGTCTTGGACTGGCTGTCGCACTGGCCAACGATGCGCATATCACGGCACTCGGCGAGAAAGCCTACGGCAGTGCACACGGACTGAAGGACTTCGTGGTGGTGTCTATCAGTCACGGCGGACTGGGCAGCTGTATCTTCATGGACGGTAAGCCCCATCTTGGCGTGAATGGCTTTGCTGGAGAGGTGGGACATTCCTGTGTGGAAGTCAACGGCCGCGAGTGTGGTTGCGGGCGCAGAGGCTGTCTGGAGACCTATTGCTCTGACAAGGGACTTGTCAAGACTGTAGAAGAGCTGCTTGCTGATGGAGAGCCGTCGGCATTAAGAGACTTGAATAATATCAGTATCCAGTCGGTGACCTATTATTGTGATCAGGGCGACGTTGTGGCTATTGAGGCCTTCCGGCGCTTAGGGTTTATGCTCGGACTGGGCCTTGCTAACTATGCCTCTATCCTGAATCCCGAGGCCATCATCCTCACGGGCGATATGATGCAGGCTGGTAAGTGGCTGCTGAGACCCATGCGAAAGTCGTTTGAGGAGCATGTGTTCCACAATATCCAGGGTGAGACACGCCTGCTTGTCTCCATCCTCAAGGAGGGTGAGCGTGATGTCCTGGGTGCCAGTGCTTTGGCATGGGATGTGAAGGAATACTCGCTGTTTAAGTGAAGATAGAAGAAGATAAAAGAAGATAGAAGGAGTTAGTAGAAGTTAAATATGATTGCAGAGAACATTAAGTCAGAAGTGGTTGGCGTTGATATCAGTATCGAGACCACTACCTACGCCATTGTCGATGTCAGAGGTAATATCCTGGCGGAAGATGCCTTCCCAACAACCGACTATGAGGATGTGAACAATTTCGTATCGGCTCTCAGTGAGAAGATTGTCACGCTTGTCGAGGCTAACGGCGGCTATGAGAGGATTCGTTCCATCGGCATGAGTTCGCCTAGTGCCAGTTCTGTTTCCGGATGTATCGAGAATGCAGCAAACCTTCCGTGGAAGGGTGTTATTCCCATGGCAGCTATGTTGCGCGACCGTCTTGGACTGGCCGTTGCCCTCTCCAACGATGCCCATGTGTCGGCATTGGGTGAATATACCTTTGGCAGTGCACACGGTATGAAGAACTTTATCGTCATCAGCCTTGGCGTGGGACTTGGCAGTTGTTTCTTCACTGAGGGGACAGACCATGTGGGACATCTGGGATATGCCGGCGAGTTTGGGCATACCTGTGTAGTCGACGATGGTCGTTTGTGTGGCTGTGGACATAAGGGGTGCCTCGAAGCCTATGCTGGTGCTTCCGGCATCATCCGCACTGCCAGGGAGATGATGGCAGAATCCGATGCTCCGTCGCTGATGCGTACCCTGACTAAACTCTCTCCGAGAACCATCTTTGAGTGCTGTGAGCAGGGTGACGTGATGGCCCAGAAGGTCTTCAAACAAACAGGTTATATCTTGGGATTGGGACTGGCCAACTATGCCTCTATCATCGATCCTGAGGCCATTATTCTGACTGGTGGTATCTCCCATGCCGGCAAGTGGCTCCTCGATCCTGTCCAGGAGTCGTTTGAAGAGCATGTTTTCGGAAACATGAAGGGTAAGGTGAAGATATTCCTGTCGAAGCTCAATGACCGTGAGCGTGATGTCCTGGGTGCCAGTGCTTTGGCATGGAGTTTGCCAGAGTATTCACTTTTTAAGTGAGAAGTAAGAGGTAAGAAGTGAGTAATGAGAAATGAACGTAGATCGGATTAACGAGATAGTCAACGCAAACCCTAACCTGAGTACCGCCCTCGGGATGGAGTTCCTTTCCACTCCTGAGGACGATACTTGCATGGCACGCATGAAGGTTGATGAACGGAATCGTCAGCCTTTTGGTTTTCTAAGCGGTGGTGCCTCCCTGGCATTAGCTGAAAATGTGGCTGGCGTAGGCTCTTCGGCACTCTGTCCAGGGTGTGCCTGTGTGGGTATTGAGGTGAGTGGCAGTCATGTGAAGGCTGTTGCCGAGGGCGATACTGTCACGGCTTATGCCCGACTGTTGCATCAGGGAACCACGCTCCATGTATGGAACGTTGATATCAAGGATTCTATGGATAATCTGATATCCAACGTGCGCGTCACCAATTATATTATCAAGGCCAAGAAGTGATGTCAGCATTCGCGGTCTATCGTCTTCCTTATGGGACATACGCCACCATGGTTCAGCAGACGAATGGTGAGCCTTTAGAATTGTTATCGTGTGCACAACTCAATGGCAGGAGGGGCTATGTGATGGCTCCCTTTGAGATCACTGACAGTCATCCGTTACTCTTGATACGTCCTGACAAGGTGGAGAGGGTTGAGTTGAGGAAATCGAGGAGCGAGGAGTGTGGCGTGAGAAATGAGGAATGTTTAAGGGCGGGAAATGATTATACTATTGACTTTGCCAATTTCCACTCCCAACTGGAGTTGGGAACCTTTCGGAAAATAGTCTTGGCACGGTGTGCGAAGGAGGAATTGTCGCATAGCATTCCACCTATGGAACTCTTCTATAAGGCCTGCGACCTTTATCCACGTATGATGATTTCGTTGGTGTGTACGGAGAAAGGAGGCTGCTGGCTGACGGCCACCCCTGAGATCCTGCTGGAAGGTCTGGGAAATGACTGGCGCACGATCGCACTGGCTGGTACCGTTCGCTTAGTGGGGGATCAGCTTTCAGGAGAGGGTGAGACTGTCAACTGGTCCACCAAGAATATTCAGGAACAGCGTTATGTAGCCACTTATATCGCAGAATGTCTGGAGCAGTTTACGTCGGATTTCTCTGAGGAGGGGCCTTCTTCCGTGAGGGCCGCCAATCTGGTACATCTGCGTAGTGACTTTACGTTTACCCTGCCTTCGAAGGATTGTGTCGGCGACTTGCTGCAGGCACTTCATCCTACACCTGCCGTGTGTGGACTGCCTAAGCGTGAAGCCTTCCATTTCATCACGCACAATGAACATACGCCCCGTTTGTACTATAGCGGATTCCAGGGATGGCTTGGGGAGGAGGAAACGCATCTGTATGTGTCGCTCCGCTGCATGAGGATAGAGGGGAACAGTTATTATCTCTATGCTGGAGGCGGACTGCTGAAAGACAGCTTGGAAGAACAGGAGTGGGCAGAGACCGAGGCGAAAATGGAAACAATGCGGAGAGTTTTAGAAAATGTATAGCAATAAAGAAAATGTAAATATACTGACGGCATTGCTCGTTGCTCATGGCGTCCGTCATGCGGTTGTCTGTCCTGGCAGCAGGAATGCTCCCATCGTGCATAATCTCAATGAATGTCCAGACATCGCCTGCTATCCCGTAACGGATGAGCGGAGCGCAGGCTTCTATGCCTTGGGTATGTCGCAGGCTTTGACGAAGCCTGTCTGTGTCAAAGAGCCTGTTGTGGTCTGTGTGACTTCAGGGACAGCGTTGCTGAATCTGGCTCCAGCTATTGCTGAGGCATATTATCAGAGATGGTCCTTAGTGGTCATCTCTGCAGACCGTCCACCGCAGTGGATAGACCAGCTTGATGGTCAGACGCTCCCACAGCCTGATGCTTTAGGGCGGTTTGTTGCCAAGGCGGTTTCTCTGCCCGAGCCTCGTGACGATGAGGAACGATGGTATTGTAACCGTCTGGTCAATGAGGCACTGTTGAAGAGCCGTGAGGGCTTCCCTGTGCATATCAATGTTCCCATTGCAGAACCGTTGTTCAGTTTCACAACCCAGACATTGCCTGCCCAAAGAAAGATAGAACAGATAGGTTCACTCATGAACAACAGACTATTTCATGAGACTTTCCTATCGGCTTTCTTTCAGGCTCGGAAGCCTATGGTTATCGTTGGTCAGACCTATTTCGATGATTCCTGTATGGCTGCTGACCTCTATGAGATTGGAGCGTATGCTGTCGTGTTGTCTGAGTCGTTGACGAATACGGTAGAGCGTTGTCATTTCGATGAGGTACTCCCTTTGCTTGAAGGAGATGACAGCTATAAGCCCGATTTCATCCTTTATCTTGGAGGAACGTTGGTTAGTAAACGACTGAAGCGCTTCATACGAGGATTGTCGGATGTCTCTGTATGGTCTGTCAGTGAGGATGGTGCCGTCTACGACACGTTTATGCATCTAACGGGAATTATTAAGGGCTCTGTTTATGAGGCAACCGTTCTTTTGATGGATGCTATCGAACAGTCTACAGCCACTCATACGGAGACTTTCGTGGAGCGTTGGAACCGTCTGTTACAGAGAGCCTGTGCCCATGCTGATGCCTACGAACCTGCTTATTCGCAGATGGCTGCGGTCAAGTGGTTTGAAAGGAGAATAGAAGAGAAGAAGATCAGTAAGAAGGCCAGCTTCCATTATGCTAATTCCACTGCCATTCGTCTGGCGAATATCTATGCCTGTCACTATGTCTATTGTAACCGTGGCGTGAATGGGATAGATGGGTCGCTTTCTACGGCTGCAGGCTTTTCGTTGGTGAAGGACGACACTGTGTATTGTGTCATCGGTGACCTGAGTTTCTTCTACGATCAGAATGCCCTGTGGAATCAGAACCTGAAGGGTAACTTCCGTGTTCTTCTGCTGAATAACGGTAAAGGCGGCATCTTCAATATGCTTCCTGGTTTGGAACAGAGTCCTGTCCGTGATTCGTTTGTGGCAGCCTCCCATCAGACGTCGGCGGAAGGTATCTGTCAACAGAATCATGTCGTCTACCTGAGGGCAGACGACATGGAACAGATGCAGAAGGGGATAGAAACCTTACTGTCTTTAGAGTCTGACAGGCCCGTCCTCCTTGAGGTCTTCACCAATGCGTCAGAAGACGAGAGTGCCTACAGACTTTACTTTAAACAACTACAAACTGTTCAGCTGTAGTTTTGTGGTGACGGTCTTGAATGCCGCTGATGAGGTCTTCAAAGTTACTGTTGAAGGCGTCTTACCGGCACGGAGGATAACCAGTGCAGAGCCGTTGTAAAGGCAACGGTGGTCTGTGACGTTCAGCTCGTCGCTGTTGTGATTGCCGCTGCTGACAGCCACGATGCGTGCATCTCCCTCAACCTCAAACTTTAGCTCATCCTGTGCCATTGGTACACGGCGGCCTTTGCTGTCAACGGCCTCTATGCGAACATGCATCAGGTCTGTGCCGTCAGCCTTCCACGAGGTGTCCTCAGGTGTAGCAATCAGGCGCACGGCTTTACCCGTTGTCTCAATCTTGTGGCGGGCGACAACCTTTCCGTTGTTATAGGCGACAGCTTCCAGATGACCCTCGGCATAGGTGATGCCCTCCCAACGGATCTGATTTCTCTGTTTGGGGTTGTCCTTAGGGTTCTGTTTCCTGCCGAGACTCTTGCCGTTCAACAGTAGTTCCACCTCGTCGGCATTGGTGTAGGTGATGAGGCTGAGCTGTGAACCAGGCTTGCGGTTGAAGTGGTCACTCATACCATCGTTGGCGGTGTTGATGCCGTTCCACATGATGGCTTCTGCCTTATTGTCGATGATGGCGATGTGGACTGTCGGCTCCTCTGGTTTGAAGAACGAACGCATAAGCCAGGCTTTGGGCTTGGGCTGGAGGGAGATGTCGAACACACCTTGTGCCCAACCCTTTGTGGGCCACCCCTGACTCTCGCCGAGGTAGTCGATGGCACCCCAATAAGCCAGACCAATCACCTTGTCGAGGTTCATCTCAAAGAAGTTCGGTCCCATGTTGGTCATGTTAGCCTCACTCTGGTAGAACGTCATCCATGGGAATCGTCGTCCGTCGCCAGGGAAATACATATAACGGTAGTTATACGCCTGAATGTCGGTGATCATCGCCAGATCATGGGGTAGGGAATCTGTCTCCCAGTTACGGTAGCGTGGGTGCATGGCCACTGTCACAAGTCGGGTGGAGTCGTAGCGTTGCAGGAGTGTCTTCTGCAACTTAAACATCGTCACACCGAAGTCGTTGAACGGCATGTTGGGGTCCTGCTGGAGCTCATTGCCAAGACTCCAGAGGATGACAGAGGGAGAGTTACGATCGCGCTTGACCCATTCTGGTACCTCATACTGCCAGTGTTGTTCGAATGGCACTTTTCCACCTGTATGCTGTTGGGTCCACTTGTCGTAGAGCTCGTCCACAACCAGTATGCCGTACTTGTCGCAGAGACGGATGAAGTCGCGGCTATAAGGGTTGTGCGAGGTGCGGATATGGTTCATGCCGAACTCCTTCATCAGTTTGATGCGCTTCTCGATGGCCTTGGGATAGGCAGCAGCACCGAGGGCTCCTAATGTGTGGTGGTTGGCATAGCCTTTCAGCAACACCTTCCTGCCGTTGAGCTTGAAACCATAGTCTGGGCCGAACTCAATGGTACGGATACCGAACTGTTCATAGGTCTCATCGGCCACCGTACCGTCCTCACGTAGCAGCTGGGCCTTCACTATATATAAATAAGGTGTATCGAGATCCCAGACCTTAGGGTTGTGTATCTTGATGTCTGTGACGATGGGTGTCTCCTGATGACGGGTCATCTTATGACGTTTGATCGCTATGGTATTGTTGTACACCGTCTCACCGTCAGGATCAATTATCTGCAGGGCGATGTTTGTTGCTTCTCCCTTGTTGCGGTTTACGAACTCCGCACTGATACTGACATATTTGTTGTCGCGGGTGGTGATAAAGAGCGGATGGCGGGAGAAGTACATGTCCTTAGGGGTTGTAACGATGCAGACATTACGGTAGAGTCCGCCGCCAGTGTACCAGCGGGAGTTGCCTGGCTCACGGGTGTCAGCTATAACCTCTATCAAGTTGTCTTCACCATACTTCAGGTTGTCAGTCACATCTATCTCAAAACCCACATAGCCGTAATTCGTGCCACCTACATGTTGACCATTGACCAACACGTCGGCAGTGTACATGATGCCCTCGAAGTCGAGCAATACACGCTGACCCTTCAGTTCTGCGGCTGGTGTGTAGTGCATACGGTAGTAACCCTTGCCCATTTCCTTGAAACCGCGACTTGAGAGACGGCTCTTGATGTTGGCGGCCACGTCGGTATTGTCGGGTCTCTCATCAGCGGCAGGAGCCACCCACGGCTGTTCTATCTGGAAGTCGTGCGGCACATCAACCCTCCGCCATTCGCCTTCGTTATTCAGACGAAAATCCCATCCGAAGTTAAGGTTTTCAATATGACGCTGTCCCGATGCACTCAGCATCGTCATGATAGTCGTGATGACAAAACAGATTCTTTTCATTTTACTAACTTATAATATTCAACACCACCTAATAAGAAGCAGCCTGTGCCGTAGTCTTCGAAGTCGGGCACTTTTGTGTAAGAGAGAGGCTGTCCTGCTGAAGGATCCTTGCCTGTGCCCTGTGCCCAGCCGAGGAATCCGTCTGGGTGTACGCAGTCGCGCACCAAACCTTCCCAGGCTCTGTCGCATACAGGTTTGTATTCTGTGGCCTTGAGGAATCCCATTCTGATTCCCCAGCTCATGCCGTAGAGGAAGAGGGCGGTGCCCGACATCTCCTTACCGCCATAGTCGGCGTACGACACAAGACTTGGATTCCACAATCCGTCCTCCTGACGCTGACAGGCTTTCAAGGCCGCACTCATCGTGAGGAAGTCCTTTTTCAGTTCCTTATAATACTTGTCCTTGGGAGAGAGCTGGTTCATGCAACGTACAAGCGCAGCATAGACCCAGCCGTTGCCTCGACTCCAGTAGCAGTTCTTACCGTCGGGTGTCTGATAGGGGGCCACGTAGTCCTTATCCCTCCACCATAAACCTTCCTTTTCATTGAATAGTCCGCCTGCCAGAGTGTTCCGGCTCCAGCGATACATCTTCATGGCATGGTCGGCATACTTGCGATTACCTGTCACCTTATAGATTTGCATATATAGAGGCATCGCCATCTGGATGGCATCAATCCACGTCCACCAGCCGTAAATGGCATTGTCGGCTTTGGAATTCGGAGTCTGCATTTGGTGGTCGAGATTCTCAATCACATATTTGATCTTTTCCTCCCCGCCGCTCTGCATGTATCGGTCGACGTATGTCTGTCCACAGCACTGGTCGTCGGCATCATTGGTCTTCACACCATTGCGGGGTGTCCACTGATGGAAGGAGGCCCAACGGTCGGTATAGTCGGTATAGCGTGCATCGGCGTCAATTTCGTAGAGTGCCATCAGCCCTTCGTAGTAGACGGCTCTGGTCCAGAGCGACGATGGACGTATTTTGTTCACGTTTGTCGGTAGGGTGGGGTCTGCATACTTCGCCATGAAGTAGTTGTTGACTGTGCGTAATGTGTTCATCACGTCATCGCCTTTCACCTTCTGGGCGAATGTGCTCATGGCGATGAACACGACTGTCAGGATAAGAATAAATCTTCTCATTGTCTTTGGGATTTTAAGTTTCTGTTGGCAAAGTTAGTGATTTTTTCCGGATATCCCAAAAAGTTGGGTGCTTTTGCCAAAAATCAAAGATGATATCGCAAAAAACATAGTACCTTTGCCCCCATCAAATCAACAAAACGTATGAAACTATTCAAGACGATCCTGTTCATAGCTCTGATGTATAGTGTAGGTGTAGCCAGTGTGGTTCATGCCCAGCAACGCGACCGATATGAGTTCATGCGTAATCTGCCTGTCTATGCCGATTCGCTGATAGCAGACTTCGACTTCCCTTTGGCTTGGCAGAATGCCGGGATAAGTGACTTCGAAGCGTGGCGCAGGCTGGCTCGTCAGAAGGTGTTGGATTGTATGCTCATGCCACCGCCAGCTCCTCCTGCTGGCTATGAGGTGAAGGTTCTCTTTGAAGAACAGCGCGATGGTTATAAGGCTCGGAAGATAGAGGTCAGGCTCTCCCGTTATTATACGGTGCCAGCCTATGTGCTGATACCCGATGGCAAAGGCCCGTTCCCAGCCGTAAATGCCTTGCATGATCATGGGGCGCACCTCTTCATTGGTAAGGAGAAGATGATCCGTCCGCTGGCCTGTGAGGACTCTACGGTCATCAAGGATGCTGAGGCTTGGTTGGCAGGCTATGAGGGTCAGTTCTTCGGCGACTATCTGGCCAAGCATGGCTATGTGGTATTCTCTGCTGATGCGCCGATGTGGGGTGAACGTGGACAGAAGGAGGGGCCGCTTCGTGAGCGTTATGATATCATTGCGGGTAATATGATGATGTATGGCATTGATCTCTGCGCCTGGATGACTTACGATGATATGGCAGGTACGGAGTTTCTGGCCTCGATGTCCGAGGTGGATGCCTCTCGCATCGGATGTACGGGTTGGTCGATGGGTGCCTATCGCGCCTGGATGCTCTCAGCGCTCTCTGACCATATCAAGGTGGGAACGGCTGTCTGTTGGCTCACAACCACCGACGAACAACTTGGTTTCAAGTATAAGCGTACTGAGAACGGCGGCTTCGCCAACTGTCTGCCAGGTTTACGCCGATGGCTCGACTATCCGCATGTGGCGAGTATCGCCTGTCCGAAGCCGATGCTGTTCATCAATGGTTCACAGGATAAGCTCTTTCCTGTAGCTGGTGTGGAAAAGGCATTTGCCACGATGCATGAGACGTGGAAGAGCCAAGGGGCAGACGAACTGCTTGAGACGGAACTCTGGGAGATGCCGCACAGTTGTCCCAAACGGGCTCAGAAGCGCGTGTTGGAATTCTTTAAGAAATATCTTTGATAGACCAAGATGGAGTTGTCATTAAATACTAATCAGGTTATGAATCGGATATTGTTTGTGCTTTTCTTTGTTCTATGTTCAGCCGTTGCTTCTTTTGGTCAGTCTGGCCTTAACAGCCGGGAGTTTAAGAAGTATTGGCAGGTGGAGTCTGAATCACCTGACTTCCAGGTGTCCTTTATCGGTGATACATGTGAATTGCTGTCGCCTAAAGGTTTGACACTGTGGCGCAAAGAGAAGATGCGCCAGGGAATGACGGTCGAGTATGACGCCTGTGTCGTTGACGAGGGATGTACAGGTGACCGCCTGAGTGACCTGAACTGTTTCTGGCTGGCCAGTGACCCTCGTTCCAAGAACATTTGGTCCCGAGCAGCATGGCGTAACGGCATTTTCCTACGTTGCTATACCCTCCAGATGTACTATTTAGGCTATGGAGGCAATCATAACACAACGACCCGTTTCCGTCGGTACAATGGTGACGAGGCAGGCGTGGAAGATGAAACAAAACGTCCGCCTGTTCTGAAGGAATACACGGATGCTGATCATTTGCTGAAGGCCAACCATTGGTATCATGTCAAGATTGAGAGCAAGATGGATCACACGCGTTTCTTCATTGATGGCGAATGTATTGTGGATTATTATGACCCTCAGCCTTTGCTGGAAGGTTGGTTCGGTTTCCGGACTACCCTTTCGAGGACACGGATTACCAATTTCAAGACGTACGACACACCCATGCTGTCGTATCAGACGACGGGCATACCGTTGCACTGGGTCGGCGAACCTTCTACCAGTTCGGTACCTGTCAGTTTTGGCTTGCCATTCTCACAGGGTGAACTTAAAGACGTGTCGTTGTTGGCTCTTTCCAGTAATATTCCCTCCGATGCTTGGGTAAACGCCCGTTGGCCGGATGGTTCTGTCAAATGGGCTGGTATGTCTGCTGTCGTCCCTGCAGGAAGCAATCCTTGTGTGGTGAAAACTGAGAACCGAAGAACGAAAGACATATCGGCTCTTGAATGTTCCGATAATGACAAAACCATCATCGTCAATACGGGTCGTCTGACAGCTTATATTCCAAAGAGCGGTTCTTTCCTACTCGACAGCCTTTGTATAGACGGCAGAAAAGTGGTTGGCAAAGGTTCGTTGGTAGCTTCGACGGATGCTGATACCTATCGTTCAGAGGTTACTCACGTGGAGGCGGAAAGACAAGGGCGCATGAGTATGGTTGTCAAGGTGGAAGGCATTCACCGTAGTGAGAATACGGGACGGGAATGGCTGCCCTTCATCCTTCGCCTTTATTTCTTTGGAGGCTGTGAGCAGGTGAAGGTGCTACATACCTTTATATATAATGGCAACGAAAAGCAGGATATGGTCACTTCACTTGGTGTTCGCTTTTCTGTTCCATTCAGTGAAGAGGCATATAATCGTCATGTAGCCTTTGCGACCGGTGATGGCGGTGTGTGGGCAGAACCTGTTCAGTTGTTGGATCAGGGTAGTGACCACTCTCGGCTTAGGGCCATGCAGCTGGAAGGGAAATACATCGAGAAGGACTCTCTCCCCGAAAGGATCCGACCCTATCTGAAAGACTGGGCAAAGTGGGATGGTTTCCGACTCTCACAACTCACCGACAATTCTTTTTCAGTACGTAAGCGAGCTGCGGCCGGGAGCCCTTGGATAGGCACTTTCACCGGATTCAGGTCGCCGGGCTATGTGTTCGTGGGTGACACTCATGGTGGTTTGGGCATTGGCATGAAGGACTTCTGGCAGTCATACCCGTCGACGATGGAGGTCGGTTGTGCCCGTAGCGAAGAGGCCGAACTGACCATGTGGCTGTGGAGTCCAGAGGCCGAACCGATGAACCTCTGCCACTATGATACGGTGGCTCACGGACTGAGGGCGAGCTATGAGGATGTCCAGGAGGGCATGAGTACTCCTTATGGCATTGCACGTACAAGTACACTGTGGCTTCTGCCTCAGACGGGATATCAGGGAAAGCAGCAGGTCGCACAGGATGCTGCAAGACTGGCGGCTGATACCCGTCTGCTTCCGGCGCCAGAGTATCTTTATGAGAAACGAGCCTTCGGCATTTGGTCACTGCCAAAAGATGCGAACGACCCCACCGAACAGCGGTTAGCGCTCTTTACCGACTTTTACAAGCAGGCTATTGAGCAGCATAAATGGTATGGCTTCTGGAATTATGGAGACATTATGCACGCTTATGATTCCGAGCGTCATAGTTGGCGGTACGATGTAGGTGGCTATGCTTGGGACAATACTGAGTTGGCTACGCCTATGTGGCTTTGGTATAACTTCCTTCGTACAGGACGGGCTGATATCTGGAAAATGGCCGAGGCGATGACCCGCCATTGCAGTGAGGTCGATGTCTATCATATAGGTCCGTTCGCCCCGTTGGGTAGCCGTCATAATGTCAGCCATTGGGGGTGTGGGGCTAAGGAAGCCCGTATCAGCCAGGCAGCCTTCAATCGGTTCTATTATTATCTGACCACCGATGAGCGGACAGGTGACCTGATGTCTGCCCAGCGCGATGCCGATACTTTGCTATATCATCTGGATCCCATGCGCTTGGCCGAGCCTCGTAATCAATATCCTTGCAATGCTCCTGCCCGCCTTCGGGTCGGTCCAGACTGGCTGGCATACGCGGGGAACTGGATGACGGAGTGGGAACGCTTTGGCGCGGAGAAATATCGCGACAAGATACTGACGGGTATGGAGTCAATAGCAGCCCTCGATGATGGTATCTTCACTGGGAATCTGGCAAAGGGTTATGATCCGGCTACAGGGCGCCTCTCTTATGACGGAGACCCGACCCTGCGGATGACCAATCACCTGATGACCATCATGGGGGGCTTTGAGGTGATGAACGAACTGCTGCCGCTGATGGCAGACCGTTGTCCGGCATTTGTACGCTGTTGGCTTGACTTTGCCCGTCGATACAAGCAGATGGCCTGGGAGACCCGCCACCATCAGTTCCCTGTTCGTCGTTTGGAAGCCTATGCCGCATGGCAGGATCGCGATCCTCAGCGGATGAAGACCGTGTGGCAGGCTCTTTGGGGAGAAGCTGACCACGGCCTGCGACTGGCAGAATCATCCCATCTGATCTTGCCTCCAGAGGTACCTGCATCTCTCGACGAGTTACCTGGTCTGAGTACGAATAATGCCGCCTTGTGGAGTCTGGATGCCATTTACATGCTGGAAGTGTTGCCGTGAGCTCGTTATGGGCGGTGCGGAACCTTTTATTTTGATAAATTAACTATAATTTTTGATTTATGTCATGATTCTTAGGGCTTTTATGTCTTGCGGATTAAAAAATTTTTGTACTTTTGCAAACGGAACTACTTGCATAGACTCATAACAGACAATTAATATATAACAATTAATATCTACTGTATGAACAAATTAAAGAGAATCAAAGGTAAGGTCCTGCCCTTTGCCGTTGTCCTATCGGCATGGTGGTTCGTACCCGCTACCGGATTGCTCGCTGCTCATGCTTCTGTCCAGAATGTGCAGCAGGAAGAGTCAATCTCGGGAACGGTCGTCGACAATACGGGTGAGGCCGTGATCGGCGCGAGCGTGATTGTCGTCGGGGCAAAGACCACGACAGGTACGGTGACCGACTTCGATGGTAACTTCACATTGAAGGTCAAGCCCGGTACACAGTTGAAGATCACGTTTGTGGGTTACAAGGAACAGGTCGTCAAAGCTGCCAATGGCATGAAGGTGACACTGGAGGAAGAATCCACGATGCTACAGGGTGTCGAGGTGGTGGCCTACGGTGTGCAGAAGAAGGTGACTGTGACGGGCGCTATTTCTTCTGTTAAAGCAGAAGAGTTAACCCGCACGCCAATTTCTTCAGTGAATAACGTGTTGGCTGGTCAGCTCTCGGGTGTGACCACGGTTCAGATGTCTGGTGAACCAGGTTCGGATGCTGCGAGCATCTATGTTCGTGGTAAAGCGACATTTACGAGTGATGATAATGCCAAGCCACTGATTCAAGTGGACGGTGTAGAACGTGAAATGTGGGATATTGACCCCAACGAAATCGAGAGCGTCACCGTTTTGAAAGACGCTTCTGCCACAGCCGTATTCGGTGTGCGTGGTGCTAACGGTGTTATTCTGATTACTACTAAGCGAGGTACAGAGGGTAAGGCTCATATCAGCGCCAGTGTCTCCTTTTCTGCACTGATGCCTACCAAGATGGTTGAGATGGCTTCGTCCTACGACTACGCCATGTTCCACAATCAGATGCATGACAACGACGGAACAGCTCATGAGTTCTCGGAATCGGTTATCGAGATGTTTAAGAACGGTTCCGACCCTATCCGGTTCCCGAGCATGAACTGGTCTGACTACATCATGAAAGATGTCACTCTGCAGCAACAGCATAACATCAATATCTCTGGTGGCAACAAGACGGTGAAATATTTTATTTCTGCCGGTATGTTCACTCAGGACGGTATCTTCAAGGAGTTTGACCGTCCCTACGACTTCGGCTACAGCTATGAACGTTTCAACTATCGTTCAAATCTGGATATCGATGTGACCAATACTACAAAACTGAGTTTCAATATCTCTGGTAAGATTGATACCTCTGCCAAGCCCCATACTGGACAGTCTTCTGACCAGATGGTGAAGGAGGTCTATTGGTCTACTCCATTTAGTAGCCCCGGCTTCGTCGATGGTAAATATATTGTGAACAGCAACTCCACTTCCGACAATTATTCCACCATTGAGGGTGACACCACACCTATTCCTGTACTGCCTTTCATCGGAGGAACTCCGATGGCATATTGCATGAGCCAGCCAGGTGCATATCATTATAACAATAACAAGCTTCAGATGGACCTGGTGCTTGACCAGAAGTTGGATTTCATCACCAAAGGACTGTCACTGAAACTGAAAGGATCTTATAACAGTTCTTATGCAACTGCAAAGGAAATCAAGAACGATGCCTCTACCTATACCGCAGTATTCCATCGCGGTGCTCATGAAAACGGCAGTGTCTACGAAGAGATTCTCTACCGTAAAGCTGGTGATGACACTACGCCTACTTACAGTAACTATCAGAATGGTAAAAGCCGTAACTGGTATGCTGAGGGTTCTCTGAACTACAACCGGTCATTTGGTTTGCACACCGTAACGGCACTCGCTCTTTACAACCAAAGCAAGGAGTACTATATCAGTGGTGAGTATTCAGATATACCGCGTACTTATATTGGCTTTGTGGGGCGTGTGACATACGACTGGAACAACCGCTATATGGCTGAGGTGAATATTGGTTACAACGGTTCTGAGAATTTTGCCCCTGGAAAGCGTTTCGGTACCTTTCCTGCTGCTTCTGTCGGTTGGGTCATGAGCGATGAACCGTTCTTCAAGCCCGTCAAGAAGGTGGTAAGTTTCCTGAAGTTACGTGCATCGTGGGGCTTGGTCGGTAATGACAAGATAGGCGGAAAGCGCTTTATGTATCTGGCAGATCCCTATACGGTGAATCAGACTGCACTTTGGGAGCGCGCTCAATATTCATCTGGTAGTGATTCTGGTGTGGCATATGCTTACCTGTTCGGTATTGAGAACGGTACAGCCACCAAGGGTGCCTATGAGTCCAGTAAGAATAATGCTGACGTCTCGTGGGAGAAGGCTTTCAAACAGGACTACGGTTTTGATATGAATTTCCTCGACGACCGCCTGCGTACAACCTTCGACTACTATAAGGAGCATCGTACAGACATCCTGGCCATCGACTATCGTATTCCGACATTCATTGGTTTTACACCGCCATACGCAAACTTCGGTATTGTAGACAGCCATGGTTGGGAGGTCTCTGTCAATTGGCAGGACAAGATAGGAACGGACTTCCGTTATAATGTTAAGCTGAACGTATCGCACAACTATAATGAGATCATCGAAGATCGTCAGGCTCCTCAAGAGAACGACTACATGTATACAGCCGGTCACCGCATTGGTTCTCGTCTGCAGTACAAGTTCTGGAAGCTTTACTATGAGGGTGCTGAGGCCGACTATGAGAAAGAGTTTGGGCAGAAGTTCCCCACTCAGTTGGTCGATGAACTGAAACCTGGAGACTGTGTATTCGTTGATCTTGACAATAACGGCTACATTGACCCGAACGATATGAGTCGTGATTACGGTTATACAGACGACCCGCAGTACATCGCTGGTCTGAACCTTTCCGCAAGCTATAAGAATCTCTCTGTCAGTGCGCAGTTCACTGCAGCCTGGGATGTCAGCCGTGTATTGGGCGATGTGTTCCAGCGTCCGTTCCATAATCGTAATACGGAGAATAACGGTGGTCTGCTACAGTATCATCTCGACAATACTTGGACGGTAGACAATCCCGATCCGAATGCTGAGTATCCTCGTGCAACCTGGACAAACTCTATTCAGAATTATGCTAGTTCGACTCTTTGGGAAAAGGATGCTAAGTATATGCGTCTGAAGACACTTCAGATTGCCTACGACTTCCACTTCCCCTTCATGAAGAAACTGGGTATGAATCAGTTGCAGTTGGCCGTCAGCGGATACAACCTCTTTACCGTAACTCCTTATAAGTTCGGTGATCCTGAGGCCCGTGCAAGTTCTACTCCGTCTTATCCTCTGCAGCGTACTTACACCGCAAGTCTTAAGGTAGGATTCTAATCTATATAATTAATAAGGTATACAATTATGAAACTACAACATAGAATAATAACAGGCGTCGTGGTATTTGCTATGGGTTGCATGTGCTTTACAGCATGTACTGATGACGTGAAGTTCGGCAGTTCTTTCGTTGAGAAGGCACCGGGTGGAACGGTGACCCTTGACACTGTGTTTAATAGTGCCGAATATACCAAGCAGTTTCTCGTGGGTCTCTATGTACAGCAGTATTACGGACTTCCTTATAAGAACTCTACAGCTTCTCCCTGGAGCCAGAGTTATTGGAACTCAAAGTTAGATGCGTTGACAGACTGCTACCATCAGCATTTTAGTGGTTCGAACGCATATACCATGTATTACTCTAATGCGCTGACATCCAACGATCGGGCTATTATTGCTTATAACGATGATAAGGTATGGGAAACCGTACACCACTGTTGGTTGTTAATAGAGAATATTGATAATGTGCCAGGTCTGACAGAAGCAGAGAAACGTAATATGGTGGCTCAAGCCAAATGTATTATGGCTTCACGCTATTTTGACCTGTATTCTGTCTATGGAGGTCTGCCAATCATTGAGCACACCTATACAGGTACAGAGGGTGATTTGAATATCAAGCGCTCCCCTGCAGAAACTACAGCAAACTTTATCGTTAAGCTTCTGGATGATGCTATTCCCGACCTACTTTGGGCATATAATGGAACAACCATTGAAACTGATGCCACTAACAATACTGGACGATGGACGGCTGCTGGTGCTATGGCACTTAAAGCAAAAACATTGTTATTCAATGCCTCACCCCTTTATAACTCCGACCAGCCTTATTATGACGGATCCACAGAGGCAGAGAAAGATAGTATCGTTTGGCACGGTGGCTTCAAACAGGAGCGTTGGCAGCGTGCCTTGCAGGCCTGTAAGGACTTTTTCGCTGCTAATGCATCTAATGGCAACTGGTATGAGTTGAATCAGGCTACGGCAAAGACGGCTGATGCTTATCGCCAAGCTTATCGCATGGGATATATCTATCAGGGTAGTCGCGAAGTCATCCACTCTACCCGTGTAGCTGGTGCCACCAGTAACAAGGCTTCTTACCAATGGAACAACTTCGTGGGTCCGACTACAACAGAGACTGGTCCTGGCCCCTTCCGTAATTCTTACGGTCCTACGCAGGAGTATGTGGATATGTTCTGTTGGGCTGATGGTACTCCGTTCGACTGGGAAGGCGATATGGCTGCCGGAAACATCAATGGAACTAAAGGAAAGTTGTTCTTTGAATATAAGACTGGACGTGGTGGTGCTGTCGCTCGTGTCGCCAGCCGTGATCCGCGTCTCTATGAGAATGCCATTGTCAATGGACAAAATGAACGTTTGAACTGGACTTCAGGTATATCTGAGGGTAATGTTTATGAACTTTGGGTTGGTGGTTATCATGAAGGTTATCAGGTGGCCGACGAAACTGGTAAGATTGTTGAGCAGGATACTCAGCGTTTCCCTACCGGTTATGGTACTATCAAGTATTACCTTGGTCGTGAATATCAGGGTAAATACACCCAGTGGGTCTATCTCTCCTACGATGAGATGCTATTGATGTATGCGGAATGTCTGGCCCAATGTGATCAGTTGTCCGAAGCTCTCGCACAGGTCGACTTGGTTCGTGCACGTGTTGGATTGGGTAAGTTGCGTACTTGCATTGCCAAATCCAAAGTAGCTGTTAAGCCTGATATGGACAATAAGGATGATGTCATTGAGGAGATCCTCCGTGAGCGTGCTTGTGAACTCGGCATGAGCAACAACCGTTATTATGACATGATTCGCTATAAGCGTGGTGATTGGATCACAAAGAAACTTCATGGAATTGTGACCTATCGTCTTATGCAGAATGCTCAAAAAGAATGGGTTCGTGCTATCCGTCCTTACATTGGTGATGACAAGGACAATGGTGTTGCTGAACCAAGTCGTTTCGAGTTTAGTCTCTTCGAATTGGGCAACCGCTCTCGAGAGCTATGGAAATATAGCCCGAATGACTTGGAAGTACGCAAGTGGTTCCTTTTCCCATTGCCTCTGACAGAGATTAACAAGGGTTATGGACTGGTTCAGAATCCTGGATGGTAATCTTTTTAAAGGTAAAAAAGTAAAAAGGTAAAAAAGTAAAGAGATTATGAAAAAGAATAATATATTGATGCTGACGCTGCTTGCAGGTCTGGGCCTGCCGGCAGCAGCACAGCAGGACAGCACGGTTGTCAGTTTTATGGACCAGGTCATCGAGGTGGGAGCCAACAAGGACTTCACCCGTGCCCAGTCTACAGCTGCTGTCTCTGTCATTACCAGCAGGGATGTCAACAAGCGCTCGGCTAAAAATATCGGAAACTCTATCCTCGGCCAGGGTAATGGACTCATCTCCCTGCAGGGAACGGGGACGTATTTTGAACAGAATCCTACATTCTACGTCCGTGGCCTTCAGAGTCTGAGCACCAGCACACCGCTGATTCTTGTCGACGGTGTAGAACGTGATATCAGTATTGTTAGTCCTGACGAGGTGGACCATGTGAGCATTCTCAAGGATGCCGCTGCCATAGCTCTTTATGGCTATAAGGGTGCTAATGGCGCTGTCTTGATTACCACGAAGCGCGGTCAGTATAATTCGAAGAACATTCGTGTCACTTACGATCATCTGTTCAACTTCCAGACCAACCGTCCGAAATTCGTCGATGGTGCCACCTTCGCCAGTGCAGTAAACGAGGCTTTGGCCAACGAGGGAGCTTCTCCACGCTTTTCTTCCGATGAAGTTGCAGCATTCCAGAATGGCAACTATCCCTATCAGTATCCCAATGTCAACTGGGTGGATGAGACTTTCCGTAAGAGCGGAGCTACCAACAAGTTGAATGTGGAGTTCAGCGGCGGTGGTGAGCGTTTCCGTTATTACACTATGTTGAACCTTCTTTCTGACAAGGGCTTCATCAAAAACTTTGATGCCAATGACGGCTACAGCACACAGGACAAGTATGTGCGTGGTAACTTGCGAACCAATCTGGATATCGACCTTACACCAACCACCGACCTAAAGGTGAACATGTTGGGAATCTTGAGCGAGATGTCACGTCCAGGTTCTCAGGCTGACTTATGGGATATGGTATATAGTTTACCTTCGAGTGCTTTCCCTGTTAGGAACGAGCAAAACGAATGGGGTGGTTCTTCTACCTATTCCGGCGAACAGAACCCTGTGGCTCAGTCTACAGGTGCTGCCTATTATAAGATTCATGAGCGTGCCTTGTATGCCGACATGACTTTGAGACAGGACTTGAAGTATTGGATCGAGGGTTTGAGTATGACTTTACGCTTAGGTTATGATACCTACTCTACGTTGTATGAGGATCATAGCATGACCTATGTATATGGTAATTATCCTGTATCTGAATGGGTCGGTGGTAAGCCTGTACTGGGTGACTATTGGACGTCAGGAACACCTGGAACCATGGGTAAGACTGCAAATACTGACCAGTGGGCACGTCGGCTCATCTTTGCGGCCGGTCTGAATTTTGACCGAACCTTTGCTGACAAACACTATGTGTATAGCCAGTTGAAGTGGGACTACGAATATCAGAATGCTACGGGCAGTACAGGTCAGACAGTCTACCGCCACAATATCTCTTGGTTGGGACATTATGGTTTCGACAACCGTTACATAGCGGAGCTGGCTTTGGTATATTCGGGCAGTAACCGTCTTGCTCCTGGCACCAAGTGGAATCTTTCTCCGACGGTGTCTGCTGCTTGGGTGCTCTCGAATGAGAACTTCCTGAAAGACAATCCTGTAGTGAACTTTCTGAAACTCCGTGGCAGTTTCGGCATCATCAACGCCGATTATTTACCAGGCGATAATGTTTGGGACTATTATGTTCAGTCATATGGCGCTAATGCCTCATATAACTATCCTTTCGGCAGTGGATATGAGGCTAATACAGGTAATGCTTTTGCTGCAATGATTCGAGGACGCATGGCGGCTATCGACCCCACTAATGAGAAGGCCTATAAATATAATGTGGGTATTGATGCTACTCTGTTTGGAGGCCTGAATGCCGAGATTGACTTCTATGTACAACAGCGCAAGGATATCTGGGTATCGGGTGCAGGTGCTTATTCTGCCCTCATCGGTTTTGAGGCTCCCTACACCAATGCAGGTGTTGTAAACAGTAAAGGCTTTGAAATATCTCTTGACTATACCAAGACGATTGGCGACTTAACCTTCAACCTCGGTGGTAGCTTCAACTACAACAAGAATGAGATCAAGGATCAGGCTGAGGAGCCGAAGGCCTACGACAACCTCGTGGAGACTGGTAATCCTCTGAACTCTACCTATGGATTGATAGCTATTGGGCTATTCAAGGATCAGGCTGACATAGATAACAGTCCCAAGCAGAACTTCTCAACCGTTCGTCCTGGAGATATCAAGTATCAGGATATCAATGGTGATGGTCTCATTGATGCTAACGACAAAACGAAAATTGGTTACAGCGCCTATGCACCGGAGATTTATTATAACTTCCATGCTGGTGCAGATTACAAAGGATTGGGCTTCGACCTGATGTTCCAGGGTGTTGGCCGTTATACCGCAAATCTCAGCGCCAAGGGTATGTACTGGCCCCTGTTGAACAGCACCTCGCTCTCGCAGCAGTACTACGACGGTCGCTGGAGTCCCTCCAACCCCGACGTGAATGCTGAGTTCCCGCGTCTCTCTACGACGAGCAACGCCAACAACTACCAGACGAGTACGTTCTGGCAGCGCGACCGCTCGTTCCTGAAGCTCCGCAACGTGGAGGTCTACTACAACTTGCCGGGCTGCCTGGTGCAGAAGACGGGCTTTATCAATACCGCCAAGGTCTACCTCCGCGGCATCGACCTACTCTGCTTCGACCATATCGACGATGCCGATCCTGAGTGCTATGGTGTCTCGGCTCCGCTGAACAAGAGTCTTGTCGCAGGTGTACAGTTGTCATTCTAATTAAGAATTAAGATTTAAGAATTAAGAGATATGATGAACAATAATAAAAAGCTGGCCGTTGGAGTATTATCCTTCCTCCTTCCTCTTTCCTCCTTCCTCTTCTCCTCTTGCAGTGAGCAGATGGACTACAAGGAGTTTAAGTATGATGACGCTGAATATATGAAGGTGAAGTTTGAGCGTGCCGGTGGTTTTATCACCACCATGTACAGCAAACTCGACTACGACTTTGGTAACATGTATAGTGGCGCTATGATGGCTTCGGCTACTGATGAGGCCGTTTATTCACACGACGGAAACGCCATCGAGAGTTTCTACAATGGAGCATGGAGTCCTGCCAATGCCAACGGCTCGTTATGGACAACCTGTTATGAGGGCATCAGCTATGCAAATATGTTCCTCGACGAGTTCAACGGACTGACATTCGACGATTATAAGCTCGATATTAACTACCGTGAGGAGATGCATCAGTATAACAACTTCCAGTATGAAGCTCGTTTCCTGCGTGCCTATTTCTACTTCCTTTTGGTACGTCAGTATGGCGGTGTACCCCTGAAGACAACTGATATGGATGCTGCAGAGGCAAATAATCTGCCCCGTGCTACTGCTGACGAGATATTCAAGTTTATCGACGACGAGTGTGTAGCTATCAAAGATACCATTATCAAGGATTATGCTGATTTGGGCAAGATGGCCCTTAGCATATCGGAAACAGGTCGTGCTAACAATCTGGCTGTGCTGGCACTGCGTGCCCGTGCGGCTCTCTACCATGCCAGTCCGTTGTTTAATCCTAATAACGACCAGAGCCTTTGGAAAGCTGCTGCTCAGGCTAACTACGAATTGATCAACGCTTGCAAGGCTCGTCAGTTCACCCTGTCGTCCGACTATGCCGGACTGTTCCAAGGACAGACTAACTGGAAGGACGCCAAGGCTCTGAAGGAAATTATCTTCGCCCGTCGTGTGTTAAGTGCCTCCAACTCGTTTGAGAAGTATAACTTCCCCGTTGGTATGTCAGGTGCTGGTGCTGGTGGTGGTGGTGGTAACTGCCCGACTCAGAACTTGGTAGAAGCATACGAGAGCGGTGATGTTCGTCTCGCTGCCACGGTGGCTAAAAATGGTGATTCATGGCCCAATGCCAATACTCAGCCGCTGGAAACCTATAGCGGTGGTATGAATGGTCTGCCTAATGCCAATGCTACGCCCACCAGCTACTATCTGAAGAAATATGTCGATGGAACCACTCAGATTGCTGGTAATGGTGAGAACTCCTTCTATCACGTTTGGGTAACGTTCCGCCTGGCCGAGTTCTATCTGAACTATGCCGAGTGCCTGCTGAACCTCTCCGACAAGTCTGGATTCACCATGACTGCCACGCAGGCTATCAATACCGTACGCAAACGTGCAGGATTGACCGATCTCTCTGAAGCTGAGGCTACTTTGGAGGCATGTAAGAAGGAACGTTTTGTGGAATTGGCCTTTGAAGGACACCGATTCTTCGATGTACGCCGCTGGAAGGAGGGTGCCAAGTATTTCCAGACCATCTATGGACTGGAGATCTCGAAGTCTGGTGACAGCCTGACGGAAACCAAGAAGGTGGTCCAGAATCGTCAGTGGGATGAGTCGAAGATGAACCTTTTCCCCATTCCACAGAGTGAAATCCTGAAGGCCGGTAGCTTGGTACAGAACCCCGGTTGGTAAATCTTATTCTATGCTGTGGGGCGCATCCCGCGCCCTGCAGCATAAATTAGTGTTAAATTTACAATATCCTTTGCAGATTACGAATATTTTTGTATCTTTGCACTCGATAAAGATTATACTTATAAACCACTTTTTATATTAACAATTAAAACTTATCGATTATGAGAAAATTTTATCTCCTTTTCGCTGCTTTGTTTGCTTACACTGTAGTAGCAACGGCAGGTGTTAAGAACCTCTTCAAGCAGGACTTTGAGTCTGTCTCAGACCCAGCAGCCATCGGTTGGTCATCCCCCAACCTGCCTGGAGGTATGTCAATCCTCAGCGACGAATACGGAAGCTTCTTCCAGTTCAGCCTCGGCTCAAACAACGGCCGTAGCTGTAACATGCTGTGGAAGGACAATGTCAACTACGAGGGCATCACAAAGTATGATGTATGCTTCTCTTGGTCTTTGGCACAGAATGCCAACAACCAGTATTCAAGCGAGATTTGTGTTTTCACTGACGAGAGCAGCCAGGTAAACAACGGTTGGATGAGCAATAGTGAGAAAGCACACTGGCTGTTTACGCTGACACAGGCTGACACAGAGACTTTCTATGTCAACAACAATACTGAAGATACATTTGTTCCCGTTGTCGGTTCATGGTATAACTTCATCGTCAGCGTTGATACCGAGGCTCGTACCGCTTCTTATCAGATTCTGAACTCTCTGACACAGGCTGTCGAGAAGGAAGGTGTTTACAACGTTCCAGAGGAATGGCCCATGTTTGCCAACGGCTTCAACATTCTGGCCAGCCGCTACTACAGCATTCATCAGCTGGACGACATCATCATCAAGTCAAATGTTGAGGGTGACTATGCCAATGATCCTTCAGTTGCTATGACAGCTGTTAATATGAAGGAGCGCACCTACACCATTGCTTTCGACCCAGATAACGATGAGGTTCTGCATGTAAAGGGAACTGACGGAAAAGAGGAAACTGCTACTGAGAGCCCTTACACATACACCACTTCTACCTCTGGTACTCTGGAGGCATGGACTGTCTCTGGCACTGCTGAGTCTAACCACATCAAGACTGAGGTCGTATGCGAAGAGATCGCTCTTCCTGCAGCAGAAGCAGCACTTGTTGCCGTTGACGCTGGCTTTGCAAAGACCTATAAGGTTTCTGTAAGCAACGCAGAGGTTCCCACGCAGCCTCAGCTCTTCATCAATGTTGAGTACACTGGCGAGAATGGCGAAAGCCAGAGCTATCAGGAGCAGATGAGCGGTTTCCAGATTTCTGTAAAGGAGAAGGGCGTTCTGAAGCTGACCACGATTGCTTACGGTTTCGCTTCTACAACTGTTAGTATCCAGAACGACGCAGAGTTTGAGACTAAGGATGTTATTGACTTCCAGCATATGACAGCTGATGATTTGACAGCTAAGGGCTTTGCTAAGAAGGATGATCTGAATGCAACCAATATGTCTGGTGAGAATAACTGGACGGCCCGCCTGAGAATGTACTTCCAGATCGCTACAGGTGAGAAGGATGCTGACGGCAACGACATCTGCACGAACTATGCAGTTTATGGATTTACTGATGCTGACGCTCTTGCAAGTGTAATCACTCCGGGACAGAAGACCGATGGTAGAGAGTATGGTGACTTCACCTCTATCGTTGAGCCCATCCAGCGCTTCCAGTTCAAACAGTCTGAGTTGACCGAGGAGGTTGCTCGTTCAATGTTTGCTCCTCTGTATCTCTGGTGGTATGGTCTGGAGTCTGTCATGAAGGGTGTTGATGCTCCTGATGCAAATGGCGTTGTAGGTGGATGCCCCAATCCTAAGATTAATCTGGGTATTGGTTTGGTTCAGTCTGGTGTTGTCGGCGATGATGAAACTTATGATCCGGGTAACAAGGGATATGGTAACATCTTGGTTAACACCTGTCCTCTCGGTGTTGACGGTCTGACTGACGATGACTTTATCATTGCCTATACAGCAACAAACTACGGTGGCGAGTCCGTACATCCGATCTTCCCCGCTGGCACAAGTCTTGAGGATGCCAAGGCACAGTACAAGGCTATGAACCTCGGTGGTGTCATCAAGGTGATGAAGGGTACTGAGACCTTTACCTTCAACCGTGTTGACGAGGCTGTGGTTTGTGTGAAGACCTTCAAGGCCAAGAACGGAACAGGCATCGAGACGCTGCCTTATAACAAGGTGATCTCTGACCACAATGCTCCTATCTACAACCTCAATGGTGTACAGGTAAAGACTCTGAAGAAGGGTATCTACATCAAGCAGGGCAAGAAGTTCGTGGTGAAGTAAACGAACAACAAACCCTATATCAATCCCCGCCTCCCTGATCGGAGTGCGGGGATTTTCTCAAATCCATACGTTATGCGTAAACCCGTTTATCATTTCCTGCTATTGCTGTTCGGCGTGATGCTGACAGCCTGTTCGGAAGACAGCAAGACCGAGCTGACCGAAGTCGACGCCCAGAAGGCCTATAACGACGTCAAGGGCACCTATAAGGGCGTTGTGCTCGACGAGAATGTCCCTACTGCCGTCTATCTGACCGTCGGTCAGGATTTCTCGATCCGCGACCTGCCTGTGACGCCCTTACTGAAGCGTTTCCTGTCAGGAAAAGATCTCGACGCGGCTGTGGCTTCCGTCAAGGAAAGGGTCTTCAAGGCGCCAACCTCGGCGATGTCGATCATGGGCGACCTGGTGTATATCACGATGGAGCCTACCGACTGGGTCTTTACGGCGACGGTGGGCGGTGAGAAGTACGAAGTCAATGCCCTGATAAGCGTGACGGTCCGCTATACCCACACTTACGACAAGTTGTCTGCCAGCATCGTGGTTGATGAACTCTTCTGCAACAGCCAGAAGGCCGACCTGTCTTCCAACGCCATTTCCTGGCTTATCGACGAAGCTGCAAAACAATGAGAAAGGCTTTATTCTTGTTCGCCCTGATGGCCTTTGCAGGTTTGCAGGCAAAGGTGGTCTATATGGCTCCCGATGGTAGCGATGCTGCTGCCGGAACGATCGATGCTCCCTTGGCTACGCTCCCTGCTGCCTATCATCAGATAGCCTCCGGCGATACGATCTGCATCAGAGGCGGCAGATATGCCATTACCGACGAACAGGTGATGAAGCTGGATAAGCGCTATGCTTTTGTTTTTGCGCATTCTATCTCGGTGCCGACTACCTCCATCTGCGCAACTTCGACATCATCGGCGTGCCAGTCAGGATCAAGGGCCACACCCAGTCGGAATGCGTCTCGGCACGCAAGGGCTCTCATTGCATCGTGGAAAACATCGCCATGCACGACGGGATGGCCATCGGCTATTACCAGACGGCAGGCTCCGACAATCTCGTACTGAACTGCGATGCATACAACAACTACGACGACTTTAGCGAAGGCACTTATGGCGGCAATGTCGACGGCTTCGGCATCCACGTGCAGAATACCACCGACACGGGCAACGCCATCCGTTATTGTCGCGCCTGGCGTAACAGCGACGACGGTTTCGACCTGATCAACAACCTCGCTCCGGTGGAGTTCGACCATTGCTGGGCCTTCTACAACGGCTATCGTCCTGCCATTGACCCTCGCGACACCACCACTTTCCTGTCGGCAGGCGACGGTAACGGTTTCAAGGCCGGAGGGTACGGCATGAAGCCCGGTCCGACGAAGTGCCCCGCAGTCTGCCCGCAGAACTACATCCATCATTGCGTGGCCTACCATAACAAGTCTCACGGCCTGTACTCCAACCATCACCTGGGTGGCTGCCGATGGGAGTACAACGTCTCTTGGCAGAACCGTTCCAACTACAATATGGTCAACCGGAAATCTCGTGAAGAGAGGGTCGATGTGCCGGGTTATGGGCATATCCTGAAGCATAATGTGTCGTTCACGTTTACCGATTCGTTGAGTGGCGGCCATCTGATTAACTACGATGCCGACCAATGCATCATCGAGGACAACACCTTTGCTCCGGCAGAGACAGCCGTCGAGGTCAGCGCTGCCATGTTTGTTTCCACCGATCCCGTTACCCTCTTTACCCCGCGTGATGCCGATGGCAACCTGCCGGAGATGGTATTCCTGCGCGTCAGGAGTCAAAAATAAAGAGAGGGTGTGTCACGTTTTGACACACCCTCACTTGAATGCACTTTTTCACCCTTTAGAACGGTCCATGCCCCATACAACTCGTGGTACTAATCGCCGTGAGGAATGCTGTGAGCGCGGCTACTATCACCTTCACCGCCAGCTCAATCACACGCTGCTTCTTCATAGTTCACTAACCGTTGCCCTGCTGGTCTGCGGCGGGAGCCAGCACGTAGGAGAGGGGAGTCTTCTTCTGGAAGCGCTTCTCCTTGCCACCGACGGTGCGCTTCTCGCTCTCCACGAGGTAGCCGAAGGTGAAGATGCAGTCCTCCTTCAGGGCTCGGCTCGTCAGCTTCTCGCCCTTCGTGTTCTCAGGGACGAAGTTGATGTGGATGCCGTTGATCATCGCCTCAGGACCACCGGCCACAGCGGCTGCGAGGTTGGCCTTGCCCAGCTTCTGACCGTCGACTGCGGGAGAGAACGTACCGAAGCCGTCCAGCTTCACGGGCTGTCCCTGCGTCAGCAGCTCCTTCATGCAGTCCACCACCTGACCGAGCACCAGCACACACATCTGGTAGTCCGCGATCTTGCCGTGACTGGTCATGTGGGCGGCAAAGCCCTTCAGGTTCAGCGGCTCCTTCGCATCGCACTCAGCAAAGTACTTGCCGTAAGCGGTACTGTCATCGTTCTTGTTCTGCCTCAGGTTAATCACCATTGGAATTTCACTTCTTGCCATTTTTTTAATCCTTTCTTTATCTTCTGCTTTGACAACTACTACCCTTCATTGTCACTGCAAAGATACGAATAATATTTATACCGTGCAAGCCTTTTTCTGTTGCAAACCACGTTGTTCAACGTTATTACACGTTAATCCATGTTGTTCTCAATATTCTCTCTTTCTTCATCTTACGTTTGATTTAAAATTTCTGTGATTTCTGTGATTTCTGTGTGCCAATAATTTGGTAGTTTCATGAAATATTTGTACCTTTGTATCGCCGAAGAATATTTATATATTTATGCAAAGCAATCAAGAATTATCCGTTAGTAGCATGGGTCGCACAGAGCTTGCGCAGCGCTATTTTCCACACATTTTACCGCAGACCGCCTGGCAAAAACTACGCGGGCTGCTCGCTGAAGATCCGGAACTAGCGCCTCTCACGCAGCTGAAGCGTCGCACGTTTCTACCGGCAGAAGTAAATATTATTTACCAACGATTAGGGCGGCCGTAACCGCCCTATTTTCGGCCTTTTTCGGCCCTCCAGCGAAGGGCTAAGGAAACTTGGACTTTCCTAACTTGTAAGTTTGATTTTCATGCCTTGGGACTCCAACTTTCCTTTAACGTTGTCATCTTGTCAATTGTCATCTTGTCAAAATCGCTTCTGAATGTACGAATTTTTGGCTATAAATAATAATATATCTATATATTATTATTTATAGAGGAAATTTTCACTATCAAAAATTCATTTTGACAAAATGACAAATGACAATCTTGACAATCCGTCTATAAATAAAGCATACACACTTTTTTTGAATTTTATTTGCTACTTTCAGAAATAATGCCTATATTTGCAGTCGTTAATGATTTCGTTATGAGCATTACATTGATAAGCAAAGCCATTGCCGATTACTTCAAGACGCAGCCTGTCGTGAAGGCCTGGATCTTCGGTTCCTTCGCCCGTGGGGAGGATACACCGCTGAGCGATGTGGATCTGATCGTGCAGTACGAAGATGACGGCATCAGCCTGCTGAAACATGCGGCGATGATTTGTGAACTGGAGAAAATTCTCGACCGCCCCGTTGATATCGTTGAGGACGGCACTCTGCGCCCGCGAGTAAGAGAAAGTGTAAATCAAGACAGAAGACTGATATATGAGAGAGAACGTTAGAGACCATGACCATCTTGACCGCATTTAATGGTAAATCACTTTTTGGGTTTTTATTTGGTACTTTGGCCTTTATTTCTTATCTTTGCATCATTAATATAGATAGCCAAAATGCCTAAATACGAAGCTAACGAACATAACACTCTGAATATCAACTCATTACCCCCACCTATAGAGGAAGGTAACAATCATCGTGCGACGCTTCTCCAGCTGTCTGGAAACGCCGCCCAGCCCGACGAAAAACTCTCTCATTACGCCATCAAACTGATCCGCCGTCTGCTCAAGATAGCCGATGCGGACTTTACCGATATTTCCATTCAAGACCGCGAATGGCTCGAAGATGTGCTTTCCGGCACCAGCATCGACACGATCGCCCGCCATGCGAAGGTGTCCCAATCAAACGTTCGCTATCATGTCACCGCTGCCCTTGAACATTTGTATCAGAAAGTTGAAGACTGGGATGACTCTGCGAAGGTGTTGTCAGAGGTGAAAGCCCAAGTGAAGCGGATGGAATCAGAGGCCGAGGTGAGAGAGGAACGTTTCTCGTCTTTATACAATCGTACCCAAACTTTAGAAGCTGAGAACAAATACCTCAGATCACTCCTGGATAATCGTTCGGGCCATCCAGACAAGAGCAACAGGATCGTCGCTGTAGATGAAAGCACCAAGAAGATTCTCCACAGGAAACTGATAGGCATAGGCATCCCGCCTCATATCAGCGCAAAATTGGGGAATCAAAACATCCATATCGTCTTAGAGCTCATACGGCTAACTGACCACCAGCTTTCCAAGATCGAGGGTATATCAGACTACGCCGTCGACCTCATCAAGCGAATCTTAAAGCGATATAACCTATCCCTCGGCTCCGACATCCGCTGGATACCCAATAGTAACAACTATTATATTTATCCATCAGGCTTGATTCATTATAACAATCAATAAAACTCTACTAATTATGAAAAAGTTTTTAATAGCATTATTAATATGTAGTATCCTTCCAACTCAACTACATGCTCAGGACATTATTGTGAAGAAGGATGGAACAATTCTTAATGTTTATAACGTGGAGGAAAGTAGTAGCTCGTATTATTATACATTAGAGCCATCTTCAGGATCTGCTGTGGAGAAAATACCAAAAGAAGATGTTTTCTCCGTTAAAATTAATGGGATAACTTCCAAACAAACAGATAACAGTAATACAGAAAAGAAAGCAAGCAATTTTGAACGTGAAGCTGTTACAGCGAATAAGGTTTCTGAATATGTACACAAAAAGAAAGGCAGAATCATTAAGGCTTCAACCCCTGATGGGCATGTACTGGATTATGCTGTTTTATCAGAGACAGAACATACGCTTACTATCGTGAAAGGGGAATATCATGAAAAGGAATATGTTATTCCTGAATATGTAAACATAAATAATATCATTTATACTGTGACCGAAATTGATAAAGAAGGTTTTTTTTACGAAAATACAGTAACAAAGGTTCAATTTCCAATGACCTTAAAAAAAATAGGCACTAATGCGTTTGCCGGATGCAAAATTGAACGAATAAAACTTCCTGAAGGTGTAGAGGAAATAGGTTCTCATGCTTTTTCGCTTAATGCATGTAATCATCAAGTTCTTGAAATTTACATTCCCTCATCGGTCATAAAACTTGGAGAAGATTGCTTTAAATTTTGTGGAAAGGACACAAGTTATCGCGGCTTCTGTCAGGCTTATTTTTCAAATATGCCAGCCTTTATTACAGAAGGCAATTGTAAAAGTTTCGGAATTGACGAGGTGGCAGTAAAGGAATATCAAAAGAATAAGAAATAATACGATCAAAATGACATAGCGGGACATGAGACTTCTGTGTCCGTTAGGTTATCGGATATAATAATGAAAAAATAACAATAAATCATGATATTATAATTTTAGTATTTTAATCGGCCTCGCCCTTCGTGAGAATCGCGAGGATTTTGAAAAGTTACTATGTTTGCAAACGAAAATACCAAGCAGCCGATAGGAAATAGTCCATAGGCGGTGAAATATTCCGCACCGTGAGGTGCAGAGAACCTCTTCGCTACGCTTCGAGAACCTCTACGCCT
>Ga0247611_10001619_pt1 | contig 39719 bp, 31 predicted proteins | sample 177DNAGHGhighgp2_FD_192422 | JGI IMG/M metagenome (GOLD analysis project Ga0247611, IMG submission 192422) | Sheep rumen microbial communities from Palmerston North, Manawatu-Wanganui, New Zealand - 1770 DNA GHGhigh gp2 | ecosystem: Host-associated > Mammals > Digestive system > Stomach > Rumen... | reverse complement strand
AGAAGGTCGTTCGTTCGACCGCTCCGGGCGAGGACGAACTCTGGGCACGCAACCGCTTCACCGCGGTAGCAGCAGCGGTCAAGACCCGTCGTAAGGACCTGAGCAAGATCGCTACCGACCTGGCAGCGTTCGAGGCGCAGAAGAACACCGCCGGCGGCAAAAAGACGATGCGCGCTTACCTCTGGCTCGTCTGCGGTCAGGAGTACGATCAGGCGCACCCGCGTGACTAATCGTCACCCCTTCTCGGGAAATGGGACCCTATGGGTCTCATTTTTTTTGTATAAAAATATACAAACCCTTGCATATGTCAAAAAAAAATAGTACTTTTGCACGCAAAATTGAAAAATGCTAAAATCAAAACAATAATGAAAAAGATTTTGGGGGTATTGTTGGTCGTGATGACCGGCGTGATGACCATAAAGGCTGAAATGTCTCCTATTTATTACGAGGGTTTCAGTAACTGCTATGACGAAGAGGATGAGAATTACGGCTATACAGGCGGTAATGACAATCAGTGGGGTGGCGATATTGCAAAAGCGGTAGTGATCTATCAGGATGCCCCGGAATGGACGTTCACCTACTGCAATGCCGGTTATCAGTGTCTGAAAGTAGGTACGTCAACCAAACAAGGTTTGGCGAAGACACCTTTGATTGCGTGCGAAGGGGAAGCGGTGCTTACGTTCCGTGTGGCACCATGGGAAGGCGATTCGATCTTCTATGTTTCTATCCAAGGTGGGCTGACGACCGATTCCTGTATGTTCAACCTCAAGAAGCATCAATGGAAAACGGTCACGATTCATATTACGGATATCACGAGCGGCATTCGCTTGACTTTCTCTTCGACTAACAAGCATCGTTTCTTCCTGGATGATGTATGTGTTCGTCCGGCCGATCCGACGGTTGGCGCGATACGAACGCAGGAAGGAAGCATGGTGGATTTTGGTCTGGTAGGTGCTAACTACGCGGCTATGCAGCGCACGCTTCATGTAGAAGGAGCGAACCTTACAGGAAATATCACGGCTTCTTTGGCAGAGGGCGAGCCGGCACTCTTCCAACTCAGTACGGCTACACTGCCTGCAACGGGCGGCGAGTTAACGATCACTTGTCTTCCGGGCGCAGCATCCGGAGACATGCACGGCTGTTACCTCTACCTGCGCGGACGAGACAGTAACACGAATCAACAGGTGGAGAAACGTGTGACAATCAAGGTGGAGGTTTTGTTCTTGAATCTGCAGGGAGCAGGCACCCAACCGGATCCGTACACCTGTCAGGATGTGATCCTGCTGGCTGCGAACGAAGGAACCGTTTGGACGGAGACCTATTATTGGGTGACCGGTTATGTGATCGGCGGTGTCAAACGCTATCAGGATATGTACGACGGCATCTCGATGACCGATACACTCTCGCTGGTCTTGGCGGCTACTCCCGGAGAGACGGACGCTACGAAATATGTCACCGTGCAGATAAGCGGCAATGCGCGTGCGGCGCTTAATGTGAAAGATAATCCGGAGTTGGTCGGACAGCAGATTAAGGTACAGGGCTTGTTGCTCAATAACAATGCCAATCCGCTTTATTTGGGTAAGCCGGGCGTGCGTGACGTACGTACTGATGCGCAGTATGAGCGTCCCGAGAAAGGAACGACGGCAGTTCCGTTTATCATGACGAATGCGCGTTCCCGCAAGATTTTGCGCGACGGACAGATTTATATCCTGCGCGGAGAGAAAGTGTTTACGCTGCAGGGCGTGGAAGTGAAATAATAAAGTATGAAGATGAAACAAAGAATAATCAGTATTGTGTGTGGCCTTGGGCTGAGTGTGTTGGCAATGCAGGCGGAGCGGGTGATGGTGATTTCGGACCCGCATGTGATTGCGCAGAGTTTGTTGCAGCCCGGTACGGCGGCGGATGAGATGTTAGCTGCGGGGCGTAAGATGTTGGATCTGAGTGAGCCGGCATGGAAAGCGCTGATGGATACAGCTTTGCTGTACCAACCGGATCTGTTGTTGATCCCCGGTGATCTGACCAAAGACGGTGAGGCAATCAGCCACGACACCGTGGTAGCGAGTCTGGCGCGGTTGCAGGCAGCGGGTATTCCGACATTAGTCATCCCCGGAAACCACGATATCAGTAACCCCGCGGCGTACGCGTATAACGGGGATCAGAAGATCGCTGTGCCGACGATCACGGACGCGCAGTTCGATCAGTTGTACGCGCCTTATATGGGTGCGGTGCGTGAACCTAATTCGCATTGTTATGTAGCCGAGCCGCTGGACGGCGTGACGGTGTTGGCGATCGATGGTACGCACGGCGATGCCGGAACGGGTTCGTTGAGTGATGCTACGCTGAACTGGCTGCTGTCACAGGCCGATGCGGCGCAGGCCAAGGGTAATCTCATCATCGCCATGTGTCACTGGCAGATCCTGGATCATGTGGATAACATGGCGGAACTCATGTCATCCAGCCAGTTGGATTCTGCTTCGTACATAGCGCAGCAGTTAGCCGCGCACCAAGTGCGGTTTATCCTCACCGGCCATTTCCACGTCAACGGTGCGACCACGAAATACTTCGGCAACGACAGCATCGTGGAGGTGACAACCGGTGCGCCGGTGGCTTATCCCTGTCCGTACCGTTGGCTCGATATCAGCGCCGACCGCAGTACGGTGACGGTAGGTACGGAGGAGATCCGTTCGCTGGATACGATTGCCGATTTGCATAGTTACAGCCGTACATGGCAGGAAGCGCATACTTGGACCATGCTGCCGCAGATGAGTAGGAAAGCCTGGACGAAAGTGGATAAGTATGTGAATGCAATGAAGAACAGTACGAGTTTAGCCACGCGTATAAAAGGCAATACAATAGCCGCTTTGTTGCCCACGGACGACGCGGAGCGTTATGATTATTTTGAGCGCAATATGGGTCAGGCAGTAGTGAATCTGTTCATGCTCCATTCGGACGCCAACGAACCCGACCGGCCTGAGAAAGATGACGTAAAAGACGCCATGTACGACGGGCTGTCCAACATGATTGTGGACGTTATAGGTGTAGAGTCCCAAGGCATGCGTGAGTTAGTCGCATTAATGTCGGGAGCGGCAGTAGATATGATGACGGTACCGGTTGAATCGATGTGCGAAGATCTGACGGAATACACCTCGAACACGCCTAACCGTACGGACGATCTGTCGCTGGTACTGACCTTACAAGCGCCGCCTCAACAGGGCACGGGTATCGAGCGCCCCGTTGAGGAATGGCTGAACCCGCAGTGGTACGATATCATGGGACGCCAAGTGCGCGAGCCGGTGCCCGGACAGGTAGTCATTCGAAAGAATCACAAACAAGTAAATCAATAACAATACAGATATGGAATTTAAGTATGCACCGATGTTCCAACTCGGCAAGGACGAGACGGAGTATTATCTGCTGACCAAAGACTATGTGTCGGTTAGCGAGTTTGAAGGACACGAAATCTTGAAAGTGGCTCCTGAGGCATTGACGCTGATGGCGCAACAGGCTTTCCATGACGTGAGTTTTATGCTGCGCCGTTCGCATAACGAGCAGGTGGCGAAGATCTTACGCGACCCGGAGGCAAGTGCGAATGATAAGTATGTAGCGCTGACTTTCCTGCGCAATGCGGAAGTGGCTTGCAAAGGTCAACTGCCGCTCTGTCAGGATACCGGTACCGCCATCATCCACGGCGAGAAGGGCCAACAAGTCTGGACAGGGGCGGGTGCTCCCGCCGGAGCGCAAGGCCATGCGGTTAGTGATGAGGAAGCACTGAGCAAGGGTGTATTCAATACCTATACGGAGTGCAACCTGCGTTATAGCCAGAACGCGCCGCTCAATATGTACGACGAGGTGAACACGAAATGTAACCTGCCGGCACAGATTGACTTGGAGGCAACCGAAGGTGCGGAGTATCGTTTCCTGTGCGTCACCAAAGGTGGCGGTAGTGCGAACAAGACCTACCTGTATCAAGAGACCAAAGCACGTATCCAGAACCCGGGTACGCTGATTCCGTTCCTCGTAGAGAAGATGAAGAGCCTCGGTACGGCTGCATGCCCGCCGTATCATATCGCGATCGTGATCGGTGGTACGAGTGCAGAAAAGAACCTGCTGACGGTCAAACTGGCGAGCACGCATTACTACGACTCTCTGCCGACTACCGGCGACGAGACCGGTCGTGCGTTCCGCGATGTAGAGCTGGAGAAACAACTGCTGCAAGAGGCCTATAAGATCGGTCTGGGTGCACAGTTCGGCGGTAAATACATGGCGCATGACGTACGTGTGGTTCGTCTGCCGCGTCACGGTGCAAGCTGCCCGATCGGTCTGGGCGTGAGCTGCTCTGCCGACCGTAACATCAAATGTAAGATCAACAAAGACGGTATCTGGATCGAGAAACTTGATAACAACCCCGCAAGTCTCATTCCGGAAGAGTTGCGTCAGGCCGGCGAAGGCGATGCCGTTCGTATCGATCTCAACCAACCGATGAAGGACGTGTGTGCTATCCTGACCAAGTACCCGATCGGTACGCGTTTGAGTCTGAACGGTACGATTATTGTAGGTCGTGATATTGCGCATGCGAAGATCAAAGCGCGTCTGGATGCAGGTGAGCCGATGCCGGAATACCTCAAGAACCATCCGATCTACTATGCAGGTCCGGCAAAGACCCCGGCAGGCATGGCCTGCGGTTCGATGGGTCCGACCACAGCCGGTCGTATGGATCCGTACGTAGATGAGTTCCAGGATCACGGCGGTAGCCTCATCATGCTCGCCAAGGGTAACCGTTCGATCGATGTGACCAACGCCTGCCAGAAACACGGTGGCTTCTACCTCGGTTCGATCGGTGGTCCGGCAGCTATCCTGGCGCAGAACAATATCAAGTCCATCGAGTGCGTCGAGTACCCCGAACTGGGCATGGAGGCGATCTGGAAGATCGAAGTGGAGAACTTCCCGGCCTTCATCCTCGTGGACGACAAAGGCAACGATTTCTTTAAACAACTCAAACCCTGCGAGGGTTGCACCATTTTGAATTAAAAATTAAAAATTAAGAATTAAAAATTGGCAACAAAGCGAAGAAAATATCGTCTGGCGATGCTGGATGACCTGACGCTCCGCGAGGTGTTTCACTTCCGCGTGAGTCTGTTAGGCGCCATCAGCATCATCACGATCACGCTCCTTGCGCTGATTGTACTCTTGTCGGTACTCATCGTTTATACACCTCTCCGTAATATCCTGCCGGGTTACAGCGCCAGCCTGCGTCAGCAACTAATTGACGAGTCCGCGCGGGTGGATAGCCTGCAGTCGACTCTGAGTGTCCAGCGTCAGTACCTGGACGTGATCAAGCAAGTGACGGCGGGCGATATTGCGACCGACAGCGTGCAGAGCCTCGATAGCCTGCAACGCGTGGAAAAGGAGCAGTTGGTGGCACAGACGAATGAGGCGACCGAGACCTTCAAGGCGCAATACGAGCAGAAAGAGCACGACCGTCTGATGCTATACGACAACACGATCCCGACCAACGTGCGGCAGTTATACCGACCGGTGCGCGGCGTCGTGGTGCAACCGGCGCGTCCGGATCTGCATGTATACGGCGTGCTGGTGAGAACGGCGAAATCGGAGAATATCATGGCGACCACCCGCGGTACATTAGTGAACGTGGAACGCATGGCGGATAACAGTTTCACGATGGTGCTGCAGAACGGTACGTTCGTGACGATCTATCGTCATGTGAGTCGGGCACTCAAGGCACAAGGTGCAGCCGTCGAACAGGGCGAGTCGCTCGGTATCATGGACGCCGAACAGGATGTACAGATCGAGTTGTGGGACGCCGGGCAGTTTATTAACCCCGAAGAGGTGATTGTATGGTAAAGAATCTCTGTATATTAGGTTCAACCGGTTCTATCGGTACGCAGACGCTGGATATCGTTCGGGCTTATCCGGACCGGTATAGCGTGTATGCCATCTGTGCGCACCGGAGTATCGACAAACTCATTGCGCAGGCACGAGAGTTCCATCCCGAAGTTGTGTGTATCGCGGACGAATCGCTTTACGAATCCCTCAAAGCGGCGCTTGCCGATATGCCAGTCAAAGTGTGGGGTGGTGCAGACGCGATTGCCGAGGTGGTGACCATGCCGAGTATTGATATCGTGGTGGCAGCGATGGTCGGCTATGCCGGGCTGCGGCCTACAATAGAGGCTATCAAAGCCGGTAAGACGATTGCGCTCGCTAACAAAGAGACGCTGGTGGTAGCCGGTGAGATCATCTGCGATCTGGCCGTGCAACACCATACGCCGATTTTACCGGTGGATAGCGAGCATAGCGCCATCTTCCAATCGCTTGTCGGCGAAGACCGCAGCGAGATAGAGAAGATCCTTTTGACGGCCAGCGGCGGTCCATTCCGTACCTTCAGCCTGGAGCAGATGCGCACCGTCACAGCCGCCGATGCCCTCAAACATCCGAACTGGGAGATGGGTGCGAAGATTACCATTGACTCGGCGAGCATGATGAACAAAGGTTTTGAGGTGATCGAAGCCAAATGGCTCTTCGGCGTACCGGTGGAGAAGATCCAAGTGCTCGTCCATCCTCAGTCGATCGTGCACTCGGCGGTGCAGTTCACTGATGGCGCGATCAAAGCCCAACTGGGTGCACCGGACATGCGCCTGCCGATCCAATATGCGCTCTCTTTCCCCGAACGGCTGAAGAGTGATTTTCCTCGTGCGGACCTCTTTGCCCTCAAGGATCTGACCTTCGAAGAGCCGGACCTCCATCGTTTCCCGAATCTCGGGTTGGCTTATGAGGCCATGCGCAAGGGAGGAAATATCCCCTGCACGCTCAATGCCGCCAATGAGGTGGTTAACGAAGCCTTCCGGCAAGGACGCTGCGGCTTCCTGCAGATGTCCGACATCATTGCCTACACCATGGATCAAGTACACACGCATCATTTTATACAAACACCTTCGTACGAGAATTATGTCGAGACGGACCAACTGGCTCGTACGATAGCTCAAACACAATTACAATAATGGATTTTTTGACATCTCCTACTTTTTGGATCAAAACGCTGCAATTACTCGGTAGTTTAGCCTTCCTGATTTTTATTCACGAATTGGGACACTGCCTGATAGCCAAACTCTTCCACGTCCGCGTGGAGAAGTTCTACTTGTTCTTCAATCCCCGCTTCTCGCTCTTCCGCATGAAGAAGTTCGACGGCAAGTGGCATTTCGCGTTCCTTGCCAAGAACACCGAAGAGGGCGACGAATGGTCGCAACATCCGGAGAACACCGAATGGGGACTCGGTTGGCTGCCGCTGGGTGGTTATTGCGCCATCGTCGGCATGGTCGATGAGACGCACTCGACCGAAGACTTGGCTGCCGAACCGCAGGAGTGGGAGTTTCGTTCCAAGCCCGCATGGCAACGACTGCTCATCATCATGGGCGGTATATTGGTCAATTTCATCGGTGCGTTGGTCATCTTCACGATGATCTTCTGGCATTGGGGACAGGACACGCTCCCGCTACGCAACGTGAATACAGGACTCTATTACTCCGAGATCATGCTCGACGAGGGTTTTGCACAACAGGACCGCATCCTCTCGATAGACGGTGAGGAACCCGAGACCCTGAGCGATGTCATACAAGCTATCATCCTCGATAAGAAACGGGACGTCACCGTGCTGCGTGGCGCGGATACGGTTCAACTGACGATGTCCGAGGACCTGGAAAAACGCTATCTGGCTGCCAATAACACGTTCGACAAAGCAGAGCGCGAGAAAGCACGGAACGATAAGAACTACTACAAACGGCATTTCGTCCTGCTGTCGGAGTGGATCCCGTGTGTAGTGGATTCGGTGTTCCCCGATAACGCGGCTTACTATGCCGGCATCCGGAAAGGCGACAGCATCGTGGCGGTGGCCGGTGTACCGACGCCCTGCAATGACTTGATGCAGGCGGAGTTACAACGTCATCCCTGCGACTCGGTGACCATCGATTACTACCGCGACGGCGCTTTACAGCAAGCGCGTATGTTCATCGGTGACCAAGGCAAGATGGGCGTGATAGTCAAACGGGATATCTTCGAGTTCGAGCACCAGGATTATTCGTTCTGGCAGGCTATTCCTGCAGGAATAAAGTACGGTTGGGATGTGTTGGCGAACTATGTGAAACAGATGCGCTTAGTCTTCTCCAAAGAGGGTGCACAGGCGGTTGGTGGCTTCGGTGCGATCGGATCGATGTTCCCTGCTTTCTGGAGCTGGTACGCGTTCTGGCACATGACTGCCTTCCTCAGTATCATTCTGGCGTTCATGAACTTCCTGCCTATCCCGGCTTTGGACGGCGGATACATCCTCTTCCTGCTGGTGGAGATGATCACCCGCCGCAAACCGAGTGACACTTTCCTCGAAAAAGCGAATGAGGTGGGCTTTTGGATTCTCATCGCCCTGTTGATACTGGCTAACGGAAACGATATTTTGAAACTGTTCTTCTAATGGAAAAAGATTATTTTGTTCACGAGTCATCCTATGTGGATGAAGGATGCACGATAGGAAAAGGCACCAAGATATGGCATTTCAGTCATATCATGTCCGGTTGCACGATCGGCGAGAATTGTAATATCGGCCAGAATGTGGTTATCTCCCCGGACGTGGTCTTGGGACGCAACTGCAAGATACAGAACAACGTCTCCGTCTATACCGGCGTGCGTTGCGAGGACGATGTGTTCTTGGGCCCGAGTATGGTCTTTACCAACGTCATCAATCCCCGCGCGGCGGTGAGTCGCAAAGATGAATACAAACCGACGATCATCCATCGGGGTGCATCGGTGGGAGCGAATGCTACCATCGTCTGCGGACATGAGTTAGGAGAGTACTGCCTGATCGGTGCGGGCTCGGTGGTCACCAAGGATGTACCGGCGTACGCGCTGATGGTCGGTAACCCTGCCCGCCAGATCGGATGGGTCAACGCCCACGGAGATAAATGTGCAAGTTTAGAGGAGGCAAAATTATGATACAGCGAATACAGACACTTTATTTATTGGCCGTCGTAGCCTTGGGTATAGCCCTTATCTGGCAACCGGTCGTTCAATTCGTTACCCCCGAAGGAACGGATCTGCAAGTATGGGAACTCAGTGCGTTAGGCGGTGCACCGCTGCAAGGTCTATGGGGATTATTAGTGACCACCGCCCTGATTCCGCTCTTGGCTTTGGTGGATATCTTCCTGTATAAGAAACGGCTGCTGCAGGCTCGGTTGAATATTTTCCTTACCATGCTCTGTCTCGGTTACTACGGCGTGCTGGCGATCTATATCTGGCAGGCCAAACTGGCGTTAGGCGTGGAGTGGCATATCCTACCTTGGGCTTCGTTCCCGCTCGTTTGTTTTGTATTAACCCTCATGGCGACGCGCCGTATCCTCAAAGATGAGGCACTCGTGCGTGCGGCCGATAGAATTCGATAAGTATGAACCTACTATCTATCTTTTTACAAGTGGTGGCACCCACGGCGGAGGAGTTGCAGCAGAAACGTGACTCGCTCCATCAAGGGGTACAACAGATGGTTGCATTAGCCAAAGAAGACCCGGCCAATTTTTGGCAAGTGGTGGGCGACAGGATGATTCAGTTTGGTGTAAAGGTGCTGGCAGCTTTGCTCATCTTTATCATCGGTATCTTCCTTATCCGCTGGGTGAAGAATATCCTTAAGCGGGTGTTTGACCGCCGGAATACCGAACCGACTATCGCGTCGTTCGTTACCTCGTTCGTCTCCATTACGCTGACGGTGTTGCTGGTGGTTATTTCTGTGAGTACCTTAGGCGTGAACACGACCTCGCTTGCTGCGCTCTTAGCTGCCGGTGGAATGGCTATTGGTATGGCACTCTCCGGTACGGTGCAGAATTTCGCCGGTGGTCTGATGCTGCTGGCCTTTAAGCCTTTCAAAGCCGGTGACCTGATCGAAGCCCAGGGCGTGTTAGGCAAGGTGATCGAGGTGAATATAACGGCTACTAAAGTCCTGACACCGGATAACCGGGTAGTGATCCTTCCTAACGGTTCGCTCTCCAACGGCGTGATCAATAACTATAACGGTCGTCCGTTGCGGCGTGTCGAATGGAACGTGAGTGTGTCGTACGGTGTCGATGCGGCGGCTTGCAAAGAGGCTATTATGGCGATTGTTCGTAGTGACAAACGCGTCCTTAAAGAGAAGACCGACATGAAGAAACTCTATAAGGAGCTCAAGATTACTACCTACCAACTCTCGACCGTCAACTACCGTATGGACGCGATCCCGGCACCGTTCGTGGCACTGAAGTCGCTCAATGCGAACGATATCACATTCGTTGTACGAGCGTGGGTACGGGCAGATGATTACTGGGATGTCTTCTTCGGTCTGCAGGAACGGTTCTATACCGAACTGCCGCAACAGGGCTTCACGTTCGCTTATCCGCATGTGGATGTCACGATGTTGAACAAGTAATGGAAGCCCTTCTCGGTAAGACATTAGAGGAGCTGCAGGAGATCGCAATAAGCATCGGCTTGCAGAAGTTCGCAGGCAAACAGCTTGCCCAGTGGCTTTATGTGCAACGGGTGTGTTCGATAGACGAGATGACCAACATCTCCCTCAAGGGACGCGAAGCACTCAAAGCTCATTATACCGTCGGTCGACATGCACCGGTGCGCGAGGCGGTTAGTGTGGATGGCACCCGCAAGTACCTGTTTGCCGTGGGTGAGCAGTTCATCGAATCGGTCTATATACCCGAAGAGGATCGAGCTACGCTATGTGTTTCGACCCAAGCCGGTTGTAAGATGGGCTGTAAGTTCTGCATGACCGGTACGCTCGGTTTTCACGGACAGTTGTCCGCCGCCGAGATCCTCAACCAGATCTTCTATTTTGATGATCTGAGCAACCTCGTCTTCATGGGTGAAGGTGAACCGATGGATAATCTTGACAATGTCCTGCGGTCCTTAGAGATCATGACTGCGGAATATGGCTGCGCGTGGTCGCCCAAACGTATCACCGTCTCGACGGTCGGTGTCCCTGCCATGAAACGTTTCCTCGATGAGAGCGAGTGCCATCTGGCGGTATCCATGCACAATGCGTTTGCCGCCGAACGGGCACAGATCATGCCGGCAGAGAAAATGATGTCTATCACGGAAGTCGTGGCGCTACTCAAACACTACGATTGGTCGCACCAGCGGCGTGTGAGCTTTGAGTATATCTGCTGGCACGGTCAGAATGACTCCATTCGTCACGCCAAAGAACTGCTGCGACTGCTCAAAGGACTTCCTTGCCGTATCAATCTCATCCGCTTCCATGCGGGCGTGGAGGATATAAAAAACGAACGCCGTTTTCCGGCGTCCGATGAGAAACAGATGGAGTGGTTCCGGGATTATCTCACGCAAAACGGTCTGACCACTACTATCCGTCGTTCCCGCGGCGAAGACATCCTTGCAGCCTGCGGCATGCTCGTTAATTCTCTAACTCGCTAATCGTTACAGCATTTTGCTCAGCTGCTCGTAGTACTTCGGTGATACGGGCACTTGCTTGCCGTTGTTCACATCCAACTCCGCTTGAATGAATCCTTCCTTGTCTCTGCGCAGTACCGTCACGTGCCGCGGATTAACGAAATAGGAACGCTGGCAACGGATGATACCGTGCTTGGCCATCAGCTCTTCGATTCCTTTCATCGACTGACGTAAAGAGTATTCCTTTTGCTTCTCTCCTTCCATGTAATGGATAGAGACGTAGTTTTCCTGTGCCTCCACGTACAGAATGACGTCGTGGGCAATCACGAGCTTCAAACGACCCGTACTATCAGCAAAACGTACCAGATCTTCTTCGGACGCTTCTTCCTCATCCGGACGAATGAGTGCTATCAGCAAGGCGAAGATGATATACGGGTAAGATAGGATAGCGAACGAGATACGCAGCATCTGTCCCAAAGCCGGGAAATAACCGTAATCTCCATACACGAGCGCCATATAAAGGGCAGCAAAGCAGGAGAAGACAAATACCTCTGCAAAGCTCCAGATCGCATACTGCCACCAACTGATACGCGTGTTCCGACCGACCGTTGTCATTACAATACGCGATATGCCGACTACACCGATCAGGATGCTCGTCAGCATCAGTACATTGAATACCGTTCCCAGACCTGCATCCAAGAAACGGGTCGTCCATGAACTGTCGTATATCAAGATAAAGCCGAGAAAGAAGATCGGCATCGCAAATACATGCAAAAGCAGGGTTGTAATAGACACCAACGAGCGTGTGACGAAATACGAATTGTTCATATTTTATCCCTATATTTTGATTTTAGTCCTCAAATGGACTGTTTTTGTCATTATTTTTAGTCACTAATCACAATTAGTTGCGCACCTTCCTGAAAAGCAGTAATTTTGCATCGAATTTAAAACAAAATGCTTTATGAAAACTGTTAAACGTATCGGATTTGACCTTTTGGTCGCACTATATTGTCTTCAATTACCGGCTGTAGTAGCCTATTTATTGTTGAACCTTTAATATTTACGCATATGGACAAGACTGTTATTATTTATCCTGAGAGCGGATTGCAGTACGATTGGCAAGCAATTGCCGCTGACCCGAGTGCCAAGCACGAACCCAAGATGGATCTGGTAGCCTACAAGGCCCTATATACTAATAAGATCGCGCAGGCCCGCGCGTGTGGACAGGAACCTGTTTTGGTTAGTCTGCCCATTATGGACGAGAATCGCTATTTCGCCTTCATCACGCGTGGCATGTCTCTCCAAGAACGTAAGAACGTGCTGTATTGGTTAGGCGGTCATATCGAGCGCTTGCGCAATATACATGCTTTGTATAACCTCTCGCTCTTCCGCCTTGCGTCGGCGCAGTGCATTCATATCATCGATGTCACCTCACCGATGCTCGCCAGTGATCATTTCGATCAACTGCTCGAGCAAGACGGTGTCACGCTGTCCCCGGAGGGACAAGCGTTGGTGGATGACGAGTTAGCGTCGCTTGTAAGCCGCTTTGGCCTGCTCGCGAGCTAACTTCTGTTGCTCACGTTGCATCTCTTCCATGCGTTGCATCCAGCGGGACTTTTGTTTTCCCGCTTTTTTCTTTTTGTTCTCTTCCATCTCTTTGAGCATCTTCTCATCGTTGAGCGTCCAACGGAAGATCATAGTCTGCAGGATGGTGAGGAAGAGCGATACGAGGTAGTAGTAGCTCAAACCGGCCGCATAGTCGTTGAAGATAAAGAGGAACATGAGCGGCATAGCATACATCATGTACTTCATGAATTTCATGTTCGGGTCGGTTGCCTGCGACTGCATGGTGATATAGGTGTATCCGAAGTTACAGATCGTCATCAGCAAGCAGAACAAGGACAGGTGATCGCCTAACAGAGGAATATTCACGCCCCAGTGGAACACGGCATCGTAGGTGGAGAGGTCGTCTGCCCAAAGCAGGGACTTGCCACGCAACTCGATAGCGGTCGGCAGGAACCAGAACATAGCCATCAATACCGGGAACTGAAACAGCAAAGGTAAGCAGCCCGACATCGGACTCACGCCTGCTTGCTGGTACAACTGCATCGTTGCCTGTTGACGCTCCTGCATTTTCTCGGCGGGATACTTGGCATTGATCTCATCGATCTGCGGACGGAGTACTCGCATCTTGGCGCTCGATTTATAACTTACGAACACGAACGGCAGGATGATGAGTTTGATGACGATGGTCATGAGCAGAATCACGATACCGATATGCAGGCCCCAACTGGTGAAGAGGTCGAACATCGGAATGACCAGTGCGGTGTTGATCCAGCTGACGATCTTCCAGCCCAGCGGCACGAGTTTATTCAAGTACAAACGGTTCTCTTTTTCTACACCCGCATCGTACGCCTTGAGCGTGTGGTAATGGTTCGGACCCATGTACCAGCGGAAACCGGTCGTGGTCTTGCCCGTCAGGTCGAAGGGCACCGAAGTGTGGGTGGCGTACTCTTTGATATAACCCGAGTATTTGCTCTGCAAGGTAGAGTTGAACTGTGACGAAGTGAACGCATCGTCTGCGATGAGGACGGTGGAGAAGAACTGGTCCTTGTAGCCGATCCACTTCACGCGTGCGGACTCTTTCCGACTATCGTCCTTGCTCTCGCTCAGTTTCTCCATCTCGCCGCCCACGAGCATGTATTGCAGCTGGGCATAGCGTTCCTCGAACTTACGTCCCTGTTCCTGTTGCGGAATCAGTTGACGCCATTGGAGCTCTAGCGAGTTGATGTTCTGTGCTAACTCGTTCTGCATGTTGTGCGGCACGAGCTCAAAACGAACCATGTAATCCTCCGACAACTCATACACAAAATCGAGCCATGCATCTTCGGTATTACCAGGCAGACGCAGGATGGCTTTGTTGGCAGCCTCACTCTGTACCGGCGTGAACACCAGCTGCGAAGTCTGCAAAATACGGTTGTTGATGGTCACGAGCGTGAAACCGAACGAAGCCTCGTCGGCACGGAACAGACACAGCGGGTTAATGCTGTCGCCCGAAGCGTGATAATCCAGCAGCTCTGCGCGCTGAATGGCACCGCCGTAGGTGGACAGCGTCAGACGCAGGTGTTCGTTCTGTAAAGTGACCCATTGTTCTTCGGGTTTGGTCTCTTTGACCTCCACCGCTGCGGGCGCTTGTGCTTCTTCAGCGGCGGTGATAGAGTCCGTGAGGCGCATGGCCTCTGCGATCGATGCCTGTACCAAGGCAATCGAGTCCTGTTGGCGCTGACGCTCCGCCAACTCTTCCTTCGAGGGGCGGTTGAGCATCGTGAAGCCAACGATAATTGCGGCGATCAAAAGAAAGCCGATCCAAGTGTTTTTATCCATATATCTGTTTTTAATTTCCTAATTTGCCAAACATAATACCTACATATAATCGGGGACCGGTCGGTGTCATGAACGAGCTCCATTTGACACTCTGCGTCAGCGAGCTGCCCGTCTTGCCGAACGGTAACATATAATCGATACGTAATAATAAAGCCATATGGCTGTTAAGGTCTATTTCCATACCTACGTACGGGTCCATGAGAAAGAACCCGCTTTTGGTGTAGGAAGCATTGAATTGCAGCTCCGCACCGGAGGTGTACGGGGTGTTGAGGGCTTGGTCCGGCACGTAGAGTCGCTGCATGGCTCCTCCTCCGAGTACCATGCCGAGTAACGGACGCACTTTGCCGCAATGAAAATAGTAATCGCACATGGCGCCACCCCAACCGGTGCGGATGTTCGAACCCGTTCCCATCAGCGGCATCGTGCTCACGCCGCCTTCGGCTCCCACATGGATATGATCGAGCAGGTGGACACGTAGCGTTCCACCTAAACCGAGGGAAACACCTCCGCGCGGGAGGGAGTTCACATAGGCCTCACTACCCAAACCGGTGTTGCTGAATACCTTACGCGGATCGTCCGAGAAGGCATAACCGATATGCACCATCATTCCCCCGCTGAAACCCGTGAAGATCGCCGATTGGTGGGACGAGCCCTTAGAACCTTTCGACGATTGGTGGGACGAGTCGTTAGACGAACCCTTCTGACCCTGAGCCATCACGCTCAGGGACAGAAAGGCTAATACCAGAATTACGAGTTGTTTTCTCATTCGCTAATCATATCAAATGCTACGTCCATCATGTTGGTGAACGTGTTCTGGCGTGCTTCTGCGCTCAGTGCCTCACCGGTCAGGATGTGGTCACTCACGGTGCAGATCACGAGGGCTTTCTTGCCAGCACGTGCGGCGTTCATGTAGAGTGACGGTGCTTCCATCTCGTCTGCTAAGACACCCATCTTGGTCCAGTTGCCTTTGCGCGGGTCTTCGGAATAGAAGATATCGCAAGCCAGCACGTTACCTACGTGGTACTTGTAACCGCGTTTCTCGGCAGCGTCCACTGCTTTGCGGCAGAGTTCGAAGTTAGCCAGCGGAGCGAAATGACCCGGCAGGTCATATTGTGCACCGTAGTTGCTGTCGGTGCAGCTACCCTGTGCAATCACAAGGTCACCCAGGTTGACGTACATCTGACGTGCACCGCAGGAACCTACGCGGATGATCGTTTCTACATCGTAGAAGTTGAAGAGCTCGTACGAGTAGATACCGATGGACGGAATACCCATGCCATGACCCATAACGGTGACTTTCTTGCCTTTGTACGTGCCGGTGTACGCCAGCATTCCGCGTACGTTATTTACCAGTACCGGGTTCTCCAGATAACGCTCTGCCATCAGTTTAACGCGCAGCGGGTCACCTGCCATAATCATCGTTTTTGCAATCTCTCCATACTGCGCACCAATGTGCGGAGTCGGACAATTTTCTTTTGCCATAATTGTGTTTTTTAAAAGGTTAATATTGTTGTTTATCCATTCAGTTTATACCATTCAATTGCTTTCTCGAGGTCTTCGGGTGTGTCGATACCGATGGTCTTGGTGTCGGTCACACCTACGCGAATGCAGTATCCGTTCTCGAGCCAGCGCAACTGTTCTAAGCGCTCTTCGATCTCCAGCGGACTCTGCGGCAGTTGGGTGATCTTCGCCAGCACGTCCGCGCGGTAGGCGTAGATACCGATATGCCGGTAGTATGTACCATCCGAGGCGGCAATCACTTTCCGGCTGAACATCTTTGCGATACCGGTCGTTTTGTCCCAGTTGACCTTGGGGGTGTTTACGTTCTCCAGGTCCGCTTTGGTGTCCTTGTCCGTGAATGGCCGCACGAGGGTTGCGATCTCCGTATCTTCCTGATCGAAGCAGGCCATCAGCGCCTCGATCTGTTCGGGCTGGATGAACGGCTCGTCTCCTTGGATGTTGATGATCACCGTCTCTTTGTCGTTCTGCTCGCGCCAGGAGGGGGTAGTGATCGCCTCGTAGGCTTCCAGGCAACGGTCGGTACCGCATTTATGGTCGGCACGCGTCATAACGACCTTGCCGCCAAACGCCTCTACGGCATCGTAGATACGCTCGTCATCGGTAGCCACCACCACGGTCTCCAGGGCTTTTGAGGCCTGCTCGTATACGCGGTGAATCACCGTGCGGTTACAGATCTCCGCCAGAGGCTTACCCGGGAAGCGGGTCGAGCCGTAACGGGCGGGTATAATTCCAATAAATTTCATATTTCGTTTTTTTCTATTTTGGTTAGCAGGGTGATGGCACCCGCTATTGTTTTCACATTCGTAATGGTCACCATCCGTCGGCCGGTTGGCAGCCCTTTCTTATCTTTCTCTTCATGCAGCAAGCATCGCTCGGGGCGTGTGACGGCGTACTGAACTATATTGCCGAACATCTCCGACTGCCAGTAGGCATCTTTGTGTTGCACCAGATACAGCGTCATCCGTTCGCCTTTGAGCAGTATCTTCTCCACGCCCAAACGGCAACAGAGCCATCTTAACCGTACCACTTCGAGCAGTTCTTCTGCGGGTTCGGGCAATACACCGAAACGGTCGATCAACTTCTTGCGGAAATCCAATAACTGCTCTTCGCTGCGAATGCTGTCCAACTCGCGGTAGAGGGTGATACGCTCCGATATGTTCTCGATATAGTCGGTCGGGAAGCATACTGCAATATCCGTCTCCAACTGCGCGTCCTGGCACCAGAGGCGAACTTTATCTGAATAATCGGAGTATTCCGCGTACTCTGATTTATCCACTAAGCCTTCTTCCTCTTTCAGCTCCTCCACCGCCTCGTTCAGGATCCGCTGGTAGGTTTCGTAGCCCAGATCGGCAATGAAGCCCGACTGCTCGGAACCTAACATGTTTCCTGCGCCGCGGATATCGAGGTCCTGCATCGCGAGGTTGAAGCCCGCGCCGAGTTCGGCAAATGTACTCAGGGCCTCCAAGCGTCTTCTCGCATCTTCGGTCAAGAGCTCTTTCTCCGGTGCGATGAGGTAGCAGTAGGCTTTTCGGTTGGAGCGTCCTACGCGTCCGCGCAACTGGTGCAGGTCCGCGAGACCGTACTTGTTCGCGCTGAAGATGAGGATCGTGTTCACGTTTGGTATATCGACGCCTGACTCGATAATCGTTGTGGACAACAGGATATCATAGTCATAGTTGATAAACGCTTCCAATCGCTCCTCCATCTCCCCGGGCGGCAGTTGACCGTGCGCCGTGATGATTCGCGCCTCCGGACAGAGTTTCTGTATCTTATGCTCGATACGCGGTAGCATCTCGATGCGGTTGTTGACGATGAAGACCTGTCCGTTGCGCGCCATCTCGAGTTCGATCGCCTCTTTGATGATATCCTCGTCGTCCACTGTGATCAGTTCTGTCTGAACGGGGTACCGGTTGGGCGGCGGGGTAGTCATGATACTCAGGTCACGTGCACCCAAAAGCGAGAACTGCAAGGTGCGCGGTATCGGCGTTGCCGTCAGTGTCAGTACATCCACGTTCGCCCGCAGGCTCTTCAGTTTCTCTTTGGCTGCTACACCGAACTTCTGTTCCTCGTCGATGATCAGCAGTCCGAGATCGTGCCATTTGACGCTCTTGCCGATCAGCTTATGCGTGCCGATCAAGATATCTATCTTGCCTGCTTCGAGGTCCTCAAGGATCTCCTTGATCTCTTTTGCGGACTTGAGTCGGCTCAGGTACTCGATGCGTACCGGCAGGTTTTTCATTCGCTCGGTGAAAGTGTTGTAGTGCTGCAACGCCAGGACCGTCGTCGGTACGAGTACGGCTACTTGTTTGCCGTCCGTGGCTACCTTGAACGCCGCGCGCATCGCCACTTCGGTCTTACCGAAGCCTACGTCACCGCAAACGAGTCGATCCATCGGCATCGGACTCTCCAGATCGCGTTTAACGTCGGCGGTTGCTTTGGCCTGATCGGGCGTGTCCTCGTACAGGAACGATGCCTCCAACTCATGCTGCATGTAGCCGTCGGGCGAGTAAGCAAAACCTTTCTGCTGTTTGCGGGTCGCGTAGAGCCGTATCAGGTCGCGGGCAATGTCCTTAACCTTATCTTTTGTCCGCTCTTTGAGTCGTTCCCAAGCGCCGCTGCCGAGTCGTGCGATCGTCGGTTCCGATCCCTCACGGCCTTTGTACTTACTGATGCGGTGCAGGTTGTGAATGGAAACGAACACGTTCGCCCCGTCGCGGTAGTTGAGTTTGATCATCTCCTGCGGCTTGCCGTTCACCGGCGTGGTGACGAGTCCGCCGAACTTCGCGATACCGTGGTCGCTGTGCACGACGTAATCGCCCACCTGCAACTGGTTGATCTCGCGGAGCGTGATGATCGCTTTTCCGCGTCGTGCGTTCTCACTGGCCATCATCACGCGGTGGTAACGCTCGAAGATCTGGTGATCGGTGTAACAGCAAATCTTGAGTCCCCGATCTACAAACCCCTCGTGCAGCGTTGCGTTGATCGGAACAAACCTAACTCCTGTAGCTTTAGCGTTCTGTAGCGAAGCGTCCTCTAAACTCTCAAAGATCGCCTTGAGACGGTCTAATTGTTTCTGCTGTTCGGCCAACAAGTAGATCTTGTATCCGTCCTCGATATGCTTCTTGAGGTCATCCGTCAGGATGTCGAACTGCTTATGGAAGATCGGCTGCGGCGTGGTCTCGAAGCTCACCTTCACGTGCTCCGCATAGGTGCTCTTTTCCGCAATCTCGATGGTCTTTCGATTTTCTATATTCCCCAGATTTTCTAGGACTCCTAGGCCGTCTAGTTTGAACCGCACCATTCCGAAATCATTGCTCACCCACACCGTTTCATCCGTTAGATAATCGATGATGGTATGTCCTACAGACGCAGCCGGTCTTACAGCGTTAGCGGTCGTACAGTCGCTTTGCGACGGTCCTACTATGTCAGCCGAGTTCACTCGGCTATGAGACAACTGATCTTCGATGTCGAACTCGCGAATGGAGTCGATCTCGTCGCCGAAGAAATCGAGGCGGTAGGGGTTGTCGTGGCTGTAACTGTAGATATCGACGATCGAGCCGCGCACGGCGTACTGTCCGGGTTGGAACACAAAGTCCACGCGCTCGAAGCCCAAGTCGGCGAGCATCTCGCTCAGATCGGAGATCCGCACTTCCTCGCCCACCTTGAGCGACATGCTTTGCTTGGCCAAATCCTCTTTCGCCGGCACCGGCTCTGCGATCGCTTCGGGGTAGGTGACGATGATGCGGGGCAGGGTAGTCAGCGTTTCTGTCCGCTGGATCACCGCCGCATCGTCTATCGTCCGCCGGCGTCTGCTGCTCGGAAAGAATCCCGCGTCTGCACCGAGCGTCTTGAGATCCGCGTACAAGTATTGCGCTACTTCTGCATTGTCAAAGATCACAAAAAGCGGAGCGTGCATGTGTGCGAGTGCTAACGCTCTCGCGCTCGCGTGCAAACCGCTCAGTAATACGTGTGCGTTCTTATGCGCCAGTTCCTTCCGAACTGCTGCCAGTTCCGGATGCTCCCCGAATAGTATTTTCAAGTCCTCTATGCCCACGCGCGCATTAACGCAAACTAAAATCGGCTGCAAAGGTACGCATTTTTTCTGATATACGCAAGCCCGCGCGCGTTTTTCCTTTCTTTTTTCTCCAAAAATCCCCCTAACTCTTGCGTATATCAAAGAAATGTTGTACCTTTGCAGCGGAAATAATAATCATCAAAACAATATTTCAGTTATGGAAAACGCTAATTCTGTTCCCGCATGGCAGTTAAGAACTGAGCGCGGACTTGCTAAAATGTTCTTCTTGGGTATTATCACTTTGGGTATTTATCCGCTGGTGGTAGAATCGCACATTTCGGAAGAGCTTAATCTGGTGATTAACAATCGTGACGGTCGTCACACGATGCATTTCTGCCTGATTTTCTTTATCTTCTCATGGCTGACGATGAATATTGCTACCGTTGTTTGGTATCATCGCACCTCGGATCGTATGCACAACGAATTGATTCGCCGCGGTATTGATTACAACTTCGGCGCAAGCGATTTCTGGCTTTGGGAGATTCTGGGTTCGCTTATTCTGGTTGGTCCGTTCATCTATACCTATAAGCGTATGAAAGCGATGAACCTCATCAACGCCGATTATAACCAGAAAGGCTAAGCGGCATCAGTATGCAAAAATCGACTAAGTACAAACTCAACATCGCGGTCGGGGCACTGGCTGCCCTGGCCTACGTGTTGGTACCGGTGGATATATCGCCTGATCCTGTACCTGTAATAGGTTGGATAGACGATATTATTGCCTTGCTTTTAGCCGTCACGAACGGTATCTATTTTGGAATGAAACTTCGAAAGAAATGAAAACCAAATCTCTTCGCGCATGGATCATAGCCTTGTTGGCGTGTATCGTAGGTTCGGCGGTGTACTCCACCTGTTGGCGGTGGATGCCTCATAGCCAGTTTGCTACCTACTTGAGTATTTCTGTCTATACGCTCGTTCCGTTCTGTGAGTTGATGCTGGGTCTGCTTTTTGCCAAAGATGACGCTTCTCCGCAAGCTAAACGGGGCGGTATTCTATACGCAATCGCAGGTATTATCGGTCTACTTTTGCAAGCGCTGGTACTTTTTAGCCAGATAGTTTCCACAAATCTTATGACTATGCCTGTGCACCTTACTTCTGTCGCCTTATGCGCGGTATTGATTAGTGCGGCCTTTATCCTGATTGCATTGTCTTTCTCCGACCGCCGATTATTGGTGTGGGCGATTGTATATGCGGTCTTCAAAGTAGCTTTTGCGGTCGCTTTATCAGCCTGCCGGTTGATTTCTGACAACCACCTGCTATTCTCCATATACGGCCTCGCTGCCGTAGGTGTGGATGTCTGTTTATTGGGCTATTTCATTAAAATGTTGAAATTATTAAAACGATAGATTTTTTTTGATATGAAACGTAAGATTGTTATAACCTTTATTCTTTTTATTATGACCGCGTGGGCATATGCGGGAGTGACGACGTACACGTTTACATCCAAGAACTGGGCGAGTAAGGTCGGTGCGGATGTGTGTGACGGCGTGACGGACGGTTGGATCTGCAACACAGCGGCTTATGAGTACATGACCGGTCGCACGGATGGCGCGGGACGTCTGTATTCGCAAGGTGTGAGTGTAAAAACCAGTACGAACGGTGCAGGTGCAACGTCCGTGATCTCATTTACGAACGTGCGCCAAATGACGCTTAATTTCTGTCAGAACGCGAGCAAAGGCAAGGGTGTATTCTACTACCAGATTGGCAATGCCCCGTACGACTCTCTGGTGATCACCAAACCTACTACATCTGGTTCCGGCATCTATCTGCGCGACAGCGTGTTACAACTGGCCATGCCCTTGAGCGGAAACATCCGTTTCTGGGTGAAATGTACGGAGAACGCGATTAATATTAACAGTCTCTCTATTCGTGCTGAGGAAGGAGGTTCGACGCCATTCAATACGGTGACCTACCAACTCGTAACAGATGTGAATCAGTTGCAAGATTCCGACCAGATCATCATCGGCGTTCATAACGCTTCCGTGAACTATATCATGGGTTATTTCGATGAGAGTGTGTCGGTCAATAATATTCATGCCATCCGCGGTCGTTACAGTGCAGACCGCACGACGGTCGCAGCCGACGATAATGCCATCTATACTCTTCGCCGCACGACCCTCAATAACGCGCCTTGTTTCTATATTCAGGATGAGTTGCGTTACGAGGAAGCTTATCTGGTGGCGAGCGGCGGTCAGACCAAGAACCGTTTGGCGCTCTGGACCCAACTGACCGATCCGAACACGTACGGAAACTACGGTTATTGGGATATTCAAATCGCGCAAGACGGCAAAGCCGTGATCATGAACCTCGGTAACAGTCTTGGTAAGTACCTGCAGTACAATGCATCCAATAACCCGACGCTCTTCGGTTGCTACGCTTCGCAGGGCTCGCAAACGCCGGTCTGCATCTATCGGCGTACGGAGGCTATCGGAGATGTACCGGCTATCGTGGCGCCGCTGGTGAACCTCGGAACCGGTGTGCTCGCTGGTAATAAATCCGTAGGTGGCGGTAAGACGATCATGGTCAATGCCAACAGGCTGACGCAGGACATTCGGGTGCGCCTATTGCATGGAGATATATTTGCCGTCAGCGACACGGTTATCGACCGCGATGGCGGGCCGTTGACGGTGACTTATCACGCTAATTTTGCTGGACATTATATCGACACCCTGCTGTTGACCGGCGATACGGTGTGTACCGAAGTGCCCGTGATGGTCCAGGTGGTACGTCAGATGAGTATTGTCGAGGCAGTGACCCAACCGGACTATTCGCTCGTGTATCTGAACGATGTGGAGGTGACCAAGAAATACGACATGTACATCTTTATTCGCGATACCTCGGGTTCGATGCTGATCTGGGACGGCGGCAACGGTGCGACGGGCAAACGATACGGAGCCGATCTGAAGAGCGGAGACGTGCTGCAAGGCGTGGTCGGACGTTATAGCAATTACTACGGTGTTCCCGAACTGGCTCCTACGCAGCAGTGGAAGGTTCGCACCGGCGGAACGGCTGCTGCAGAACCGGTTGTTTTGCCGCTCGATTCTGCCGATGTATGTCGGTTTGTACGATTGGCCAATGTGACGGTGGAGAACGGTGTGATTCAAGGAACGGAACTGCCGGTCGTGGATGCGTTTACCATTGGTGGCGGAGTGATTGAAAATGTCTCCACCGCGATGAACGCTATCGTGATGATCAGTTATAACCAAGTGCAGTTATGGGTGGTGAGTCAGGAGCGGACGACCGCCTTCGAGCAAACGGCAATGCAAAATAAATACGAAAAGATCATCCGTAACGGCCAAATAGTCATCCGTTGTGGTGAAAAAATATACTCCGTAACGGGTATAGAGCTGAAATAAGGTAAATTTTTGCGATTTTTCTTGCATATATCAAAAAAAAGCAGTACTTTTGCAGCCGTTTTTGTGAAAAAGTGCCGTTTGGCTTGATTCGCGAGCCTATTTATGGAGTGTGAAATCTGTTATAAAAGGTATATACAATGTTTAAACTGGATGTAAAAAAACATGTTTTAGCGCCGCTGACGGTTTTGGCGGTGCTGTTTTTGTGGTTTGTGCCGGCTTCGTTCTTCGGCATTGAGGGGCTGACGGTCGTTCAGCAGCGGACCATCGCTATCTTCGCTTACGCAGCTCTGATGTGGATGTTCGAAATCATCCCGGCGTGGGCTACATCGGTGAGCACGATCGTATTTCTACTGCTGACCATTTCGAACAAAGGATTCACGAAGCCTGAGATGGGCGATCTGGTGAATTTCAAAGAGATCATGGCGGCGTTCGCTGACCCGATCATCATGCTCTTCTTAGGAGGCTTCGTCTTGGCTATCGCAGCCAGCAAGGTAGGCCTCGATGTCTATCTGGCACGTATCCTGCTCAAGCCTTTCGGTACAAAGCCTCAGTCTGTATTATTAGGCTTCCTGGTGCTGATTAGCGTCATGTCGATGTTCATGAGTAATACGGCGACGGCGGCGATGATGCTGGCCTTCCTGACCCCGGTCTTGAAGACCCTGCCTGAGAACGGCGGCGGTCGTGTGAGTCTGGCCTTGTCGATTCCTATCGCAGCGAATATCGGTGGTCTGGGAACGCCTATTGGTACCCCTCCGAACGCGATTGCGATCGGTCAGTTGGCATCGAGCGGCATCGAGATCGGTTTCGGAGCATGGATGTTGCGTTTCGTACCTGTAGTGGCGATCATGATTATTTTCTCCTGGTGGCTGCTCCAGTTCCTCTTCCCCTTTAAGACGAAGAAGATCGAGATCGTGATTGACAGGGACTGCAAGAAAGACTGGAAGTTCTGGACGGTGACAATCACTTTCTTAGGTACAATACTCCTCTGGATGACTGGCGAGTTGACGAAACTGAACTCGAACGTGGTGGCATTGATCCCGTTTGCGGTATTTGCCTTGACGGGTATCTTCACCCGCGAAGATTTTGCGAAAGTCGATTGGCACGTGCTGTGGATGGTTGCCGGTGGTTTTGCCCTCGGTACCGCGCTCAATAAGACCGGTCTCGCAGCAGCCCTCGTTGAGGCGATTCCGTTCGGAAACTGGTCGGCGGTAGCGGTATTGATCATCGCCGGTCTGCTCGGATGGTTGCTCTCTAACTTCATTGCCAACTCGTCTGCTGCTAACCTGCTCGTGCCGATCCTGGCGGTAGTAGGTACGGCGATGGCGGACAATCTGGCGCCGATGGGCGGTCTGACGACCCTGCTCGTTTGTGTAGCGGCTTCGACCTCGTTTGCGATGTTGTTCCCGATCTCCACACCTCCGAACGCGATTGCATCTTCGACAGGTATGATCAAGACGCACGATATGACCGTGGTTGGCCTGATCGTCGGTCTGCTCGGTATCGGTGTTTCCTATGCAGTATTACTCTTATTCCCGTTCTAATATGAAACGATTGATCATCATCGCGCTTAGCGGCTTGTTCTTCGTTTCTGTTTTTGCGCAGGAAGTGAACAAAGAGGCGCAGAAAGCAGAGAAGAAAGAGGCGGTCAAGTCGCACTTGAAGCAGCATTTCAAACCCTATGGGTTTATCCGTAACTACTTCACATACGACAGCCGTGAGTGTATTGCAGGTACAGGTGATTTGTATTTTTACATGCCCAAAGATGAGTCGTGGAACAAGACCAACGACCCAGCGTTGCGCGAAGACCTCAATGCCATCAGCTCGTTCCGTTTCTTGTCGCTCACGACGCGTGTCGGCCTCAATATAACGGGCTATAAATGGCGTAATACGGAGTTTAGCGGTAAGATCGAAGCGGACTTCTTTGCCGGTATCAGTGCGACCACTCCCAGCACGGTCAAGCAGACGCACGCGGTGACGGGTACGGCGCAGTTCCGTCTCCGTCAGGCTTATGTAGCGCTTGGTTGGGACAGCCTGCGCATGAACGATAAGGATTATGCGCGTGTGGACCTGACGATCGGTCAGACCTGGCATCCTATGGCAGCGGACCTGTGCGATGTGATCTCCCTCAACAGCGGTGCGCCTTTCGGACCTTTCAACCGCTCTCCGCAAGTGCGCATGGACGCGCGTTTGGGTAAGTGGTTCACTTTGACGGCTGCGGGACTCTGGCAGATGCAGTACAACTCGATTGGCCCGGACGGACAATCGGCGGAATACATCCTCTACAGTAAGACCCCAGAGGCATACTTGGGCTTGAGTTTCCATGACAAAGGCTGGATCGTTCGCGCCGGTGCAGACGTGCTGAGCATCAAACCCCGTCATATCGGAGACGCACTTGATGCAAACGGAAACGTCATCATGGGTACGGACGGCAAACCGCTACAGATAACGGTTAAAGATCGTATCACGACAGCTTCTCCTTTCCTCTATCTGCAATATAAGAAAGGTGAGTTCTCTATCAAGGCCAAGACCATCTTTGCCGAGTCGGGTGAGCACATTAACATGAACGGCGGTTATGGCGTGAAAGCTATTCTTCCGGACGGTTCTTATGCCTACACCCCGACGCGCACCAGCTCCTCTTGGATCAGCCTTGTGTATGGTGGCAAAGTGGGCAAACAGGAAGACAAACACCCGCAGAAACTGCAGGGAATTCTCTTTGCCGGATATGTGGAGAACCTCGGTACCAAAGATCCGCTGGCAGTCGATGCAAATGGTGATCTTGTGGGCTACTATTATCCGCGAGTAAAGAACATGAACCGCATGTGGCGCTTGGTTCCTACCTTGCTATACACTGTCGGCAAATTCCAGCTGGGTCTGGAGTACGACATTACGTCTGTACACTACGGCGACGTGAAGAAAATCAACCCGGCTAATGGATTGGCAGAGAACGACCTCCATTGGGTGACCAATCACCGCGTGGAGATCATGACGAAGTACAATTTCTAAGGAAAAATAACACGAAATCTGCAAAAAAGTGCTCAAATATTTGCATATTTGAAAAAAAAGCAGTACTTTTGCAGCGTGAAATGATTGAGGGGACCCGAAAAGGTCTCCTCATTGTATAAAAATATATGGACAAATCGCAATTACAAAACTGGATTAACGAGTATCTGAAGGATACCGATTATGAGTTAGTGACGCTGAATATTTCAGCTGGTAACGACATTCTCGTGGAGGTGGATCGCCTCGCCGGAGTCGATGTGGATTTCTGTGCGGACTTGAACCGCTATCTGGTGGAGAAACTCGATACCGTCGAGCCGGATTACTCCCTCGAAGTAGGTTCTGTCAGCCTCACCGATCCCTTCAAGACCAAGATGCAGTATGAGAAGAACCTCGGCCACGATGTCGAAGTGCTTATTGAGGGCAAGAAACTGCGTGGACAACTGGTGTCGGTGGACGAAGAGACCTTCTCCGTGGATATAGAGGAGAAAGTGGAGGTCGAAGGCAAGAAGCGCAAGCAGACCCGGATCGTCACGCACACATGGCGTTACGATGAGCCCAAATATGTGAAATATGATTTAAAATTCTAAATACAAAAATGGCAACTAAAAACCAAGAGTCAATCAACTTAATTGACATTTTCTCGGAGTTCAAGGACTTCAAACGTATCGACAAACAGACGCTGATCACCGTGCTGGAGGAGTCGTTCAAGAGCGTGATCGCAAAAATGTACGGTCCTTCAGCGGACTATACCGTGATTGTTAACCCCGATAAGGGAGACTTGGAAATCTACCGTAACCGTCTCGTGATGGAAGACGGCGATGTGGCCAACCCGGATACCCAGATTGCGCTGAGTGACGCCCTGAAGCTGGATGATGAGGCAGAGATCGGTGAGGAGGTAACGGATAAAGTGGAACTGGCATCCTTCGGTCGTCGTATGATCCTCAACCTCCGTCAGACCCTGGCATCGAAGATCCTCGAATTGCAGAAAGAAGTGCTCTATCAGAAATACCGCGAGATGATCGGTCAGATTGTGACCGGCGAGCTCTATCAGGTGTGGAAGAAAGAGATGCTGCTGCTCGACGAGGAAGGCAACGAGCTCTACCTGCCGAAACAAAACCAGATCCCGACCGACTACTACCGCAAAGGTGAGATGGTTCGCGCTGTGGTCGTTGAGGTGGATAACAAGAACATGAACCCCAAGATCATCCTGAGTCGTACCGCACCGCTGTTCCTGCAACGTCTGTTCGAGCAGGAGGTACCGGAAGTGAAAGAAGGCTTGATCGCTATCAAGAACATCGCCCGCATCCCGGGTGAGCGTGCCAAGGTGGCTGTAGAGACTTTCGACGACCGTATTGATCCGGTAGGCGCTTGCGTGGGTGTGAAGGGTGCACGTATCCACGGTATCGTACGTGAGCTGCGTAACGAGAACATCGATGTGATCAACTATACCTCGAACATCAAACTCTATATCCAACGTGCTCTGGCTCCGGCTAAGATCAATGAGATGGAGATCGATGAGGAGAACAAGAAAGCAAAAGTATTCCTCGCTCCGGAAGAGGTAAGCCTCGCAATCGGTAAGGGCGGTTACAACGTCAAGTTGGCTTCGATGCTCACCGGCTACGAGATCGATGTATACCGTGACCTCGACGAGGAAGACCTTGATGATATCTATCTCGACGAGTTCAACGACGAGATCGATCAGTGGGTGATCGATGCGTTCAAGGCCATCGGTCTGGATACTGCGAAAGAGGTTCTGGGTACGAGTAAGGAAGACTTGCTGCGTCGCACCGACCTCGAGGAGGAGACCGTCGATGACGTACTCCGCATCCTCGCCGCAGAATTTGAAAACGATTAACCTATCCCCTCGCGCGGCGCGAGTCTAAACAACGCCGAGGGTATATGGCAATAAAGTTAATTAAAGCATGTAAAGAACTGAATATAGGCATGGCGACGCTTACCGCTTGGTGCGATAAGCATGGCTATACCGTTGAGTCGGATCCGAACGTACGTATCGACGACGATCTCTATCTGCTGCTTGCCAAGGAGTTCAATAAGGACATGGCAGTGAAGATAGAGGCGGATCGTCAGGCTGCGGAGCGTGCGGCTGCTCAGGAGGCGGAGAGAGCTGCTCTGGCCGCTGCGGAGGAAGCGAAGAGAGCCGCCGAAGAGGAAGCAGCACGTAAGGCAATGGAGGCACGTAAAGCTGCGGAAGAGGCTGCGCGTAAGGCGGCTGAAGAGGCTGCAGCGAAAGCGGCTGCGGAACAAAAAGCAGCAGAAGAGAAGGCGAAGAGCGAAGAGGTAAAAGCTCAGAGCGAAGAGAAACCGAAGAAGGAGATCTTCAAACTGAGTAAGCCCGAAGTGACCGAAGGTCCGAAAGTGATCGGTAAGATCGACCTCGACTCGATCGACACCTCAACGCGTCCGGCCAAGAAGACTAAAGAGCAGAAACGCAAAGAGCGTGAGGAGCGTCAGGCAGCCCAGCAGGCACAACACGAACAAGCCCAACAGGCAGCAGCTGAGCGTCGCAAACGTGAGCGTATCAAAGCTAATGCAGCCAAGGTCGATCCGAACGACAAACGTAATCAGGTTAGCAAGAAGAGCAAGAACAACAAACCTCGTGAGGCTACACAGGAAGAGGTGGATAAAGCACTGAAGGAGACGCTCAGCCGCCTCCAACAGAAGCAGAACAAATCCAATACCTCCAAATACAAACGAGAGCGCCGCGAGCAGGAACGCGAGAAGCATGAACTCGAGATCATGGAGGCACAGGAGCAATCCAAAGTGCTCAAACTGACCGAGTTCGTGACCGCAAACGACCTGGCCGTGATGATGAACGTGCCGGTGAATAAGATCATCGGTACCTGTATGTCGCTCGGCCTTTTCGTGTCCATCAACCAACGCCTCGATGCGGAGACCATCAACCTCGTTGCTGAGGAGTTCGGTTTCACCACCGAGTACGTGGCTGCCCACGTGGTAGAGGAGATCAATGCGGACGAAGTGATCAACGACGAAGATATGGAGCCGCGCTGCCCGATTATTACCGTCATGGGACACGTCGATCACGGTAAGACTTCGCTCTTGGACCACATCCGTAACGCGAACGTGATCGCCGGTGAGGCCGGTGGTATCACCCAGCACATCGGTGCCTACAACGTCAAGCTCAAGAACGGTCAGCATATCACCTTCCTTGATACTCCGGGTCATGCGGCCTTCACCGCCATGCGTGCACGTGGTGCGAAAGTAACGGATATAGCGATCATCATCATTGCTGCCGACGATGCGGTCATGCCGCAAACCATCGAGGCGATCAATCACGCTCAGGCAGCCGGTGTACCGATGGTCTTCGCGATCAATAAGGTCGATAAACCGGGCGCTAACCCCGATAAGATCCGTGAGCAATTGTCGAACATGAACATCCTTGTAGAGGATTGGGGTGGTAAATACCAGTGCCAGGAGATCTCTGCGAAGAAAGGAACGGGTGTCTATGAGCTGCTGGAGAAAGTGCTGCTCGAGGCCGAGATGTTGGACCTCAAGGCCAACCCCAAACGCCGTGCGAAAGGTTCGGTCATCGAGTCTTCGCTCGACAAGGGTCGCGGTTATGTAGCTACACTCCTCGTACAAGACGGAACGCTCCATATGGGCGATATCGTGCTGGCAGGTACGTTCCACGGACGTATCAAAGCAATGTTCAATGAGCGCGGTCAGAAGATTAATGAGGTACACCCGGGCGAGCCTTGTTCGATCCTTGGTCTGAACGGTGCACCACAGGCCGGTGACGAGTTCAATGTACTGCCGACCGAGCAGGAAGCACGTGAGATCGCGAACAAACGCGAACAGTTGCAACGTGAGCAGTCCATCCGCACGAAGAAACACGTGGGTCTCGAAGAGATAGGTCGTCGTCTGGCTATCGGTGACTTCAAAGAACTTAACATCATCGTCAAGGCCGACGTGGACGGTTCTGTCGAGGCAATCAAGGATTCGCTTATTAAGCTCTCGACGGAGAATATCCAAGTCAACGTTATCCACGGTGCCGTCGGCGCGATCTCCGACAGCGATGTCATGCTGGCTGCGGCTTCCGATGCGATCATCGTCGGCTTCAACGTACGTCCGACCGGAACAGCTCGCCGCATGGCAGAGACCGAGGAAGTGGATATCCGTATCTACTCGATCATCTACGACGCTATCAACGAGGTCAAGGCGGCTATGGAAGGTATGTTGGCGCCGGAAGTGAAGGAAGAAGTAACGGCTACGCTCGAAGTGCTCCAGACCTTCCACATCTCGAAAGTCGGTACGATCGCCGGTTGTATCGTCCGCGAGGGTAAGATCAAGCGCGGTAACAAGGTACGCGTCATCCGTGACGGTATCGTGATCAAGACCGCGGAACTGGCATCCCTCAAGCACGTCAAGGACGATATCAAGGAGGCCGGTGTGAACACCGAGTGCGGTTTGAGTCTCAAGGCGTACGACGACCTTAAAGAGGGCGATATGCTCGAGGCATTCGAAGAGATCGAAGTAGCAAAAACATTGTAAGCTTATGAAAAAAATAGCATTATTAGCCCTTGTGGGCATGAGTATGACCAGTTGTTGGGTGGCACAGATCTACACGGAGGTGCCGACGACCAAACCCGTTGCACCGGTGCAGACGGTCTATACCACCCAAGTGACGACCCCTTCGCCGAAGGTAACGACCGTGACCACGTTCACTGTCACCAATTATAACACCGATCCGTGTTTCTATTTGGACCTCAACGCTGTGGCTGCGGCTTTTGCAGACTCGCGTTCGGTCAAGGAGTTCGAGCAGATTCTCAACTCGAGTCGTTACATGATCAACAACCTCGATCTCAACCACGACGGTTGGATCGATTACCTGCGCGTGATCGAGACCCATAAAGGTTACTACCACACGCTCCTGATCCAGGCTTGTCTGGCGCCGGGTGTATTCCAAGATGTAGCGACCTTGGTAGCGGAGCGTCAGGCAAATGCCTTGTATGTAGAGGTGATCGGTGACCGTTATCTGTACGGAGCAAGTTATATCGTGCGTCCGGTGTTTGTCAAACGTCCGCCGATGTGGGACATCTACGGTCGACCGAACTATGCCGCATGGAACTCGCCGTATCACTATGGCAATGTGCCCTCGTACTACACGAAACCAAAGCCGGTTTATCTGAACCACTACCAGGCCTATGTATCGACCTACATGAACAACTGTCCTTACTGCCATCATTGCGATTATCCGCAGCAACCGCATTACAGCGGTTATACGGAGATGACCAAGCCTCATAGCCGTAATGACTATCAGGTGGCGCACCCGGACAACTCGTTCGAGCATCGTGTGACCCGTGTAGCCAACAACGCCGGCATCTCTGTCCGCAACGCGGCACAGCTCCGCACGGAGGTAGAGAAGAGTAGTACGAGGTCAACGAGTACGGCTTCTCAGTCCGGCTCGACCCGTTCGACGAGTACAACCAGTACGACGAGATCAACCGGTACTTCCAGTACCAAGAGTTCGACTCGTTCGACGGCTACCGCTCCTACAACGACTACTACGCGTCAGCCTTCGACCTCGGTCAATACCCGCGTCAATAAAAGCGGAAAGACCCGCACCACGGTGAAGACCACCGATGATACAGGTCGTACCACTACTGTTAAACGCGAGAGTTCTTCGACGAGTTCAACGCGCTCAACGAGTACCTCAACTAGATCCGCTCAAGGCATGAAGACCGAATCCAACCCACGTTCGAGCCAACAGACACGTTCGACCACTCGCCGATAGTCTCACGAATAAGCACTTTCGTGCCCTCGTGAACGGTGAAGAGGTCGGTGCCGGAACGATCCGGTGAGGACTTCGCATTAACGACACCCTGTGTGATGATAGCTTCATTGCGCAGGGTGTCTCTTTGATGTAGCGACGCCGCATTGAGTCCCGCGATGAGCGAGAACAGTAACGCCAGCCATGCCACATGGAAAGCCGTCTTACGGATCCAATGCTCGCGGCCCAGAAGGAATAGCAGCATACCTACCAACGCCAGGATAAACAGGCAGATGGAGAGAACCAACCACGTGTGCTCGCGCAAGCTGTTACGCATCGTACGCGCCCAAGCAGAGAGGAAGAAATCCTGCTCCACGATATTATCCGTGATCTTACTCTGCGCAAACGCCAAATTATACTGCGCATCCTTATGATTCGGCTCCAGACGCAGCGCCCGCTCATAGTTCAAGATGGCCTGCGCCAACTCGCCCTGCTTAAAGCGCGCGTTACCCAAGTTATAGTACAAGGTCGCATTCGGACCCTCTTCCAGCAAAGCCTCATAGCCCGCTGCGGCTTCCTCATAACGTCCGTCCGCATAAGCCGCATTCGCAGCCTCAAAATCGCTCTGCGCAAAAGCGTTGAGATCGAAAAAGAGTATTGCCGCCAGGCAAAGTCCTTTCAACTTTAAACTTTCAACTTTAAACTTTATCATCATATCTTTTGATCCTCCAAATTATTAATCAAATTCGTGGTTGCCGTATAGAGGTCGTCCATGCCGTGGTCGGTCGTCGGCGCATAGCGCGCAAACTCCGCCGTACTCAGTACCTCCTTCACATCCTTGATAAGGGCCTCACTCACGCCTTTTTGGGCCAAGATCGAGGCGATGTTATCCTTATTCAACTCCGCCGTCGGGATACTCAGACGATCACTCAGATACGTCCATGCCGCGCTCTCAATCGCCGCATAGAAGGCCTCTTTGTCGTTTGCTTTCAATGCCGCTGCGGCTGCTTTCAGGCGTTTCTGCGCGACTTTATTAGCACGTTTGTATTTCATGCGTGTTAGGTCAGACGCTTCCTTAATCTGCTTGCGCAGCACGATCAGCAGCACGATTGCAATCAGTAGCGGAATAACGTACCACAACCAAATCAAGTCTGTATGTACGCTGTGTTCGGTACGCTTTTTCGGTGCTTTCGTATCGATATACCGGATATCCGTACCGAGTTGCTTAATGTCTTCTTTGTGCGTATAATTGACCACTACCGCCTCTTCGCCTTTTTCGTTGGCAGCACCCGCTCCGCGTTTCACGCGAATGGTGTATTCAGGCGTGCTGAGCGTCTTATAAGTCTTCTCGTCAATGTCGAAATAGCTGAACTTGACGGCAGGAATGGTGTACTCACCGGCGCTGCGCGGGATAGCCAGATACTCAATCGACTTGGTACCGCTGACACCCGACGTGGTGGTCTTGAAGTTATTCGTCACCTTCGGATCGTACGGCTCAAAACCTTCCGGCCAGTCGATTGCCGGGGTCTTGATGAGTTTCATATTTCCCGAGCCCGAGATGTCCAATTTAATCGTCACCGCTTCATTGGCCTGCAACTCCGTCTGACTGATACTCGGCGTCAGGGTGAACTTACCCACACCGCCGCTGAAACCTGCCGGTTTACCACTCGGTAAAGCACTCACATGAATAGTCACGCCCGGGGCGGTCAGCATTCTCGTCACGTTCGTATAAGAGCCGAAGAAATCATCGAAGATTGACCGTGCCCGCTGTTGGGTCTGCACGCGCAATACGGCTTCGAACTTAGCCGGATCAATCGCAATGTCACCCGAGTGTTGCGGATACAAGATCGTGCGGTAAAGCACCGCCGTCTGATAGTTGCGACCGTTGTAGTGTTCCAACTCCGTCTGGATCTCGCCTTGCTCCAAGTCTTGCTTCAAAAAGCCCGTGAACTCCGGTAACTTCGTGTTGTTGGTCAACTGCGCCACGTCCACGTTCGCGAAATACAGCTTGTACGTGATTAGCAGCGCTTCCTGCTCGTGCACCTTCGTCTTGGACGCTATCGTGCGCACGAAGATATTCTCCGAGGAAGCCTGGCTGCTCTGCGAACTTTGCGAGCGTTGCGTACTTTGGGTATTCTGACTGCTCTGCTGTTGGGGCGTCTGATCTTCCGGCAACACCTCAATCCGTACGCCGTTGGACTGCACGTTCTCGCCATCCACTTTCACCGTCGCCGGACTGATCGTGAACGTACCCGCGCGCTGCGCCATGAGCATGTAGGTGTAGGTCTGCTCGAAAGACGACGTGCGCTTACCGTTCACAAACGACGTGCTGCTACTCGTGCTCGTGTACGGGCCGCTCAGCACATCGAAGTCCGTGAACTCCGGTGCACGCAGATCGCGACTGCGTTGATTGACCGTGTACGTGATCTGGAACGGACGTCCCACCACTACCTGTTTCGGGGCTTGTGCCCTAAAAACGACCTCATCGGCAAAGCCCGTCAAGGCCATGCCGACGAATAAAACTATAGATATTATTCTTTTCATATACTATGTTATTTATGGGGCCCCCTAGAATTTTAATTTTTGGGGAGAGCGGAGGCACAAGTCGCTTGTCGATTTAGCGGAGTGGTATCGACCTTTGCGGGCTTGTTGCCGAACGCGACTACCACTCTTTTTCTACACGACGTTTCTTTCCTTGTTGCCGTTGCAGCTTCTCCTGCGTGTCCTGTTCGTCCTGTTCCAAAGCCTGCAAGATCTGCTCCGCCGTCTCTTTGTCCATCTGGTCTTCGTTCTGTTGCTGCTCTTGCTGCTGTTGTTCCTGCTGCTGATCTTGTTGTTGCTCCTGTTGCTGTTGTTCTTGTTGTTCTTGCTGTTGCTGCTGATCCTGCTTCTGGTCTTGGTTTTGTTGTTGCTGCTGTTGCTGTTGTTGCTGTTGCTGCAGCATCTCCATGGCCTTCACCAGGTTATAACGCGTGTCATTATCTTTCGGATTCGCGCGCAAGGACTCCATATATGCCTGAACGGCCTTGTCGTACTGCTGTTGCGCATAATTACAGTTGCCGATATTGTGCATCGACTTCGCATAACGCTCCTTGTCTTCTTTCTTGTCCAGCATCTTCGCTGCCGTCTCAAACTCAGCCTGTGCGTCAGCGTACTTGTCCTGTTTGAACAGGGCGTCACCTAAGTTATAATGCGCCTCGTAGCCGTTTTTGTTCTTCTCCAGCGCGCGGCGGTAGTCCACTTCGGCCTCGGTATAATTCTGCTGCCTATAATCTTTGTTGCCGCGCCGAACGTCACCGGCCTCTTTCTGCGCGAACGTATTCACGCTCACCATCAGCAGGGCGATCGTCAACACACTGTGCTCTCCGAAAATATCCATCTTACTAATCGATTTATTCTTTCTATTGAAGATAAAGAAATCAATTACCAGCAACAGCAGCGCAATCAGCGCAAAGCTCTGGAACTGCTCGTTATAGTCGGTAAACACTTGTGTCTCAATCTCTTGCGTCGCCAACTTGTCCAACTCTTTCTGGATCGCCTTGGTCGCCGTGTTCGTGTTGTCGCAACGCACGTAGATACCACCTCCGGCTTGCGCAATCTCGCGGCACATATCCTCATTGAGCCGACTCACAACCACATTGCCCTCGCGGTCCTTGCGGAAGTTATTCGTTCCCGGCATCGGAATAGGCGAACCTTCGGGTTTACCGATACCGACTACCAGCACCTGAATACCCATCTCTTTGGCGCGCTTGGCAACGGCTACCGCATCGTCTTCGTGGTTCTCACCATCGGTGATGAGGATGATCGCGCGGTTTACATCCGCAACGGGTTGGCTGTCTCGGTCACTGACCGCGCCGAAACAACGGATACTCGTACTCAAGGCCTGACCGATCGCCGTACCTTGGGTCTTGATCAACTCCGGCTTGATCGAGTTGAGGAACATCTTCGCCGACACATAGTCACAGGTGATTGGCAGTTGTACGAACGCGTCGCCGGCAAAAACCACCAGACCCACTTTGTCGTTCACCATGTTGTCCATCAACTTACTCAGCATCTGTTTCGCACGATCCAAACGATTCGGTGCGACATCCTCTGCCAACATCGAGTTCGATATATCCAGCGCTACGATGGCTTCGATACCTTGCCGTTTCTCCGTGCGCTCACTCTGCCCAAACTGCGGCCGTGCGGCTGCGATGATCAGCAGCGCCAAAGCTACCAGCACGATACTGAACTTAACGGTTGGACGAACCCGACTCGCATTCGGCATCAGCTGTTCCATCAACTCCGCGTCACCGAACGCCTCCAACTGACGGCGTTTGTGGCGGGTATAAGCCCAATAGGCTGCTGCAAAAACCGGAATCGTCGCCAGCAGCCATAACATCTCTATATTTGCAAAACGAAACATATTAATTCGCTATCGTTCTAATGACAAAATATCGTATAATCACTTCCAACAACAAGCAGATCAGGGCAGCCACCAGGAACGGTGCGAAGTTCTCCGTGTGTTTGGAGTATTCGCGTACACGCAACTTGGTCTTCTCCAACTGATCAATCTGCTCGTAGATGCGTTTCAAACTGCCGTTGTCGGTTGCCCGGAAATACTGACCTCCGGTCACCTCGGCAATACCCCGCAACGTGCCCTCGTCAAACTCCGAGTCCATCGTCACGTACTGCCGTCCCATCGGGGTGTTCACCGGTACACGGGTCTGTCCGTAAGAACCGACACCCACCGTATAAACGCGTATCCCGAAGGTCTTGGCGATCTCGGCCGCCGTCTGCGGATCGATATCGCCGCGGTTATTCGAACCATCGGTCAGCAAAATAACCACCTTGCTCTTCGTCTCGCTGTCTTTCATTCGGTTGACCGCATTCGCCAGACCCAGACCGATGGCCGTACCATCCTCAATCATGCCGTACTCTACGGACTTGAAGAGGTTAACCAGCACCGCGTGGTCGGTTGTCAGCGGACATTGCGTGAAGCTCTCACCCGCAAAAACCACCAGACCGATCTGGTCGTTCGGTCTCGCAATCACGAAGTCCGATGCCACCTGTTTGGCTGCCTCCAGACGATTCGGTTTCAGGTCCTCTGCCAGCATCGTGCCCGATATATCGAGCGCCATCATGATGTCGATACCTTCGGTGCTCTCCGACGACCAACGGTTAGTCAACTGGGGTCGGGCCAACGCCAGACTCAACAAGGTCACTACCGCTACGCGCAACGCAAACGGTACGTGCAGTAACCATACGCGCCAACTCTTCGGCTGCGCCGCCAAGGTAGTGGTGTCCGAGATCTGCACACTCGCATCGCTCTTCCACAACTCGTACGCGTACCAGCCGATAATCGGCAGCAGCAGTAGCAGCAAAAACAAATATCCCGGATTAGCAAATGTCATACTTCTTCCTCCTCTTCTTTATTATCCGCATGGCCGGATTGCTCCGGTTCTAAACCGGTTTTCGTTTCATTCACGAAATCATAGGCAGTAGTAAGGGCGCTCTCGTTCTCGTCGGGTGTCGTGTGCCATTTCGCAAACTTCACCAGATCCGCCAGTTGCAGCATCTTGCTCAGCCGTCCGTACAGATCCTTGTCGATAAGCGGTTTCATCTCGCGCAGCGTCTCGTCACTCGTTTTTTCCGTGCTGTGCACCTCAAAACGGCGACCGATATACTCGCGCACGACATCTGTCAATTCGGTCTGGTATTCTTTCACCTTACCGTCTTTCCAGATCTTCTGCGCTTTGATTTCGTCGAGTTTCTCAAGGGCTACCTCGTCCGCCGGTCGCAGTAACTCCGGATCAATCGGTTCCTCTTCCTGTTTGCGGTATTTGTCGTATTTCTTCCACAACCAGAAACCGAGGTCGATCAGCAGCAGAATACCCAGCGCTAACAAAATCCAACGGATGATGCCCCACCACCAGATAGGTGCTTTCTCGATATCTTTGATATCGGTGATCGCATTCGTGCTGTCCACCTCAAAAGGCTGGATCACATTCAATGCCAGCGGTTCTGTCCAGAACGTGTCCTCACCGCTCGTCACGTACAGCGGCTCGATGGCGAACAAGCTGTCCTTAAACGACGTCAGCATCAAATCCTGCTTCAACTGCACACGCCCGTCGGGCAGGGTAGTGGTGTCCACCGTCGAGCGATCGACGATCTCGATGCCGTCTTGCAACTGCTCGCCAAACGCCGGCCACACCACCTGTTCCGATGCGTCATGCGTCACCTCCAGGTGCATTGCCGTCTGGTCGCCCAACATCAACATCGTCGAGTCGATGCTCGCGCTCACTACTATCGCTAATAATAAACTCATCATTGCTTAAACAGTCTCATTAAAGCTTTCACGTAATCTTCGTCCGTACGGATCGAAATATTGTGCATTCCCGTCTTCGTATAAACGGTCTCCAGTGCGTTCTGTTGCGCGAGCCAAGCCTGGTTATACGCCTCGCGAACACTCGCTATGCCGGTATCGGCCCATATACGTTTACCCGTCTCCGGGTCGCGCAATTTGATTAGTCCCACGTTCGGCATCTCGGCGTCACGACGGTCGTAGATCTGAATCGCGTGCAGGTCATGCTTGCGGGCGGCGATCACCACCGGTGCTACTTCTCCTTTCTTCTCGGGTGTCGCGCTGAAAGCCGGATCCATCATATCGCTTATCAAGAACGCCGCACAACGCCGCTTCTGTGCGTTCGTCAGGTACTGCAGCGCCGCGTTGATATTCGTCCCCGTGTGTTCGGGCTCGAAACTCAATAACTCACGGATAATATGCAGCACGTGCGATTTACCTTTCTTCGGCGGGATGAATTTCTCCACTTGGTCGCTAAAGAAGATCACGCCCACTTTATCGTTGTTCTCGATCGTGGAGAAGGCGAGGGTAGCGGCTACTTCGGCCATCGTGTCCCGTTTCATCTGACTCACCGTTCCGAAATTCCGGCTGCCGCTGACATCGACGAGCAACATCACCGTCAACTCACGCTCCTCTTCATAGACCTTGATGTACGGCCGGTTCATGCGCGCCGTCACATTCCAGTCTATCGATCGTACATCGTCGCCCGGCTGGTACTCACGCACCTCACTGAACGCCATACCACGACCCTTAAACTGGCTGTGGTACTCGCCTGCGAAGATGTTTCGACTCAACCCGTGGGTCTTTATCTCGATCTTCCTTACCCGTTGTAATAACTCTTCACTTGTCATA
>Ga0247611_10001618_pt1 | contig 39721 bp, 37 predicted proteins | sample 177DNAGHGhighgp2_FD_192422 | JGI IMG/M metagenome (GOLD analysis project Ga0247611, IMG submission 192422) | Sheep rumen microbial communities from Palmerston North, Manawatu-Wanganui, New Zealand - 1770 DNA GHGhigh gp2 | ecosystem: Host-associated > Mammals > Digestive system > Stomach > Rumen... | reverse complement strand
ATTCTGAACGAGGACATCAACTACTACGAAAAGACCGTCTTTGCCGGCAGTGGCAGCGGCTCATCGGGCGGCAGCGGAACGACGGAGCCGACAAATCCGAGCGATCCGAGTACTCCGAATAATCCGAGCGAGCCGACCAACCCGACCAATCCGACCAACCCGACCAATCCGACCGACCCGGGAACCGGTGGTGACGAAGGCGGCGACGAGCCGTTTGATGACGGGAATTAAGACATTAGACCCTCCCCCAATACAGACCCACCCCCTTGCCCCTCCCTGCGAGGGAGGGGAGTGGTTACCTAAGGACATAAAGATAGCAGCAGCTCATAACGAGATGCTGCTATTGTATACATCTGCCTTCATTATGCTCCCCTCCCTTTAGGCGAGGGGCAAGGGGGTGGGTCTGTACAGGGGGTGGGTCTGTATTGGTTTTTTTTGCAAATAATGAAAAAAATCGTGATGGATGCGGGATATTTCCGAGAAGTTGTCGTATAATAAGTGAAAACGAATGAAAAGCGGACCGATAGTGAAGATAGACGAACAGATAGTGGATGCCGTGTTGAGTGGCCGGCGCAAGGGTCAGGACCTGATGGTCGGTCAATACGGGCAGGAGGTCTTTGGCATGGTGGTGAGGCTGGTGGGCGACGTGATGGATGCCGAGGAACTGACACAGGACACGTTCCTCCGTGCATTCCGCAGCATCGGCAGCTACGACCCTCGGCGGGCATCGCTCGGCACATGGCTCTGTCGCATCGCCTACCGCCTGACGCTCGACTTCATGAAGCGTCGCCGTCCGCTGACTATCTCGATTGAGGACACGGAGGTGTGGCAGACGGACATCAGCGATGAGCAGCTGGAGGCGGAACTGTCGACTGGCAACGAGGAGCGCATCGGCCGACTGGAGGAACTGATTGACGAACTGCCGCCCGACGAACGGATGCTGCTCACGCTCCACTACTTCGAGAACCGTCCGCTCGACGAATGCTCATTCATCATGGATGCAACGCCTCACGCATTGGCCAACCGCCTCTATCGAATACGAAAGAAACTCTATAATCAACTTCAGAAGATATGACAAAATACAAAGATACTGACTTGCACGAAGCCCTGCGACGCCGTTACGCCAACACGCCGCAGATGCCGACGGACTTCACGGAGCGAATGATGGAGCGAATGAACACGAAGCCGAGTCATCGACTGCATTGGTGGTACTGGCTGCCTGCTGCTGCCTGCCTATTGATAGTCGTTGGCATAGGGTTGCACTATGAACTCGACGAGGCTTCACGGTCGATTGTCCAACCAAGTGCATACAGTCAGTCAACCGAGCGCACCCAACCTGTCAATCGGGTGCAGCCAACTGAGCAACTGAGTGCAGCCAATCATTCAATCGTGTGCAGCCAACCCGTCAATCGGGTGCAGCCAGTCATCCAATCGGGTACAGCCAACCGAAAAGCCAAGCGGACACGCTCGAGAGTGAACCCCGACACGCTCGGCAACGAAATCTGGCAAAACCCTGAGAACGTGGAACGTGCCATCCGCATCCTTGCCGACTGCAAAGCCACCATTCAGCGCGAGGAACAGGAGATGCGCAACATGGTGATTAAGGCAACCTTCCATGCCACGCCCCAACCTGCCAATGCCGTACTCGTGACCAACGAGGTGGGTGACTATGAAGTTATCGAAACCAAAAGAATCGTAGAAATATAGTTTATAATGTAAAATGTAAAATGTAGGATGAAAACAAGAAGCTTTATCATTGCAGCCATCGCCATGATGGCAATTGTGCCAACCGCCTCGGCACAGCAGGAAATCAAGGAGGCGTTCGCTGATGTTCTAATCACCGACGGCGTGACCGTCGTTGGAGAGCATAAGACTGCGAAAGAAGACGCTAACAGCATCGCCATTGAGAGCAACGTCACCACCATCAAGGTGAAGGGGCGAAACAATCAATCTTCCGTGTTCAACATGCTGAAGAATGCATTCAAAAAAGAAAGCAGCAATACCTCGATGTTCGAGGAAGAGACTGGCAACGAGACCAACGAAATCGACTCAGCCCTTGTTCACGACCTCGGCCTGCGTCGCCAGTGGAGCATCTGGAGAGATGGATCCGACGCGGTTCTCATCGGTAGCATGAAGAACAGCAGCTATTATATTGCCAACTTCAACGATAAGAAGAACGATGGCTATCGCACCTGCTATGCCGCCGAGTGGAGCAATGCCGACAATCCCGATGTCTATACCGCAAAGCTTGTCTATGTCTATGGCCAGCAACCCAAGACCGCACATGGCATTGCATCAGTCGAGCCTATAAACATTATGGGCTCGGCATCGTTGAGAGACAGACTGGATGACCTCAAGGACCGATTGAAAGGACTGAACCAAATGCCTGACGGTGACTTTACAAGCTCTTTGGATAGTCTCTTTAATCGCTCTTTGAAGAATGTAGCGATAGGATCTTTCAGATTAGATAGTCCCACGGACATTCCTTTCGATGGCAATATGGATTCGTGGATGGCCTTGGTGATGCAACGCGGAGTCAGCAACCTGAGCAATGCCGACTGGCACCGCTTCTTCGGACTCCTCACCCAGCAGATGATGGACAAAGGCAACAAGGAATCGAAGGAGGACCTGATAGTGTCAGCAGGACTCATCCTCGACCTTTGCAAGAACGCTCCATTGGACGACGACGAGCGCAAAGTAGCCGCCAACCGCCTGCTTCAAGTATCCGAATACTTCGATGACGACAAGAATCAGTATGTCTTCGATATGATTGAACTGGCAAGGAAGAACGTAGAAAAGAAAAAATAAGCAGATGTAACTCAATAATTATCTCAGAATAAAAAGTTTGTATTATACAGGCGCCAAGACCCCGCTACGTCGTGATGACGTGGCGGGGCCTTTTATAATATAAGGAGCATGCGCCGCATCCTTTTATTTCATCTTATAGAGCTTGTATTGGAAGGTGATGAGGGCGTAGTGGGGATTGCCCGAGCTGCGGGTTTCCGACCATTGCGAGCCGCTGATGGACGACGAGTAGGTGCGCTGGTTGCGCAGGATGTCGTACCAACTGACTTTGAGCGTGGCGCGGTAGTTGCGCAGGAACTTGTACTGTGCATGCATGTTCCAGATGATGTCGGCACGGTTGGCATCGGCTGTTCGGTAGCCGGCTCGTCCGTTGACATTCAGGTCGGTGGTCAGCGTGAGGCGGTCGGTGGGCCAGTAGTTCAGTTTCGTGCTGAGGTTGTATCGGTGTATGCGGTCTCTTTCGGTGGCATAGGTGCTTTTGTTCCAGTAGTATTCGTATTGTGCGTTGATCGACATGTCGTACTTCTTTCCGTAGACGATGAACCGTGGCGTGAGGCTGATGCTGTGGTCATCGCTATAGCCTTCGATGTCTTCGTTCGAGTTGGTGGTGCGCTGATAGCTCACTCCGTGATTGTAGCCGTGACTGGCGTTGATGCTGAAGTTTGCGTGCTTGAAGTCGGTGCGATATGAGGCGTGGCTGTTCATCGACCAGTTGCCGTTGATGTTGACAGGCATCGTGATGGTTCCGCCCGTGGTGGGGTCGTAGATGGTGCGCTGTGTGATGCCGTTCCGCTGCCAGTTGATGTAACATCCCATACTTATTGCATTTGTCATGTTCATGTTCAAATCGATGCTGTGGCTGATGGTCTGCTTCAGGTCGGGGTTGGACAGGCGTACGCTGAGGGGGTTGTAGTTGGTCGACGAACGTACCAGCCGACTCGGGTCGGGCAATTGATTGCTTACAGTGTAGTTTATACTCATATTCTTGTTCGACCCTAACTGATAGTTGACGTTGACGCTGGGCGAGAATCGTATGCCGTGTATGGTGGTGTCGGCCACGAAGCCGTCCATCAGTTCGTTGCGATAGCTTCGCTCGGTGGGCACTACTCGCATGTTGATGCCAACGCTGAGTGAATTGTAATGGAGGTTGTAGTTTGCCGACATCGCATGTTCGATGAGGCTGCTGCGATTGCGTGTACTGAGCGAGTCGATATAGGCCATGGCATTGGCTGCATCGTACACATCGGTTCCTCCCTTCGTATGGTTGCTGGTGAGGTTATATCCGAACTGAATGGAGTGTGACGCATCCGAGTTTTTGCATGAATAATACATACTGAAGTTGCTCGATAGTCTGAACCTGTCGGCACTGTTGGGCGAGGTGCTGTAGCGCTCGTAACTCCACACGCTGTCGGCGAATTGCAGATACTCGTTCCTGCGCTTCTCGTAGTTGGTCGAATAGCTGTGGTCGTGTCCGAAATTCACATTCACACTGAGCGATGGTTGAAAATCCCCCTTAAAACTTTTTCTGTAATTGCCGCCGAAGGATAGATTGTCGGTATGGTGCCGCTGGTGGCGGTCGTTCGTCACGTTGGTCAGACCGATGGTCCTCAGTTCGGACTCGCTGAGCAGCTCCGTTCCGTCTGCCGTGAGTGGATTGGCCTTGTAGGTGGAACTCTCTGACCAGTCGTTCGAATGGCTATTTGCCGTGTTGTAATTCATATTGGCACTCCACGAGTCGCGCTTACCGACCCTGCCGGCGGCCGAAAGATTCTGCGCGTACGAACCGTTGTAACTATTGCTTCCCGATGCGCTTCGGGAGTATTGTTCGTACTCGGGCATCACCGTGGCCCCGAACGATTCGGTTTTCCGTCGCATGTCGTTGTAGTTGTAGTTGGCATGGCCGTTCATGTTTACTTTGCCAGAAGACTTACTGAATGTACCGGTGACGTCGTTGCTGCTCATTTTCCACGAAGTCGTCTGCGGCAAGTCGTCCAGTTGCACCGACGTGGACCACTCGCCCTTCCCACCGGAATTCCACCTCACATTCTCCATCCTCAGCCTGTAGGTGTTGCGCTTGGTCGATGTGCCCACCTCGGGCTTGGCAATCTCCACTTTGTTCACCGGATTCTTCGTAATCATATCGGCCACCCAATGCTTCGCACTGTCCTGACTCAGCGTGTCGACTAACGCCTTGTACACTTTGAATTGCTTCAGGTCGGAGTTCTCGATGTTTTCCAATGCGATTCGCATGTCGCTGGCGAAGAACGACTCTCCATTGAGGCGAATCTCACTGATGACACTGTCGCGATAAGTAAGTACGCCGTCGTCGTATCGAAGCCCTGGAAGTCGGCGAACGAGGTTGAGCAGCACGGTGCCGCGTGGCATCATGAACGCATCGACGTTGAACACCGTCGTGTCGCCACTCTCGTACATCCGTTTCAGCTCGTCGACAATCAGCACTTCCTCCGAACTCATCGGTTTGCTTCGCATGATGAGGCTGTCGATTTCCAACTCCCAAAAGTAACCGTACGACTTGTGCGATGAGTCGTAATAGATCTGCTTCATCGTGAAGACTGAGTCAATCGTCTCGTAACCCACATACGACACTTGCAGCCGTATCCTGGCCGACTCCTTTTTCTTTATACGTTTCTTCAGGACATTTAATTCTAAGTCGAACTTTCCTTCACGATTCGTCGCCGTCGACTTGCGTCCGGCCAATGTGTCGTTCAGGCACTGGATTGTCACGTTTGCGTTCGGGAGCGGATAGGGCTTTTCCTCCATCTCGTCGCTTCCAAATATTCTGGCCGATATGACCAGCCACTCCTGGTCGCCAACAGTTCGCCGGTTCTGTGCCGCCATATTGGCCACCCAGAACAGCACGAGCATGCAAATATAAAAACGTCTTAGCTTCATTTCTGCGCAATTACTATGATTTGGCTGCAAAGTTACGCAAAAGTAAAGGAACAACCAAAGAAATTAGTTTACAAAAAATTTACATTTTCCGCATTTCGTCACTATATACGGACTTTCGTCACTAAAGCCCCATTTCATCGTGAAAAAGGAATAGGCCCAGAATTTATGCTTTTTCTATGAAATGGAGAGTCTCAACCTTCGACAGCCGCTCGCGCAACTGGGGCATGAGGCCGCGGCGGAGGCGGAGGGTCATGGTGCAGTCGGTGTCGTAGCCCTGCGAAATGATTTGTGGATTGAGGTCTTTCACCACCTTCATTACGGCGTTCATCATGGGGAACTCAAACGAGAAGGTGATGTCGTCGTCCACGGTCTTTTCTATGATAGTTGCGTTTCAAGCGCTTCGATGGCTGCCTGGCGGTCAGCGTGTGTTGGACCTGATGAAGCACTATGCCATGAGCAATGACGACAACTACGAGAACCAGGGCAGTAAGACGCTCCAGTTCTGTCAGGCCATCGACAACGGCGACCACTACACCGACCAGCTGATGACCGTCAACCCTAACCACCTCTACAAGGGTCAGCTGCTCCTCATCCTCCGCTCCACACAGCAGTCGGGCACCGTCACCGTCCGCGCCACGTCGCCTACACTCAAGGCCGCGACATGGAAAGCTCCGTCGCAATAATCTGTATATATAATAAGGAATAAGGAGATAGGCGAGGGCTTCGGCTCTCGCCTTTTTTGGGTAGGAGGGCGAAAAAGATGGAGAAATGTTTGGCGGTTTCAGGGATATGTCGTATCTTTGCCGTCGAATACATACATAACCTATACGCATATGAAACAGAAACTGATATTCTTATTGATGGCTACTGCACTCACGATGGGCTTCGTGGCATGTGGCGATGACGATGATGATTTGGTCATAAACAAGCCGGGTGCGATTAACGAGCGGAACTTTCCTGATGCGAAGTTCCGAGAGTGGCTGATGAGTCAGCCGTTCGGAAAGGACAGTGTGCTGACGGAGGAAGAAATCGCAAATGTGACAAGCATCGATGTCAGCAATATGGGCATCAAAAGCCTGCAAGGTATCGAGGCCTTCAAGGCGTTAGTGGAACTGAACTGCTACGGGAACCAACTGATTGGACTTAAGTTTCCTGATAACCCGAATCTCACCATCCTTCGGTGCTGGAATAGTCAACTTCCTTCGCTCGATGTGTCAGCGAATACCAAGTTGAAACAACTGTGGTGCGGCAACAACAAATTAGAAGTACTCAATGTGTCTCAGAATCTACAGTTGGAGATTTTAAGCTGCCATACAAATCGGCTGACTTCGCTCGATTTGTCGCAGAACAAGGAGCTGTCAGAGCTATATTTCTATTCAAACCAAATTAGGGGTTCGGATATGGGCTTGACAATCAAGCGTCTGAATAAACCTGAGCATGTGGCTCCCGGATATCTCTATGCTATTTACAGACCGAACGAGAGGAACTTGATGTCCGTCTCGAATGTGGAAGCAGCCAAGGCAAAGGGGTGGAAAGTCTTATACAGTGAGGGCAATGACTGGTTAGATTATGCAGGAGAAAGAGTGGAATAGCTTATAAATAGCGATACTTTAACGGCGAGGGCTTCGGCTCTCGCCTTTTTTTGGTAATTATCGGGATAGCAGGGGAATGTCTCTTACTGAAACAGATCGGCACATTTAGGTTTTGATAAATGTGCCGACCGATTTCTTTGGCTAACATGCAATGTTTTTCGAAAATTATCGTTCTTTAGATTATACATTTCCACGGAAATTGGTAATATATAGGTAGAGAACATGAAGCGAATGGAACGACAGACAGGCAATACATCGACTGCTATGCACGACGAGACGGTGCTCATACGCCGCATTCTCGACGGACAGACGGCACTGTTCCGTCAGCTTGCAGGCCGTTATGCCGAGCAGGTGCTGCAGATGGTAGCTCGCCTGATTCCTTCGCCCGAAGAAGCCGAGGAGGTGACGCAGGATGTGCTGATTGAAGCTTATAAGTGTCTCAGCAGATTCGATAGCCGTCAGGCCACGTTCCAAACATGGCTTATGCGCATCGCCTACCACACGGCACTGAAGCATTACCGACAGCATCACAGGCATGTTAGAACCGTCGACATGGAGCAGCAGTGGCTTGACAGCATCCCCGACGACGAGACCGATGCCCTGCTGGACGACACCGACCGCCTCTCCTTTATGGAACGAGCCATCGAGATGTTGAAGCCCGACGACCAGATGCTGCTCAGTCTCTATTACTTTGACGACCGCTCGATACACGACATCGCCTCCATCACGGACCATCCCGAGGGTTATCTTCGTTCGCGGTTGCAATGGATACGCAAACGTTTAGCCATCACCATTAAAAGCCTTGAAAGCAATGAAAACAAGTGAGAAATACAACGACCGCGGTCTGCGCATCGCTTTGAAGCGCAAGTACAAAGACGCCGAAAGGATGAAACTCTTGGACGACTTCAACGACCGACTGATGCAGCACATTGAGCGGCCTAAGCATCGACATCTCTGGCTATATTCGGTTGTCGGAGCAGTCGCCGCCTGCATATTATTGTTGCTGATATTGAACATCTCACACGAACAGTCACCCAAGCAGACCGCAACTGCTGATAAATCGATGACCACCGATTTACCAATCGTTAACCCCCAAATTGAAATCGATGACCATCAAATTGATAATCAACCAGTACCAACCGTTCAATCGGTCAGCACCAGTCACGTTAACAGTCATCACCAATCTCGTAAACGCTCAGCACCAAGGGAAATCCCCGACACGCTCGGTAACGAAATCTGGCAAAATCCTGAGAACATTAAACGTGCCATCCGCATCCTTGCCGACTGCGAGTCCACCCTCCAGCGCGAGGAACAGGAGATGCGCAACATGGTCATTGAAGCTACCTTCCGCGCCACGCCCCAGCCAGCCACCACCGTTCTTGTGACCAACGAGATGGGCGACTACGAAGTAATCGATACGAACCGAATCATCGAGCTTTAAGTTATAATATATATTTATTAATTCATAATCACAATGAAAGCAAGAAACTTCATCATCGCTGCCATCACCATGATGGCCATCGTGCCAACCGCTTCAGCACAGAAGAAAATCAAGGAGGCTTTTGACGATGTTTTTGGCATCCCAGACGTGTCCGTAGTTGGACAGCAAAGTACGTCGAACGGCATCGACTCAAATGGCATCACCATCGAAAGCAGCATCGGCACCATCTGTGTGAAGGGGCAGAGGCCTTACCGCACTGTGTTCGACAAACTGAAGAAAGCCTTTGCCGATGAAAGCAAGAATGCCTCGTCCGTTATTATTGAAGAAGGTTTTGAAGGCGTCGAAATGGACTCGGCTACAGTCCACGACCTTGGCCTGCGTGGGCATCCGATGAATATTTGGCGAGAAGGAGCCGAGTCAATCCTCATCGGTGCCTTGAATTACAACAGCAGCTACCGCATCGCAAACTTCGAGGATAAGAATCATCCCGGCTATCGCACTTGCTGTGCCGCCGAGTGGTATAAGACCGACGAAGAACCCAATCTCTATAAGGCTCAACTTGTTTATGTCTACGGTCGCAAGCCCGAATCAATGTTACTCGGCAATAATGTCCGCACGACGTCCTACCCAAGCGGTGACATCATTCGGAGACAGTTAGCTGAGTTAGGTGTCGATACCTGTCTTGCGGTGGATGTAGAGCCGATAACCTTCAATCCAAACTTCACCTTCAACACCACACCCAAGGACATCCCCGTCGATGGCGACATGGCTTCGTGGATGAATAAGGCTATGAACAACGTGAAGCACCTCAGCAACAGCGACTGGCATCGCTTCTTCGGACTGCTCACCCAGCAGATGATGGACAAGGTGAACAAGAAATCGATGGAAGATATGGTCGTAGCCGCCGGCATCATCCTCGACCTCTGCAAGAACGCCGACCAACTCGATGACGATGAGCGCCACATCAGTGCTACTAGATTGATGGACGTGGGTAAGCATTTCGATAACGACCAATATCAGTACATACACGACCTACTGATGCTCGGAGCTAAGAAATTGGAGAAGAAATAGGATTATTAGTTATTGGTATTAAGTAATAACATTAGTTAATAGACAAAAGTAATTTTTTGTTCAAAAGACCTATAGGCAATCGACCCCGCTACGTCGTGATGACGTGACGGGGTCTTTTCTTTATCATTCTGTGACTCGCAGTCCGTCGACTTTCAGTAGCCGCTCACGGAGTTGCGGCATCATGCCACGGCGGATGCGTAGCGTCATGGTGCAGTCGGTATCGTAGCCCTGCGAAATGATTTGTGGATTGAGGTCTTTCACCACCTTCATTACGGCGTTCATCATGGGGAATTCGAAGGAGAAGGTGATGTCGTCGTCCACGGTCTTTTCTATGATTGTTGCATTCTCAAGTGCTTCGATGGCTGCCTGGCGGTAGGCAACGATGAGTCCGCTGGTGCCAAGTTTGATGCCGCCAAAGTAGCGAACGACGATTATCAGGATGTTCGTTAGCCCATAGGAGTTGATTTGCCCGAGAATGGGTTTGCCGGCAGTGCCCGACGGCTCTCCGTTGTCGTTGGCGCGGAACTCCGTTCGTTCTGCCCCGAGCATATAGGCATAGCAAGCATGTCGGGCATCGTAGTAGCGCTTCTGATACTCGGCCACATATCGTTTCACCTCGTCGACCGTCTCAACGGGTAGAGCAAACGCAAGGAACTTACTCCGCTTTTCCGAGTAAGTTCCTTCTGCGATTGATGCGATGGTTTTATAGCTGTCGTCCATAGTTTTTGGGGGCTAGGAGGTCCTAGGAATGCCTAGGATAGCCTAGGACTTCCTAGATACTAGGATAGTTTGTGAATGACCAGTCCTGAGCGGAGTTTGGGTTCAAACCATGTTGCTTTTGGAGGCATGATCTTGCCTGAATCGGCAATGTTCATGATTTGCTTCATGGTGACAGGATAGAGGGCCAGTGCTGTGCGCATCTCGCCACTATCGACACGACGTTTCAGTTCGCCAAGTCCGCGAAGTCCGCCTACGAAGTCGATGCGGTTGTCTCGACGCAAGTCTTTGATGCCGAGAATCTCATCGAGTATCAGTCGTGAAGATATGCTGACATCGAGCACTCCTATAGGATCGTTGTCGTCGTAGGTTCCTGGCTTTGCTTTCAGACTGTACCACTCACCGTCAAGATAGAGTGAGAATTCATGTGGTTGCTGCGGACGATATTCCGCTGTCCCTTTCTTCGCTACATCGAAGTTCCTGCTCAATGCCTCGATGAATTGTTCTGACGTGAGACCGTTGAGGTCGCGGATAACGCGGTTATAGTCGAGAATGGTAAGCTGGCTTGCAGGGAAACATACCGCCATAAAGTAGTTGTATTCCTCGTCGCCTCTGTGGTTCGGATTCTGCTTTGCCTTCTCCGCACCAATCAGAGCTGCCGCAGCACTACGATGGTGTCCGTCGGCGATGTAGAATGCCGGCATCTTGCCAAACTCGTTGGTGATGGTTGCAATGTCTGCATCATCGGTGACACACCACAACTTATGACCGAATCCGTCGATAGGAGCAATGAAGTCGTACTCGGGTTCTGTCTGCGCATACTTGTCAATGAGTTTCAAAAGAACCTCGTTGTCAGGATAAGCAAAGAACACAGGTTCGATGTTGGCATCGTTGACACGTACATGCTTCATGCGGTCTTCCTCCTTGTCGGCACGTGTCAGTTCGTGTTTCTTGATGGTTCCCTTCTGATAGTCGCCACTATAGGCACCTACTACGATGCCGTACTGAGTCTTCTCTTTGTTACCGTTTGCAGGCAAACATGATGTCTGTGCATAGATGTAGTACTGTTCTTTCTCATCCTGCACAAGCCATCCTCGATCTTGGAACTTCTTGAATTGACGGGCAGCCTCTTCGTAAACACGTGGGTCGTATTCACTGGTTCCCTCGGGGAAATTGATTTCGGGCTTGATGATGTGATAGAGCGACTTTTCATTATCGCCAGCTTCCGCACGAGCTTCTTCAGAGTCGAGCACGTCGTATGGACGGCTTTCGACCTCCTCGACAAACTGCTTAGGAGGGCGAACACCTTTGAATGGTTTTACTATCATCGCTTACTTGTTAACCTGGAACTTAGTGATGCCTTCCTTGATGAAACCGACGATCTGGTTTGCTGCAGCAAGTCCCGCGTTGGTGTTAGCTTCAGCAGTCTGTGCACCCATCTTCTTAGGAGTAGAGAAGTAGCGGCCTTCGAACTTCTTGAATTCTGCATCTGCATCTGGCATGATGTCTGTGATGTACTTCAGGTCGGTACGTTCTGCCATGAGTTTCAGCAGACCAGCCTCGTCGATAACTTCCTTACGGGCTGTGTTGATGAGGATGGCACCTTTCTTCATAGTAGAACAGAGGTCGTAGTTGATGCTCTGCTTTGTCTCTGCTGTTGCAGGGATGTGGAGAGAAACAATGTCACATGTCTTGAAGAGCTCTTCCTGATTCTTTGCAGCCTTCACACCTGCTGCCTCGATAACGTCAGCTGGGCAGTATGCATCATAAGCACAAACCTCCATTCCGAAGCCCTTAGCGATGCGAGCTACGTTGCGACCTACGTTTCCGAAAGCAAGGATACCAAGCTTCTTACCCATCAGCTCAGAGCCAGACTTGCCGTTATAGAAGTTACGAACAGTAAATACGAGTAAACCGAGAACCAGCTCAGCAACTGCGTTGGCATTCTGTCCAGGAGTGTTCATCACAACGACCTTGTGAGCTGTAGCAGCTTCGAGGTCAACATTGTCGTAGCCGGCACCTGCACGAACAACAATCTTAAGATTCTTTGCAGCATCCATTACCTCTGAATCAATCTTATCAGAACGGATAATGATGGCATCAACATCAGCTACTGCAGCGAGCAACTGAGATTTCTCTGTATATTTCTCGAGGAGAGCCAGTTCAAAACCAGCCTTCTCAATAATCTCTTTTATTCCGGCAACAGCAGGAGCAGCGAATGGCTTCTCTGTTGCGATTAATACTTTTGTCATTTTCTTTTTTCTATTGAAAATTGAACATTGAATTTTAATGATTTGCTTCAAATTCCTTCATGCATGCTACGAGAGCCTTAACGCCTTCGATAGACATAGCATTGTAGCAAGAAGCGCGGAAACCACCTACATCACGATGACCCTTAACACCTACCATGCCCTTAGAAGTAGCAAATGCCATAAACTCATCCTGCAACTCCTGATACTCTGGCTTAAGAACGAAGGTGATGTTCATGAGTGAACGACTGTCTTCCTGAGCTGTTCCTACGAAGAGACGGTTGCGGTCGATTTCGTTGTAAACGATTTCTGCACGTTCCTTTGCCAGCTTCTCCATAGCAGCAACACCGCCATGAGCCTTGATGTAACGGAGGTTCATCAATGCGCAGTAGATAGGAACTACTGGAGGAGTGTTGAACATAGAACCTTTCTTTACGTGAGTCTGGTAGTTGAGCATGGTTGGAATAGGGCGGCTTACTTTACCCAGAGCGTCTTCCTTAACAATAACGAAGGTAACACCTGCCATAGAGAGGTTCTTCTGAGCACCACCATAGATAAGTGCATACTTGCTGACGTCGAGTGGACGTGAGAAAATATCAGATGACATATCGGCAATCAATGGAATTGGAGAGTCGAGATCCTCACGAAGCTCAGTTCCGTAGATTGTATTGTTGGTTGTGATGTGCAGATAGTCAGCATCTGTTGGAATCTCGAAATTACGAGGAATGTAGGTAAAGTTCTTGTCGGCAGAAGAAGCAACTTCAACGACTTCTCCGAACAACTTAGCTTCTTTCTCTGCTTTTGTAGCCCATACACCAGTATTCAGATATGCAGCTTTTTTCTCAAGGAAATTATATGGAACCATACAGAACTCAAGACTTGCACCACCACCGAGGAACAGAACGGAGTAGCCCTCTGGGATGTTAAGGAGTTCTTTGAATAGTGCAACAGCCTCGTCGACTACAGGCTGAAAATCTTTTGCACGGTGACTGATTTCCATTAATGAAAGACCTGAACCATTAAAGTCCAAGCACGCTGCTGCTGTTGCTTCAATAACTTCACGTGGAAGAATTGATGGACCAGCATTGAAATTGTACTTTTTCATTGTTTGTCTTTTTTGTATTTAGTGAGAATTATATATACTCTTTTTAACCTTAAAAAACGGCAAAAAAAAATGCCGTCGAGAAATCAACGGCAAAATTAAGCATTTATATTGAATTGGCAAAGCCTATTTGCAAAAACTAATCACTTTCAGTGATAATTCGTCCGAATATGTTTTATTTGTTTATCTTGATTTGTAAAATAGTGGATGTTGAACCTGCATAACGACTACTTGCCGAAAGCTTAAATTGTGCAGGTGATTTGGAAGGTTTTGACTTGCAGAATGCTTTCGCTTTGTAACGGATACATTCGCCTGCTGCAATCTTTACACTATTGGATGGTGAAACGGCAAAGTACTTGTCACCATCAAGAGCTTCTATCTTCAGTTCTACGTCATCAACAGCATTTCTGGAAGTATTTGTCACTTCGTAGATGATGTTAATGGTTTCGTTTCTGTTGATGCGTCCGTCGCCATCTTCGTCCTGATAAGTTACGTTGCCGATAGTGAGGAAACTATAAGAGTTACTACCTCCTTGGATTTGACCTGCATAGTTGCTATTATCACGGTTTGTGTAACCCTCGTTACCTCCTCCGCCAATCTGATAACCAGGATTGAAGTCTTCTTGGTAGCGGTTATTGTTGCGCACATTGTCGCGTCGCCCAGAACTAACAACCCTATTGTTATTACTGTCCTTTGTGATTGCATTACCGATAGCTGCGCCTGCTACTGTGCCGACAATAGTTCCTAACATGGCTTTACCTGGACCTTCGTGCCGACTGGTTGACATCCAACCCAGTGCTTCGCCGATGACTCCTCCGATTTCTGCACCAGCCATTGTACCCATATAGTTACGCGAAGATGAGATGTCACAACTCATCACGGTGCTACTACCTATCAAGGCGAGACAAACGATGTAAATCCAATTTCTTTTCATAATAGTATGCTTTTTATTGTTGACGCTGCAAAGGTAATTGTTTCTGATGAAATGCGAATGGGGAAAAGTTCTATTTCCTATAGGCATTTCTCTATTTTAGCCAATCACAAACTTGTTGGATACGCTGGTTGAGAGGTAAGGATGTGTCGAGCCAGTTGATGTGTATTCCTCGTTTCTCCATCCCTCTGAACCACGTCATCTGGCGTTTTGCAAACTGATGGATGGCAATCTCGAGTAAGTCGTGCATTTCCTCGTAGGTCATCTCACCCAGCACATATAGGGTGAGGTATTTGTATTCAAGTCCGTAGCGAATGAGACGGTCGCTGCTGATACCTTCATCGAGCAGTCGGCGTACTTCATCTACCATACCTGCTTCGAGTCTTTGGTCGAGCCGTTGACTGATTTTCTCGCGCCTCAGGTTGCGGTCAATAGATAGCCCTACGACCAAACTATTGAGCTTCTGACACTTGCGCCCGTCGAACTCATAGTTTCTCAATACGCTTTCGATATATAACCCTGTGCCTCCGCAGAGAATTGGTAGTTTGCCTCGTGACTTGATATCGTTATAGGTTTCATGGAAGTCATGCTGAAAACGATAGACACTATAGGTGGTACCTGGTTCTGCAATATCAATCAAATAATAAGGTATATGTTGACCGTTTATTTCATAGTCTTCAAGGTCTTTACCTGTTCCTATATCCATCCGACGATAAACCTGACGACTGTCGGCACTGATGATTTCTCCATCGAGTTCGTAAGCCATCCTTGCAGCAAAACTGGTTTTGCCACAAGCTGTTGGTCCGGTTATGGTCAGTAGGTCGTACATCTTTGATTATCTCTCATCGAGCACTTCCTCTTCTTCTTCATTAGAATAGTTGGAGAAGAGTAGTTCGATTTCACGTGACTTTGCTTTAGCTATCCATTCTTCAGGAATGAATTTCCAGTGGTTCATCGGGGCAGGGTAGATGTCTTTCTGCTCACGGATAAATTCCATGAGATAATAGCGGATGTCGTGCTCGGTGGTTGATACGATTCTTGATTCAATCTCTTCTTTCGTTAGTCCTGCTCCTTTCGTTAATAATTCACCACCTCCGTTAGCGCGATAAGCTGTCATTGCACAAGTGTAGAGCCTGTCTGGGTCGAATGGTGAGCCATCGATCATATGTTTGATAATGATACGTTGGCCATCCTCTTCACGTACATCCACATCGTAACAAATACCAGCTGCTGAGTCAAAGTTGAAGATGAAGTTCTTGAATCCTATACGGTTTGGATTGCTTTTCATCGGGCATGTCTGCAATAACGCATCATCTTCACTGGTCATTCGATTGATCCATGCAGCATAGCTCATCTCCAAATAGTTCTTTATTTCCCGTCCATATAGCTTCACGACATATAACTTGTCTTCGAAGCGGTAGATATTAAAGAGGTCGCTCATCTTTACACAACCAGCTTTGATGATGGCATTGAAGAAGAGGGGAGCAGCAAATGAGATGTCTGCATTACTCACTTTCAGTTGCAGCTGTTGTATAAGGTCAATGTATGAAGATGAACCGAAGTATGCATCTACAATTCTCAGGTCACCATGAAACTCTCCCAATTGTTCTGCTGCGTAGTGACTAACATGTTGATAGTCCTTGAAGAAATGGTTGCGGAAGGTCTGGCTGTGCTGGTTTCTGACGGTTCCTATGTAGTGGAGTTTGCTTCGGAGAGTATGTCCGATAACTCTTTTCTCCGCATCAAGGGTGAACTCGATGTTGATTTGCGCAACATTGTGTGCATAGCTGCCAGGATTGATACAAAGCACTTGCTTGCCAGAAGGGTTTTCAACCATCTCAATGTTGCTTGCATGATCATGTCCGTATAGAATCAGGTCAAATCCATCGACCGATGATGCTGTCTCTCTTGTGGCATTCTCGCGATACTCCTCGGTGATGATGCCTTCATCCATTCCTGAATGGAGCAATCCGATGATAAAGTCCGGCGATTCTTCTTCTTTTACCTTCTGAACCCATTTCTTTGCGCTTTCCTTGATATCTTCGAAATGCAAGTCGTTCCACACCGCTTTAGGAATCCAGTGTGGGATGGCTGGTGTGATAAAACCGATGACTGCAATCTTCACACCGCTGCGATAGAGCATAGTGTAGGGCTGGAAGTATGGCTTACCTGTGTTGATATCGATAGCGTTTGCTCCTAGGATTGGATAGTTGCAGTCCTCGATAAACTTATCGAACACAGGATGCCCGGTCTCTAAATCGTGATTACCAATAACAGCTACATCGTAGCCGATAAAATTGCAGAAGTCGGCCACACGGTGACTTTTGCTTTGGCTGATGAAATTAAAATAATACGAAGTGGGTTCGCCTTGTAGCATATCACCACCGTCAATCAGTATCGTACTGCCAGGTCTCCGCTGGCATTCCTGGGCGACATAGGCGTAAACTCTTTGCAAGCTGCCTTTGCCCCAGCGTGTATGTCTGAAATCGAATGGGAAATAGTTGCCATGAACGTCACTTGTAAAAATGATTCTAACTTTCCGTTTCTCTTCTTCCATTAAAAGTTTATTTGGTGACAAAGTTACCACAAATATGCAACAATTCCAAATTTCTCATCATATTTTCAACTATCTGTATTGTCTTTTTGGCAGATTTGGCGTTTTTGGCACTATTTTTGCCGTCAAGAAAAGCGAAATAAAAGAAAAACAATATGGCAAAATTCATTGATTATTATAAGATTCTCGGTGTTCCTAAAGACATCCCACAGAAAGACATTAAGGCTGCTTATCGTAAACGAAGCAAGCAGTTCCATCCTGACCTTCATCCCGATGATCCGAAGGCGAAGGCAAAGTTTCAATTACTCAATGAAGCTTATGAGGTGTTGAATGACCCTGATAAGCGTGCTCGGTACGACCAATATGGAGAGAATTGGGACAAGATGAATGGAGCGGGTGGCTTTGGCGGGCAGACTGGTGGAGACCCATTTGGTGGTGGGTATAATCCGTTTGGTGGAGGCGGCAATCCGTTTGGCAGTGATGGTCAGGGCGGTTTCGAGTTCAATTTCGGTAGTGGCGGCTTCTCTGATTTCTTCTCGCAGTTGTTTGGTGAGGGAATGCGTGGTGCCACAGGAGCTAGCGGATTTGGTGGAGCATCGGGCTTCGGATCTGCTGGTCGGCATCGTTCAGCTCCGATGGAGACACAGGCTACAATAGATGTAGATATGTATACCGCTATCCTTGGAGGTGATGTTATTATTCAGTCTGCATCGGAGAAACTGAAACTGAAGCTGAAGCCAGGAACACAGCCTGGTACGAAAATGCGCCTTAAGGGAAAAGGGCAGGGCGGTGCTGACTTGATTCTGACCATCAATGTGAAACTTCCAACGAACCTGTCAGACCGTCAGCGTTCATTGCTCATTGAGATGCGGCAGTCGTGACGACCATTCATAGAGCGAAGCTTGCTTTGGAGAGAAAGGGTTTATGCTACAAGAAAAAAAGGATGTGGGCACATCCTTTTTTAGTTTAGTTTCCTTTTCCTTGCCTCTTCAAGGCTGAGCAGTTGCGTCTGGTTTTGTTCGTAGCTCTCTCGTAGTTCTGCCTGATGGTTTTGCAACTGTTCAATGTATCTGTCCTTGTCGTTTGGATCGAGTAGGTGCTGAGCCGCCACAACGTTTTGTGCAGCATCTTTCATCCATACCACAGGGCCGTCGTACTCGATTGCAATTTTTAGAGCCGTATGCATGTCGCTTGTAGTTGCTCCACCAATCATGAGCGGAACGGATATGCCTGCCTCGCGGAGTGCGTGAGCTGTATTGACCATCTCAGTGAGCGATGGGGTGATCAATCCTGAAAGCCCGATGATTTCTGCTTTTATCTCTTTGGCTTTTTTTACGATGTCTTCTGCTGATACCATCACGCCCATATCGACAATTTCGTAGCCGTTACATCCCATCACCACGCCTACAATATTCTTTCCAATGTCGTGCACATCGCCTTTCACCGTAGCAAGGAGTACCACATGATGGGTACTATTGTCGGTTGCATCAGCATGATGTGAGTCGAAATACGGCTGAAGGATATTGACGGCTTGCTTCATGGTGCGAGCTGTTTTGACCACTTGTGGAAGGAACATTTTACCTTCACCGAATAGTTCGCCAACTTTGTTCATCGCCTCCATTAGTGGTCCCTCAATCACTTTCACAGCCGTTTCCTGCTTCTTGAGTTCGTCAAGAACAATCGTTTCAAGGTTTTCAGTCATTCCCTTCATAATCATGTCGCCGAGTGTATAGGCTGTGTGTGTGGAGGTTGTTTCGGTATTGTTTTGTGTGTTCTGATTTTGTGCAATCAAAATCAAGCGCTCGGTTGCATCATCTCTGCGATTCAACAATACGTCGTCGATGGCAGTTAGGAGTTCTTCGTCGATGTCGGCATAAGTCACCTTGGATGCTGGATTGACGATTGCCATATCCATTCCGTACTGTATATTATGATAGAGGAATACAGCATGCATGGCTTCACGCAGATAGTTGTTGCCGCGGAATGAAAACGAAAGGTTGCTGACTCCTCCACTCACATGAGCATGAGGCAGGTTTTTCTTAATCCATTCTGTGGCACGTATGAAGTCTAGTGCATAGTTATTATGAGCTTCGATTCCTGTACCGACAGCCAGAACACATGGGTCGAAGATAATGTCGAAAGGATTGAAACCGATAGAAAGGAGGAGGTCGTAAGCTCTGCGACACACACTAATCTTCTTTTCAAAAGTGGTAGCCTGTCCTTCTTCGTCGAACGCCATGACTACGAGTGCGGCTCCAAGTCGTTTCACTTCGCGTGCCTTATTGAGGAAAGTTGTTTCGCCTTCCTTCAGAGAGAGTGAGTTGACGATGCTCTTTCCTTGGATACACTTTAGTCCTGCAGTGATAACATCCCAGTCAGATGAGTCTATCATTAGTGGTACTTTGGCGATATCTGGGTCGGACATCATGAGGTTGACGAAATGTGTCATCTCTGCTTTTGCATCGAGGAGCCCGTCGTCCATATTGATGTCGAGCACCATCGCTCCGTCTTCCACTTGCTTGCGTGCAATTTGCAGTGCTTCGTCGTAGTTCTTCTCATTGATAAGACGTAGAAATTTGCGTGAGCCTGCCACGTTACAGCGTTCTCCAATATTGATGAAGTGTACTTCGGGCGTGAGACGGAGGGGTTCAAGTCCTGAGAGTGCAAATGTATCAGCATGTAAAGATTTCTCTGTGATGTCGGGAAGGTGTGTCTTGTCTGCGTTGGTTATACGTTCAGAAAGGGCGCGTATGAAGTCTGGTGTCGTACCGCAACAGCCTCCGACGATGTTGACCAACCCTTCGTTCACAAACTCCATCACCTGAGAAGCAAATTCTGCTGATGTCTGATCGTAGGTACCCATTGCATTCGGCAGTCCTGCATTAGGATGACAACTGATATAATATGGGGTATGGGAAGCCAACTCACGCAGGAATGGTTTGAGGTCTTTTGCTCCAAACGAACAATTGAGTCCAACCGACAAGATGTCTGCATGTGCAATAGAAATGAGGAAGGCTTCGATGGTTTGCCCGGATAAGGTGCGGCCAGCTTTGTCTGATACGGTCATGGAGAGCATCAATTCAACCTTTCTTCCTGTTGCTTTCATTGCTTCTTCTGCGGCATAAATAGCTGCTTTTGCATTGAGCGTATCGAAGATGGTTTCTATTAGAAGTGCGTCAACTCCTGCTTCAATCATAGCAGTCATTTGTTCCTTGTAGGCCTCAGCAAGTTGGTCGAAGGTAATATCTCGACGAGCCGGATCGTTTACGTCTGGACTCATGGAACAGGTGCGGTTTGTCGGACCGACGCTACCTGCAACAAATCGTGGTTTATCTGGATTGGCTTTTGTAAACTCATCGGCAAGTTGACGTGCAATACTGACTCCTTCCGAGTTGAGTTCACGAATCTTATCTTCACAATGATATTCTGCTTGTGATATCCGCTGAGACGAGAATGTGTTTGTCGACAGGATGTCGGCTCCAGCCTCTAGGTATTGACGATGTACCTCCCGAACCACTTCGGGGTGTGTCAAGTTTAGTTGGTCGAAGTTTCCCTTGAAACCTTGTCGTTGGAGCATGGTGCCCATTGCTCCGTCGAGTATTAATATGTTGTGTTTTATTGCTTCGTGAAGTGTCATGAGATTATTTGAACCTTATAGGACTTGTGGTGTTGTTAATGCTTCATGGCGCGGTCCATCTCGCGTCGGTCTTCTTTCTCTTTAAGCGTTTGCCGCTTGTCGAATGTTTTCTTTCCTTTTGCCAAAGCAATGTCGAGTTTGGCCAACCCTTTCTCGTTAATGAAGAGTCGGGTAGGGACAATGGTGAAACCTGGGTTCTTTGAGTCGGCCTCCAGGTTTCGCATCTCTTTTTTGTTGAGCAGCAACTTACGTTCGCGCCGTTCTGCGTGATTGTTGTACGAGCCTTGCAGATAGGTCGATATATTCATGTTCTTAACCCATAGCTCGCCATGAATGAAATAGCAGTAGCTATCTACCAAGCTTGCTTTACCCATACGGATAGACTTGATTTCCGTACCAGTAAGGACGATACCTGCTGTGAAGATATCAATAAATTCGTAGTCGAACGAAGCTCGCTTGTTCTTTATGTTGATGCGTTGTGACTTTGGGTTGTTTTTCTTTGCCATGTTTGTTGATTAATAATCATTTGTTGAAACTCTGTGCGGCAAACGGCAGACTTGTGCGCAGAGCAGTATTCCAGTAATCCCATCCATGGTTTCCGTTGCGTACTCTGAGTTCGCATGCAATGCGCTTGCCACGCATGAGACGATGGAACTCTTCGTTTTGGTCAAGCAGGAAATCATCGTCTCCGCAGTCGACGAACCAACGAACTGTCTTCAGTTGGTTTACGACTTCTGCCGAAGCATTCCGGACATAATCGATAGCAGAGTTGTCGTGAACGGCTTTAGAAACCGCTGTTTGATGGTCATTAGGGTTCACTTGTGTGTCTTGAGATGTGAGCCATGCACTCATTGCATAGCATGAGGAGAAAAGGTCGGGATGACGCTGTGCATAGACCGTGCATCCTCCTCCTCCCATGGAAAGGCCGCTCACTGCTCGGTTTGCCTTATCACCTATGATGCGGTATTTCTTTTCGAACGTGGGCATGAGTTCTTGGTAGAAAAAATCATGATAGGCCCATCCGTCCATATTGAAATATCCATTCCAGTCAACACGTGTATTGGGTCCTCCTGCGTTAGGCATGATAATAATCATGGGACATACTTCGCCTTTTGAAATCATTTCGTCAGCTACTTTGTCTAAGTGCCCTTTATCTACCCATGCACGATATGTATCTGTCAGGCCGTGAAGAAGGTAGAGGACAGGATATTTTTTTTGTGGTTGACGGTCAAACTCTTCTGGAAGATAGATGTTGACTTTTACGGTTGCTTTCAGTACGTTGCTTTTGATGCTGTCGGTAATGACTCGACTCCATGATGCAACTGAAATGGCTAATAGTGCCATTAGGATGATTGTTCTTTTCATAAGTGACAGTTTATTAAGAGGTTAGTGATAAATAATGATTAGCGATTTGTGGAGTTACCTCTTCCTCATAGTCGTCAAGATACTCGTCGCCGTATTCGTTTAAGGCTTCGAACTGCTCATATTGTGCCATAAATTCGTCCTCTGTCTTATCGGCTTCCAACTCTTCTCTGTGAGCCTTATATTCGTGTGATACATCGAACAGGAATTGACCGAACTTCTTCATTCCCCATTCTTTCTTGAGAAGCATAGGGAAGGGGCCGAGCAATACATAGGGCCCGTAACCGTTTTGTATGAGCTGTATGAATCCGCCTTCCATCACTTCATCGCGCAGATAGCGATAAGCTAAGAGACAATGCTCATTCAGCGAAAGCATGTCCATGTTACTTTCGTTCAATTGGCCACCTATTCGGGAAATGATTTCGTCTGTGACCGAGTTGAGGTATGTTACAGATTCGTCGTAGGTCATATTGATTATTGTCTTTCTTTTATCCAACCGTTTCTATAGGCAAACAGCAGTTTCTTAAGGTCTTGTACTTTTGCCTGCAATAGTTTACCTTTATCTGTGTCTTTTACATACATGCGGTTCTGACTCATTTCAACAATCTGAGTCGTACTTCGAATGTCTTCGCCTCGTCGAATAGCTTCTTGGGCAGATTCGAATGGCTGATGCTGAACGAGTTCCAAACCTCTGGAGTGGTAGGTGAGGGTGTAGCCTGCAATACCTGTCTTGGGTTGGTAGGCTTTCGAGAATCCTCCGTCTATTACAAGATGCTTTCCGTTTGCCTTTATCGGGGTTTCTCCCTTGAGGGTTCGTACAGGAACGTGACCGTTAATGATGTGACGATGTGTACCTTCTACCTTGAAGTTGTCGAGTATCATGTCCATCACTTCTTCGTTGTCGCTATATCTGTAATAATATCCTTTCTTCTCATTGTAGGTCGATTCGTCGGCAATGAAATAGCGTTCGAAGGTCGTCATGCGGTCTTTGTCGAACAACGGGCTGTTCTTTCCACACCAAAGGTACCAAAGGAAGTCGATAGCGAATTGTCGCTTATCTCCTTTCACATCATGGTTGAATGCGGCGAGTACCAATCGTCCCGTCTTTTTCATCAGCTCTATGCCCTTATAGGTTTTTCCTTGTATCTCAACTTCTTTCAGCGATCCGTCTTTATTCAGAGGAACAGAAGCATGGAACAACAGGTTCGAGTTGGTGATTGCATACATCGCTCCGTGTGACAGCAGACAATTGATGTGGCTTCTGAGTTTTTCGCTGGCAGAGAACGAGTGTACCAGTTTGTCCATCAGTTCCTGTTCGTCTTTACTCAAATCATAAGGATGTTCTGGATCCAAGGTCGGCAAGTTCGTATCCATCAAAGGATATACTTTTCCTCCCAATGTGATTGTCCCGTCCTGTTTATTAATAAGGTGGAGCAGATTCCTGTCCTGCATCTCGAACTCTGGTCTTCGATTAATGATGCGCGCCTCCTCCTTGAATTGAATAATCGTGATGGCTTTGTGCATCATCGCCATCAGTTTTTCCGTTTGTTTATCTTCTTCGTTTTCACGGCGAAGGTGCACCACCTTGAATTGCTCGCAAGGGTCGTCTTTGTAGGTGTACATCGCAAAGGTGGCGAGTGGAAGCAGATTGATTCCGTAGCCGTCCTCAAGGGTACTCAGGTTTCCATATCGAAGTGTCATACGCAACACATTGCAGATACAAGCCCTGTTGCCTGCTGCTGCTCCAAACCAATCTATATCATGATTTCCCCACACGATGTCGAAATGGTGGTAGTTCATCAATGTGTCCATGATGAGATGTGCACCAGGACCTCGGTCGAAGATGTCCCCAAGAAGATGAAGCCTATCAATAGCGAGGCGTTGAATCAATCTGCACAGCTCGATAATGAATGCATCTGCACGGTCAGTTTCGATGATGGTTTCGACGATTTTGCTGTAGTATTCGTATTTTTTGTCGCTCTCGTCCCTTGGCGACTCATGCAAGAGTTCCTCGATAATGTAGTCGAACTGTTCTGGTAATGCTTTGCGTATCTTTGATCTTGTATATTTGCTCGACACTTCGCGGCAAACGAGGATAAGCTGGTGAAGGGTCGTGAGGTAGAAGTCGCTGAGGTCGCGGCCATGAGCCTTTGCCTTGATCAGCTGCAGCTTCTGCTCAGGATAGTAGATGAGCGTACACAACTCCTGGCTTTCACGCTTCGTAAGACTCTCGCCGAAAATCTCCTTCACTTTCCGCTTTACATAGCCCGAGGCATTACGCAGTACATGGTTGAAAGCATCGCTCTCACCGTGTGGGTCGCTGATGAAATGCTCTGTAGGCTTAGGCAAGTTTAATATTGCCTCAAGGTTGATGATTTCCGTGCAAGCATCTGCAATCGTGGGATACGACTGCGACAGCAACTGCAAGTAGCGCATGTCGTCCTTGATAGCTTCCTCTGTGAATATGATGTCCTTCGTTTTCATGCCAGTTCGGGTTTGAAATGCAAAGATACGAAATAATTCGCTATGCGCAAAATGCTACACCTTAATAAATACAAATATACTTGATTTGTGTTCGTCATAAACGCATTTTTCATCATTCACAATTCATTAATCATCATTATTTGCAAAATACCCATTCTCCCTTTTCCTTTATTATTCCGCCATTAAGGAAGTTTTCTATTTCCCCAGGGGGCTGCAAAATTTTATTGGTAAGCATTTGTGCCAACTCCTATATTATTGCCTGACTATTCCTGCTTTTCTAGGATAGGATTGTATCTTCCTCTCAACAAAGAAACCTTAAAGAAGAAAGGGTAACGTTGAGCGTTTTCGTATTCACGTAGAATTCGACACGAATTTAGGCTGCAAACGCCTTGAATTCTACGTAAATACTCCATGAATTTAGGCTCCTCTCTAATAACTTGTTCCAAAAGGCAAAATACACAAGTTCTGGCAAAAATAGTCTTTGATTTTTCAAAGAATTACTATTTTTTCATTTTTTTACATCCTTTATTAATAGTTTTTTCCTATCTTTGCATCGTTCTTCTGCCAGAGTTCACTTTTGGGTGGGCAAAGAAAGGGGAACCTGTATATATTGAAGGCGTTTACTTGACGCTTTGTGCTTGACGGGTAGGAATCTAGCAAATTCAAATCAAATAGTCAGACATAAAGCAACGGTAGATGCTCATGGGTATGTAATAGACATGCTGATTGCTATTTTTGTATAGCTTGATGTATCAATATACATACATGCGTGGGCTTCGGCGTTGCTCGTTTCGACTATTTGGGCATTGCTAGAGCCTCTATCCGTGGGACGAGTAACAAGGACTCCCACGCTTTTCTTTATGTATCAGCCACACATTATTAATTATAAAGCTGAACTTGGGAGGGGGAGGTATTTTTCTATTGTATGGATGAAATAATGAATGTACAATGTGACCTAAACAAGCTGTTTAGTAAAGGAGAAACTAACGTTACTATTATTTACAAGGGTGCCACAGATTATGAAAAGATTAAAAGAGTCGTGCAAAAGGTGTGTAATAATATGCAAAAGGAAGTCGATGATATTAGCATCAAGCCTAATATAGAGTCTATTCAAATAAGGAAAATAGTGGATTCGGAAACAGAGATAAGATTTGTCTGTGAATTATATCATCGATACTAAATCTTTTAATAAGAAATAGATAGTTATATTTGATATTGATAAAAGCTAAACAATATGAAAAATCAAATGAAAAGAATGTTATTAACGCTCATTTGCGTGATAACAATGTTAAGCGTAAATGCGCAGACTGTTGTGACAGTTGATGGGTTGGATTATTCTCTTACGGGCACAAGTGCCTCTGTGATCTGTGTTGCTGATGGAAATCATGAGAACACAATAACTGTTCCTTCAGAAATCATTTATAATGGTCTTAGTTATGAAGTGACATCATTAGGTACTGGCTGTTTTTGCAATATGTATGAATCACCTCGTGGTGGGTGTTTTACAGTTCTTAAAGGAACGGAAGAAGAAGGTGCTGTAAACAGTATTTCTATGTATATGTCTGGGGACAATGCTAGGCGGAAGGCAAGAAATAGCTCCTATGTCGAGAAGGTAATCCTGCCCGAGACAATAAAAGAAATACATCCATATTCGTTGGCAAATACGAATATTTCGGATGTTGTGCTGAACGAAGGACTTTTATACATACATGAAGGTGCATTTACATATTCTAGGCTAACAACAATAATTATCCCTAGTACCACATCATTATTTTCTAAGACAACTGATCATATTGGAGTAGCACGAAGTACCTTTTATGGTTGTAATTTACTGCGAACAATTATTTATTTGAGAGAAACTCCACCAGTGTATTGGACAGCAACTTCTATCACATATGTGCCCAATAAGAATGTATATGGTATTCCTTTATTTAGAATTAACAATGCTAGCATTATAGAAATGATAACATTCAAAGACAATGTATTTAGTTACACTGGCAAAGCACCAACAACTACATGGACAAATAATGTAGAGGGCTATACAGCAACTATGAACATGCCAACTCTTAAATCCGATGTAGGAAATTATGAGGAGATAATACCCGTTACGTTTACGAAGGGGGATGAATCTTTTACTGCAAATATTCCCTACAATTACTCTATTAAACCTGTAAAATTGACAGCAAAGGTTGCTGATGCAAGTAGGATGTACGGTGAAACGAATCCAAAGTTCTCAATTAGCTATTCTGGATTTGTAAATGGAGAAAACGAAAGTGTTTTGACAACCAAACCAACTGTGACTACAACAGCTACAGTGAGCAGTGATGTTGGTACATATCCTATTAGTGCAAATGGTGGTGTGGCAAAGAACTATACGATTGAATATGAACAAGGAGTACTAACAGTAAATAAAGCATCTCTTTCGATACAAGTGATGGATGCAAATAAAGTGTATGGAAATGATAATCCTACATTCCTTCTTTTGTATTCAGGCTTGAAAAATGGGGAAACAGAACCAACATGGAATAGTAAACCTCAGTTTACAACTTCTGCAACTAAGCAAAGTGGGGCAGGAAGTTATCCTGTAACAGTAAAATGTACACCAAAGAACTATAACGTCACGAGCAATACTCAAGGTCTGCTAACCATTTCAAAAGCGCCTTTGACTATCAAGGCAAATAATGCCTCAATGGATTATTGTGGAGCGATGCCTTCATACACATATACCTACTCTGGATTTGTGAATGGAGAGACTTCAGCAGTTTTGTCAACAATGCCATCAATTTCAACCACAGCAACCGAAAAGAGTAATGCAGGAGATTATACTATAACTCCTGTTGGCGCGGCTTCAAGCAACTATGAAATTACTAATGTCTCAGGAACGCTTACGATTAAGCAAAGGCCCCTGATTGTGACAGCAAATTCAACAAGTCGTCTGTATGGTGAAAACAATCCGGAATTCACAGTTGATTACGATGGATTTGTTAATAACGAAACAAAACAGGTGCTGGATGTGGAGCCTACGGTTAGTACATCAGCAACTATATTGAGTGGTGTTGGTTCTTATGACCTTAGAGTGTCTGGTGGTAGGGCAAAGAATTATGCTTTATCGTATCAATTAGGACGACTTACCATTAATCCGCGACCATTAAAAGCTTCTGTTGGTAACTACGAACGCGAATACGGTAAGAATAATCCAACATTTGAAATCGTATATGAGGGATTTGCTGGAAATGATACACAATCATCTCTTTCGAAAGCTCCAATAGCAAGAACTAACGCAACCACTACTTCTGACGTGGGTACCTATACGATAGAGGTAACAGGTGGTTATTCTCAAAACTACACTTTATCATATGGCTCAGGACAACTTACCATCGTAAAGGCAGAACAGACATTTGAATGGAATCAAGACCTAACGAACCTTAAAGTTGGAGACCAAGTGGAATTACTAGCAAATGCTTCATCAAAATTACCAGTAACATATACGACGGATAATAGCAATTATGCTGAAATCTACACGGCTGGAACTAAAACCTATATGGAGTGTAAGGCTTCAGGTACATTCCAGATAAAAGCTGTTCAAAATGGTAATGATAATTATTATTCTACTCAGCGACTAAACAAAGAAGTAACAATTACTGCAAAAGAACAATACAATCTTACAATCCAGCAAGCAGATAATGGTTCTGTTAGTACTCAGGTATCTAAGGGTAGTGTTTACACATTCACTATTGCCGCTGCAAATGGTTGGAAAATACATTCTGTAACCTTCAATAACCAAGATGTAACAAGTCAATTGAGTGGTAATAATCTGTTCACAACGCCTGCTATTACAGAAAGTTCTACAATTTGTATTGCGTATGAGAAAGATGGTGATGATGCCGTTGACGCTCCTAACGCTTCACAAATTCGTATTCAAGGAACAGACTTTGGCCTTCGTGTTACTGGTACAGAAAAGAATGACATGATACTAATATATACAACAGATGGGAAATTGGTTGATTCTGTAAAGATGCAGTCTTCTCAGACAGATATTTCTCTGCCAAAAGATAATGTGTATATAGTCAAGGTAGATAGTAAAACAGTGAAAGTAAAGCTATAACCACTCTTTGGAAGAAAAATACGCAAAAGTAATTAGTGAATAGAATGTGAAGTGACCCCGAAAGTTTCTAAACCTTCGGGGTTTCTTTAATACTTGTCACATTGGAGGTGAGTACATTCTCTTTTCCAGAATCTTCTCTTACCAGATATCGATGATTTGGCCAGGTAACGTCAGCGAACGGTATTCTGCAAGCAAGCTATTAACGGTAGGTAGTAACGATTGCAACTGGTTGTAATCATTTGTCTTGATGGCCTCGCAAATCCTCTCGAACACAGATTCCAAATCCCGTTGGCGAAGTCCTCCACTATCATGTGTGACAGCAATCTTACTTTCAAACATGAAGGTGTAACCTGTCCCATCTAATTTCGTATGAATGGGATCCATATATGCCGCAGTATAGACAGCCAGACATGCTAACATACGAATGGAATCCGATACAGCCTTTTCTACCTCCATCACTTGTACTTTGAATTTTGGGCATTCATCAATATTGTAGTAGATGTTGATATCGCTCTCAAGCCGTTCCAGATAATACCTTTTTACTGATTTCGTGTTATAAGTCTGAATGCTCAGCCCATATTCTGTGGAGAAGGAAGGGTGGGCAATAAATACCATGTAATGATGGGGCGTGTGGTTGAATATCCAATCACCCTTTTTTACATAACGAGCGAATAACTGGTTTGCCAAATTCCTGTTTTTTTCTGCTTTCGTATGCAGCCGTTTCGCTTTCGAACGATTGCCAAGACTGTCCTTTTCTATCAGATAGGCCTGATAATTCAGTTTGCTGGCTTTTGATTTTAATTTGCGGTATTTCTTAAGGTGATCGGTACTGTACCACTTGATGGCTTCCATGTTTCCTTCGTACTTGAATGCCTTCTCGACTTTTCGCATGTAAATGTCCTTTTCTGTATTAAAGGGTTCGGCATACGTCTGCAATCTTGACGTATGAGGCTGGGCTTGAAGACAACAATAGTTCCAGCTCAGCACGATTGAGATAATGATAAGTTTGTACATAATAAACAGTCTTTATTAGTTTCCGACTGCAAAATTAGGAAAAGAATAGATTTCTACCAAGAAAAATAGTTTACAAAAAATTTACATTTTCGGAAATTCGTCACTATATACGGACTTTCGTCACACAGCAGTTTACAAAAAATTTACAAATAGGCCATGTGGGGTAGTGTAGGGGGTGTTTACAGTGAAAGGATAAAGCGGTCCCAATCTTTAGCTGTTCCGCGTCCGTTGAATACCTTTTGCTGCATTCGTTGTCTGCTTTGAGTGATGTTACTCTTACTTGTGGCAAGTAGGGTGGACATCATCGATGGGGGGATACCCATCTTAATTAATACGCAGATTCGGTATTCTTGTTCGGAGAAGTTATAAGAGGCATATAGCTTTTCCCTGAAATTTGGAAACGTTTCTCCCAACCTTTCTTCAATCAGCATCCAATCCTTGGCTCTAAGCATAGCGCCCTCTTTATCATGTGTCAACAATAGCTGGTCAAGGTCTTTATCGTAGAATTGACGTTTTGCTGCATTTAATGTGCCCATCTCTTCATAGAGCTTCTTTCTCTCAATGGCTTGTCTGCGAATACGAATGACAAGCACAATTGCGATTGCAATAAGAATGGCAGCAAATATCCCAACAATTATTATGATTCTGTTACGCTTGTCGTTCTCAGTCATTAACTGGGTATTTCGATTCTTCAGCATGTCACTTCGAACCTGTTCGTTCAATCGTAACACTCGAACAATTGCCAACTTCTTCTTATCGCTATTTGCCGATGTGTCATTCTCCATCTCCATCCTGCTGATGTCCACGATTGTTTCAGCACACAAACGCATTCCTAACGTATCACTATCCTGCTGACAATAGAAACGAGCGAGATCTTCCATCTGTAAGGCTTCGGAGAACAATTCATTGTGAAGGTATATTAACCCCATTTGAGCATATATGCGGCTTTTGAGGTAAGCGGTTATATGAGTTGTGTCCTTCATCAAAGCTTTGTTAAACATCATGAGAGCACGCTCTCCGTTATGATTCTCTGACATAACACGTCCGGCATAGTAGTAAGTCTCCGCGAGAAAACCTTCCTCAGGATGCTCCTCGTAGTAATCAATGGCTAAACTAATCAGAGAATCTGTTTGGGATGATTCTTGTAAAAGTTTTCCTTTGTCCATCGCCTTCACCGTCAATAAAGAATGATAAGCCTTGAATGCGTCTGGGGCTTTTGTGTAGCCCGTTTGGTTTGCTAAGTTCTTTAGTGCGGATATTGCGCTATCAGGACTTGTTTCAACAAGCTCTTCCAACTGATACAAAGTGTCCATCTGATAGCTGTTAGTACAAGCTATCGTCAGTCCTAAGAGTAATATATAGCAGTATAATAGTCTTTTCATCTATTTGCAATTTCCTTAAGTTGCTAAAGGACGTGCAAATATACGAATTATTTCTGAAACCACAATATGAATCTATAGAAAAAGTATTATGTCTTGGTAAAATACAAATAAAAAAATGAACGCACATTCACATGTACGTCCACCCAAAAAAACAACAATTATAAAAAAGTTTACTACTTATTAATATCTAATACTTAATTATTCTTCTTTGTGTCAATCTTTCAGCACTAACCTCATCTCCGATTTTGGTTTTGCTGTTGTCCGCCAAACTGTGGAAATTGTCCGAATGGAGGAAACATACCTCTATTTGTGTTATTCCCGTTGTTTCCGTTGTTTCCGTTTCTGTTATTTGGCATTCCCTGCCAATTTCCTCTGTTTCCGTTGCTGTTGCTGTTTGGCATTCCTTGCCAGTTCCGTTGATTGTTCTGAGGGTAGTTTGGAACGAATCGCCTCAGGGCCTCCATACTGAATCTTGAAAGAGCTATTCTCACTTTGTGAATCTGTTTCCAAGAAAGAACATTATGAAACTTCTTGTAGTAAGTCTGTTCTATCTTTCGGCTCTCAATCTCAAGATTGATTGACTTTGTTATTATCTGCTCATAATCGGCTTCGGTCTTTGCGTTAAATCCCTTTGCCATTATTTGCTGAATCTGAGCGTTTACATCTCTTTGCTTGTTCATCATTTCGTGCATCAACGGGAAGAATTTCTTACATTCCTCGTCGTTCAAACCTGCCTCGTTTTTTACAAACTCCTCAAGGCCGTGGTTGAAAGCCTCAGGAGAGAAAAACTGGCGTTGGTCTCTCTGCCCGTTATTCTGCTGTGCATAGCATGTAGCTGTGAATGTGCACAAACAGATGATGATAGCGTAGATGCATTTTCTCATGGTCGTTGCAGTTTCAATTAAAATCCACTTCCAGATAGATAGTTATAAACATCGTTATAATCTACCATCGCATAGTTGAGTGCGTCTTCTTCGTAGGTATCTTCATACGCTACTTCAACTGTATTCATCTTGCTCATTAACTGAGAACTGTCGTCTTGGTTCGATTTGTTGAAGACATTCACACATACTAATGCTCCAACCATGCAAGCTGCTACCAAACCAGACCATTGCATCCAATGGCTCCTTCTCTTAGGAGCTATGCTAATGATTTTCGTTTCGTGTGCTGGTATATTATCCATTACCCTTGCCGTCAGGTTATCGAAATATCCCTCTGGAACGGTGAATGGGTTCTTTTTACCGCATCTGTCAATGATATGTTTTTCTTCTTTCATAGCAATTGATACTTATTTTCAACTATATGACTGCAAACAAATGGAAAGGTTTAATCTCTATTATTAAAATATTCTTCGATTTTTTTTACTGCTAAGTGAAAGGATGCTTTAAGTGCTCCTACACTTGTTCCTGTAATCTGTGACATCTCTTCGTATTTCATCTCTTCGAAGTATTTCATGTTGAATACTGCTTTCTGTTTGTCGGGAAGCGAGTTGATTGCTTCTTGCAACATTAGTTGAGTTTCGTCTCCATCAAAATAAGGATCGCTTTCGAGTGTTTCTGTCACCATTGAGTTGAGGTCGTCGATTGACAGTTGCTCGCGTTTGTGGTTCAGGAAGGTCAAACTTTCGTTATATGCTATTTTGTATAGCCATGTTGAGAGTTTCGATTCTCCTCTGAATGAAGAGATGTTTGTCCACGCCTTGATGAACGTATTTTGCAAAACGTCATCTGCATCTTCATGTTCAACGACTAATCGACGTATTTGCCAGTAAAGGGGTTGGCTATAGTGATTAACAATTTCCTCAAATGCCCTCGTTTGGGTTTTTGGATCTTGCAATCGTTTTAATGTCTCTTCTTCGTTGTACTTGCTCATCGTTGCATTGCGTCGAGATCATCTATAGTGTAAGCTTTTGAAGCTAAATGGTTTCTCTAAGTTTGTGAAAAGCGAACAAGAATACCGAGGATTCACATAGTTGTTATTTTAAATAACACTTTCTGGCTGTCTTGCCGACTTTCAGAATGTAGCAGCCTTTGGGGAGGTTTCCGAGTTCTATCGTTTTGTCTGCGCTGTCAATTTTTATAGTGCTGACCTTTACGCCGGCAAGGTTGTAAATCTCTAAAACCTGTTTCTCTGCGTTTTTGATGTGTATCGTGGATTCGTTGACAAGAATTGTCACTGCTTGCTGCTCTGTCTCAATAGGGGCTTTCTGCACATCTTGAGCCATCGCTACATGGCTGATGCCGAGCAGCATTGTAAGAGCTAATATAATGAATGCTTTTTTGTTCATACGCAGTGCAATATTTTACTTTTCGTGGCAAAATTACGATTACTTTTTGAATCTAGCAAATTTTTTGAGTACTTTTTTTCAACTTTCCTCTTAAAAGATGCGTTTTTAACAGTTTTTTGTATTTTTTTGTTGTGGTTGCTGACAATTCTGCCTTATTATAAATAAATAAGGTGTACCTTGTGAGCACACCTTATCTTGTAGTATTTTTGACGATTCGAACTTATTCTTTCGTCATTTCTGCCTTCAATGCAGCGAGTGCATCGATATCACCAAGTGTGGTGCTGGCAGCTTTGTTCTGTATTGCAGGAGTTTCATCCTTCTTAGTCTTGCTTGCTTTCTTTGCTGCAGCAGCTTCTTTCTTTGCTGCCTTTGCTTCAGCACGCTGAACATCTTCGTAGATGCGGCTGTGAGAAAGGATGATGCGCTTAGCGTCTTTGTTAAACTCGATTACCTTGAACTCAAGTGTCTCGCCGAGCTGAGCCTGGCTTCCGTCTTCTTTTACAAGGTGCTTAGGTGTAGCAAAACCTTCTACACCATGCTCGAGGCTAATAACTGCGCCTTTATCGAGGATTTCGATAATCTTTCCTTCGTGAACAGAATCCTGAGTGAAGATAGTTTCGAAGTTGTCCCATGGGTTCTCCTCAATCTGCTTGTGACCAAGGCTGAGGCGACGGTTCTCCTTGTCGATATCGAGTACTTGTACTTCGATTTCTGCACCAATTTGTGTGAACTCTGATGGGTGCTTGATTTTCTTTGTCCAAGAGAGGTCAGAGATGTGAATCAATCCGTCCACACCTTCTTCGATTTCTACGAATACACCGAAGTTGGTGAAGTTGCGTACTTTTGCCATGTGGTTTGAACCAACAGGGTATTTCTCTTCGATCTTCTCCCATGGATCTGGCTTGAGCTGCTTGATACCGAGTGACATCTTACGCTCGTCGCGGTCGAGTGTGAGTACAACTGCCTCTACCTCGTCGCCTACTTTCATGAAGTCTTGTGCGCTGTGGAGGTGTGCACTCCAGCTCATTTCTGATACATGGATGAGTCCTTCAACACCTGGTGCAATTTCAATAAATGCTCCGTAGTCGGCCATAACGACAACCTTACCCTTTACTATATCACCTACCTTCAGGTTAGCATCGAGTGCATCCCATGGATGTGGAGTAAGTTGCTTGAGTCCGAGTGCTATGCGCTTCTTCTCTTCATCGAAGTCAAGGATAACTACATTGATCTTCTGGTCGAGTTCAACGACTTCCTTAGGATCGCTTACGCGGCCCCATGAGAGGTCTGTAATATGAATGAGACCGTCAACTCCACCAAGGTCGATGAATACGCCGTAAGATGTGATGTTCTTAACAACACCTTCAAGTATCTGGCCTTTCTCGAGCTTGCTGATAATCTCTTTCTTCTGAGCCTCGATCTCTGCTTCGATAAGTGCTTTGTGTGATACGACAACGTTCTTGAAGTCCTGATTGATTTTGACAATCTTGAATTCCATTGTCTTACCAACGAATGTATCATAGTCGTGGATAGGCTTCACGTCAATCTGGCTTCCAGGGAGGAATGCTTCAGTTCCGAGTATGTCAACAATCATACCACCCTTTGTGCGGCACTTGATGAATCCCTTAACGATTTCCTGGCTGTCGAATACTGCGTTTACGCGATCCCAAGAACGCTCTTGACGTGCTCTCTTATGTGAGAGGATGAGCTGACCTTTCTTGTCTTCCTGGTTTTCGATATAAACTTCTACCTTGTCACCTACAGCGAGGTCTGGATTGTAACGGAATTCGTTACGTGGGATGATTCCGTCTGATTTGTAGCCGATGTTTACAACCACTTCACGGTCGTTCATGGCGGTTACGGTTCCATCAACTACTTCATTGTCGTTGATGTTGTTCAAAGTGCCTTCGTAAGCCTTTGTTTCTTCAGCAATGTTTGCTGGGTTCTTTCCGTGTTCGAATGCTTCCCAATCGAAGTCTTCCAACGGTTTGATGTTCTTTGTTTCTGTCATAATTTAAAAATTGTTTTTTACTTTTGACATGTTAGACATTATGTTGAGTTATACGCGTATGTGTGCACATGACACGCAAATCGGCTGCAAAATTACAAAAAATCTCGGACATAGCGACTGACTCTGTCTGATTTTTTTGTTAAAAATGCAGGAAACGAGGTAAATGTGCCTCATTTTTCATTTTTAGCAGCAATTATTTTGCGCTTTTGCTTGTTTGTGGTTGCTAGCGTTCGTTTACTACGTTTTGCGGATTGTCCTGTACGAATGCCTTCACATTTTCTACGCAGATATCAATGAGACGTTGACGTGCTTCCTTTGTTGCCCAAGCGATATGTGGGGTCAGGAAACAGTTCTTCGCATTGAGTAGTGGGTTGCTTGCCTCGATGGGTTCGACGGATACGACATCTGCTCCAAATGCTGCAATGCGTCCTTGGTTGAGTGCTTCTGCAACGTCTGCTTCATTGACTACAGGACCTCGGCTGGTGTTGATGAGGATTGCTGATGGTTTCATCAGGTTGAGGCGTTCACGATTCACTAGTCCTTTTGTCTCGTTGGTAAGCGGACAATGAAGGCTTAGAATGTCGCTTTCTTGAAATAGCTCATCGAGTGTGACTTTCGTCATTCCTTCGGGCAGTTGTGTCTTCGAGGTGTAGACGATGACCTTCATGCCGAATGCTTGAGCGATACGAGCTGTAGCCATACCTGTGTTACCAAGTCCTACTATACCCATTGTCTTGCCTGCGAGTTCTGTGTGGGTGAAATCGTAGTAGCAGAAGTCTTTGTTGTTTGTCCATCTTCCCTTTGAGTTTTCTGTGGCATAATGGGCAACGTTGTTTGTGATGTTCAGGATGTGAGCCCACACCATTTGTGCAACACTATTGGTGCTATATGCGGGTATATTGGTGACGGTGATGCTTTGACGACTTGCTACTTCGAGGTCTACGACGTTGTATCCTGTTGCCAACACTCCAATGTAACTGAGGTGTGGCAGTTGGTTCAGGATTTCTGCATCGAGAACCACTTTGTTTGTCAGCACGACTTCTGCGCCTTTACAGCGTTCCACTACTTGCTCAGGTAAGGTGCGGTCGTACACAATCAGTTCACCCATATCGTCTAATGGGTGCCAAGTCAGGTCGCCAGGATTGACAGTGTATGCGTCAAGTATTACTATTTTCATTTCTTTTTTGTTACTTCCTCATTCCGATTGACTTTGTTTCGGACTCTACTCAAGGTTTCGGGTGCCATTCTGAGGTATGAGGCTACATATTTTAGCGGGGTTCGACGAACGATTTCGCTGTGTTCATGAAGCAGGTTTATGTAGCGTGTCAGCGGGTCTTTGTCCAATTCGTGCAGTCTTGCTGTTTGCTTCAAAATATGTGATTCCAGTATTCTGCAGAAGAGTTCTTGGATTTCGGGCAATTTTACTGCTTGTTCTTTCAGTTCATCGTAATCCATCTCATAGATGATGGTAGGCTCGAGGGTTTGGATACAGAGTTCCGATTCTTGTCGGCCTATGGTACTTTCTGCGCAGAAAAGCATGTCGCCTTCATGACAAATATCTTCCACGATGTCGAGTTCGTCATCGGGTTTGTATTGCCTGATCAGCCCTTTCGCTACGAATGCGATGGATGCAGATTGCTCGCCTTGTTCGAGGATAAATGTCCTGTGGCGGAATTTCTTTGGTTGCAGCAAAGCAGTTAGGGCGCTGAGAGCATCGAAACTGAGTCGCATATCGTACATTCGTGCGATTTCGCGAGCTGCGTCTTTTGAGTTGTCGGCTATTAGTCTCATTGTGTTTGTGTGTTAAGTGTGTGTTGTGTATGAATTGTTTCAGTAGTTTCTAGCGCCAAATATCAAGCTTCCCACTCTAATCATTGTGCTGCCTTCTTCGATAGCAATCTTGTAGTCTTCGCTCATTCCCATCGATAGTTCTGTGAACGAGTCTTCGTGACAGAAATGCCGCACTTTCAGTTCCTCGTATAGTTGCTTCACGGTTTTGAACTCTTCATGTATCTGTTCCTGATTGTCAGTATTGGTGGCCATACACATCAAGCCGCGTATTCGTACATGATGGAGGCTCTTCCAATCTTCCTCATCTAACATCGTCCTAAGTTCATTAGGCAGGAATCCGAACTTCGTCTCCTCCTTTGCTACATGTACTTGCAGCAAGCAGTCAACGGTCCGGCTGGCTTTTTCTGCCTGTTTGTCGATTTCCTTTAGCAGTTTTAGGGTATCGACAGCGTGAATCATCGCAACGTAGGGTGCAATGTATTTCACTTTGTTTGTCTGTAGATGCCCGATGAAATGCCACTCGATATCCTTGGGCATCACATCGTGTTTGGCATCCATTTCTTGAACATGACTCTCTCCGAAAATACGCTGTCCTGCATCGTAAGCCTCACGTAGCATCTCTACAGGGTGGTATTTCGAAACTGCTACCAATTTCACCTTCGTGTCCTTCAGTTCGTTGAGCAGTCGGTTCAGGTTTTCTTGCGTCGTCGTCATTATTCTTTCACTTCAAAGGGGAACACGTCGAGCAACGGTGTCTCCTGTATAGATGCAATTTCGTAATCGGCCATTGTGCCCTTCATGCCTTCTACAAAACGGTCGAGTGCGCCGCGGAAGTTCGCTGCCTGTACCAGCATGTAGTTAGCAGTACGTTTCTCTGTCTGAGTCTTCTCATCGAGGGTGATGAAGTTACACTTCACCTTGTACCATTTGTCTGCATCGTCGGCTTCATTGATGAATAGCTCACTAATCTTTGCGGGAGTGATATTCTTTATTTCTATCATGCCATTGAAAAATGGAGATACTTCTTTCGTGATTCTCGCTTCTGCATCGGTGAAACTCATTGCGTCCACCAGATACGATTCTGGCTTACTCTTCGTCATGCCATTCTCTGTAACTTTCTCACCAGTTACCTTACATTCAAACCAGTTTCCTAACATTTTTCTTTTCCTTTCTATGTTCTTAAAAAATCTGTGCAAAATTACGGAGTTTCGTCGAGATTACCAAATATTTTTAGAAGAAAGTACGAAAAAAAGTATTCCCACATGAGCGATGCAGTCATAGTGGTTGATTGAAAGGGTAGAAGTGTACGAACGATTGCAGAATCCATACCAAATGGTGAGCGTTCCTAACCTCAAAAAATGCACCATAGGGAATGTCATTAATATAATAAGGTGAATACTACTTCACCTCGCCTTCACCTCGCAGTTAATTCTTAGGTAAGAAATCGATAATAATGACACATCTAATAAATGTATATGTTTCAGTTTAATTAAATAAAAGGCTTGTTTTCATGAGTTTTTTGTGGTTTTTCGATAAAAATCGATTGAATTGTATTAAAAAAGGTTGTAATGCTACAACCATTTGGAAATATTTCGTATCTTTGTAGCGTAAATTAATATAGTGGAGTATGAAGTATCTGAATATTAAGAAGGCATTGGCAGCATGGCAAAATTTACAACCATTGTCTGAAAAAGACAGGGATAGACTTAGCCGTCGTTTCACTGTGGACTTTAATTACAATAGCAATCATATTGAAGGTAATACGCTGACTTATGGTCAGACGGAAATCTTATTGTTATTTGGTAAAGTAATTGGGGAGGCTGATGTACGTGATGTTCAAGAAATGACTGCGAGTAACGTGGGGCTCCGTATGATGTCTGAGGAGGCATTAGTGAAGGAGGTTCCGTTAACACAGAACTTTATCCGGACGTTACATAAAACCTTGCTACGCGAAGACTATACTGTCTATCGAGAGCTTCCTGGAGGCGTACAAACAAGCTATGTCATCCATGCGGGACAATATAAGACTCGCCCCAACAGTGTCATCACTCGCTATGGTGACCGATTCGAATACGCCTCACCAGAAGAGACACCCAGTTTGATGACCGATTTGGTGGATTGGTATAACAAGGCAGAGCAGGAAGGAAAACTTTCTCCTGTTGAGTTAGCTGCATTATTCCACTACAGATACATCCGTATTCACCCATTTGAGGATGGAAATGGACGTATAGCCCGACTGATGGTAAACTATATTCTGACTCGTCACGATTATC